>OBEQ011882338.1_pt1 | contig 20417 bp, 27 predicted proteins | sample 1670901 | NCBI WGS metagenome assembly OBEQ01 (sample SAMEA104232315, study PRJEB22302) | groundwater metagenome | biome: forest; feature: aquifer; material: groundwater | place: USA | collected 2011-08-07 | depth 5.4 m
CTGTGCTGCCACTGCGTGCGGAAAAATTCATGGTAACAGAGTTGTCAAAGTACTTTGAATCCGCTAGCGCAGATTCAGTCACCTTTACGATGACACCTCTGCACCAGAAAATATCTACGCATAGAATAGCCGATATCAAAAACCCTGTCAAGGGCTGCGCAGTGAATTATTTTATAAAATGCCAGAGTTTCCTTATAGTTATAAGTAAATAAAATATAATAAATTATTTCTCCTTACTTTAAAATACGCATTACTTTTGTAAAAAGTAATGACTTATCCACAATACCTCTTTCTTTTTTTATTATGTGCGGTACACTAATCATAGTGTCATTCCCACGGAAACGGGAATCTAGTGGATCCCCGATCGAGTCGGGGATGACACGCCGCTATTACTAAACCCTAGTCCCTAACCCCTATAAGCTGTTTTCCCATGTCCCTCTACCACGCAAATCTGACGAGCAAAGGCCAAATTACCATCCCCAAGAAAGTGCGCGAGCATCTTGGGCTTGCTGGCGTGGGAAAAGTGCTTCTCGAGCCACTTCCCGGGCAAAAGTCGGTTATCATGCGTTCGGCGGTTGATTTTCTCGATATAGCTGAACGGGTATCCAAAGAAATAAAAGGAAAGAAATTGTCATCCCCGAGAAATCGGGGATCCAGGAGAATTTAAAGTGACAAAAACAATCACAATGCAAAAAACAACCTATTTCATCGATTCGACTATCTTTCTTGAAGCGCTGGTTGCCGGCACGAGCAAAAAGGCCGAGCAGTGCAAGCAGCTCCTTCGACAGATTCGCGATACCGATTGGCACGATGCGTGGACATCGTCGCTTGTTATTTCACAAACCGAGCTGGTCTGCGAGCAGGTCTATGGACTGAATAGAAAGGATATCGACGACATTATCCGCGGGCTTCTCGGTATGCGCAATCTTCGTATTCTTCAGAAAGTAGACATCCACATGGCGCTCGATCTGTACGAAAAGCACAAAATCAAATTCAGTAACGCTCTCGTTGCGTCAAACGCGATCCTTGCCGACGATCGTGTCTGCATTATTTCGTACGACAAGGACTTTGATACTATCGGCCTCAAACGCGTCGAGCCAAAGCAGGTGCTAGAGCCAAAACGGGCAAAAAAAGAGTAACCGATGTTTGGGTCATGAAAATTTGACACAGTACGGGTTTGGCGTATACTAAAAGTATGAATTTCTAACTTTTAACCTTATCCAGGTATGCCTCTTGCACAACCACAATCCTTGATAAAAGTAAAAACAAAATTTCAGCTTACACTGCCAACACGCGTCAGAAGGGCAATGGGCGTCGACGTCGGAGATTTTTTTGAGGCGCGCATACAAAACAGGACTATTGTATTGTCACCAAAATCAGTGATTGACAAGGGTCTTTCTGAGAGTTTACAAGACGTAAAGAGTGGTCGTGTCCACGGACCCTATACAACAGTCGACGACCTGTTTCGTTCTCTCGATAAAAAAAATATAAAGAAATAGCCACTGTTCCGATATGGAAATACGCTATTCGGACTATTTTCAGAAACAGTATGGGGGAGCACCCGATAGTATAAAAAAGGCACTCCGTAAACAAATCGGTTTTTTGGCAGTTAATCTTCTTCATCCGTCGCTGCACGCAAAGAAATATAGTGAAGAGAACAATGTATGGCAGGCGAGGGTCACGCGTGATTGGCGATTTTATTTTTCGATTGACGGAAGTGTGTACACGCTGCACGATATCACTCCTCATCCAAAGTAACTCTATGAAATACTACATCACAACGCCGATTTATTACGTCAACGACAAGCCGCATATTGGACATGCGTACTGCACCGTCATATCCGATATTTTCGCGCAGTACCATCGCCTCAGGGGCGACGACGTTTTTTTCTTGACCGGGGTCGATGAGAATAGCTTAAAAAATGTCGAAGCGGCAGAAAAGCTTGGGATGGGGGAAAAAATTCAAGAATATCTCGATATGCAGGCAGCGGTGTGGCAGCAGACGTGGGATTCCATGGGCATTTCCTATTCATATTTTATTCGTACGACAGAGGAGCGACACAAGGAAGGTGTTGCTAAATTTTGGGGTCGCGTCGCAGCCCAAGGAGATATTTATAAAGGGACGTACGAAGGATACTATTGTGTTGGGTGCGAGGCGTTTGTTCGTGAGAGCGATTTGGAGGAGGGGTTGTGCCCTATTCATAAAAAAGAACCGCAGCGCATCACTGAGGAAAATTATTTTTTTGCCGCAGCAAAGTATCGCGATCGACTCCTTGACCATATCGAAAAAAATCCTGATTTTATCCAGCCGCTGAACCGACGCAAAGAAATCGTCAATTACATCCAAGATTACTTTGACGACGTCAGTATTTCACGACAGAGTATGAAGTGGGGTATTGCCGTCCCCGGCGATCCCGACCATGTTATTTACGTGTGGTTTGACGCTTTGATAAACTATCTCACCGGCATTGGATATGGATGGGACGACGCGCTCTTTGCGAAGTATTGGCCCGCTGACCTGCATTTGATGGCCAAAGATATTATTAAGTTTCACTGTGCGTTGTGGCCCGCAATGCTGATGTCGGCTGGCATCCCTTTGCCGGAGCGGGTGTTTGCAACGGGGTTTTTTACCATCGATGGACAGAAAATGGGCAAATCACTCGGGAATGCTATCGACCCGGTAGAAATAGCAAAGACACACGGGCTCGACGCATTCCGATATTTTCTTTGTCGCGAGATACCGTTTGGTGGCGACGGTGATTTTTCCAATGAGCGCTTTACACAGAGATATGAGAGTGATTTGGCAAAAGGTGTGGGGAATTTTGTTTCGCGCGTGTTGGCGATGGCCCTCCTTCGCCCTTCGGGCTACGGCGCGGCAGGCCCGGATGGGAATCGGGATAGTAGCGTACAAGAGCGGGTGCGTGAAACGTGGCAAGAATACGAAGACGCGTTTGAAAGAACGAGACCCGATGAGGCGCTTGAGGCGGCGTGGCGTCTTATTTCTTTTGGCGACAAGTATATCGAAGATAAAAAGCCATGGGTTATTCTCAAAAATGATAAAGAGGCGTATACTGAGGTTATGGGTACACTTCTTGAGTTGGTACGTCAGGTGAGCACCTTGTTGTATCCTTTTATGCCAGAGACGAGCATGAAAATATGGAGACAGCTCGGTATCGAGGCGCAGCAAAAAGAGCTCTATCTGGCGACGCTCAAAGAATGGGGTGCAGTGCCGATTACTAACATCCAACGTGGTGATCCACTGTTTCCCCTAACCCCTAACCCCTAACCCCTGTTCTCATGTCCACCATCGACATTATAATCATCGTCATCCTCTGCACGTTTTTTGTCATGGGGTTTACGCGGGGGCTCATCAAGCAGGCTGGTTCGCTGGTTGGCTATTTTGTCGCGCTCTGGGCCGCAAGCCACTACTACTTACCGGTTGCCGAGTATATCAAAAAGGGCTTGAGCGGATGGCAGCCATTTTTAGCCGGCCCATTTTCTATCGTCGTTGGGTTTATCGGGGCATACATTATCGCGGCGTTTCTCTGGCACCTGCTTATCAATCTTGCCGATGGCCTTTTTCGTCTGTTTTCGATTGTGCCGTTTCTCAACATGACAAACCGGCTTGGCGGGGCTGCTATTGGCCTTGTCGAAGGCGTGCTCCTGCTCAGCGCGCTGGCGTACATGATACTGAATTTTCCTCTTTCTCAGGAATTTTCAGACAAACTGCGTAAATCTGCTATCGTTCCGCTCCTCGAGCAGGTGTCGGGTATTGTCCAACCGCTTCTTCCATCCATCGTTCAGGGCGGACAGGGATTGCTGAACAGTATACCGGGGTTGCCGGCACAGTCACTTTCCATACCTTCAATCGATGTGAATAAAGTAGACCCGGCGGCGATTCGTCAGTATATGAAACAACTCAATATAACGGAGGAGGATTTGCCTGCCGAAGTACGAGCGCTCTTGAATCAGAAGCCGGAAAAGAAAAAATAGAATATGACTGACGGAGCAGAAGCAAAAAGACAGCGTCCTGACAATTTTGATGCACGTTTCGCAGGATTAAATAATTTGTATCACGACCCGTCGCGACAAGATAAGTATCGCGCAGAATTAGAGCTGTACGAAAAAGCAGAAAAAGGCGAATTTCCTGACGATCTCGATCTTGATCTTGCGCTGTGGGATCCGGAGGATTATAAAAAATTGCGGGAACGGCATCAGCAATCAATTCAAGGGGAGTCGCTATGAAAATGATCGACACGCACTGTCATATTCAGTTTGACGCGTACGACGACGACCGTGATGCGGTCGTTGTTTCGTGTGAAGAAAAAGAAATAGGAATGATTATCGTTGGGTGTGATGAAGAGAGCAGCAGAAAAGCGATCGACCTCGTGTCCTCGTTTCCAAAAGAAAAACAATTGTGGTGCGCGGTCGGACAGCATCCGACAGACACTGGGAAACCTTTTGATTACAAAACTTTTTTTGATCTTGCACGGTCGTCGAAAAAGGTGGTCGCGGTAGGGGAATGCGGGCTCGATTATTATCATTTACCAAAAGAGGAAAAAGAGCGTGCGACGGGTATCGAGAAGCAGAAGGATTTGTTTTTCCAGCACCTCAACCTTGCGCATGAGTTACATTTGCCATTGATCATCCACTGCCGTGATGCACACGACGACCTGACAGAGATGTTGATCCATAGATACACAACCGCATCTGCACATCCGGGCCATCATGAAGGGCGTGAGCACGGGGTACTGCACTGCTTTACCGGCACCGCACGCGACGCGCAAAGCTATCTTGACCTTGGCTTTTTAATCTCGTTCACGGGTATTCTGACGTTCACCGATCAGTACGATGAGGTGGTGCGAGCCGTTCCGCTTGAAAAAATGCTCATCGAGACCGACTCGCCATTTTTAACGCCGGTGCCGCATCGTGGAAAGCGCAACTCACCGGAGTATGTTGAATATGTCGCAAAACGCATCGCGGAAATTAAGGAAGTTTCATTCGATGAAGTTGCCTGCGCGACAACAGAAAACGCCCGCCGACTTTTTGCATTATGATTAGTGGAAGAAAAAATATGTATACACGAATCGCATTAAGCATTGTTATATTTCTCTCTCTTGTCACAAGCGCCTTGCCTGGGCAAGTATTCGCGTGCGGATGTGGCATGGCCATGACAGAAGAAGCAATGTTCCAGAGTCTTCGAGAGCCCGAAGCATACCTTGTTGTCAAACCCGTTGATCAAAAAAGTTACGACGTGATGACGTACTTTCGTTTGTATTCAGAAAATCCAAACGTCGGAACAATTCCTATTGTTTTTCCGCTCGATGCGATTCCGTCAGCTGTCGATGGAAAAAAAACGAACAGCTACGATTTTCAAAAATATTCTGGTATTCAGGATGCGAAAAATGCTCATGAAAATTATGCAAGCGGTATTCAGAATATTCAGCGGAGTGGGCAATCAGCTCTTCAGTGGACGGCATTTGGGGCTGCCGGCGCCATTGCGGAGCACGTGATGACCACTCGGGTCGGGGCCTTACCCCCGGGAGCGGGGGTTTCAGAAGGGGGTATTAATGCGCTCGCACATTTTGAATTTGATGGCGGCACGTTCGATCTTTACGACCAAAAATCACTGCCAACCCTTAAACAATTTGCAGAATCGCTCAATATTCCCCTCGCCGATTCGGTTAAGGCGTTGGTAGAAAAGTACAAGGACTCCTATATCGCGGTGCTTCGTCTTGAGGTGCCAAACAGTCCGGAAAAAGCAGGAATGGGCAATATGGTCGCTATTCATTTTAAGGATGTGGATCATTTTTTCTACCCAACATCACTGACATCCTCCTATGCAGAGCCAATTCCCAATCTTGGATATTATATTGACTCACCGCTCCAGTTTCAGCCAAAGCTGAACGCGGGCACGGCGGAATGGACTGCGCTGGTACACGACCGAAGGTGGTACAAGCTTACCGTTCCCAAAGAGTATGATTTAACAGGCGCTCTTATTCCTGTATCCCTCCGTCAGAAAATCAAAGATGGTATTGAGAGGGCCACTATTACGATTGATACTATGTCAAGGGAAGCGCGGTATGAAGGGAATGACATTATTTGGAAATTTTTGTACTCCATCCTTTCTATTCTTGCGCTGATTATGCTGGTAGCCCTCTCTCCAATTCTGCGTACATGGAAAACGCTCGTTTCACTACTGTGCTACTTTGTTGGAGGATCGTTTTTAGTCGCGCTCCTTGCGCTATCAATGAAGCGCTGGAAGCTCGGCATCGGCTTTGGCCTCATGTTTCTTCTCACATTTATTCCTGCGCAGGTTATGAGGATTTTTTTCTGGTGGTAATGCACTATTGAGAAATGGGGTCACTGACCCCATTCATCGTCCGATTAGTCGTTTAGCTATACTAAAAAGGTATATGACCCTTTTTCATAAAATGTAGGAGTATGAATATATTTATTCATCGGATTACCCTCTCTTTTTTAGGTTTTTTTCTTGTAGCACTATTCGCTCCCGTTTCAATATACGCGGCTGAACAAGAATCCATGCAAAAAATACCCTTCACGTATCCAAGGGTATGGGGGCACTTACAAGGGTTGAAATAACAACTCAAAACGATGGCGAGCCATATTCAATAGAATACCAAAAGAATGTTCTCCGCTACCACACATCCAATCCCGCGATTGAGAAGGTATGGTATCATGTCCCTACCAAAACACTTGCATATACACACTCAAAAACCAATCTCTTTGTCCGAAAGAGTAATGGAAAGATTGTCAATCTCGATTCGACTAAAAGCACCTATTGTAAGAATCATGTTGAGGACTGTGGCACGTATGAGGAGGTGAATTTTTCTCCTCGGGCATTCTTCATTTTTACAGAAGTCCATGGTTTAGAAACTTGTGAAAGTTCTGTTTTTGACATCAGAACAGGAAAGAGGGCAAATGTTAATGGTTGTTTTGATCCAACCCGTGACGTATATTTTTCTGCTGATGCGACCCGCATGGCGATACGCGTTCCATTTCTAGAAATAGAGGGGGCATCAAATGATCTGCTTGTCGTTCAGGATCCAAAGTCCTTGAAATTCAAGAAAGTATTTACTTTTCCGGAAGTGAACGAAAAAGGAATATATCGAACCGGAACGATCGAAAAGATAGAATTCAACGGAGAAGGTCTTCTTCATTTTTCCGCAATAATCAAAAAACACTGGAGTGGCACTCTTCGGGAAACTAAAGAGGAAAAAAATACGTGTATCATTACGATAGTGGTGTATTGCAGGTCCTCGACGCGCCCCTTGTATCACTTGCGGATCTTTTTGAAAGAAATATTGGAGATCGAGTCGGCGACTGGACTATTACGTCATTGAATAAGGATGACCAAAAGCAGCAGCCATCGGTGCAATTCAGCGGTGAAATAACTATAGAGGGCAGATATTATCAAGGTATCTACGAACGCAATCAAGGATCAGGACCTTGTTTTATTCCCGATCCTCGCGCTGTATCGAAATTTCCTCAAATGAATGTTGGAGAGTCGTTCTCACAGGAGAGGATACACCTTTGTTTTTCAAACGAGAAAGAAGCAAACAAGCTACTGACTTCAAAAAATCAGAAGGTTGGAAAGGCGCGGCTAGTGATACGTGATTTTAATCTCATCAATTCAGATGGCGGAGACGAAATAGGAACAGTGGTACTCAAAAAAGTTCTTTCGCGCTCATCTGCTTCGATTTGTGATTACCCAATACTGCAAGATGGAGGAGAGGGATGGAGTTGGAGCCCTGTCGATCCGCAATACGTACGGTTGTCGGCTCTCGGTGAACTATTCACCAGAGCAAAATGTGGTGTACTATCGACGAAAAAATTGAAACCTTTTGGGCCTTCGTGGTTAAAATTATCAGGGAATCCATCGTCGCTTCTTCAAAAAGATTTAAAAAAATTAGGATATTATTGCAACGAGAAGGGAAAGAAAGATGCGGCATGCATGCAGTGGAGGCATGCATGCACTGCTGTTTCTGAAAAAGATTTCCTCATCCTAAAAAAACACATCTTCTCATTCAAGAGCATTGCCTCATCAACCGAATGGGGGTGTTTTGATAAAAACTCATCGACAGAGTAGATTATTAAGGATACGGTCCCGCACATAACTCATTATGTATGGGGCTTGACCACTTTGACCACTATTGTATACTCTTATACATTCCGAGAGGGTGATTTTGTTTACAATAATGCAAAAAAAGACCGACAATCCATGGTGGATGATGAGCAGTGTAGGAGAGATCGGTTTTCTTATTGCAATTCCTTTGGTCGTCTGTGCGCTCATCGGCAGGGCTGTCGATAAAGCCCTCCAGAGCTCGCCCCTCTTTTTTTTAATCGGAATCCTGATCGCAATTGGGCTATCGACATGGATCGTCTGCCGAAGAATAAGCACACTCCTCAAAGAAGTTGAAGACAATAACCATACTGGATCCCGGCCTCCGCCGGGATGACAATACCTATGAACATCTCCATCGTTGCCGAACCATTATTTGAAATAGCAGGATTTCCCGTTACAAACAGCATGCTGGTTGGGGTTGTCATGAGCGTTTTATTGATTATCTTGGGACTCTGTGCATCCAGGCGTCTTGCGCTCATTCCTCGCGGCACGCAGAATTTCATGGAAAGCGTTCTGGAACAGATACTCGCAATGATCGATAGTGTCACCCACAATCGCGACCAATCAAAAAAGTTTTTCCCCCTTATCGCAACCATCTTTCTTTTCATTATCAGTGTGAATTGGGCGGGGTTGCTTCCGGGAAGTGGATCGATTGGGTTGCGTGAGGTGCATGAAGGTCAGCAAATCCTCATTCCATTTATTCGTTCAACATCGGCAGATCTCAATTTTACCATCGCACTTGCTATTATCAGTGTTGTAACGGTACAGGTCGTCGGCATCATGAGTATCGGCTTTTTCAAATACGCGGGACGATTTATTAATTTTTCCAATCCACTTAACTTCTTTGTGGGTATCTTGGAGCTTGTTTCTGAGTGCGCGAAGCTGATTTCGTTTTCATTTCGTCTTTTTGGCAATATTTTTGCGGGTGAGGTGCTGTTGACTGTTATGACGGTTTTGGTACCATATATTATTCCGCTGCCCTTCCTTGCGTTGGAGGTTTTTGTCGGGTTTATTCAGGCATTTGTCTTTGCGATCTTGACCCTTGTTTTCTTGAAGATGGCGAGCGAGGAAATGACCCACTAAAGCGAGGGTGTAGGGTGTAGCGTATAGGGTTTAGAACTTTTTACTAAACGCTATACGCTAACCCCTAAACGCTATTTTGTATGAACGAACAACTCGAGCTCGTCAAAGCATCTGTTGAGTGGGCAAAAATGCTTGGTCCTGCCCTTGCGATGGGACTTGGCGCAATTGGTCCCGGTATCGGTATCGGTATTTTGGTCGGTAAAGCGCTTGAAGCCATTGGGCGTAACCCTGAGGCAGCCAGCACCATTCAGGTCAATATGTTTATTGGTATTGCGTTTACGGAGGCGGTTGCGATATACGCCCTGGTAATTGCGCTGATCCTAAAATTTGCCTAGTAGGGACTTTATCGTTTGGCACATTTCGTTGTTGGTCCGATGGCCATCGGACCGCCTAGAACTGCACTCAAACGAAAAAGTCCTGAGCGTAATAGAAAGTATTATCTAGTATATGGAATTATTTGAGAAACTTGGAATAGATTGGAGAATGTTGATCGCCCAAATGATAAATTTTGGCATTCTTTTGTTTATTCTTCATCGGTATGTGTATCGACCGCTTCTTGGTATGCTCGAAAAGCGCGAAGTGATGATCGAAAAAAGTGTGACCGACGCGCGAGCGATAGAAGAGCGGCTCAAAGGCGCAGAGGCCGGATATGAAGAGATGATGACAAAGGCACGGATGCAGGCCGCAGAACTTCTTGATGGAGCAGAAAAAACAGCAGAGCAACGTCGAACACAGGCGCTTGAGAAGACAAAAGAAGATGTTCGACAGATCGTCGAGCAAACCCGCTCGATGCTCGCGCAGGAGAAAACGCAGATGGTTGAAGATATTCGTCGCGATGTTGCGGGTCTTGTCGTAGCGGCAACGCGGTCGCTCCTCAGCGATGTCACAACGCCAAAAATTTCAGAGGAACTTGCCGAGAAAGCGATTCATACCGTTTCAGCACGATGAAAAAAGAAAATGCAAAACACTACGCGCTTGCTCTGCAAGGGGCAGCTCGAGGGAAAAAAAAGAACGAAGTTGATGCGCTTGTCCAGTCGTTCGTATCGCTCTGGGGAACACGCGGGAAACTAAAGTTCTTGAGCGCGGTCTTAAAAGAACTCATGGTAGTGGGTGAACAAGAGAAAGGAATTGAGCACGTCGAATTTCGAATGGCGCGAGCGGCAGAAAAAGAGGCAAAAGTTCTCATAACCCTCCTTTCAAAACAACTCAAAAAAGATGTCGAGGTCACCGTTATCGAAGATCTTTCCCTTATCGCCGGTGCCGTGGTGACCTATGGCGATACGCGTATCGATGGAAGCGTACGAGCTAGAATACGGCAGATGGCTAAATTGCTGAATTGCTAAATTGTTATAACGTTTTTACCAGTAAGACGTAAAAGGCAGAATACAACTATGCGTGGAGTGGAAACGTGGTAACAATTTAACAATATGACAATGTAACAATGTTATTATATGGCAGAAAAAAACTACATTCTCGAATCACTGACAAACCAACTTCAGTCGTTTAAAGGAGAAATTGAATCATCCTCTGTTGGACGTGTTATCGAGGTGGGGGATGGTATTGTGCGGATTTTGGGACTGTCGGGCGCAAAATTGGCAGAGATGCTTGAGATAGAGTGCACGTCTGGCGCGATCGCTACAGCCGTTGTACTGAACCTTGAGGAAGATACGATTGGAGCGATGGTATTGGGTGAGTATGCCGGTATTGCGGAGGGAGATACGGTCAAAAGCACCGACCGCATTCTTGAAATTCCTGTCGGCGATGAACTGATTGGGCGTGTCGTGAACCCTCTCGGTGAAGAGCTCGATGGAAAAGGTCCGATCAAATCGAAGATTTTTTATCCACTTGAAAAAATTGCCCCCGGAGTCATTACGCGTCAATCGGTGCATCAGCCGATGCATACTGGCATCAAGTCGATAGACGCAATGATTCCAATCGGTCGTGGTCAGCGAGAGCTGATTATCGGTGATCGCCAAACGGGAAAGACCGCGCTGGCCATCGACACCATCATCCATCAAAAACACGAACGCGCGCGCGGCAACGATATGATCTGTGTTTATGTCGCCGTAGGTCAGAAAGAAGGAAAAATCGCAAAGCTCGTTGCTCGGTTGCAGGAAGAAGGCGCGATGGAATATACGATTCTGGTACTTGCCGGGGCATCTGACCCCGCATCGCTTTCCTATCTCGCGCCGTTTGCCGGGTGTGCGATTGGCGAATATTTTATGGATCAGGGTAAGGATGTGTTGGTCGTGTACGACGATCTTTCAAAACACGCTGTTGCGTATCGTCAGCTTTCACTTCTTCTTCGTCGTCCACCGGGCCGTGAAGCGTATCCGGGTGATATTTTTTATCTCCACTCGCGCCTGTTGGAGCGTGCCGCAAAGCTGAGCAAGGACTTCGGTGGAGGATCGCTTACCGCGCTGCCGATTATTGAAACACAGGCAGGCGATGTTTCGGCATACATTCCGACAAATGTTATCTCTATTACCGACGGACAGATTTTTCTTGAATCAGATTTGTTCTATCAGGGTATTCGTCCCGCGGTTAATGTGGGTCTCTCCGTGTCTCGCGTCGGTTCTGCCGCGCAGACAAAGGCGATGAAAAAAGTTGCCGGCAAGCTCCGTCTTGAACTCGCGCAGTATCGTGAGTTGGCGGCATTCGCGCAGTTCGGTTCCGACCTTGACGAGGCAACGAAAAAACAAATCAATCGCGGCGCGCGCCTGACCGAGATTTTGAAACAGGGACAATATGAGCCCGTTCCTTTTGAATATCAGGTTGCGGTATTGTACGCGGGCGTGAACGGCTTTATCGACGATGTCCCACTCGATAAGGTGAAAAAGTTTGAGCGAGGGCTTCTCGAGTATCTCCACACAAGCAAGCGCGAGGTACTCGATGCTATTGGCACACAAAAAGAATTAAACGAAGAAAATGAAAAGCACCTAAAAATGGCGATTGAAGAGTATAAAAAGATGATGCCGGTTTAGAATATGGCAAAGGGAACACTTCAAATAAAGCGACAAATAAAATCCATTGGCAATACCAAGAAGATGACAAAAGCAATGGAGTTGGTGTCTGCCTCTAAGATGCGGAAAGCTATTGCAGCCACTCTTGCGACGCGACCCTACGCACGACACGCGGGAAGTATCCTGCAGTATGTGTCGTCGCAGAGGAGCGGTGAGCAATCGCACCCACTTCTCGAGATTCGCCCCGTAAAGAAAGTTGGAATTATTGTTGTGAGTACGAATAAGGGTCTATGTGGAGGGTTCAATGCCGCGCTGGCTGCGCTCGTAAAAAAAAGAATAGCAGAAGAGCAGCATCAGGGGGCAGTGTCTTGCGAAATATTTACTATCGGAAAGCGCGCGCGTGATCTGCTTGCCCGTTTTGGCGTATCACTGACCGCGGATTTTCCCAAAAAAGATATTACCACGAGTATCACCGATGTACTGCCCTTGATTCATACGGTCACAAAGCGCTATATCGAAGGCACACTCGATCGGGTTGTGCTCGTGTACACTGACTTTATTTCCTCGGCGCGACAGAAGCCAACCAGTCAGGCATTTTTACCGTTCCTGCTCGAGGAAGAAGAGGGAGAGCTCGAGGCGCCAAGTAGTGGGGCACGTATGAAGGAGTTGGCACAGTGTATCTATGAACCATCACCCGATCAGGTATTACAGTATGTCATCCCACGATTATTGGAGGCACAACTCTTTCAAGCTGTTTTGGAATCAGAAGCGTCGGAGCATAGCGCGCGCATGGTGGCTATGCATAATGCTTCTGAGGCCGCAACAGACATATTGTCTGATCTTCGATTGACGTATAATCAAATACGCCAATCGGGAATCACGCAGGAAATCGCAGAGATCGCTTCAGGGCGCGCGGCACTCGAATAAACATAAGATTTACGATTTAAGATTTACGATTTACGATATGAGTGCAAATGTAGGAACAATCAAACAAGTCATCGGTCCGGTTGTCGATGTAGAATTTCCCGACCAATTGCCATCCATTTTTTCCGCTCTCGAACTGAAGAACGGAACAGAAAAGCTCGTACTCGAAGTCCAACAGCATGTGGGCGGAAACGTCGTACGCACCATCGCGCTGGGCCCCACCGAAGGATTACAACGTAATCTCCCGGTAACCGATACGGGGAAACCGATTTCGGTGCCGGTTGGTAAAAGCACCATGGGACGGATGTTTAATGTCTTTGGCGATCCGATCGACGGAAAAGAAAAGGTGTTGGGAGAAAAAAGATTACCGATTCATCGTGCCGCGCCTGCCTTCAAAGATCAATCGACAAAAATCGAGGTCTTCGAGACAGGGATTAAAGTCATCGATCTTATCTGTCCTTTTATGAAGGGTGGGAAGGTGGGACTGCTGGGTGGTGCCGGTGTTGGAAAGACCGTTGTCATCACTGAACTGATTCGTAATATCGCCGCAGAGCATGGTGGCGCATCGGTATTTGCTGGTGTTGGTGAGCGTACGCGCGAGGGGAACGATCTCTATCACGAAATGAAGGAGTCGGGCGTACTTGATAAAACAACGATGGTATTCGGACAAATGAACGAACCACCGGGCGCGCGTCTTCGTGTCGCGCTGACCGCATTGACCATGGCTGAATACTTCCGTGATGAAGAAGGTCAAGATGTTCTGCTCTTTGTCGATAATATTTTTCGTTTTACGCAAGCAGGGTCTGAGGTGTCGGCGTTGTTGGGTCGCATCCCATCCGCAGTTGGATACCAGCCAACGCTCGCGTCGGAAATGGGCCAGCTTCAAGAGCGCATCACCTCAACATCAAAAGGATCGATCACCTCACTCCAGGCCGTCTATGTGCCAGCAGACGACTTTACTGATCCCGCCCCGGCAACAACATTTGGCCATTTGGATTCGACTGTTGTACTCGCGCGTTCTTTGGCAGAACTTGGCATCTATCCGGCCGTCGACCCGCTCGATTCAACCTCAACGATTCTCGATCCTCAGATACTGGGCGAAGAACACTATCGTACCGCGCGTGATGTTCAGCAGGTGTTACAGCGCTACAAGGACTTACAGGATATTATTGCAATTCTTGGTATGGACGAGCTTTCTCCCGAAGACAAGCAAACCGTATCGCGCGCGCGCAAGATTCAACGCTTCCTTTCCCAGCCATTTTTCGTGGCGGAGACATTTACTGGTGTTCCTGGAAAATATGTATCTCTGAAAGAAACTATTCGTGGCTTCCGTGAAATTCTCGATGGGAAACACGACGACAAGAACGAACAAGCGTTTTATATGAAAGGAAGCATTGACGAAGTTGCATAGCAACTTCGTCGCAATTGACCTAATTCACCTAATAAATAAAATTTCAAATTCAAAATCGCAAATCACAAATAAATTACAATCTCAAAATTCAAAACAGTTCGAGTAGTTTCTTCTTTTTTGTTTTCATTTATGATTTGAGATTTATTTGGAGCTTAGAATTTTGAATTTAGTGCTTTTTTCTGATTACGATAGTATGCAGTTGAACATCATTACTCCCGAAAGAATTGTCTTCCAAGAAGACATCGATCAAGTCACCATCCCAACGCAGGATGGGGAGATTACGGTGTTGCCTCACCACATTCCGCTTGTTGGCATTCTTAAAGCCGGTGAGCTGATTATTAAGAAGGGGAGCGAGATTATTCCCCTCGCGGTTTCCGGGGGTATTGTACACGTACGCGTGGATGGCGTGACGATATTGGCAGATACGGCAGAGCGTGTCGAAGAGATTATCGAAGAGCGCGCGGAAGAAGCACGCAAACGCGCAGAACAACTCCTCGCAGAAAAGAAATTCGATACAGAAGAATACGCGACGATTGCTGCAAAGATGGAGAGAGAACTCGCCCGTCTCCACGTCGTACGTAAGTGGAAGCACAAAGCCCATGGCCCCGCGGGTCATCAGCTTCCATAAAAGAGTTGATTTTTTAATTCTTATAAATCAGTGATATGACAGACCCACAACCACATGGAATAAGCACACCCGAAGAACGCGAGAAGCAGGAAGTATTTTTGCGCAGCGTTGTTGGGGCTATCGAAGGTATATTTAATTTTGCACATGAAGCGGATGTGCGGGTGGATGAAATAATGCTTGAGAGGGGTAGCGTAGGACCCTCGGATTCTGCTCAATATGAACAGCAGGTTGTAGATATGGTTAATCAAGCGATACAATCTCTGCATGGAATGGATGGTGCGCCCCATGAGTGGGTTCAAAACGCAGAGGAAATGCTAAAAGAATTTTTTGATATACGGAGGGTAAACCTTTTGAATCACGTTAACATGTATATGGATCCGCGTCGCCACGCGGAGTATTGCATCGATAAACTATCACATATCGACAATGAAACAACGCGAAGGATCGTTTATCTTACGCTTCTCGCTCAGGATCCGGCGATTTTTCTTAATGATCCCGACAAGCGAATACAGCCCGGCATTGATCGTCTTCTATCCCGAATTGATCCGTCGCGTCTAGCTGGATCTGGGGATCCGTTTTCGATGACACCCGAGGTGGTCATTGAGGCATTGCTTTCTGATCCATTGATTCTTGAAAAAACAAACATTGAGTGAAGCATCTTGCTAAACTGTACGGGTGGTTCTGCATATGAAGCGAGCACTAAATCGGGCACTCCATCGGATGCGCAACGATCATGCGGTATATTGAGTCACTGCCAGAAGGAGAGAAGATCGGCGGTGTTGTGTTTATTGCAGGATTTACCGATAATCTTGGATTTGGAGAGCTGAGTAATTTTTTTGAAACGCCATTAGATTTCGAGGCGATGAAAAAGCATTGCCCGAAGTTTACCACAATTCACTCAGACAACGATCCGTATGTTCCCTTGCATCATTCCGATATATTGAAAGAAAAACTTGGCGCACAAGTAATCATCAAACATACCGCAGGCCATTTTTCCGGAGCGGTAGATAGCGAAGCCGCCTGCACCGAATAGTATTATCATTTTGATTGTTGGGCATCGCCGAGATATTTACCGATAAAAAGAAGTGGAGCCCTCGACCAATGACGAATCATCGGGAGGGCTCGGAGAGTAAGAAGCGGGGGACCCCGTTGTTCACCACGGCTCGGTTCTGCCGTGTATCGTGGGATCACTTCATCGTGAAAGTTGTACACCTTCCACGACGCTTTGCGCGGTATCCTCCCATTCAAGGGGTGGGCGCGCGGGGTTTTCTACACCCCTGGGGAGCCGTTTCATCGCGCAAGCGCGAATGACCGCCTCGAAGCTCACCAGCATCTTTCAGCATTAAGAATGATACCATTTATTTGTCTTGACGCATATATTTTCCATTGACAGGTGAACGATTGTTCACTATACTGAAATTATAACTCTTAAGAACGTCATCCCGAGCATGTCGAGGGATCCCGTCTAATACGGGATTTCTCCCGCACAAGGCGGGCAGGCCACTCACGTTCGGAATGACAGACTACCATTATGAAAGAAGCATTACGGAAAATACGTCGATTCTATAGCAGAAAGAAGCGCATGCCGAGCTTTTCTGAAGTCGCGGAATTGGTTGGGTATAAGTCAAAAAATGCGGCATCCAAGCTTGTGGATAAGTTGATTGAGATGGAGTTGCTTGCAAAAGACGATCAGGGGAAGCTTCTTCCCGGACGTGCTTTTCGCGGGGTGCCGGTCTTGGGTACTGTTGCCGCCGGATTTCCATCGCCGGCAGAAGAAGAGCTGTGCGATACCTTGAGCTTGGATGAATTTCTCATTCCAAATAAAGAGAAAACATTTTTACTCAACGTGACCGGCGATTCGATGATCGATGCGGGGATTATGGAGGGGGATATGGTGCTTGCCGAGCGCGGTGTTCAGCCACGATCGGGTGACATCGTCATCGCCGAGATCGATCACGAGTGGACTATGAAATATTTTGTCCGCGACGGGGTAAAAGTGGTCTTACGTCCTGGCAATGAAAAATATCCAGTCCTCGTCCCTCGGAGTGAACTGAAAATAGCTGCCGTGGTACGGGGGGTGATTCGAAAGTACTGACTTGACAAATATCCTATATGATATATTCTGAACATAATGAATGGCACCTGAAATTTTATACAATTCTAAAAACTGGGGAAAGCCCGATTCTTGATTTTATTTATGGACTTAACAAAAGGGAGCAAACAAAAGTTTTTAAATATATTGACTATCTTCGAGAGCAAAAGGGCATGCTGGATGAGCCATACTCTCGTCATATAAAGGGAAAAATAAGAGAGCTACGCGTTGATTTTGCGAGAAATAGGTTTAGAATCTTTTATTTTCTTTTCATAGGAAAAACAATTGTACTTCTTCATGCCTTTGAGAAGGATACTCAAAAAACACCACTCAATGAGATTACAAAAGCAGAAGAACGCCTTAATGAAGTGCTAACATATTGGAAACACTATGAAAAAAAATAAAAAAAATGACGATATTTTTTTTACACCAATTGATTTTCAAGAGCTTCTTTCTGAGAAACTCCGCGATCCAGAATTTAAAAAGTGGTACGACTATTACGGAAAGCAGCTTGAAACATCGTATAAAATTATGCAGCTTAGAAAGCAGAAGCGAATGTCTCAAGCAGAGCTTGCAAAACGTATTGGTACCAAGCAGGCAAACATTGCAAGAATTGAGGCAGGAAATCAGAATCTGACGCTTGAAACCCTTCAAAAGATCGCCATAGTGTTTGATCGTGACCTTCGTGTTGATTTCATCAAGCAATAATTCACAATCCTATGCCAAAAGCAATACTCCACATTGACGGCGATGCATTTTTTGCCAGCTGCGAGCAGGCGCGTAATCCATTTCTCAAAGGCAAACCCGTTATTACCGGAAAAGAGCGGGGGATTGCCTCATCGATGAGCTATGAGGCAAAGCGAAAAGGGGTGACGCGTGGCATGCGTCTTTTTGAAATTTTTCGCGTATGTCCTGATGCGGTGATCATGTCTTCGGACTACGAACTCTACAGTTTGATTTCGCAGCGGTTTATGACGATCGTTCGGCGATATACATCGGCGGTTGAGGAATATGGTATCGACGAGTGCTTTGCCGATATTACCGGGATGGACAAGCCGCTAGGTATGCCGTATGAGGCGATAGCTCGCAGGATTCAAGAAGAATTGTATAGCGAGCTTGGGTGTTCGTTTTCTGTCGGGCTCGCGCCTACCAAAGTACTGGCAAAAGTTGGATCGAAATGGGAAAAACCAAATGGGTTGACGATTATCGAAGAGCAGTCAATCCCGCGATTTCTCGCCGAACTTCCTATCGAGAATGTGTGGGGTATTGGTGGTCAAACAGCCGGAATCTTGCAGCGCCACGGCATATTTACCGCACTCGATTTTATAAATGCGAAAGAAGGATGGGTGCGCGATACGCTCTCAAAACAATTTTTTGAAATTTGGCAGGAGCTCAACGGCAAAACCGCCTTAGCCATTGACTGCGAAGAGAAGAAGCCGCAAGGATCGATTCAGAAGGTAAAAACATTTACACCACCCTCTGATAATAGGGAGTACATTTTTTCTCAGCTTTCTCGAAATATCGAAAACGCATGCATTCGTGCTCGACGCCATGGTCTGGCGGCACGCGAGGTGACATTTTTTTTGCGTACGCAGGATTTTCGACATTTTGGCATCAAAACAGAGTTTTCAAAGGCAACGGCATTTCCCAACAAGATTATTCATGCCATGGAAGAGTTGTTTGGAGATGTATTCCACGCGCGCAATTTGTATCGCGCGACCGGTGTCGTACTCTCAAAATTAACGTCTGAGGCCTCGGCGCAGCTCGATCTTTTTGGCGATTATCTTGGTATCGAGAAGATGACACGATTGTATGAGAGTGTCGATACGCTGGATCATAAATTTGGCAAACACACCGTGTTCGTTGGTTCGAGCTTCAAGACAGAAAACGAACCGCAGTTTGAAGGCGCGCGGGGCGACGCCTCATGGCGTTCAGAGCATCTGTTGTCAGGAGAGACCCTCCGCCAGCACGTGAGTATCCCGATGTTTTCACTGGGATAATTTCGAGTTTGACACATATTTTCACAATGATACAATTCATTATATAAAATGTCGAATATGGATCTTACAAAAGAATATCTTGATCAAAAACTTGATCAAAAATTTGAAGAATTTGCCCAGATGGTAGCAAAGGGTTTTGCGGGCACTGCAACAAGGGAAAGTGTTGAGAAACTTGATCTTCCTATTGAGAGCTTAGAAAGGTATGTGATTCGTATAGAGAAAGAGCTTTCAGAGATTCGATCACAAATTGGAAAACTCACCGAAACGGTCAATGAATTTGTGACAGAGCTTCATAGAGCTGTACGGTGTAGTAAGCTTGAAGAGCGAATTGAACAACTTGAACATCGTCTTTCGTTCGGTGCAGCATAATGGAGCCATTCAAAAACCTTCTTGATGATCTCAACGATGAGCAAACACAGGCCGTTACCCATGGGGAAGGGCCGCTATTGATTGTTGCCGGGGCAGGCACAGGTAAGACAACCGTGGTAACGCGGCGTATCGCCTGGCTCATTGAACAGGGGAAGTGCAAGCCCGAAGAGATTCTTGCGTTGACCTTTACCGAAAAGGCGGCAGGGGAGATGGAGGAGCGAGTCGATCGCCTGCTTCCTTATGGGTATGTCAATCTTTGGATTTCGACCTTTCACTCTTTTTGCCAGCGTATGTTGGAGCGGCATGGCCTTGATATCGGTATTCCTAATGCATTTAAACTCCTTGATACCACGGCAAGCTGGCTTTTGGTTCGAAAAAATTTCGATCGGTTTCAGCTCGATTACTACCGACCATTGGGAAATCCGACCAAGTTTATTCACGCACTCCTACGGCACTTCTCGCGCGCAAAAGACGAAGGTATTTTGCCGGAAGATTATCTCCGATACGCTCAGGGCCTCCGGTTAAGTGCCGACGTGGAAAATAGTGGCGCACTTCACGAAGATGAAATCAGACAAGCCGAAGAAATTGCGAATGCCTACCATGTCTATCAACAGCTCCTCCTCGAGAATGGCGCGCTTGATTTTGGTGATTTGCTCGTGTATACGCGAGAGCTCTTCATGAATCGTCCGGCGATCCTCGAGCAGTATCGTAAACAGTTCGTATATATTCTTGTCGATGAATTTCAAGATACGAATTGGATTCAATACGAAATCGTCAAACTTATAGCCGCGCCAAAAAATA
>OBEQ011219085.1_pt1 | contig 20413 bp, 21 predicted proteins | sample 1670901 | NCBI WGS metagenome assembly OBEQ01 (sample SAMEA104232315, study PRJEB22302) | groundwater metagenome | biome: forest; feature: aquifer; material: groundwater | place: USA | collected 2011-08-07 | depth 5.4 m
AGTGGGGGCGCTGTTTACCTCGTACGACGATTCGACGGGGCGTACGGACGTCTTACTTACTATTACACCTCGTGTCGTACGCGGCTGGGATGTGCCGACCCGTACCGCGCGTGAGTTTTATTCGGGCACGGAGAACGTTTATAGCGACAAACCGTTGTTCGCGAGCCTGGAGACGGCGGCCGGTGCGCAGATTAGCACCGAGGGAACCGCTATTCCGGGAACGCCGGCCAAAGGGTCTGCTGCCGCGCGCGCTCCGCTTACGGAATCAACGCCACCGATTCCAACCACTGCTTCTGCCGCGGTGCCGTCGCCTGCCGCGGCGGCGCCGGCTACGCCCGCACCAGTGGCGCCGGCGGCCGCACCGATGTTGGCCTTCTCGGAACCGGTATATGAAGTCGCAAACGGCCAGGATTTTGAGATCAAGATTATGGGGGCAGGGTTTACCGGCGTTACCGATGTGCCACTCGAGATTTTGTACAACCCGCAGCTGTTGAGCTATGTCAGCGGCGCAAAAGGCGATGTGGCGATGAACTCGTTCGATACCTCCGCCGATTCCGCGCGCGGCGTATTGAACGTGTCGCTCGGTTTTGCACCGAATGCCGCGCCCACTGCGAATGCGATGTTGGCCCGCGTGACGTTGCGCGGCGCCAAACCGGGAATCTCGTACCTGGTTTATCGCGCTCCGGCGATCAAAACGGCGAACGGAGAGACACTCAATGCGCAAGTCCGGGCGGCGCGCGTTGTCGTCAAATAGCTGGGGTCTGACACTCGTCGAGCTGCTCGTCACGCTCGTCATCCTGTCGATCCTGGCCGCCGCGGCGCTGCCTTTCGCCGAGGTGACGGTGCGGCGCGAGAAAGAGCTGGAATTGCGACGCACGTTGCGCGATGTCCGCAGCGCCATCGATGCGTTCAACGAAGACTGGAAGGGCGGCAAGATTGCGAAAACCGCCAGTGGCGCCAGCGACGATGGTTACCCGAAAACATTGCAGGTACTGGTCGAAGGTGCCGAGACGTCCGATGCCAAGGGCGGAAAGCGTAAATATTTGCGGCGTATCCCGCGTGATCCGTTTGCCGACTCGACCAAGCCGACTGAAGAGCAATGGGTGTTGCGCGGCTACCAGGACGAACGCGATTCGATCACTTGGGGCGGGCGCGATGTGTACGATGTGCGATCAGCCTCCGACGCGACGGCGCTGGATGGCACGCGCTACAAGGATTGGTAACGTGCGCGCACGCGGATTTACCTTGGTTGAGTTGCTGCTGGTGTTGCTCCTGGTGGCCTTGCTCGCGAGCCTCGTCACCCCCGTCGTGACCGGCAGCATCCAGCGCGCACGCGAATCGACCCTGAAAGAAGACTTGTATACGCTGCGCAAAGCGATCGACGATCACTACGCCGATGTCGGCAGATATCCCGAAGAACTCGAAGAGCTGGTCAAGAAGCGATACCTGCGGCGCATCCCCGCCGACCCCATTACCGACAAGCGCGAAACGTGGGTGCTGGTTCGTTCTGAAGACAACAAGACCGGAAAGAGCGGCGGTATCCTGGACATTCGCAGCGGCTCGCAAGAGCGTGCGAGCGACGGTTCTAATTTTAAAGACTGGTGAGGACTGACAGTGACAACAAAACGACGGTCGATAAAGGGATTTACCTTAATGGAGTTGTTATTGGTACTGGTCATCATCGGCCTGCTCGCGGCCCTGGTGGGTCCGACGCTCTATCAGCGCATTAAACCGGCCAAGGAATCTGCCGCTCGCGCGCAGATCGAAAACTTCGCTACCGCGCTTGATACCTATTACATCGACGTGGGCCGCTATCCAAATAGCCAGGAAGGTCTGAAGGCACTCCGTACCAAGCCGGAAAGCACAGAAAAATGGAACGGTCCGTATCTTAAGAAGGACATCCCGCTTGATCCGTGGGGAAACGCGTACGTCTACCGTACGCCGGGACGCAATGGCGGTTACGAGATCATGTCGTACGCTGCAGACGGTCGTGAAGGGGGAGAGGGCGAGAATGCCGACATCAATAGTTGGGAAGCCGCCAAGTAATCAGCGCGGTTTCAGTTATGTCATGGTGCTCGCCGCAATCGTTATTGTCGGCATCGTGATTGAAGCTGCGCACATCACGACATGGCGCCTGCTTCAGACCGATCGCGAAGCGGAACTGCTGTTTCGTGGTCGCGCCTATCGCGACGCCATTAAAAGCTTTTACCAGTCGAATGGCGCCTTCCCGCGCTCGCTCGACGACCTGCTGAAAGACCCGCGCTCCGCCAGTCGCCGGCATATTCGTATGCTGTATCCCGACCCAATGAGTAAAGAAGAAAAACCGCAATGGACGCTCGTGCGCGCAACCGATGGTGGTATTTCCGGCGTGAGCAGTAAAAGCAAGGATGAACCACTCAAACAGGCCCACTTCCCGAAAGATTTCGAAAAGTTCGCGGGCGCGAAGTCCTATGCTGAGTGGGTTTTCGACTTTGTTCCGTCAGCCGTACAGTTACCGCGCCCATCTCAGCCGTTACCGCCCGTTGTTCAGCCGCCGGTGCTTAGGACGTTTTAGTGACAATGTGATTGTGCCGAAATGATTTGCGAATACGAGGTTGTAAGTCATTGAATCTATTTAACCGTACTTGCAGATACTCCTGACCCTCAAAAAGTTGATTAACGATTTGAAAATAAAAAGAAACTCGGTAAGTTGCCCGGAAAATTTGTAATCAGGTGGTCGGGGGTTCAAATCCCTCTGCGGGCTCCAATCTTTTCCAGTATTTACGCGAAACGGCTTCGCGTCAAGCGGCGCCGGGGCATCGACCGGGGCATCAAAAGCAAAACGCTGCGGCGTAGATTGCGAAAACGGAATTTTGGTTCTTGCTTCTAACCAGCAGTCTTGATGGGAGGCCGCAATGCCCTTCGCACTAGTAATTGTCGACAACGAAAGAACCCACGGATTACCGACCGGCCTGCTAAACAAAATAAACACCAAAGAAAGCGGGCCAGGTATATCGCATTTAGCTCCTTGTGTTTGGTCAATCGACACCAGTAAAGCGCTAAAATTTCTCGCCGAGATAGTCTGTGAAATCCAGCCTCCGGTGAAGTGTCGAGTATTATTTTTCGATAAAGATCCTGAAGAATCCTCATGGTTGGCCACTTAGCTTGATAGTTATCCGAACGGGTTTGCATCGTCGTCCGGCTTTACTACTTCGGCATCGATCGCCCGGGCGACACGAGCATTCGCCGCATCGAGCACGCCACGCAGATCGACGCGCGAATGCACGTCAACAACGGAACGGTCGATAAGCAGCCCGTTCAACTTGGCCCGTAATTCGATCGCACGAACCAGCGCCGTCCCCTGTTTGTTGGTCCGAGCCTGTTGCACAGCGTCATCCAGCTCGGCCATCGCTTTTTGCGCGTCGTACTTGGTCAGGTCTTGAATTTCTTTTCGCGCTTCGGCGATGCGCTCCATAACGTAGGGCTCATTCAACAACCGTGTGCCCGTCTTTCGACTATTGGCGGGTGAGTAACCCGCCGTACGCGCCGCCGCCGCAGCGATGCAGCCGTTGCCGATATAGGCAGCCACGAATCGGTCGAGTTTCAATAGATCAGGTTTGGACATAACCGATACCCCTTCATTTGGATATTACTGGTTCGCATTGAACTTCCTTCGCCAGGCGATCGACAACTTTTTGCAAACCAGCCACAAGCCCCTCCCGCCCGGTGTCAGTAATCGTCGTCGTGACCTGCCGGCTGGACGCATGCGCGCCGTCTGAGTGGTCGGGGAATTGGATAGTCAACTCCGCGATATAAATTCTGTTTCTGGCACCTACTGCCGACTGCTGCCTGTTGCTAAACATGGTTTCTGCCTCTGTCGGTTACTTGCTCAACTCTTTGAAGATACCGCGCCGCTGTTGCTCGCTCGCGGGAGCCTTCCAGTTGGTCGGGTCGCCGTGCTTCGCCGTATACAGACGCTCTGCATGCAGTGCGATATTTGCGACCACGGCCGCGCTAAAGCCAGCGCTGTTGATACTTTGTTTGACCCCCGGCACCTTGGCCTCGATTTCATCTATCAGCTGCGCGGCCATGCCCATGCGGCGCTGGTATGTATCAGGATCGCGCCATAACTTTTGGAGTTTGATTAACTCGCTGCGCGTGTGCAGCTCAAGTGCCGAGTCGTCCATACCCTCGGTCCGCTTGGTCGCGGCAACCAACTCGGCGACTACCGCGCTACCGATGGCTTTTTCAAAACCGCCCGCAACCAACGCCGTGCGGATCTGTTTGTCGAATTCGATGTGATCCGGGGTTACGTCGCCACCTTCGGCCCATTGCGGCATTTTGAATTCGTGCAACTGCGCAGCGGGGAAGCCCGACACGTCCACTGTGGGGCGCTCAATCGTTGGCGTCGGCTTGACGCCTTCAGCTATTAGAGCCTCGTCTGCTTGTTCGCGGGTGATTCTGCCAGCCGCAATTAGGTCATTTGCGATCGTTCGCGACTGCTCATCGTTGAAGGGGCCGCTATCCGCTTGCGGCAATTTAATTTGTGTTTCGTCGGTCATGTCGCCTGCCTCACATTGGAAAAATTTTCAGAAAAAAAATCGAGTTTCGGCTTCGCGTGGGAATTCAAAAAATTCTCTCCCTAACCTCCCACGCCCCTGTGCCGCGGAAAATCTAGCGGGCCCCCGCCCCCTGCCGTACCCCCCGTTCGTTTCTAGGCAAATCGAGAAGGGGCCGAAAGAGCGCATTTTGGATCGAAGGTTCATTTTGCATTCCAAGCCATCCGCTACAGCACAAGGTTGGCCAGTTCGTCGGTGTCGTTGACGATCGTTTCAAAAAACGGTTTCAGGGTGAGTGCGCTGGTTGGGATTTTGTAAGCCCAGGTGATCTCCAAAGCCCTCAATCCAAGCGCGGCACGTGTGGCGCTATGATTCGGTGACACGCGTACAATTTCTCGCCCACGGACCTTGCCCGGCAGGGCGTCGGCAAATGCGGCCGATACCTCCATGAATGTGTGATATGCAGCGGCGTAGCTCTCGGCTTGCATCTGTAACGCTTTGGCTGCGGCTTTTCGCTTGTCTGCCAGTTTGGCCACCTTTGCGCGCTGCGCCTGTGCGGCTTTCGCGGCCTCGGCTGCGATCGCCGCAGCATGTCGCTTGCGTGCTTCAGCCAGCGCGGCATCAATATCGCTCCTTGCCACCAACGCGTCGCCTAGCTCGCCCTTGGATCGAGCAAGTGCGATCTCGGCGCCTGTGCGGCCCTCGGTAAGGTCACAGCTCGCAACGGCATACGCACTGCGCGCCGCCTCGGCCGCGGCGTCTGCCTCGGCCAGCTTGGATTCCAGTTTGACTACGGTTGCCGCGGTGTGGACGACGGGTTCGGCTTCGTTAATGGTTTTTTTCACTGGCTCAGACATGGCGATTGCCTCTTACGGTTGACCTGCAAAATTTAGGAATTGATGCCCCATTGATGCCCCGGGAGAGTAGGGTGCAGCGGAAAGCCACTGGCGTTGCGGAAATACCGCATCGGCCATCTGATAGACGATCAGCGGACGGACGAAAAGGAAGGCAGAGACGTGCTGTGTCGATGCCTTGCCCCGGCGAGAGTTTGGAATCGACACGGAGCGCGCCATCTGCCAAAAAGGGTTGAGCTACCAGTGGGACACTTGGCAGCGGTCGATCCGCGCGTGCGCGTAGGTCGGCGCTCTCGTTACCTCCCCGAAAAACGGCTTGTTCGATCGTCGATTTTCGACTGCGGAAAGCGCTTGGTGTGTTGCTGCGCCGTTGGTGTGCCATTGGTGTGCCACCCAAACAACCAACAAAGGAAAAACGGACGCGCACTTGATGCGCGCCGTTCTTTTTCCTATACCGGCACACCAAGCAAGATTGATGGTTTGCGGGTACCTGACCTGGCCCGTTTTCAGTTTGGTGCGCCGTTGGTGCGCCGCTCAGGATCATTGGAATAGCTCCCCGGCGGGCGCACTCGTTTCCATCGCCGATTCTGAGAACACCGGATCGAGATAACGCCTACTCCCGCCGTGGCGGATTTCACTTGTGGGGAGTGGGCGTTCGACTAGCTCACCTTTTGCCTGTAGTCGGCTGATTACCGCGCGCGCCCGATTTCGGCTAAGGCCGTACTGATCGTTTTGTTCAGCGAGCGATCGAGCCGAGTACCGCGTCCCGGAAGCCAACTCTTGCCGAACGAACAGCTTTACTCGCTCGGCATCGGTGTTGAGGCTTTCTTCTCTTGTGGCTGGCGCCCCTTCGTGAACGATGAACTTGTAGCTGCTGCGCTCGATCCAGATGGGCTCAAGCGACCGCTTGGCGTAGGACTGCTTCGTAATGTGCAGCCTGGCCAGGTCGCCACGTGCTGCCGCCTGCATAGCCGTGGCGGGTGCTGTCCATTCCTTATCGGTTCTCGGGTCATGCTGGACATAGCTGATAACAAAACGCGCGTTATCGCCCATCGCGGCACCTCCGCGGCCTGAGTGCGCGTCGATAATTCCGCCCCGACCGACAGCCTTTGACACGTGGCCGACGTAACACACGTTGCAGGCAAGTTCGCGAGAGACGAGCGCACCTGCCGCCATCAGCGCGGCTTCGGCGTCGTTTACAAATCGTTCACCCGGGCTAAAAAGGTTCCAAGGATCAAAACTGACTTGTGCGATTCCCTCCTGCCGATAGCCCAAATATATTCTTTCGGCTAAATCGGTCGCGCAGAGGTTGCCTTGTCTGTCGGCGCACACCAGGCGCCCGGCTACTTCGCCCGTCATATCGAGCACATGGAAGTTTTCCGCAACGCGCTTTTGATCGGCGGGCGATAAATCCATTGCGCGCGCGACGTGGTGCAGCCGGTGTTTAAAAATATCGGCGCCGTCTTCCTTCGTAACTACTATTACGGGACCGGGTTGCAGGATCGGGCGCCCATACAATGACCGACCCAAGATGATGTGAATTCCTTCGTACATACGGCGCGTCGTCTTGCCGGCGCCACCGATTGCATTTTCTTGGCCGCAAGCGACCGGCAGATAGCCTTCGACGATGAAGCGCGGCGCGGGTGGTGCAACCGTGAACACATCGCCGATACGCGAATCGTTCGGATTGAACGGCGGCAGCTTTGGCGCGGGCTTTGGCATCCATTCGGCAGTTGGCTTAGCGTCGCTTGGCTCTGATTCCACCTTGGAAAACACAAGCTCAGGCGCCGCGGCACCGATCGGCGAATCGCCGTAGTGATACGCGTTCGTAACCTTCTTGGTCAGCTCGTCCAGTGGCCAAGGGGGCAGACAGTTTTCATTCCAGTGCGCGGCCATTAGCTCCAAGCACTGCTGCTCCGAAACTCCAAAATCTTTCACACGCGCTGCCGTTTCATAAGTGCGAGCGTCGCCGCCGCTGCCTTCGACCGCAACCGGTGCGCTTTGCAGGTAGCTGATCGCCCGATCGCGTGCGGCGTCCGCGTTAATGGCCGCTGGCGGTACTGAAGGCGCATCGGCTTTCTTTGGCTCATGGCCGATCAATCCGAGCAACCACGCAGGGGCGGCCGCGATAGTCGCCGAGGGGTTCGACCATCGGTATTCGCCGCCATTCAAAGACGAGCCCGGCGCCAGCACATATCCATTGTCTCCGCGCACATCGACGCCAGGGGCCAGCTTGCTCGCTGAGTTGCGTACCTGACCGCTGCTGAGATTCAACAAGTACAGATGCAATCCGCCACTTGGCGTTGTCGCGGTCAATGTAGTCGGCACGGTGGCGCGGTGTGTTCGCGCAAGCTTTTCAAATTCAATGCGCCCGCTGATGCCGGGCTTTTCGTCTAGATCGATTACCAGCATTGCGACATCTTGAAAACGGCCGGCGTGGACACCGATATTGGCCGTCTGATTTTCTGTCCAAGCGCGCTCGATCGCTTCGCGGTCACGCGTGGCGTCTTTGTGTCCGTTGCTACCGGGAAAAGGTACCTTGCTGTCCGGTGCGACTTGGAATACCCAAAATCCCCGGTCGGCTAGGGCTAGCGCGTGCTGTAACTTGCTCATTCGATTTGTTCCAGAAGCTCGGCCGCAATATCGATACGCTTGACGATCTTGCGAAGCCCGCCAGCGATGCGCTGCGCTGTGCTGCGGGATATTGGCGCCGGGCGCGCCAGTTGATCGGCCAGCATCTCAAGGTCGGCCGTTGCGCGCAGTAGCGCGCCGTCAACGTCTTCGATGATTTGGTCGCGGTTCACGGTAAGCGAGTCGATCAAGCGGCTTTGGGCTCGGAGTCACGCTCCGCGGCGCGGGCGTCCAGCCATGCCTGCACTTCCTGGGCTCGCCAGACAATAGTACGCGGGCCTAACTGAACCCTTCGGGGAAATAGGCCGCGACTTTCCAATCGATGCAGATGCATTCGACTGAACGCAACGCCAAAGAATTGCTTGAGCTGAGGGAAACGAATAACTTGCGGAATTGGGGGGTAATCTTGTGACACGGCGCACGCTCCACATTTAAGGGCGCCAGGTATTCGAGGGAATCCTCAGCGCCGGATTGTTGCAACGATTAGTGACAATCGGTGCCATCGGTGCTGAGGCAGGTTGCTTGGAGGCCTTTGCGCGTCTACCTGCCGTGGATCAACGGCAGTGGGAGCGGGGCTATAAGCAATTGCGTCTCAGGAACAGAGATCCACTTCTCAAAACGTATTGTAACACGTTCGATTTTGGCCTCGCGTCAGTCAGCCCCGTTTTGCATAGCTAAGCGCCATGTTGATCGCTACCGACCACAGGATGCAAATCGAAAACAAAAAAAAGGCGCCGCGAGGGCGCCTGATTGATAACTAAACGATACACTGATTGCTATACCACTGATGCGTCAATCAGTGTACCCAGCGTTGATAGCAAACGATTTTTTTGTGCCGTGCTACGACGCCAGTTTGAGAATAACGGCCGACTGTGGCGGCGCAATCAGTTGCGCGATTTTCTGACTCCACCGATCGAGCGCGCGGCGTCGTTCTGGCATCAGCTCGCTGCGGTTGTATACGCCAACAATTCCGCCGCGGCTGCCGCTGGTGTGATTCAAAACCAGCTCGATCACTTCATGGCGCGTGCCCAACTCGGCCATGTGGGTTGCTGCTGTTCGCCTCAAATCGTGGATGTGCCATTCCTTCACCACGGCGCCCGCCTTAACCAAGCTATCATCGACACGCGCCTTTGCATGGCTGAAACCGCTGAATGGACCCCGAAGCCCAAAAACGAACTCGCCGTGCTGCTCGATTGCCTTGATGATCCCAACAGTCATCGGCGACAGCGGCACTGCATGTGGCCGGCCGTTCTTGGTTTTCGTTGCAGGGATGTCCCACAATGGTTCCGCGCTATCCAGGTTTCGCAGTTCGTCCCATCGCATGCCCGCAATTTCGCCACGGCGCTGGCCGGTGAGTAGCGCCAGTTTCAGTCCCGGGCCGAACACGCCGGCTGCGTCGAACGCTGGCCAAAGGGTTTTGATGTCATCACCGGACAACATGCGGTCCCGAGACACTTCCTTAGCCGGCGGCTTCACGTGGTCTGTGGGTGGCGTTTCAATCAAATCTTTTCCGGCCGCCCAGTTGAACAGCGCGCGTAGGTAAGCGAGCGTTCTATTCGCGGCCATCGGCGCAGTCGTCGCGAGCGAATCAATCAGCTCAACGACATTGCGCTTTGTTATGGACGACACCGGCCACGTATCCCATGCGGCAATATGTGATGACTTGAGCACTCGTTCATATTCGCGGTAGGTCGATGCGCGCAATCTTCCTTTGCAGCTTGCCAAAAAGCGATCGCGGACAGCAGCGAACGTGTCACGCGAAGCGCGCTCCCTTGCCGCCTGTTCGTTTTCTTGAATGCGCGACGGATCATGGCCCGCCTGCGCAGCAGCGATCACGTCTCGGGCTTTCTGGCGCGCGTCGATCAACGATACCCCAGGGTATCTGCCAAGGGTGACGCGCGTTAAGCGCCAGGTGCCAGCGCGCAAGATGCGTACTGCAACTCCGAACGACATAACGCCGTTACTCGATACGCGTAAGCCGAACGATGGCAACAGGGAGTCGCGGTACTCGGTGCGGCCATCGGCCGATGGCTTTAGGTTGGCAATAGTGCGGTCGGTCAGCTTGAGAATTGGCATGGTCGGATCTCCGGGCATCAAGAGGGCATCACAAGTCGCGGTTACGACGTGTTGCGCCACGTTCTTCCAAAATACCTTGGAACCCGAAGACATGTAACCCTTCAAACACTTAAACACGAGCAGCGTTACACTAGGTTAAGTCCCGTTACAGTCGGCCGCGTTTTTGTAATCAGGATGTCGGGGGTTCGAGACCCTCTGCGGGCTCCATTTCAAATCGCCCACTTAGCACTCTGTGCCACTTCCGTAAAATGCGCATGTGGCAGTTTTGCGCCATTTAACCCACCGCCTGCAGTAACGGCCTCGGCACCAACTTCTCCACGCATTCAGGTTTCGCAGCTCCGGCGCCGAGTAGTGCCGCGTCACTCTTCGCGGCAAGTGATGCAGCAGGTCTTGAATATCTCTCTCGTCCACCCCCACGTCACGCAGTCGTTTGGCAAACGTGTGCCGTAGGTTGTGAGCGCCTTTCAGATACTCTTTCCCGGCGGGTAGTTTTGCCTCCCGCCAGGCCCGGTTCCACGACTCGCCGCCCTGGTCCCATCCCCCCGCGTCCACTTAACCCGCTACCACGGCGTCTTTGCCCCAACCATCGAAGCCGCGCCGACATCACGCAGGCGAAATGCGGCAAGCGGTCCATCGAACGGGAAACCACTCCCTGTACCCTTTTTCTGCGTGTCACGCGATCTTGGAAGACAGTCAGCGCCTGAAAGCCGAGCGGTATTTCACGAGCATCTAGGGGTGCAAGGCAATCTACACGGATCGCAAGCGCCACTTGTGAAAGAGGGAGATTGAAATTACTTCGGAGATCGCGCTTGATGTGTGGGGATGGCCAAGATGTCAACCGCTGCTTGATTTTCGACTAAAAATCAGCCAGCGTTAGGCGCAAGGTATGAAGGGATTTCACGGCGCAGATTGCCCAAGGGAGGGTAGACGCCTGCGTAACAAGAAATTAAGAACCCGGTCCACCTCACAAGCTCGTATCAAGCGCCCTCGTGGTAGCGAAGCAGCGGCGTCGCGCCAACCGCTTGCCAAGATCACTCGCCCGGTTTTGGCGCATGTTTACACGCGGCAACGGTTGTTCGGTTGGCTCGATGAAGCGCGCCGCGCGCACCCGGTGATTTGGGTGCAAGCGCCGCCGGGTTCCGGTAAGACCACGCTGGTTGCCACTTATCTCAGCGCCCGCAAGATCACTCCGCTGTGGTACCAAGTGGACTCGGGCGACAGCGATATCGCTTCCTTCTTTTACTATATAGGCCACGGGGCCAGGCAGGTGGCTCCGCGCCATCGCAAGTCGATGCCGCTGCTCACGCCCGAGTACCTTCAGGGTCTGCCAGCATTCACGCGCAACTATTTCCGCGAGCTTTTCAGTCGATTGAAAGCGCCCGCGGTGGTGGTGCTCGATAACTATCAGGAAGTCGCGCCCGACGCCGCGCTGCATGAGGTGTTGCAGCACGCACTCGATGAAATTCCATCAGGGATCAACTTCATCATCCTGAGTCGCGCCGAGCCGCCCGCGGCCTTCGCGCGTATGCGCACCGCCGGTCGCATGAACGGGCTCGGTTGGACGAGTATGCAGTTGACGGAAGAAGAAAGCCTGGGTATTGCGGCCTTGCGTCCGGCGGCGCGACGACCGAGTCGCGATGCGGTGCTTGCGCTGAACAAGCAAACTCATGGATGGGCGGCCGGCTTGGTGTTGATGTTGGAGCAGAAACAGGCACTGCCGGCCTTGCCGCAGCCGCCGGATATCGAAGGCCAGTCGGTACTTTTCGATTACTTCGCGAACGAAGTCTTGCGCAGTAGCGACCTGACGATGCAGGAATTTTTGTTGCGCACGGCGTTCCTTCCTAAAATCTCCGTCGCCGTGGCGCGCCAACTGACCGGCGAGCCCAACGCGCATCGCATCTTGAGCGATTTGGCGCGACGCAATTACTTCACCGTACAACACTCCGACGCGCAAGGCAGCTACGAATACCATCCGCTGTTTCGGGCATTCCTGACAAGCCATGCGACCGCCAGATACTCAACCGCGCAAGTCAACCAGATCAAGCAACGTAGCGCACAATTACTGGCCGAGGACGGTAATATCGAAAGTGCAGTGTCTTTGTTGCTGCAAGCGAACGATTGGCCGGCAGCAGTGCAACTGATATTGGCTCACGCGCCGGCGCTGGTCGCGCAAGGTCGAAGCCCGACACTGGCAATGTGGCTACAGCAACTGCCGGACAACTTCCGCGAGGAGAGCCCGTGGGCCCTGTACTGGCTTGGCGTCTGTCGTCTACCATTTAATCCGCCTGAGGCGCGCAGCTATTTCAAAACGGCATTCGCGCTGTTTGAACCTGAGGACGACTCCTCGCCGCTTTATCTCGCATGGTCGGGAATCATCGACAGTTTTGTAATCGAGTGGAACGATTTTTCGCAGATGGACAAGTGGCTCGACGTATATTCGTCGTTGCACAACGGACGCAAGCCCCCCGCTCCGGACGTCGAAGCAGCCAGCGTGTTTAGTCGCTTGGCCGGCCTGTTCCACAGACGGCCAGACGATCCTGTGCTGCCGTCGCTCGCGGAGCATGCGGAGGCGCTATTCATGAAGGAGACGGATATTAACCGTCGGTTTACCCAAAGCGCGGCGTTGTTCCATTATTTTTTGTATCGCAGCGGATTATCACGGGTGGACCATCTTGTCCAAACGTTAGCGCCGCTCGCGACCGCTACTCAAATCAGTCCGCTGGCGCTTATTAACTGGTATGCGTTGAAAACCGAACTGATGGGTCATTCCGGCTCATTTGAGGAAAGCATCCGGACGGCACAGGACGGGATGATGCTGGCGGAATCATCTGGCGTTCACATATTAGACGCCTTGCTGCTTGGGTACAGTATTCATTCGTATCTGTACAGCGGCAAGGTCGCGGCGGCCAAGAATGTGGTCAGCAAAGTGGTTGCGCTAGTGGCGGGGCGTGGGCAATTCGCCGAATCGTTTTGTGCGCATTTGCTTTCGCTGGTCGCGTCACACGATGATGACATAACCAGCGCCATTTGTGAGAGCAGTCGTGGCGCAAAATTATCGAGAACGGCTGGCGTGCTGTTCGGCGAAGCATGCAATCTATTCGTCCTGAGTTATTCGCTCGCGCGCAGCGGGGATACGGAGCGCGCATTGGATGAGCTGGAGACAGCACGCGCGATAAGCAGCCGCATACATAGCCTGCCGCTACTTGCGGTATTCGGGTTCATGGATGCGCATATCAGAGAATTGAAGGGCGAACGTGCACAAGCGTTGAGCGCGCTGCGCGATGCGCTAATTCTAGCCAGGAAAGGTGGAATGAAAGTTGTGCCATGGGTTACGCGAGAAGATGCGGCAAGCCTTTACAGCACCGCACTTGAGGCCGGCATAGAACAGGATTTTGCACACGATTGTATTAAAGTTTCAGCGCTGGCTCCGCCCCCCGGCCAACTCTCCGAAGTCTGGCCTTGGCCCGTGAAGATCTACACCCTCGGTCGCTTCTCAATCGTCAAAGACGACAAACCGCTTAAGTTCGAAGGCAAGACACAGAAGAAGCCGCTCGAATTGCTCAAAGCACTGATCGCCCTCGGTGGTCGTGACGTGCGCGAAGACCGGCTTGCCGAAGCCCTATGGCCCGAGGCGGAGGCCGATGCGGCCGCCCACGCCCTGACTACCACGGTGCATCGACTGCGCAAATTGATAGGTGAGGAGACAATTGAACGCAGCGAGGGCCGCCTGTCGCTAAACGCACAACGCTGCTGGGCAGATGCGTGGGCATTCGAGCGACAACTTACGGCGCTCGAGCACGCAAGCCACGCCCACGTTCCGGAAGAAATCACGAAGCTCACCCAGAAACTGACCATGCTCTACCGCGGTGCCTTTCTAAAGGAAGAATTCGATCGTCCCTGGGTGCTCTCCACCCGTGAACGTCTGCAAGGAAAATTCCTTCGTCTGCTGGAATCGATCGGACGCACGCATGCCCATGCCGCGCGTCATCCCGAGGCACAGCATTGTTTTGAAAAGGCACTCGAAATCGATCCTCTCGCCGAGGGCTTTTACCGTGGATTGATGCAGGTAAATATCGCCCAGGGCCGACATGCCGAGGCACTTGCCGTCTACCGTCGCTGCCGCAAGATGCTGACGGCGCGCTTTGGTTGCGCGCCTTCCGGCGAGACCGAGGCCCTGGCTCAGCAAATCCCGCGATACTAATTCCTTCGCCAGCCGTCACCCGGCGGCTGGCTTTTCCCGCAGCACCTTCACGTACTGGCCTCGAATCTTCGGTCGGGTTTTTCTACGCCCACAATTTTCGCATCTGTATGCAATCGGTGATCACCTCCCCCGTAACGTAGCGCGTCAAGGACAACGCAGGGGCATCGGCGGCATGTGCGAGCGATGAGCGTATCGAGCGTGGACTGCTACATCGTACGCATCTATCGCCGCAATGCGGACGATGGAGTCATCGGCGTGGTGGAACTTCCCGTGCGCGAGCAGCGCGTAGCATTTCGAGGCTTCCAAGAATTGCAGGCGATCTTAACGCGGGAGTCGGGGACGGATGCAACGGTAAGAGAAGAACCGAGTAAAAGGTAATTTGGAAATGAAAGTTTGTTATGAATTGGATCTGCAAGAGGGTCGGGAAGATGATGACGTCTTTGCGCCACCGAAATGTGCGACGCTCGAGCCGGGCAACATCGGCAGCGTCGTGAGGACGGATCGCCGCAAGACCGGCGCACAAGAATCGCAATTAGTCTTACGGCAATCACGTAAGACTAATGCAACAACGGCATCACGGATATGACAGAACCGATTGAAAACAGGTTAGCGACGGCCAATTACGGGGGAACTTGCCATGAACTTAACTGAACAACTACGCTCAATGATCCTCGCCATCGCGACACTTTGTTGCACTTCCCATAATACTAGAATCAGTGTCATTCACTTGGGGGGGATTTCCATGCACAGTTGCTCCCGATTCGTTCTTGCTCGCTTTCGCACGCTATCCATTGCGATGGCCCTCGGTCTGTCGCTGGCACTCGTCGTCTCCTGTGGGGGCAGCGGGGGAGGAGGAGGGAGCGCGGCAGGCGGGAGTCCAGGAGGCGGCGGTACCTGTAGCGCCGGTTCCGGCGGCACAAGCGGATCTCTGGATACGACCTTTGCCTCGGTCGGCTACGTCACGAAGATCAATACTTCGGGCACCCTGGGCGACAACGATTTCGCCAATGCGGTGGCCGTCGACAGCAACTGCGCCATCACGGCGGCGGGGGCCAGCCTGGGATCCAGCTTCGTTCGATACATGACGATTTGGCGGTACCAGAACGAGGGCACGCTGGACACGAGCTTCGCGGGCACCGGATACGTCGTGAAGACGGCCACCGCGGGCGCAATCAATGTGTTCCGCAATGATCTAGCCTTTGCCATGAGCGCCCGCGGTGGCGAAATCGTGACCATGGGACGGAGCAACGACGTCAACATGCTTCCGAACATGGCCGCATGGCGCTACACCACTGCCGGCGCCGTGGATACAAGCTTCAACTCCACGGGCTATGTGACCAAAGTAGGCACCTCGGGCGGGACGGACGACCAGGCTTTCGGCGGCACAACGGACAGCAGCGGCAATCTCACCCTGACCGGCATCAGCAGGAACGGGGGAAACCAGTACATGGCGGTCTGGCGCTACCTCAACACGGGCGCCGTGGACACTTCGTTCGCCAGCCCGAACGGCTATGCGCTGCGCCTGGGCGACGCCGGGGCAGGGAGCACCGATCAAGGGTATGGCGTCGTTCTCGACGGGTCCGGCCGCACTTTGGTTACGGGCTACAGCGGCACGAGCTCGGCTTACATGATGATATGGCGCTTTAAGACCGACGGAACGTTGGACACCACTGGATTCGGCGGCGGATCGGGCTTCACCAAGATCACAGGCAGCACCGGAAGCGGGACGGGCGATGCGGGCAGAGCCTTGATCCTCGACGGTTCGGGCAACATCGTCGTCGTGGGCCAAAGCGTCACAGCCGCGCTCGCGACGCACATGGCCGTTTGGCGCTACACCAGCGCGGGCGTCCTGGACACTACCTTTGGAACCGGGGGGGTGTTTCACATGACGAGCACGGTGGTGGGCGGCACCGGCCAGGATATCGCCAACGCCGTCGCCATCGATGGTTCCGGCAGGATCGTCGTCGCAGGAACCAGCCGGGATTCATCATTCAGGACGAATCTCGCTGTGTGGCGCCTGACCTCGTCAGGGGCCTTGGACACCACCTTTGGCAGCCCGAACGGGTTCGTGACGAAAATCGGCACCGCTGGGGCGAGCGGCGATCTGGACCAAGGCAATGCGGTGGCCATCGACAGCCAGGGGCGGATCATCGTGGCGGGCGTAAGTCAGGACTCCACCAGCAAGCGGTATTTGGCGATCTGGCGTTTCAACCCGTAGTACCTGCGGTTTGCTGCGACAATACTTTCCGAAAGGACGAGACGTTTCGATGTTCTCGCAGCGTGAATTGGACCAGATCGCGCAGCGCCTCAACCAACGACCGAGAAAGACTTTAGGGTTTAGTACGCCCGCGCAGATCTTTGCTAAACGCGTTGCGTTGACCGATTGAATCCAAGAGCCAACAAAATGACAGCACTTGGCGAGTGCCTCCATGGAACAGAAGGGCAGACGGCCCTTATGTTCCATGGTGATCATGGTTACTTGTGTCGACACTTACCCTGCTGACTCAGTCGGGCAGTGAGCGTGTATCTGATGTCGTGTACGAATTAGACAGAGCGCCACTCAATACAAGTGCGTTCTGTATTGCGATTTAGTTGCGATATCGATCGGTGGAACAGTCCGTTGAGCAAAGCAGCACAGTTGATTCGTCACTTAGATCACAGGAGAAGATTCGCATGAAGCTTATAAATCCAATGCTTGCCTTATTGGCGAGCATCACCGCTCTATCTGCTATGGCCGACAGTAATCCATCACCCTCACCTGATCCCAATGGTGGAATGGGCACTCCAACACCTCCGCAAATTTTGTCTGAGTACACCGTAGTCGATATGGGGAAACTATTGGGCGGTACGGATGCCGCTGCACTCGCTATTGGTAATAGCGGCAGGGCAGTGGGTTGGGCGAATAGTTGCATCGGTCGTGGTTGCAGCTTAATCGTTTCAGCCGTGTACTGGGATGTCGGGCAACTGGCCACGAAGATACCCATGTTGCCCGGCATGAAATCGAGCAAAGCAACAGGGATTACTGACGCTGGTGTTATCGTTGGGAATAGCATGGATACCAGCGGCCATAAACATGGCTGGCGCTGGTCTGCCGAAACCGGTACCACCGAAATGCTAAGCCCCAATGACGGTTCATCTTTGATCGTGACAGCAGCATTCGCAAATGGCTGGACTACGGGCTACTTCTATCCACCGGGCAAGTTTGGTTCGCATGCTTTCCGTTACAACTTGGCGAATGGTTATTTTGATGATCACCTCTTTCCTGATTGCGTTCGCGATCTTCTTGTGTCACTAAACTTGGCTGGCCTTATCCCTTCAGAGTATGGTTCATCAGGGTGTTTGAACGATAAGGACATGGTAGCCACTGAAGGTTACGCTGTAGATCTTCTTGGCAACGTTGCGGGCTCCCTCGAGATAGGTAATGGTCAATACAAGCTTGCTTATCTCTGGCCGAACGGCTCCTCTCCCATTGATCTCCATGCGCCCGGCTGGCCTATTGGCATCGATGCGCAACAAGCCACAGCCCTATTTGGGACTCTCTTTGTGATAGGCCCTTACGTTTCGGGCAGCGGGTACCGTACATTTAAATGGTCGCTGGGCACAGGCTTGGTTGAAGATATGGGATTGAACGACAACGTCTATCCAAATGCGGTGAGCAGTTATTTGCGGATGGTTGGATTCACGACAACGGGCACGCAACGTCCTGTCACTTGGAACAACAACGCATTGAGCCATCTTCCTGTACCGACCGGACTGAACTATGGCAATGCCACGGGTGTAAATCGCTGCGGTAATTTGGTGGGCGCTGCACAGGACGCAAATTTTAAACAGCATGCGTTACGCTGGACTAAGGCAAACTGCGACTGACACTTTCTAAAAACCGTGCGACGAGTTCACTACAAAACGGTGAACCCGCGTCCACCTTACCCGCTACCACGGCGTCTTTGCCCCCAGCCATCGAAGCCGCGCCGATATCACGCAGGCGAAACGCGGCAAGCGGTCCCTCGAACGGGAAACAAAAACCCCGGCCGAGTCGCACGCCGCCATGGCATGGGCCCAGCGCCTGAAGCGTGTATTCAACATCGACATCGAAACTTGCCCCCAACTGCCAAGGCCCGGTGAAGATCATCGCTTGCATCGACGACCCCGCCGTCATCCAGAAGATTCTGAGAATCCTCTAGCCGACCTCGTATGCGGATGCTTACTTCGGTTTGCTGATGGCGCTGGAAGATTTATTCGAGCATCCAATCGATCTCGTGGAAGAAGGAGCCAGCCGTAACCCCTTTTTCCTACAGACCGTCGAGCAGTCCAGCGCGCTGCTGTATGCAGCCTGAATGTTTCCTGTCGCGTCCGTGGCCCGCGCCGCTCAAGGGCGGCGTATACCCCACCCTATACCCTCATGAGAATGGATCGAGGACACGCGCTCCGGTTTTTTCAAAGTCGTTGTGATTGCGCGTTACGACAGTCAGGTTGTGGATCAGCGCCGTAGCGGCGATCAGCTTGTCCAATGCGTTTTCGTGATGGGGCACTCGGAGCCGACCCCACAGCTGTGCGATATCGGAATCAACATCGAGGATGAAATCTTCGTAGCTGCGCAGCAGCTGCGTTAGCCACTTCTCAAGTCGGTTGGCTTGCAGGGTGTCGCGGCGATGGCGAATTAACTCCACGCCGCGGCGAAGTTCGCCAACCGTTACTACCGAAAGGAAGAGGGGCAATTGCTCCGCGGCAGCGCGCTTGAAGAAATCGCGTACCCCGACGTTGGCCCGCGTTCCTTTGCGACTTTCACTGATGACGTTGGTATCAACCAAGTACATGGCGTGCGCGCTTATCTTCCTTACGCACAAAATCCGCATCGCGCCCAACTTTGGGCATGGAAGCCAGCGCCTGTGCGAAGCTTTTGCGCTTGGTGCGTGTGAGCGTCGATTCCAGAATGGCGCGGTGTTCCGCCTCGGCGCTGCGGCCATGCCGTACGGCGCGTTTTTTCAGGGCCTGAACGATTGAGCGGTCGAGATTACGAACTACCAGATTGGCCATTGCCGTATTGCCTCGAATTGTCACCATTGATATCAATGCTAGCACCGGCCATTCAGGGAGGCAACCAAGAGGCGTACCCGCTCATTCTGTGCTTTCGGCAGTCTGCATGGGCGAACCATGCATTGCGGACTTTCCGCATTTAGCGGTGGTCTAATATTTGTGGCAGATTTGTACGAAATTCTTTTTTAACCCTGTGGCAGTTTTGTGCCACATCTGTTGTGCTCGGTAGTGCTTCTCGCTGAAAGAATGTGCAACGGGCATTCCGTAAGTTGTTGAATAAAAAGTTTCAGCAAAAACACGAACCGTTTTGTAATCAGGTGGTCGGGGGTTCAAATCCCTCTGCGGGCTCCATTTCAGTAAAGCGGTCTCCTGTTTCGAGGTGGCACCATGGTCGAAAAACTCCCGCTGATGCCATTGCCACCGTTCGCTCGCGGCGCGCATGGGTGCCGTGGTCGAGCGCATCGGTTAGCCGCTGACGCTGGCTGAAAAAATCCCGTACGCCCACAAGGTCGATCTGGCCGCAGAGTTGCCACAGCCTCGCGCCCGACAAAATTACCTGGTTTATGGCTGGTTCAGCCTTAAATCTGATCCGTCGCCGCCAAGCGGCCACCTGATTCAATCCCCAAGCCGCGGCCAGCGCTTTTTCCGCAGGGATAGCGGGGCGATCAAACCAGGAGATTTTCCGGCAAAATCAACAGTTTCATGTTGACAGTTGGGGTCGTATCCGGGAAAATCCGCCGCTTTCGTTTTGGAGGGGTTCCCGAGCGGCTAAAGGGATCAGACTGTAAATCTGACGGCTCTGCCTTCGGTGGTTCGAATCCACCCCCCTCCACCAATTGGCGGAGCACGGGTGGAAGTGTGGGAAGTGTGAGCGGCGGATATTGCGCGTCACCCATAAAGACTTCCCTGTGGGGAAGGCCCTTGGAACGGTTGAGCAGTTGAGACTGAGCACCAAGGCGGGTGTAGTTCAATGGTAGAACTTCAGCCTTCCAAGCTGACTGTGTGGGTTCGATTCCCATCACCCGATAGAAATTGTGAGAGTTAGTTTTAAGTGTGGGTTTGAATGTGTCGCCCACATA
>OBEQ012018110.1_pt1 | contig 20410 bp, 20 predicted proteins | sample 1670901 | NCBI WGS metagenome assembly OBEQ01 (sample SAMEA104232315, study PRJEB22302) | groundwater metagenome | biome: forest; feature: aquifer; material: groundwater | place: USA | collected 2011-08-07 | depth 5.4 m
CTCGAGTACGACGAGGCCACCAGCACGTGGAACCGGCAGCTGTCAGCCGACTACGGCTACCGCTTCACCTTCCAGCTGGGCAAGCGCTACGACTGGCTGGGCCTGCGCATCGGCCTCAAGGACTCGAGTGGCGGAGCGGGCGCTGACGCGCACTTCTTCGGTGACGATCTGACCGCCTCGCTCGACGTGTTCGATTTCCACTACTACACGGTGCCGCGGGTGAAGATCGCGCTGGCCTACCGCTTCTTCCGCTACCTCTACGTGTACGGCGGTGTAGACGATGTGCTCAACCCGCACGAGGAGCGCCAGATCGTCGGCGACTCGGTCACGGGCGGCGAGCGCGACGTGTGGAGCTTCGGCCTGGACTTCTTTGCTGGCGCGGCCTTGCGCTTCACCGACCAGGACCTGACCTCGCTGCTGTTCATCGGCGGTGCGGCCATCGCCGGCGCGGCCAAGAAGTAAGGTTCGACCTCTCGATCCCCCCGCGGCCGCTAACCCGCGGAATCATTGCCAGTTCGCTATGCTTAACGCTTGACAGCCGAGCCGCGGCCTTTATAGTACGCCATCTCAAAACGGCTCCCATGGCACCACGTCGTCCATCTCCTGATTCGTCAGCGTTCGTCGTTCGACTGCGCGACATCCCTCCCGAGGGATGGCGGCAAGTCATCGATCTGACGGACGAATGGAGCTCGCAGACGCTCGCCGGTGAGCCGCTCGAGTGGATTCCCGCCCGCTTCCGCGCCGAGATCAGCCTGCATCGCACGCAGCGCGAGGTCGTCGCCCACGGGCGCATGACCGGCGGCCTGGAGACCGGTTGCGCGCGCTGCACGGCGCCCACGCGGCTGCAGATCGCGGCGCCCTTCGACCTCGTCTTCGTGCCCGCCGACGAGATGCCCGAAGGCCCCGACGCGGAGCGCGAGCTCGGCCCCAACGAGGCCGAGACCATCGGCTACCACGACGAAGAGATCAACCTCGAGCCGACGCTGCGCGAGCAACTGATCCTGGCGCTGCCCTACGCGCCCCTGTGCCGCGAAGACTGCAAGGGCCTGTGTGCCCGGTGCGGAAAAGATTTCAACGAGGGGCCGTGCAGCTGCCCCGTCGAAGCCCCCGAGCCCGAGGTCAAACCAGACCGCTGGGCGGCGCTTCGCGACATCAAGCTGTAGTACCACTTCGATTCGAAAGCAGCAGGAAGGACTCGGAAAATGGCGGTTCAGAAGCGTAGGCAGTCGTCAGCTCGTCGCGATTCGCGCCGGGCGCAGTGGATGGCGTCGGTGAAGAAGCCGACGGTGCAGCGTTGCCCCAAGTGCGAGGCGCCCAAGGCGTCGCACCGCGTCTGCATGGAGTGCGGCTACTACAACGGCCGCGAAGTCGTGGTGAAGAGCGAGGAAAGCGCGGCGGAGTAGCTCCCGCCGTATTCCTTTCTCATGAGCCGCATCGCCGTCGACGCGATGGGCGGGGACCGGGCGCCTCAGGTAGAGCTGGGGGCCGTCGTCGCTGCATTGCGTGACGAGCGAGCGGAGGCCGCCGAGCTCGAGGTCATCCTCGTCGGCGACGAGGCGCGCCTGCGCGCGGGCCTCTCTGCCATCGGCGTGTCCGGACATCCCCGCCTCACCATCCGCGCCACCACGCAGGTCATCACCATGGACGACGCGCCCGCGGCCGCGGTGCGCGGCAAGAAGGACTCGTCCATGCGCGTGTGCTTCGACCTGGTCAAGGCCGGGCAGGCCGACGCGGTGGTCTCGGCGGGCAACTCGGGCGCCATGCTGGCCAGCGGGCTGTTCGTCTTGAAGCGGATCAAGCACGTGGACCGGCCCGGCATCGTGACCACGTTCCCCACGCTCAAGGGGCCGTGCGTGCTGTGCGACATGGGCGCCAACGTGGACGTCAAGCCAGAGGTGCTGGCGCAGTTCGGCATCCTCGGCTCGGTCTACTCGCAGGTCGTGCACGGTCGCGCCCGCCCCAAGGTCGGCCTGCTCGCCAACGGCGAGGAGGAAGGCAAGGGCACCGACCTGACCCGCGCGGCCTCGGCGCTCCTGCGCCAGCTCGCGGCAAAACCCGAGGCCGCCTTCGACTACGTCGGCTACGTCGAGGGCCGCGACATCTTCAGCGGCAAGGTCGACGTCGTCGCCACCGATGGCTTCACCGGCAACGTCGTGCTCAAGACCTCGGAGGGCGCGGCGGGCGCGGTCATGGCGCTGCTCAAGGAGGCCTTCCTGTCCTCGCCGCGCGCCAAGCTGGCCGCGCTGCTCGCGGCGCCCGCGCTGCGCGCCATCAAGCAGAAGATCGACTACGCCGAGACCGGCGGCGCGCCGCTCCTGGGCGTGGACGGCGTCGTGGTCATCTGCCACGGCGGCTCGCCCGAGCGCGCGCTCACCAACGCCATCTTCCAGGCCGACCGCTTCGTCAAGGGTCGGCTGACCGAACGGGTGGCCGCCGAAGTCGCGCGCCACGCCGCCAGCTTCACTTCCGCCGAGCGTGAAGACGACTCGGCTGCCTAGATTCGAGACGTGACGTAAGGAGCCTACGGATGATCAGGAGTCGCATCGTCGGCACGGGGCGCGCGTTGCCCAGCAAGGTCCTCTCCAACGCCGACCTGGAGAGGATGGTCGATACCAACGACCAGTGGATCATCGAGCGCACGGGCATCCGTGAGCGCCGCATCATCGACGGCTCGCAGGTGACCAGCGACCTGTCCACCGACGCGGCGCGCGCCGCGCTCGAGATGGCGGGCATGACCGCGCAGGAGCTCGATTGCATCGTGCTGGCCACGGTCACGCCCGACATGCCCTTCCCGTCGACGGCGGTGTTCGTGCAGAAGAACCTGGGCGCCAACGGCTGCGCCGCCTTCGACCTGTCGGCGGCGTGTGCCGGCTTCACCTACGGCCTGTCGGTAGCTGACGCGTTCATCCGCTCGCGCACGTTCAAGAAGGTCCTGGTCATCGGCGTCGAGGTGCTGTCCAGCATCACCGACTGGACCGATCGCAACACCTGCGTGCTCTTCGGCGACGGCGCCGGCGCGGTCGTGCTGGTGGGCGAGGATCAGCCCGACACGCAGAGGCCGCGCGGCATCCTGTCGACGCACATCTACGCCGACGGCGCGGGTACCGACAGCCTGCTCCAGCCCGCGGGCGGCACGCGCATGCCCATCACGCAGAGGGTCATCGACGAGAAGCTCAACAAGGTGAAGATGAACGGCAAGCAGGTGTTCCAGCACGCGGTGCGCAACATCGCGCAGGCGTGCATGAACGCGCTCGAGCAGAACGGCTTGACCGCGGCCGACGTCGACCTGGTGTTGGCGCACCAGGCCAACCTGCGCATCGTCGAGGCGGTGGCGCAGCGCATCGGCCTGCCCATGGAGAAGTTCCACCTCAACATCCAGCGCTACGGCAACACCTCGTCGGCTTCCATCCCCATCGCTCTCGACGAGGCGGTGCGCGAGGGCAAGGTCAAGGAAGGCATGCACCTGCTCATGGGCGCGCTGGGCGGCGGCTTCGCCTGGGGATCGGCGCTGGTCCGCTGGTAGCGGCCCGCCGCGTCTGCCGGAGCGAGAACGGGCCGTAAACAAAGGAAGAACGACCAATGTCCAAGACTGCACTCCTGTTTCCTGGCCAGGGTTCTCAACGTGTCGGCATGGGCAAGGAGCTGGCCTTCCGCTTCGAGACGGCGCGGCGTGTCTTCGAGGAGGCCGACGCGGCCCTGGGCGAGAAGCTCTCGACCACCTGCTGGGAAGGCCCCGAGGACAAGCTGACCCTGACCGCCAACACGCAGCCGGCCATCCTGACCAACTCGATCGCCGTGCTGCGCACGCTCGAGGTCGAGAAGGGTCTGACCTTCGATCTGGTCGCCGGCCACTCGCTGGGCGAATGGTCGGCGCTGGTGGCGGCGGGCGCGCTCGACTTCGCCGACGCGGTGCGCCTGACGCGCCTGCGCGGCCAGTTCATGCAGGAGGCGGTGCCGGCCGGGCAGGGCGCGATGGCGGCCATCATGGGACTGTCGCAGGCCGACCTCGAGGCCGTGTGCAAGGAAGCCGCGAACGGTGAGGTGGTCTCGCCCGCCAACCTGAACGGCGCCGGGCAGATCGTGATCGCCGGCTCCGCGGGGGCGGTCGACCGTGCGGTCGGCCTGGCCAAGCAGAAGGGCGCCAAGCGCGCCGTCATGCTGCAGGTGAGCGCGCCCTTCCATTGCGCGCTCATGCAGCCGGCGGCCGACAAGCTGGCCGTCGAGCTGGCCAGGATCAGCGTGCGCGAGCCGCGCGTGCCCGTGGTCGCCAACTTCGATGCGCAGGCCAACACCAGCGCCGCGCGCGTGAAGGAGCTGCTGGTCAAGCAGGTGACCGCGCCGGTGCGCTGGGAAGAGTCGGTCACCAGGGTGGCCGAGGCGGGCGCCACGCGTGGCCTCGAGCTGGGCTCGGGCGCCGTGCTGGCCGGGCTGGTCAAGCGCATCGCGCCGACCATCAAGGTGTCGACCATCGGCGAACCGCACGAGGTCGACGCATTCGTACAGGGTGGAGGTGTGGCGTGATCAAGGACAAGGCACTCGAGGGCAAGGTCGCGCTGGTCACCGGCGCGTCGCGCGGCATCGGTCGCGCGGTGGCCACGGCGCTGGGCGCGCGTGCGGCCACCGTGGTCATCAACTACCATTCGCGCGAGGACGCGGCGCGCGAGGCGGCCGCGGCGGTCGAGGCCGCCGGCGGCAAGGCGCACATCATCCAGTTCGACCTGGGCGATGCGGCCGCGGTGGAGACCGCGGTCAAGCAGGTGGCCGAGCAGCACGGCCGCCTCGACATCCTGGTCAACAATGCGGCGGTGGCCATCGACCAGCTGATCATGCGCTTCAAGCAGGAAGACTGGGCTCGCTCGCTCGACGTCAACCTGACCGGCGTGTTCACCGCGTGCAAGGCGGCCACGCGACCGCTGCTCAAGGCCAAGGAGGCCGGCCGGCTCATCAACCTGACCTCGGTGGTGGGCGAGATGGGCAATGCGGGCCAGGTGGCTTACACGGCCGCGAAGGCGGGCGTGATCGGCATGACCAAGACGCTGGCGCGCGAGTTCGCCGGCCGCGGCGTGACCGTGAACGCGGTCTCGCCCGGCTTCATCGAGACCGACATGACCGCCGCGTCCGTGCAGGGCGAGGCGCGCGACAAGCTCATCGCTTCCATCCCGCTCGGGCGCATGGGTCAAGCCCAGGAAGTGGCGGACGTGGTTGCGTTTTTGGCTGGACCCGAGGCAGCGTACGTGACCGGGCAGGTGATCCGGGTCAACGGCGGCCTCTTGATGTAGCTGTTGATGTTTTTGGCCGGGACTTCTTGTAGAGTCCACGCACTCAAGGAAAAGGACCCATGGACGCTCAGCAGATCGAAGCAAAGGTGAAGGACATCATTTGCGCTCAGCTCGAGGTTGCCCCCGAGCAGGTGAAGGGCCCGGCGTCGTTCGTTGACGACCTCAAGGCTGACTCGCTCGCCGTCGTCGAGCTCGTGCTCGCCCTGGAAGAGGCGTTCAAGATCGAGATTCCTGACGAGGACACCGAGCAGATCAAGACCGTCCAGGACGCCGTCGATTACATCAAAGCTCACGTGAAGTAGCAGCCTCCGCCGTCCCGACGGCCCTCGGTCGCGCATCCAACGTCCCGGGCCGTCGGCGGCCCGCGGTTTGGACCCTTTGGTCGGACCTCCGACCAGGCATCTGGAGAGAGGGATGAATGCGTAGGGTGGCCATCACCGGAATCGGACTCGTCACGCCCGTGGGCATCGGGCTGGAAGCTACCTGGTCGGCGCTCGTCGCCGGCAAGAGTGGCGTCGGCATGATCACGCAGTTCGACACCACGAATTACAAGACCAAGATCGGCGCCGAGGTGAAAAACTTCGACGCCACGCAGTGGATGGACAAGCGCGAGACCAAGACCATGGACCGCTTCCTCCACTTCGCGATCGCCGCCGGCAAGATGGCGATCGAGGACGCCGGCCTGCCCAATCGGTTCGAGGGCGAGGAGGCCGAGCGCGCCGGCTGCTACGTCGGCGCCGGCCTGGGCGGCCTGATCATGATCGAGCGCACCGCCGCGGCCGTGCGCGAAAAGGGCCCGCGCCACGGCTACTCGCCCTACTTCATCCCCGGCATCATCGTCAACCTGGCGCCCGGGCACCTGTCGATCAAGCACCACCTGCTCGGCCCCAACATGTCGCATGTGTCGGCGTGCTCGACCGGTGCGCACTCCATCGGCGAGGCCGCGCGCGCCATCGCGTATGGCAGCTGCGACACCATGATCGCGGGCGGGGTCGAGGCCACCATCGCCTCGATGGGCGTGGGCGGCTTCAACGCCATGACCGCGCTGTCGACCAACAACGAGGACCCCGAGGGCGCGAGCCGGCCGTTCGACCTGGAGCGCGATGGCTTCATCATCGGCGAGGGCGCCGGCATCCTGGTGCTCGAGGAGCTCGACAAGGCCAAGAAGCGGGGCGCGCGCATCTACGCCGAGATCAAGGGCTACGGCGCGACCTCCGACGCGCACCACATCACCATGCCGGCACCCGAAGGCGAGGGCGCGCAGCGCTGCATGAAGGCGGCTCTGCGTGACGCCAAGCTCTCGCCCGAGGCGGTCGGCTACATCAATGCCCACGGCACCTCGACCAAGTTCAACGACCTGAACGAGACCAAGGCCATCAAGGCGGTCTTCGGCGCGGGCGCCAAGAAGGTCGCCGTGTCGTCGACCAAGTCGATGACCGGGCACACCCTGGGCGCCGCCGGCGGCATCGAGGCGGCGTTCTCGGCGCTGGCCATCGCGCGCAACGTGCTGCCGCCGACCATCAACTACAGGACGCCCGACCCGGAGTGCGACCTCGACTATGTGCCCAACCAGGCGCGCGAGGCGCGCGTCGACGCCGTGCTGTCCAACAGCTTCGGCTTCGGCGGCACCAACGCCACGTTGATCCTGACCCGCTACAAGGGGGACTAGCCATGACCAGGTGGTACGCCGGCTCGGATCACGCGGGCTTCCGGCTCAAGCGCGACCTGGTCATCGCGCTCGAAGCCCTGGGCGACGAGGTCGTCGACGTGGGCGCGTTCGACGCCACCACCAGCGTCGACTACCCCGACTTCGCGCGTGCGGCCTGCGACAAGGTGCTGGCCGAGCCGGGCACGCTCGGCCTCCTGGTCTGCGGCTCGGGCACCGGCATCAGCATCGCCGCCAACAAGATCCCGGGCATCCGCGCCATCCGCGCCACCGACCCGTGGAGCGCGCGTCTGGCGCGCGAGCACAACGACTGCAACGTGGTGTGCCTGGGCGAGCGGGTCACCGGCGTGGGCGTGGCCGAGGACATCGTGAAGGAGTTCCGCGGCGGCAAGTTCGCCGGCGGCCGTCACGCCCAGCGGGTCGACAAGCTGGCCGCGCTCGACGGCCAGCGCAAGCCGTAGCCGCGCACATGCAGTGTCCATTCTGCCCGTCGCAGGAGTCGAAGGTCATCGACTCGCGGCAGGCCAAAGACGGGCAGGAGATCCGCCGCCGGCGCGAGTGCGAGGCGTGCGGCCGCCGCTTCACCACCTACGAGCGCGAGGACGAGGCGCTGCCCATGGTGGTCAAGAAGGACGGCCGGCGCGAGCCGTTCGACCGGCAGAAGCTGCTGCGCGGGCTCAAGCACGCCTTCACCAAGCGGCCCGTGCCGCTCGCGTCGCTCGAACGCCTGGCCGAGGACATCGAGCGCGAGCTGGGCGAGGCGGGCGAGAAGGAGATCGACTCGAAGGTGATTGGCGAACGCCTGCTGCCCCGGCTGCGCGCCCTCGACGAGGTGGCGTACGTGAGGTTCGCGTCGATCTACCGCTCCTTCCGCGACATCGACGAGTTCATGAGCGAGCTTTCCACTCTGATGAAACATCGCGTCCAGTGAGCCGGAGGGGTGAAACGCCAGGGAGCCAGGGGCGCCAGCTCGGACATACCCGGTCTTCACAGATGGATTTCAGGGTCAGGTTCTGTGGAGTGGCCTTCGTTCCTGGCGCACGGGTTGCCACCCTGGCGTTTCAAATTTTTGGAGTCTCGTGAGCCAAGAGCAAGACCTCCGCTGGATGAAGCGCTGCCTCACGCTGGCACGCCGCGCCGAGGGTCGCGCGTCGCCCAATCCCATCGTCGGCTGCGTGATCGTCTCGCCGCGCGGCGAGGTCCTGGCCGAGGGCTGGCACCGGCGCGCCGGTGAGCCGCACGCCGAGGCCGATGCGCTGGCCGCGCTGGCGCGCCGCGGCAAGGACGCGCGCGGCGCGACCGCCTACGTGAACCTCGAGCCGTGCGCGCACACGGGCGCGCGGCGCACCGCGCCGTGTGCGCCCAAGCTGCTCGCCGCGGGCATCACCCGGCTGGTCTACGGCCTGCTCGATCCGTTCCCCGGGCACGGCGGCGGCGCCGAGCTGCTGCGCAAGGCGCGCGTGCGCGTCGACGGTCCGGTCATGGAAGAGGACTGCCGGCGCGCCAACGCACCCTTCTTCACCTACGCCACCGAGGGTCGCGCCCACGTCACGCTCAAGGTCGCCATGAGCCTCGACGGGCGCATCGCCACGCGCGCGGGCGAGTCGCAGTGGATCACCGGCGAGACCTCGCGCGCCTACGCCCACCGCCTGCGCGACGTCTGCGACGGCATCCTGGTGGGCGCGCGCACCGTGGCCGCCGACGATCCGCTGCTGACCACGCGTGGGGTCAAGAACGGCCGTGACCCGGTGCGCATCGTCCTCGACGGACGCCTGTCGATGAGCCCGGCCGCCAAGATGCTGCGCTCGGGCTCGCCCGCGCCCACCTGGATCGCCACCACCGCCGACGCGCCCGCGAACAAGGCCCGCGTGCTCGAGGACGCCGGCGCCGTGGTCCTGCGCGTGCCCGGCAAGGCCGGCCGGGTCAACATGCGTGGCCTGCTGCGCGCCCTGGGCAAGCGCGGCGTGCTCTCGGTGCTGGTGGAAGGCGGCGCCGAGACCCACGGCGCCTTCATGGACGAGGGCCTGTGCGACCGCCTGGTCGTCGCCATGGCGCCCATGGCCCTGGGTGGACGCACGGCACCGTCGTGGCTGGGCGGGGAGGGCGTGGCTCGCCTGGCGCGGGCGCCGCACTTCCGGCCGGTCGGCCCGCCACGCCGCCTGGACGACGATTTCCTATTCGAATTTGAGAGGTTGTAGCGGCCAGGTATACTGCGTTCGTGTTCACGGGCCTGGTCGAAGATGTGGGTAAAATCGCGGCGCTGGAGCGACAGCCCGACGCCGTGGTGCTGCGCATCCAGACGCGTGCCATCGATGCGGCCCAGCTGGCGCTGGGCGAGTCGGTCGCCGTGGACGGCTGCTGCCTGACCGTGACCGAGCGTAAAGCTGGGGAGTTCCAGGTGCTTGCAGGGCCGGAGACGCTCGCGCGCACGACCCTCGGGCGCTTCGAGCCGGGCACGCGGGTCAACCTCGAGCGGGCCATGCTGGCCTCGGCGCGCTTCGGCGGCCACATCGTCGCCGGCCACGTGGACGGCCTGGGCGAGATTGCCAGCCAGACCCCGGTCGGACCCGCGGTCGAGGTCGTCTTCCGCGCCGGGCCCGAGATCCTGCGCTACGTGGTCGAGAAGGGCTCCATCGCCGTCGACGGGATCAGCTTGACCGTCAACCGCGTCGACAGCTATTCCTTCGCGGTCGGCCTCATTCCTCACACCCTCGAGCACACCTCGCTCGCGGACAAGCAAGTGGGTGCGGCCGTGAACCTCGAGGTCGACATCGTGGGTAAGTACGTTGAAAAGCTGCTCGCAGGTCACCTCTCTCCCGCCAGCCGAGAAGGAAGCAAGACGTAGATGACTTCGCAGCGTATCGACCGCGTCCGCCGCGCCATCGATGAGATCCGCGCCGGCAAGATGGTGATCCTGGTCGACGACGAGGACCGCGAGAACGAGGGCGACCTGACCATGGCCGCCGAGCTGGTCACGCCCGAGGCCATCAACTTCATGGCCCGGTGGGGCCGCGGTCTCATCTGCCTCACGCTCACCGAGGAGCGCATCACGCGCCTCGGTCTGCCCATGATGGTGACCGAGAACCGCGCCCCCATGGGCACCGCGTTCACCGTCTCGATCGAGGCGCGCCACGGCGTGACCACGGGCATCTCGGCGGCTGACCGCGCGACGACGATCAAGGCGGCGGTGGCGCACAACGCGCGCCCCGACGACATCATCTCGCCCGGGCACATCTTCCCCTTGCGCGCGCGCCAGGGCGGCGTGCTCGTGCGCACCGGGCAGACCGAGGGCTCGGTCGACCTGGCGCGCCTGGCCGGCCTCGAGCCCGCGGGCGTGATCTGCGAGATCATGCGCGACGACGGCGAGATGGCGCGCATGCCCGACCTGGAGAAGTTCGCCGCCGAGCACGGCCTCATGGTCGTGACCATCGCCGACATGATCGAGTACCGCCTGCAGGCCGAGCGCCTGGTCCACCGCGTCGCGCAGGGACCGCTGCGCCCGGCCATGCTGGGCGGCGGCATCGAGTTCCAGGCCTACATGTACCGCTCCGACGTCGAGGACAACGAGTACCTGGCGCTGGTGCTGGGTGACGTGGCCGGCGCCAGCGAGCGCGGCGAGTCGATCCTGACTCGCGTGCAGCAGGCGGCGCTGCCGGGCGACATGTTCGCCCAGTCCCTGCTCAACGCCGAGTCGCACGTGCGCTCGGCGCTGCGCATGATCGAGCGCGAGGGTCAGGGTGTGTTCCTGTACGTGCACCATCCGGTGCAGGCGTCGCTTCTGGGCGCGTTCGAGTACCACGTGCTGGGCAAGACACCGAGCGTGCCCGCCGCGGCCACGCCGGGCGCGCTGCGCGACTTCGGCCTGGGCGCGCAGGTGCTCGCCGATCTGGGCCTGAAGAAGATCCGGCTCATGTCCAACAATGCCAAGCGAATCGCCGGCATCGGCGGCTACTCGATCGAAGTGGTCGAGCGCGTGCCGTTCGAGGTCGGCAGCACGAGCGCGGCGGTGGTTCCTTTCAAGAAGGCGGGTGAGTAGCATGGGCGCCAAGGTGGTGGAAGGAACCCTGGCCGGCGCGGGACTGCGCGTCGGCATCGTGGCCAGCCGGTTCAACGAGCTGGTGGTCGATCGGCTCATCCAGGGCGCGCTCGACGGCCTGCGCCGACTGGGTATGGACGAGAACGACGTGACCGTTCTGCGCACACCCGGCGCGTTCGAGATCCCGCAGGTGGCGCGCATGGCCGCACAGGGTGGCGCCTTCGACGCGGTGGTCTGCCTGGGCGCGGTCATCAAGGGCGGCACGCCGCACTTCGAGTACGTCTGCTCGGGTGTGACCTCGGGCCTGGCCGCGGTGGCCAAGGACAGCGACGTGCCGGTGATCTTCGGCGTGCTAACCTGCGATACGGTCGAGCAGGCGCTGGATCGCGCCGGCGTGAAGGCCGGCAACAAAGGTACGGATGCAGCCATGGCGGCGGTCGAGATGGCGACCTTGATTGCAAAGGTCCGGCAGCTCGCCGGAGGGAAGCGCACGAAATGACCCCGCCTGGTGGTATCGGCGCACGGCGCCGGGCGCGCGAGTGCGCGCTGCAGATGCTCTACTCGCTCGACGTCAACCCCGGCCACACGGTCGAGCAGGTGTTCGCGCACTTCTGGAAGGACTTCGCCGGCGAGGCCGCCGAGGAGCGCGACGCCGACGTCATGGGCTTCGCCGAGCGGCTGGTGCGCGGCGCGCACGGCAACGTGACCGAGATCGACGACATCATCCAGCGCGCGTCGAAGAACTGGCGCCTCGAGCGCATGGCGCGGGTCGACCGCAACTTGCTGCGCCTGGGCGCCTACGAGCTGCGCTTCGAGACCGACGTGCCCGGACGCGTGGTCATCAACGAGGCCATCGAGCTGGCCAAGCGCTTCGGCACCGCCGAGTCGCCCGCGTTCGTGAACGGCCTGCTCGACCGCATCTCGCAGGAGCTGGCGCGGTCGTAGGCGGGCGCGAGACCATGAGCGCGCCGCTGCACTTTCTGCCCTTCGAGCTGCCGCGCTGGGACGCGCTCGCCCTGCCCGGGCGGGGCTCGGACGCGCCGCCCCTGCCGGTGGCCCTGGCCCTGGGCATCTTCACCGACGAGCGTCCGCTGCGCGGCGCGGCCGGCCTGTGCGACTGGCGCCTGTGCGGCCGGCTGTCGCGCCTGTTGCGCGCCGACAGGCTGTCCGGGCGCGCCGACGAGGTGGTGCTCCTGCCGCCCGCGCGGGCGCGCCTGCCGTTCTCGCGCCTGGTGCTGTTCGGCCTGGGCGAGCAGCACGGCTTCGACGAGCGCCGCTACCGGGTGCAGGTGGCGCGCATGCGCATCGTGCTCGAGCGCGCCGGCGTGCGCTCGTACGCCCTGCAGCCTCCCGGGCGCTCCTCGGGCGTCATCGCGGCGCGGCGCGCGCTCGAGCTGTGGCAGGAGCAGACCCGCCAGGACGGCCTCGACCACGAGGTCACCATCGTCGAGTCGCCGACCGGGCAGAAGGAAATGGCCGAGGCGCTGCGGCGGGCGAACCGCTAGAAGCGGGCGTTCTCGAGCTCCGACGACGACTCCCGCGGCCTGTGGCATCGGGCTGCCGGACACCTGGGTTCAGCGGGAGACACGCGGCGACACGTGGTGGCCGCGCCGTCCAAGACGATTCAATGACTTGCAGCACCGCTGGTCCGGCACGCGACTTGAAATCGGCCGGCATCATGCGAACGGCATTTCGAGTCGCGGCAGGCGCCGCGGTCCTCCTGAGCTTCTCGACCGTCTGGGGCGACCCGACTGATCCCTTCTTCGATTCTCTTCCCACGTACGAGACTTCGGCGCCCAGGGGCCGGGACCTGGACGCCGGCTCTGTCGGCGTCAGCAGCTCCAGCGGCGCCGCCACCTATTCCTTTCCCATCAAGGTTCCACCGGGTCGTAGCGGCATGGAACCCCACCTATCACTGAGCTACTCGTCGCAAGCACCGATCTACGGCGGCATCGCCGCTGGATGGTCGCTTTCTGGACTGAGCCCTATCGAAGTGGATTCGACCGTCGGGGCAGGCCCGAACCGTTACCTGGCTGGAGGAACACGCCTCGTTCCGCTGGCAGGCCAGGACGTTGGAGTGCCCTACATCCCGCGCAACGGCGGACCCGGAACCGAGAAGCAAGCCCAGCCATATCGCGCCGAGTTCGACTCCACGTACGTGCGCTACGGTTACTACCACGAAGGGAATGTCGACGCGTGGGTGGCGCAGAGCCCCGGAGGCCGTGACGCGCTATTTCGAGGCCTTCGATGGCCTGCGCTGGTACCTCACGCGCGAGGAGGACCAGTTCGGCAATACCGTCAATTACTACTATCAGTACTTTGGCGCGGCCAAGCTGCTAACCCGTGTCGAGTACGGTGAGAACAGAAATGCCGGGCTGCAGCCCCACGTGTGGGTGAGCTTTACCTGGGAGCCCCTCACCTCGGGTAGCTACTGCGGAAGTTCCTCGCTTCCCATTGGCGCGTACATCGACCGGGGAATCGTCAGTGGCTCGACAAAGCTCACGCAGATCCTGACCCAGGTGAAGGACGACCCATCGGCGACCCTACGCGATGTCCGCAAGACGACGATCGGCTATGACCCCACACCGTGCAATGGCTCGGCGGCCCCAGTCCGTTACCTGACCAGCATCACCGAAGAAGGTCGCTCGCCATCGACGCAGCAGTGGACGCAGTTGCCGACCATGACCTTCGGGTATTCGGCAAAGGAACGCAGGTACGACCAGAAGCGAACCATCAGCTGGGTGACCTATCCCGAGCAGGGAATCCACGGCAGCGGAATCACCGACGCCGCTCAGTCGGTCATGCAGATGGACATCGACGACGACGGTCTCGTCGATCAGGTGCAACCGGTGGAGGTTCAGCTACCTCCGACCTCGAATCCCGATGACATGGAGGTTGTCTGCGGGCTGGAGGTACGGCGCGGCGTCGTCGGCGGTGGCTTTGTCCCCGAATCGGCAAAGACCGTGATCAAGCTGCCGACGGCACGGTGGAAGGATGGCCGCCGGCCGAACGACTCAGAGAAATGCACGCTGTTCGAGCAGTCGTTCCAGCGCACCCTGGACCGTGGCAACAACGGCTGCTCGCGAGTCGACGGACCCAACAAGCTCAAGTACCACTTCCTCGACTGGGATGCCGACGGAAGGCTGGACCTGTTGACTGACGCCTGGGTCCTGACCGGGCGCAACATGGAGTACGAGATCGTGGCCTCACCGAGCGACGGTACAGGTCCGGCGCCGGTCTGGCAGTTCCCCGGTGGGCTCCACAATTGCCCCAACCCGTCTCCTGGCGTTCCGGAGCGTGCTACGGAGGCGTACAAGTGGCGCTGGCGTGTCTACGCGGGCGTGACCGGCGCTGCGCGGACCGTCACCTCGCCGTGGTGGTTCGGCTCAGGCAGCGGAGGTGGCGAGGAGCTTCAGACCCTCGTCGACATGGATGGCGATGGCTACCTCGACGTCGTGCATCTGTCTCCAACGGAGACGAGCCTGGATCCTGTGCGCACGCACCCGCTCAGCTATACCGGTACGCTAGTCGTCCATCTCGGCCACGGAGGTGAAACGTTCGGCGACTACCACGCGGGATGGAGCGTTCCTGCGTACACCCCCGCGGGTCTCGATGAGAACGGACGCTCACCGAGCCCGCAAGACTTCGGTTGGAAGATGAGCCGGCCGACCGCGCGGCTGATCGATTTCAACGCCGATGGGCTGCCCGACTTGATCATGGACACCCAGGCAGGGCTGCAGGTCGCGCTGAACACGGGCCGCGGGTTTGCGACACCGATCGCGCTCGGCATCTCGGGCCCGATCGAGAAGCAGATGACCGCCGGGCACATCAGGCCAACCGATACCGCGACTCATATGAACATCCTCGACGGTGCTCGGACCTATGTCCGGCGTCTCTTCGACGTCGATGGAGACCATAGGCCCGATCTCGTTGACTTCCCACTCGATGCGAACCACCGGCAGACTGGCGAGGTCTACGTCCGGTTCAACATGGGCGCCGGGTTTCTCGCGGCCACTTCCGTGAACATGCCCAAGGTCTTCCCGGCCCGCAATACGTACGATTCGCTGCCGGTCGCCGCGGGCGCGACCTCGGCCCCCTGGCAGGTCGCGAACGATCTCGGTGACGCCGACGGAGACGGGCTTACTGATCTGTCCATGTGGAATGGGTTGAAACAGGACATATTCACCGATGATCTCTCGACGGCACCCCCACGTGTTCTGGTGACCATTCGAAATGGGCGCGGCGCCGTGACGACGTTCAACTACGCGTCGAGCAACAACGCAGCCGTCAGAGAGGATGCGAGCAGCTCGGCCATCTTCACCACCAACGCACCCATGTGGGTCGTGTCTTCGATGACAGCCGATCCCGGCGCCGAGCAACCGGCAATACGCACCCAATATCGGTACGCCGAGCCGAAGTTCGGTCGGAAGACCCCCCTCGATCCGGTGCGGTTCGTCGGCTTTGGTCGGATTCGCACCATCGGTGGCGCACCCAGCGGATCATCGGGTGGCAAGGAAACCGTCCAGCGCTACGACCTCAGGCCAGAGACCGGACAGCTCGAACTCAACGAAGAGATTGTCTACGCGCGTGAGGCTGGTGGACTTCGCCCGGCGGTGATCACCCAACCAATATTGGTCACAAAGACGTTGTTCAACGGAAGCCTGGCGGTCCGCCTTCCAGATTCGACCATCACCTGGACGTGCCTTACCACCCAGACCACCGAGGATGCGTGCCGGAGCGCCGGCACCATTCGTCGCAGTGTGCAGACCTGGCTTCCGTCGCCAGCTTCAGGTCCGGCGAAGCTCTACCTCTTGGACACCTCGGAGAATACTCGCCGCAGAGTCCAACCGATTCGCGTCGCTCCAAGTTGGGACCTTACGATGTTCGCTATCCAGCGACCTGGTCTTCGAAGAACTACTACGTTCTGCCACTCAAGATGGCCAACTATTCGGGGCGGCCTGGTGGCACGAGCTACACATGGACCGCGTCTGAACTCGTCGACCTGACCTACGACGCGTACGGGTTGCCGATCACCAAGCGCCTCTGGACCGGCCCCAATGGAAGTCCTGGCGTGCCTTACGCCGACACGCGACGCACATACGACTACACGACCGGCAATCTCTTCACGGAGACCAAGCCAAGGCAGGTCGCCGACCAGACCGGCGTGGTCACGAGCTATGGCTACGCAGGCAACCGAGTCTTCCCGCGCACCGTCACGAACGAGGTGGGGCATCGTGCCATCGCGATTCGGGACGCCGGCACCGGAGCACTGGTCCGGCAGCTCGGTCCCAACGCCAAGACGACTTCCACTTGCGACCCCGACGAGCCCACCTTCGTCGGGAAATGCGCGGAGGAGCGTTCGGACATCGATGGCTTCGGTCGAGCTCTCAGGCACTATCGATCCTTCGACAGGGGTGCCGATGACTACGAGATGCACGTGGTCGACACTTTCCAGTACTCGGATGCTCAGGGAGAGGTCACGGAGCGCCATGCGCAGGGCGATCCTTCGTCCCCGACGTGGACCACGACCGTCGGCAAGGTAGACGGGATCGGGCGCATCGTCGAGGAGAGGCAGCTCAGGTCTCTGGTGGGCGTCGCGGACGCAACCAGGAGCTATACGTACGACGCCGCGGGCCAGCTAGGGGCGGTTCAGGTGCCGGATCCGACCCGGGACGGGAACGATCCGGCGCGCAGCAATACGACGCGACAGGTGTGCTTCCAGGTCATCTATAGCTACGTTCGCGACTCGCTCGGACGGCCCACGAGCATCGTGCGCCCCGATGGGACCAGGACCAATGTTTCGTACGGCGAGGTCGAGCTCTACTCCCAAGTGTGGGCGCAGTCGCGCGAGGTGACGGAGGCGGCAAGCGATGGCTCGGAAGTGCACACGAGCGGAATCTACGACCCCTATGGGCGCCTCATCCAGGTGCTCGAGTTCTCCAACCGACCGCGCGACGACCAAGCTGTCACCGCGTATGGCTATGACGACCACGATCGGTTGATCGAAGTCGACGACGCCGAGACTTCGACGCGCCTGACTGCCGACTGGCTGGGGAATCGCGTGAAGATCGATCGCGAAGGGCGGACGTGGTTCTACCAGTACGACGCTGACGGCAACATGGTTGCGGAGACCACGCCGGTGCCCACGAACGGTGATGCTGGCGAGTACACGACCCTGACCACATTCGACGCGATCGGCAGGCCTCTGGTTCATCGGCCGGCACGTCGTGGCCGCTCGGACGCGGAGCTTGACGCGCTGGCCATTGGCAACACCGTCCATGGCTACGACCGTGGCCCGAACGGCATGGGTCGGTTGACCTCGGTTTCACAGCCAAGATCCAATGCAAGCCTGACGCACTTTCTCGACGTCAACTACGCGTACGACGCCAATGGCTCGGGGACGTTTGAGAGCAGGTCGATCAATCCCAAGAGTGCGGTCGGGGCCACCGAAGGTCCCTTGCTCACCCAGTTCGTCAAGCGCTCGTACGATGCGTCGGGCAAGCTGACCAGCTCCACGTGGGACGACGGGCAGCTCTGGTCCAGATCGTACGACGAACGCGGACTCCTGCAGAAGGTCGAGTACGCGGCGAGCCTGGCGGGTCCGCGCCAGACCATCGCAGACTATGGGAGTCGGTCTACGGCCGGTATGCCGCGCAGCCGCGGAACGGGCGCGGGTTTTGGCGCGCAGGAACGTGTCTGGACGTACGACGTGCTCGGTCGACCTTCGGTAGACACCATCCGCGCGGGCGCCAACGTGCGCGCCAGGCGCAGCTATGCGTTCTGGCAGACCGGAGATCTGAAGTCGGTCACGGGTGGCAACTGGAGCCATACGGGTGCTCTCCTGGCAGATGCAGGCGCCCAGTACACGTATGACGGCAATCACCGGCTGGCGAGCGCGTCGGGAACGAGCGGGTACGCCGCCAACCTCACGTACTCGCGCACAGGCAACATCTTCACGGCGAAGGTGGCCGGCCCTGCTTCGGTCGTACCGCGCGAGGTCTCGTACGAGTACGACGAGACCGCGATCGAGCCTGATGTGCTGAAACGGGATCCGCAGGCCGTCAACGAGCTGCGTGACGTTACAGGGCAGCCATTCGCCACCTTCAAGTACGACGAAGCCGGCAACATGGTGGAGCGAGCGCTGCCTCGGGACATGCCGATGAGCCTCGCCTGGGATGGAGATGATCATCTCGTACGCGTCGGCGGTCCAGGCGCGACGGCGATCGAGACGTACCACTATGATCAGGCGTATCAGCGGGTCTGGGCAGTCAGCGGAAACATCGTCCGCTTCTGGTTCGGGGAGAGCGAGACAGACATGCCGCTTTCTGGCGGCGTGGCCACGCGCTACATGGAGCTCGCGGACGAGTCAGGCGCGCTGGGGCGTAGCGAGAGGGTCGGGTCCAGTACCCCGGTCGTCGAGCTTCACTACTCGGACGCGTTGCACAACCTCATGATGGCGATGGGGCCTAGCGCGCAGGTCGAGGCCAGCTTCGTCTACGGCGCCTTCGGCGAGGTCGTCCGAGAGTTCGGCGGTGGTGATCACCGCCGGCAGTTCAACGACAAGGAAAACGACGTCGCGAGTGGTCTGCGGTACTACGGCTACCGCTCGTACGATCCGGTCGCCCTGCGGTGGACCTCGGGAGATCCGTTGTTTCGCTTCGCGCCCGAGATCAATCTCGGCTCCGTACAGCAGCACAATCTCTATCAGTTCAGCGCGAACAATCCCCTCCGCTACTACGACCCGGATGGGCGCGTGGGCATGGACAATGGCACCGATTCTCCGTGCCTGAGTATGGGCGAATGCAGGCAGAGCGCGGAGGCCGAATACCCCGACTCCAAGGATGCGCCGTATACCCCGTTCGAAAAATCCGTCTTCGCCGTGACTGGTGGGCTCCTGGCGCTCCCACTCATCTGGGGCGCGTTTGAGGTGGCTGGCGCTACCGGCCTCGGCGTCGGCGCAGCTGGTGCTCCAATCATCGAGGAAGCCGTGGAAGGCGAGGGTGAAGCAGTTGAGGCAACAGTTGCGGAGGGCGTCGAGGCCGGCGCCTCAGAAGCCGAAGCCGCAGCCGCGGAGGCTTCGACGCCCGCCGAGCAGGTCCATGGACCATTTACACATCAAATCAACCAGGGTGGCCTCGATGAGATCACGGAGTCTCAGCAAATGCTGGCCACACCAGATCGTACTTCAGGCTGGGACGCCGTACGTGCCACCGCACATCCGCTGGTTTCACGCATCGGTGGTCCAGAAACCATCGAGTTCTTCACGACGGCGGCGCCGGATGGTCCACCTCACCCGACAAACGCATGGGTGCAGTGGAGTACCGAGCCCGGCGGGTTCATTAACATCATCCTGACCAGGATTGCTCAGAGCGATGGTTCGATTACAGTACTTCGGCCGCCGCCCGGTCACTAAGGGCCAGATAGAGGCACGTTCAGATGAAGATACCCGCTTGCGACCTGGAGATTGAAGTTGAGCCGAGCTCGATAGTCATGACGGAGTCCACCGGTCGCGTACGAATTGCGAACCCGAAGATGCCGGCGGACGAGGAAGGGTTTCTGGTCGAATGGGTACCGGCAGGTACCGACATCGAAGCGCTGATGCGACGCAGGGTACCGATCGGGCAGCCAGAGCGCGCCGCCGGTATGGTCGCCGGAATGCCCGCACGCGGGTTCGGATGGACGGACGGAGTGCGAGACTTCTGGAGCTGGTTCGTGGAGGACGCGAAGGGGCGCACGATCGAGCTGACGGCGTTCCGTGCCGGGCTTCCTCCGATGTCACGGAAGCAATCCATCGAGGACGTGGCCCGGGACTTCGCACGCCGCATCGCGCTGGTGGCAACCTAGTCTTTGTCTAGAACCACTGCACGCCGATGGACAGGGTGCCCGCCGTGACCATCGAGCCGGAGAAGTCGGCCATGTAGTGCGTGACTCGATGCTCAGGGCGAACGTGGGCGACTGGTAGACCTCGAGACCGAGCATGAGCAGGAAGCCGCCCGAGCTGGCCTGGCTGTCGTGGCCGCGCGAGTCGGCTCGGTGAGGTCACTTCGGCCAGGCCGCCGCCACGTAGAAGCGCGGGTGGACGTAGGCCGTCAGCGTGGCACTCACGAAGGTCTCGGTGGCGTAGCCGCGGCCGAGGCGGTCGAGCAGGGCTTCCACGTGGCCCTGCAGCAGCAGTTTCGGGCCGAGGGCCGTGCCGGCGCGCAGGCATCGGCCGAGACCTGCTCCTCGCTGATCTGGCCGCAGCCGAGCGAGGCGCCGAAGGTGAAGCCGTGCCGCCTCGGACGGGATGTTGTCTCACCCACCGCGGGCGCGGGCGCGGGTGGCGGCGGCGTGGGTGGCGCGTAGACGTAGGCGGGAGCGGGCGTGTCGTGGTCGGGGGGCTCGGGGGGTGTCACCCGAGCCCCCATTCCGCCGGTTACGGGCCCCCAA
>OBEQ011897697.1_pt1 | contig 20407 bp, 23 predicted proteins | sample 1670901 | NCBI WGS metagenome assembly OBEQ01 (sample SAMEA104232315, study PRJEB22302) | groundwater metagenome | biome: forest; feature: aquifer; material: groundwater | place: USA | collected 2011-08-07 | depth 5.4 m
CTTTGGTCAGAATCACGAGTCCTTCTCGACGAGCGAATTGCCACAGAGCCTCGTCTGTTGGCTGATCGCCCAACTCTGTCGCAGCCAAGCCAATCTCACCCAGTGCTTCCGCCAGGTGGGCGGGCAAATTTTCGTCGATCAGAAGATGCGACTTCACGAAGCCAGCTCAATGGTCGTGTGAAGATCGCTCAAACGCCGGGCATATTCCAAACATGCCAGAATATCTTCCCGGCTCAAACGAGAATGAGCGCGGAGCACCTCCTCGACCGTGTCGCCCGCACTGAGATACGACAAAACGGTCTGCACCGTGATTCGGGTGCCCCGAACAACCGGCTTGCCGTTGCAGACTCCAGGATTAATTTCGATGCGATTCATAGTATCCAGGCTGTCGGATTAAGACCCTGATGCAAGGTCAGCTTTCCAGCACCCTTTCGGCCTGTCCTCTTTGGGCTACCGCGAAAGCGGAAAGGCGGAAAAGAGTGAAAACGGGAAATTGTTCTGCGGCGGCAATCTTGTAAGCGAGAATCGGAAAAGCTGAATCCTGAAAAACTGAAATCGAGCGGAGCTGCACCAAACCCACACAAATCCCGGAGCTTGGCCACAAAAAGCACCGGCCGTCGCCAAGGCTATGGCCCGGCAGGCAAAAAACGCAAAAGGCTACGGACGGTAGACGCTTTCTCTGAGGTTGCCCAGGAAAGGGCACGAGGGAGCACGAAAGAACGAGAGTTCGCACTTAGGTGAGGGCTGACGACCTCGCCATGGTATCTGCCCTCCTGATTCCGTCTTCCGCACCTTTGTCTTGTGTCCCCGAAACCAATGCCCGTTGAGTGGTATTCGATTGAGCGGGTCCGAAATATCTTTCCTCCGTGTCCGCGAATCAACGAATTGGAGATTGGCAGCGACTCCCTCGTTCAATAGCCATTCGAAGCTTGGCTACCCATCCCGATGAGTCCACCCGGGGTCCTTCACCACTGACGCGCGCCATCAGTGCAAAAGGCGTCGCGCTCGTCAGAAATGCAATCGTATGGATTCCGCTGGTGTTATGGGTCGTGCTCACGCTTCGGTTGCTGATCGCGGTCAGCAGGGATTCCTCTAATTTTTGGCCATCTCTGCTTTTCGCCGCCGGGTGTTTCGTGGTCGGCCTGATTTTGCCCCGGAGCGCGTTGATCGCGTGGCTCATCGCTACGCCTTTTGTAACCGCCTGTGCATTTTTTGGCATGATGACAACTCCGGGGCCGCTGGTTCTTGGTTTTTGTTGTCTAAGCATCGGCCGGCTTTCCCGCAACAGGTCATTTGCCAACACGGGATTGCCACGACATGTACACTTGGTGGATAGCATGGCAGCGTGGATCGCCCTCGGCACGCTAGGGCATTGGAGAGATTTACCGAGGGGAACATCGACGACACACTCCCTTTGGAATCAGGCGGTATTTGGCTTCGATGATCCCTTGTTCATGGTGACAACTACTCATCTCTGGCTGACTGCTTGGATTTTGTACCGCCAGTGGTTGTCACGGGAAGCACATGGCGACCACAGCCCTGAAGGATTACCGCGGCGGCCAGCGGAGTGGCCACCCTACCTACCCTCAGCTGCAGGCTGGATGGGGATTTGGACCGGCGTCATCGGGTTCGTCTGGCTTGCCCAGCGTCACTATCAATTTCCTGAACTGTATGCCGAATTCGTCGCGTTCGGCCCGTTTGAAGATATCCACGCCTTTGGCAGTGTGATTGGCGCGTTGCTCGTCGGGACGCTGTGCTGCCTGTGCGCGAATCGCTCGGGATGGGCGGTCGCGACCATCGCACTTGGGGCGATCGTACTGGTGGGACTCTCTTACTCCCGGGCAACCTGGCTTTGGGCGGGCGTGGGAATAATGGGAGTGGTTTTTCTGCGATGCCCTAGGTGGCTAAGCCTTGCACTGGTCATCATCGGCCTCGGGCTGGTCGGGGCGCTCCACGGGATCGTGCCAAAGCTGCGGGAGCTGAATCAGCCTTATGCCACTCGGTTCGCTGATTTGGTGCAGGTCGAGCGGTGGAGTCAACAAGACGCACCCCGACTTCACTATTATCGGCAAGCCTTCGGCCTGATCCGAGCCCGTTTCTGGTTCGGGCACGGAACCGGCAGTTCCCGGCGCGTCAGTGGCGACTTTACCCACAACTTTCTCCTGCAATCCGCCGTCGAGAATGGTCTGCCGGCAATGGGTTTTCTGTTGCTGGGATTGGGCGGAGCGATGCTGCCGTCCCTGCGGGCGCTGCGTCGCAGGGTCGCATCAGTCGAAACCAAAGCCCTGCTCGCAGCCGCCATCACTTATCTGGGCACCCAGCTCACCGCGAATGCCATCAACATTTATCCCACGCAGGTCTTTTTCTTCTGGGCCCTGCTCGCAATGCTTTACCTTTCTGCGCAACGGGATCTGGAGGGGGCGGAAGCAAGAAATCTTGAAACCTGAAAAGCTGAGAATCTTGAAATCGGGAATCGGGTAATCTTGTAAACTTGAAAGCGGAAACCTGAGTTACCCGCGAATAACGCGAATTGACGCGAATGAAATACTCCGGAAAACACCGAGCCTCAACAGCCACTGAACGGTGTTGGGAAACTTATCCGCGTTTATCTGCGCCATCCGCAGCATGATGGCTGGCACGAATACACGAAAAGACAATCTGCCTGAAAACGAAACCGGCCTTGCAAACCCCCCGCCGAAGAACAGTCTGCAGACATGAGACTGCCTGAAAGAATTGAGATCCGGCCCGAGGTCATGGGAGGGAAGCCCTGCATCAAAGGGACGCGCATCCCCGTTTACCTGCTGCTGCAAAAAATGGCCGCGGGAGAAAATGCCGAGGTCATTCTGACAGCCTATCCTCAACTGAAACCTGCGGACCTGACCGCCTGCCTGGAGTATGCATCGCAACTGGCAGCTGAGGAAACTGTGCTAATGGGCGCGTGAAGCTGCTCCTTGATGAGAATCTGTCGCCCGCGCATGCGGGCCGCTTGCGGCAGGCCGGACATGATGCTCTGGCGGTCCTCGAAGCCGGCTTGGGTGGTGCCGATGATGCGATTGTCCGAAAATTCGCCATTGATCAGCAGCGCTGCTTGATCACCATTGACGCCGATTTCGGCCACATCACCCGTTTCCCGCCGACAGGCACGCCCGGTGTCATCTGGCTGCGCCCCTGGCCACCAACAGAAACCGTCATTGCGAGACTGATCGACGGAGTTGTGGGCGCTGTTACCGATATTCCCATCGCCGGCAAACTCGTGGTGGTTGAACCCGGGCGCATCCGCATCCGTTGAGCAAGCATGGTTACCGACGATCGATCCGCGTCATCCAGTAAAAACTCCGGGGATGCTTTTGCGTTTTCTGCGAAAGCTGAATCTGTCGTCCGGCATCTGTCATCCGTTATCCGACAGCGTGATCAAGCGGTTCGGCAGATTGAGCTGCTCACGGATGGTGCGCGTGATTTCCTGCTCGAAGGTCACCGAGCAAATCAGGATGCCTTCGGGGCGGCCGGCGAGTTGGGCCGGCGCCAGGATGATTCTTCCGGCTAGCTGTGTTCCTTGTAGGTGCGAGCTTGAATCAACGAAGGCGGCGATATTGGCATCCGCCAAACGCGTTGACGCCAGCAACCGCCGGGTGAGCGCTCCCGCTCCCCACACGAGAATGGGCTGACGGCTTACGACCAGGGCTTCGATTTTTTGGCTGATGGCGGCATCCGCCACTTGACTGGCGGCCAGGTAGCGCTGCAAGGCCGGCTTGGTGATGGAATCAGGGGGAAAAGAGGAAAGCTTGAAATTGGGCGGAGGGGAAGACGGCGAGCGGCAGGAGATCTTGTTCCGAGCGTTAGCGACAAACTGACAATCAGAAATCGAAAAATCTGTAAGCTTGAAATTGGACGGAGGGGAAAGAGGGGAATCGGAGGACGGTATGACGGTAGAACAGTCGGACGGTCGGACAGTCGGACGGTCGGCCCCGCGGGCATACACACCGCTCAGCACTGAATCGGTCACTCCTTCGCGCCATTCCACCATCCAATGCCAGGTCGCACGCGGGACGAGGCCGCCGGCTGCCATGAGCCGGGCCAGCGAATCCCGGGAGAAGAAATTCACGTGCTCCATGCTAAACTGCTGATAGGGTGCATTCACACATTCAGCGAAGGCTTCCACATCCGGCTGGGCACAGTAGAGAAGCCCGTCCGGTTTGAGCAAATCCGCGGCCACGCGCCCGGCGGCTCGAACTTCGCGCACGTGCTCGAGCACACCGACGAGCAAAATCGCATCAAATCGATCCGTCCAATCCTGGTGCTGGGCCAGCGCGGCGGTGCGCACTTCGATGCCGTGCAATCGTCTCGCGGCTTCGACGCAGGCCGGCGAGGGATCGCTGCCGATGACATTCGCAAACCCGCGCCGCTTCAGCACGGCCAATAACCCGCCGGTAGCGCAACCAATGTCGAGGATGCGCGCCGACTTCGACGGCAAATGCGGCTCCAACTGGTCGGCGATCAGCTCGAAGCGCTTGAAATCGTAGGGCGACTCCGTCCCGTCGGCGTGGGCATAGGTGTATTTCGACTGCTCGGCGTAGTAGCGATCCAGCTCCGCCTGGCTGGGAATGCCATCGGCGAAGCCCGCACCGCAAGCGTTGCAGACAACCACTTCGTAGCCGTCGCCCAGCGGACCCTCGTAAAAGCGCTGCCGGTGGAGGAAGGTGCGCGGGCCGATGCTGTCGCAGATGGGGCAGGGACGGGGATCGGGGGGAATAAATCTTGAAATCGGCAATTGGGAAATCTTGTAAACTTGAAATTGGAAATCGGGATAGCTGTAATCGTGAAATTGGTCAGGGTCGGATCGGCGATTTTAGATTCCAGATGACCGATTATCAGTTTTCAAGATATCTTCCAAGGAAGTCCTTGGCATGCGTCCTGCGGTCCACGCCGGAGACCGCTACCGCCCAGGCGGCACCGCATAGCACACCGTTTCCCAGCCGTCGAAGCCATGCTGGCGCAGAAAAAGGCGGCTCTTGGGCATAGAGGCATGCAGCTGAAGCGGAATCTTCCAAAGATCATCCGGGCCGTGATAGACACAGGCCGCCACGATGGGCCTTTGCTCGGTCAATATCCGCTCGGCTCCCTTCAGGGCCTCGCTCTCCGCTCCCTCGACATCCAGTTTCAGGAACGTCACCCGACGACCAGCCAGAATCTGGTCGAGCGCCTTTCCCTGAACCCGCAAAGTGCCACCGGTCACCAACCGCGAGGTCTGCCCGCCATGGCCGTCAAAACTGAGTTCCGTCTCGCACGAGTGCAATGCCACCGGATGGACGGAAATCCGCTCGCGCACCGATGCCGGCATCGCCCTGATCCGTTGGCCCAAACGCCCCGCATTCGCCGGATCGGGTTCAAAGGCGTGGTATGCGCAAAATTGGGCGCCACTGCGCTGGAGAAAATCAAGCAGGGTGTCCCCATCGAATGCACCGCCATCGACCACGACTTCATCACTGGCCAGGGTTACAATATCCGCGGGGAAATACTGATCGGGCGCGGATGGACGAGCATTAAACCCACCGTGCAATCGCTGTCGCAGGGTATCCAGCAGAGTCGCCAACGAAACCTCGTCAGCCAACAGGCCCGCCAGCCGATGGAGTTCGCCCGCATGCGCCAGCATGTGTGACGGCAGGTCAAACGAATGAAACGGCGTCTCCCCCCGTCCATGCGCCCAGATGAGCGGAGCATAGGTGGTCACATACCTGCAGCCCAAATCCCGCAAATGTGCAATCCGATCGACCATGCTTTCACGTGCGGTTCCGGTCCAGATCGCGACCACGAAAAGAGCCGAGTCGCCGAATCGCCGCGCGGCGTCGGGCGGGCTCAGAACTTCGACTCCCTCCTGAATCGTTCCGTGCAATGCCGGATTGCCGTCGCAAAAAGCAAGCAGCGGCACGCCGGCCGCGTGCAACGCTCTGGCACATAAGTGGCCGAGCCGACCCGCGCCGAACAGCACGACGCGGCCATCCGTTCCCGCCTGCATGGCCGCGAACGCACACCGCTCACGCAGCTCGGCCGCGGCGATCGGCTCGGCGAGAAGAGTCTGGATCGAGGAGAGGAGAGCTTGGTTCATAGCGGTTGGGAAATCTTGAAATCGAGAATTGAGAAATCTTGTAATCTTGGAATTGGGCGGAGCCGCGGTAATTTTCGATTACAGATAACCGATTATCAGGTTTCAAGATTGTCGCTTCGCTCGGTACACGAGCCCAGGAAATACGAAATCAATGGTATCTTGAAATCGGGAATCGTGAAATCTTGAAATCTTGAAATTGGGATGAGCAGGAGTGGCAATTTTAGATTTTCAGATGTCCGATTATCAGTTTTCACGATTTCCCAATGGGAGAATATTTTGAAATTGCTCAGCGACGGCGACCGGACTTGGCGGTGAGAATGGATTTGCCGAGAATGCGGCAGAGTTGCTCGGATTCGTCGATGAGATCGGTGAGTCTCCCGATAGGCAAGAGTTCGGCTTTGACGATGAATTTCAGCCATCCGCGTGACTCACGAAGTTCCTTGAGCGCAATGCTGAGCTTATGCACGAAGTCATCGCGACTCTCTGCCGCACCGCTCTCGTCGTAGTTGGGTGGAGCTGAGGTGCCGCAGCGCACCAGCTGGCCAGCAACATGACGACCAAGACGGGTATCGGGCAGAGCATCAACAATCTTCCCGATGCGTGCCGCGAAGTTCCATAAACGCTCGGAAAGTTCTTCTTGTTTCATAGGGTTTGTGGGATTGGGGATTTGGATTTGGATTTGGGAAATCTTGAAATCGAGAATCGGGTAATCTTGTAATCTTGAAATTGGATTGAGACGGGGGCGGTAATTTTCGATTCCAGATGACCGATTATCAGGTTTCAAGATTGTCGCTTCGCTCGGTACACGAGCCCAGGAAATCGAGGAAGTTGGGAAATCTTGAAAGCGGGAATCGTGAAGTCGTGAAATCTTGAAATTGATTGAAGACGATTCGGCAATTTTCAGATGTCCGATTATCAGTTTTCAAGATTTCAAGGAAAAGATAGAGCCTACTCGGCCATAATGGCATCGAACTCTTCCCGATCGAGAAACGGCCACATATCTTCCATCGGCTTCGAGACGATCGTCCCGTCGGACTTGATCTCGGCCGTCACCTTGGGCGCCGTCTTTTCGTCCACCGAGGTCTTCACCACACACACGACCGGGCCGGGCCGAGCCAGGGTTTCGCGCAGCACGGCTTCGAGCCTGGCATGTGAATCCACATACAGGGCCGGGATGCCATAGGCCTCGGCCACTCGGCCGGTATCCGGCATCGTCAGACGGCTCGAGGGCTCCGAGCCAACGAGCCGGCCCTGAAAATGGCTGCGCTGCATGGCGACCATCGAGCGATAGCCGCCATTGTCCAAAACGAGATACTTCACCGGGAGTTGCAATCGGCGCACGGTTTCCAGTTCCTGGATGTTCAACTGGAATCCGCCCTCGCCATTGATGTTGATCACGCGGCGGCCCCCGGCCGCCAGCGCCGCGCCGATCGTGCCCGGCAGGCCCGTGCCCATGGCGCCGAGACCGGGAGCGTTGAGGATGCGCTGACCCGCTTTCACCCGGAAGGCCTGATAAAAGATATCGCTGCACGGTCCCGAGCTGCCGGGCACAAGCACATCATGCTCATCGAGCAGATCCGACAGGACATCCATCAATACGTAGGTGCTGACCGGACTGTCCGCCTGCGCCCGGTATTCCGGCAGAACCACCGGATAATGCCGCGCAAGTGCGCGGCATTTCTCCCGCCAAGCATCGAAGTTGGGCGTGACTGCCTGAGCAATCGCCGGGACCAATGCCGGGATAAAATCCGCCAGGTCAGCGCACACCGGGACATCAATCCTGGTTTTGAACTTGGCCAGCTCGGCCGCATCGACGTCCACGAACACCTTGAAGGCCCCAGGCGCCAGGTTCGCATGGTTAAACGCAACCGACGGTAGATCGAGCCGTGCTCCGAGCACCAGCAGCCAGTCCGCTTTCTGCTGGGTGAAATTCGCGGCCCGCTGACCCATGCCGCCTGGGCGTCCGATATAGCAGGGATGCTCTTCCGGAAGAAAATCCGCCGCCTTCCAAGTCAGCAGCACCGGCAGGCCCAGCCGGTCGACCAGCGCGCGGAAAGTTTCCACCTGTCCGGCCGTGCGCACGCCGTTGCCGGCGTAAATCACGGGGCGCTTGGCACGAGCCAGCGCCGCCAACGCTTGGGCAATCGGTTGGCCGAGGTCCGGTGACACCGGCACCGGCGGCGTAAAACCACGCAATGACGCCGGCTCAATCTGCGTGGCCTGCCCGTCCAACGGAATGTCGAGCCACACGGGGCCCTTCCGTCCATGGGTGGCCAGCCAGAGTGCCTGTTCGAGGTGATAGCGAATATCCCCGGGTTCCAACACCTGCACCGCATACTTGGTGATAGGCCGGACCATCGCCACAATGTCGACCTCCTGCTGACCCATGGAGCGCACCGGCTGCGGCTGGCGGCAGATCAGATCCACGCGTTTAGCCTGACCGGAGATGAAAATGCAGGGCGACGACTCGATCCAAGCGCACGCCACGCCCGTGAGCGCATTGGTGCCGCCCGGACCTGCGGTTACGAGCGCGCCGCCAAGATGGTTGGTGTATTCCCCATAAGCCTCAGCAGCAAACGCGCAGGCTTGCTCATGCAGACAGCAGACATAATCCAGTTCGGAGCGCTTGCCCACCGAGTCGGCAAGGTGCATGCAGCCGCCGCCGGGCAGCAGGAAAATATGCTTCATCCCGTACCGGATGAGGGTGTCGACCACGTAGTCGGATAGTTTCACGGGGTACCGGGATTGACCGCTTTCTTCACGTTGGCGAGGGCCTCGCGGGTCTGGCGCAAGTTATCGTTGTTGGCTTTCAAATACTCTTCCGCACTTGCCAGAATCTTTCGATGATTCTCGACCGCCTCCCGGGCTGCAGGGATCGCCGCAGGCTCCTTACCGAAGTTACTGAACAACACCGCCAGTGAAATCGTGAGTGAGAGCCAGGCGCAGGCCAGCGCCAGCTCGCGCTGGCCCTGCAATGCATGATATTCAGCAGAAGGAACGCCGGCTGATTCGGGTGAGGATTCGGTCGTGTCAGTTGGCATGTTAGATACGGCTAGGGTTGCTTGAGCAAAACCCGGACTTCATTCTGCGTCTGGATGATCTCCGCCTGAACCTCACGGGTTCGCTGCTGCACAGAAACGATGGAGTTCTGCAGCCCAATCAATTCCTCGTTGAGTGCCTTGAGCTTGTTCCGCCGGTCCAATACCCGAGGCAGCGAAACTCCCATGGAGATCACAATCATCAGGATGGCGGCCACCGCCAAGAGATTTCTCTGCCGACGCAATCCGTGAAACTGTGCAGTGTCGGTCATCGGCGGTCAGTCCATCCAATTGGTGACATAGGTCTTGCGATTCGGGTTCTGCCCAATAGCTGGATCGGTGTAGAAGGAGTCATCCGACAGATAAGCCGAGGATATCTCCTCGATCACCGCCCCGGCCGGGCTGGTAAAGGTGTGTCGGACCCCGCGCGGGATCACCACGATGTCGTTCCGCCGACAGGCGCGCGATTTTCCATCCAATACCAGATCAATCTCCCCATGCAGCAGGTGATAGGTCTCATCCTTTGTCTTGTGCCATTGCTCCGGATGAGACTGACCGGGCAGCATCAGGATCACCCGCTTGCAGTAGGCCTCGCGGTTGACGACCGTGATGGTCGTCGAACCGAACTTCCGGAACTGCTCCAGACCGTAGTGGTGGGAAACTTCCAGCTCGAGCTGCGACGGCACGACCGCACCCGATGCTTTCAGCAGGAGCTTCACATCATGCACGATCCCATGGATCAGGCTGCGGGTGTCGGTAGCGATGACGTCCGCCCGCATGATCGGCTCGCGGGCCGAATAAGCCCGCGTCGTGCGATATTCGGTGTATTTGGAAAGATCATTGGCCACCAACTGCCCGGCCATACCGGGGATCGCGACGAAGAAGTCCCCGGGACGGAGAACCTCGCCGGCCTTCAGAGCACGTCGGGCGAAGACGGCGCGGCGCAGCTCGCCCAGCGTCTTCTGCTCTGCCGCGGAGAATGCGTGCCGGCTGCCGGTGAGGCCGCCCATGGCGAAAGCCCGCTGCGCAGCCTGCAGCCAGAGGCGAATCTGCGCCGGCGTGGCGGAGTAGGCGTTGAGGGCATATTTGTCCGTGGCCACGCCGACATGCTTTTCAAACACGGTGGCGCCCTTGGCGATGGCCATCATCACGGCCTCGCATTGATCGGGAGCCTCATGCGTCGAGTAACCCACCTCGATGCCGAAGTAGCGCCGGGCGAGGAGCTCGATCTGATTCAACTGCAGGTTCTCATCCGCGGTCGGATATTCGCCTACACAGTGCATCACCACCAGCCGCTTGTTCCGGTGCTGGTAGAAACTCACGATTCGGTCGATCTCCTCAAAGGGCTCGCCGGCCGTCGAGATGACGAGTGGCAGGTCGGTGGCGGCGATTTTCTCCGCCAGCGGCCAGTCGGTCAGGTAGCAGCTCGGAACCTTCAGGTAGTCGTAGCCATGCTCGACGATTTTATCCACGGAGTATTCATCCCAGGGCGTGCAGATGGAGAGAAACCCATGCTCGGCGATGGCGTCCTTCAATCGCCGGTAGTCATCCCAGCTCAAGGCGGTTTCGGAAAAACGTTTGACGAATTTCAGATCCGTTCGGTCGCGATAGTCCGGATGGATGAAATCCGGGAGGTGGCGATACTGGAGCTTGACAGCGAAACGGAACGGAAACCCGGCGCAGGCCTCGCGCAATTCGCGGATGATCCTCATCCCATGAGCGACGTCGCCCATGTGGTTGTTGGCCATCTCGAAGATGAAAAGCGGAGGGGATTGCATGCAGGTTTAAGTCGGTAAGTGTGGAACCACTAATGGACACTAAGAAACACTAATCCGCCAAGCCAGTATCTTGGGAATATTCCAGCCACAAAAACATAACGCAGTGGAGCCGCAACCAAATCAACGGAGGTTTGAACCACGGATTACTCGGATGCAGGAATCTATTTATCTTAAATTCCGCTGAAGGTATGGCCACAAAAAACACAAAAACCGCAAAAAGAATCAACCCCACTTCCAGGAGACCTCAGAGCATGATTTTTCCCGCGGATCATGCGGATGATCACGGATGGCTCTTATTTATCCGCGTCTATCTGTGCCATCCGCGGAATTCCTCCGTTATTCGTTGGTTGCGACTCCGCCGCACCAGTCATCCGCAGCAATAAACTTCGGGGATACTTTGCGTTTTGCGGGCAATTGGCGGGCATCTGATCCGGGCGATCAATCCTCGTAAACCGTGGAGCGCTGGGCGACACGGATGACAACGACGATCAGAATCTTTTTCTCCAGCCGGCAGAGAATGCGGTAATCCCCCACCCGATAGCGCCAGAGGCCATGCTTGGACCCGCGCAGGGGCTTGCCGAATTGCGCGGGGTTAACCGAACCCCGGATGCGGCCGTCGATAAATTCCCGGATCTCGGCGGCGGCAGAGGGGCCGAGGTCGTGGAGTTCGCGTCGGGCCTTATCCTCAAGCCGGTAATCCCAGCTCACGCCAAACCTCCTCTCCGGTGTAAAGCTTGGTCTTGTTTTTGAGGTGATTTTCCCAACGGGCGTCAGCAACGCGGGCGTCGAGTTCATTCTCGACGGCCTCCAGCACGGCGGCGGTCACTTTCTCCAGGCGCGAGAGCCGGGCGAGGTCGGAGGGGGTCGGACCGGCCAGGGCGGCGCGCTTGATGTAGGCGGCGGGAGTGAGGCCGCGCTTGCGGGCGAGGGCCGCAATGCGGCGCTTTTCGGCGGGGCTGAGCCGGATGGAAGTGGGAATGGTCGCGGTCGCCATGCACTACAGGTGTAGTGCAGCACGCCGGATGTCAAGACGGCGGTCAGAAGTTGGTGACGCTCTGTTGCGCCCGCGCCGTTGCCCGCTACGGCAGGCCCGGGATCAGTCCAATCGCCTTCGCTGTGGCTGAGCAGGACTCACGGGGTTCGCTCCGGCCGTCGCCTGACGAAGAGGACTGGGGACAGAATTTGTCGGACCTGCCTTCGCTTAGCTTCCGCCGTCGCTCTGCGAGCTTTGACGGACGGGTTGGAGAGGCAATCGACCGGCTGATCATACTGATGGTTCAGATATGTCCCCGTCCATCTGTGCCATCCGCGGGAGTATCATGCGTTATGTTTTTGTTACGGTCTCAACGCGTCAAATTCTCTGGTAAAACCGCTTGGGGGGCTTTTTGTGGCCAAAATGGATTTTTTGGGGGGACCACGCTTTGGCAAGCGTGGCTACGGTGAGCGTGATTGCCGGGTCCAGGTGGCGGTCCGCCGGATGGCCTCGTCCAGTGCGATGCTCTCGCTCAGTCCCAGTTCCCGGCGGGCCCGGCTCGTGTCCGGCACGTAGCGATCGACCGGGCCGGCCGGGTCCGGCCGGCCCAGGATTTTGATCTTGGCGCCAGGGGCGACCTCGCGACGGACCACCTCGGCCGCGTCGCGCAGGGTGACCGCTTGCTCGGAGCCGACATTGCAGGCTTCGCCGGATGCCCCGCGAAAAAGGATCGTCCAGAGCCACACGGCCAGGTCGGCGGCATATAGATAGGATCGGACCGGGGTGCCGTCGCCCCGGATCACGATGTCACGTCCATGCAGGGCATCGTCCAGAAAATTGCCCAAGGCGAACTTGCCCTCGAGCGGCAACCAGGGACCGACAAAGGTGAAGCACCGCGCGATGGTGGTGTTCAAGCCATGCTGCCGAGCATAAGCGGTGCAAAGCTCCTCGGCCTCACGCTTGAGGCCACCGGAGAAAGCGTAACCGGCCGCCGGATCGGTCACTCCGCTCGATAGCGGATGTGTTTCCGGTATCCTCTCCGGCACCCCACCCTGCCGCGAGTATACCGCCCCGGAACTGGTGAAGAGAAAATAACGCGCTCCGGTCTCGACCGCCAGATCGAGAGCCCGTTGGGTGCTGCCCACGATCGTATCGCTAGCCGCATCCGGTCGTGCCTGTGTGGCCACGTTGTCGGCCTCGGTCACGAGATGAATGATCGCGTCGAGCCCGGTGCCGCCTTCGGGGTCACCATTCCGGATCTTCTCCGCCGTGAGAGCGGCTGGCGATGTTGCCAGCCAGCGAATGCCCGCCTCGCTTCCGAGATGCGGCAGGCGCGCCAGAAATCTGGCGGGATCGCGTGACTGGGCGAGAATCCTGACCCCGAGGCCGAGTTCCCGGTTGGCCGCAATGAGGCTTTCCAACAGCCAGCAGCCAAAAAAACCGGTTGCTCCAGTGATGAGGATTCGCCCGCCGCGCAAGGGCGTCCACAGCGGCGCGGTGGTCCGGATAATTTGCGTCAAATCCTGTGCGGGCAGGCGAGTCACTTGGGAGAATGCGGATGAATCCACGGAAGTGTGAGTAGGATCTCGGATGTTAGCTACTTATAGCAAACACCCAATGCTTTTACACCAAGGTCGCAAAGTACGCAGAGACATTCCCGGTCGCAGGATCTGCTTCGCGATCTTTGCGACCTTGGTGTAGAAAGCAGAAGCTTGAGGCGAATGGTATTAACACCTAGCGCGGCACCGCCGCAACCGAATGAGAAGGAGGAGGATTTTGCCACAAAGAACGCAAAGTTTGTTTGGCCATGCTGATCACGTCGTCCGCGCGCCTATAGGCGCCTTGGAGGCCACGATTGCCGCCGGAAACATCGTGTTTTTTGTGGCAAATAATCTGGGTCGGTTCGACGGAATTGAAACTGACAATGGTTTTTATCCAGATCGAATCCGTGGTTTATTTGAATAGCGATTGGCAGGCTCAGGCTAGCCAGGGAGCCTGGCCGCCCGCCCAAAGACAGTTCAGCAGCGCGAATTCCTGATGGGTGTCCATCGGCTGCCAGAAAACATCGTGCCGGTAGGCCGCCAGACGTCCCTCGGCCGCAAGTTTCCGCAACGGCTCTTCCTCCAGCATGACTGGCCGGTCTTCCGGCAGGTAATCGAAAATCGCCGGCTCGCACACCATGAAGCCACCGTTGATGCAGCCGTCCACGGTCTGCGGCTTTTCATTAAATGCCTCCACCCAGCCGTCCGCCCGCAGCCGGACCTCCCCGAACCGCCCCGGCGGGTGCACCGCCGTCAGAGCGCAGATTGCGCCGCTGCGACGATGATGCTCCAACAGGGCGGACAGATCCACGTTGCCCACTCCATCGCCATAAGTGAGGAAAAACGGTTCATTCTTGGTCAACTGTGACCGAATCGAACGGACGCGCTCGGCCGTCAGCGCGTCCAGACCGGTCTCGCACAATGTCACGGTCCAGTTTTCCCCTTCACCAGAGCCAAGAAACTGCGGCTCCGCCGGCCGGGTCAGTTGCAGGCGGACATCCTGCGTATGCCATTGGTAATTGCGGAACCATTCCTTGATCAGGTCCCCACGATAGCCCAGACACAGCACGAAGTCGTCATGGCCGTAGCGGGCATAGTGCCGCATGATGTGCCAGAGGATCGGCCGGTTGCCGATGGGCAAAAGCGGCTTGGGCCGGAATTCGGTTTCCTCCCGCAAACGTGTGCCGCGTCCGCCGCAGAGTATGACGGTTTTCATGGGTAGTGAATCTGATACCCCGGATCCTGTCCTGGCGGGATCGGTCTGATCGGAATGCCGAAGAAGTTAATCACAGATTGCACAGATGAACACGGATAAAGTCATTGGAAACAGAACTTGGACATCACTACATCACAGCATTTGGCGCGTGATTGGAATCTGAATCTTTTGGGTTTGGAATATCCGTGTCATCCGCGTGATCCGTGGTAAATTTTTCAGGACATTTGAAGTCTTCAGAATCGTTAACCGCGGATTACGCGGATTCGATCTGGATAGAACCCAATACCATAATCGATGGTTCGGTGAGGGAGTGACCCGAGTCTCAGGTTAGCATTTTTCTTTTTGCAACCGGCAGAATTCATGCACGACCTCGATCACATAGTCGAGCATCGGCGTGGTCAGGCCGGGATAAACACCGACAAAGATCCCGTCGTTCATCATCCGGTCAGCTCCCACCAGATCTCCCACGACCCGGAATGCCGAGGGCCGGTCTCGGAGCAGTTGCACGAAGGCGGGTTGGCGCACCAAGTTGCCGCCGAAAAACCGGCGATGGCCGATCTTTTTGCCATCGAGCCGCCGGGCGAGATCGACGGCCGTGAAGGGCGCGTCCGGCCGGACGAGCAGCATGAAGCCGAACCAACTCGGTGCGCACCGCGCACCGAGAGTGGAAAGTGAAAGTGAATGAGTGGAGGGTGTGAAACCCCAAGCAAAGGCGTCGCCGCACTTGCGATCCCCCGGCCGGATCCAACCCGTCGCGTGCGTCGGCAGGGCGAAGTCGAAGAATTCCGCCAGATCGGACAGACCATGGCGCAGGTATTGCCAGTTGCGCCGGCGCGCCGCACCGAATTCGTCGAGCTTGCGCAACTGAACACGGCCGATGGCCGCCTGCACATCGGTTGGTTTCAAATTATAGCCGAGATGGCTGTAGATGTATTTGTGGTCATAGCCCCGCGGCAGTTCGCCCAACTGCCAGTCGAAACGCTTGCCGCAGGTGTTGTCCTTCCCGCTGGCGCACCAGCAATCGCGTCCCCAGTCGCGGAAACTCTCGATCAATACCTTGAGCCGGGTTTCCCGGACGACATTCACCGCCCCGCCCTCGCCCATGGTCAGGTGGTGCGGCGGATAAAACGACTGGGTCGAAAGATCGCCGAAGGCGCCAGTGGGGGCAGTGAGCATCCGCTCATCAGAACAAGCTGAAAGACTGGGGCCTGCGTTCAGGTTTTGCTTCGCCATCTCCGCGTGATGCGCTCCGTCAGGTTTCAGTGTTTCAGGTTTTTCGAACCGGACCAGCGGGTGATTGCCCGTCTCGGCGATCTTCAGGATATGATCCAAACCAAGCGCACGCGCCTTTGCCTCGGGCATCGAGTAGGTCGAGCCCAACGCATCGCAATTATCCTCGATCAACCAGAGATCGTGCCGGCGACAGAATTCGACCGCCACTGTCAGGTCGAAGGGATTCCCGAGCGCGTGGGCACACATCAAGGCCTTGGTCTTGCCCGGCACATAGGCTTCCTCGAGCCGGCTGAAGTCGGGATTGCCCGTCAGCGGCTCTGCATCGAGAAACACCGGCACCGCGCCATTCTGCACGATCGGAGCCACCGTGGTAGGGAAACCGGCCGCGCAGGTGATCACCTCATCCCCGGGCAGCAGACGTCTGGCCACCGGCAGCTTGGGACTGGTCAGTGCTGCCAAGGCCAGTAGATTCGCGGAGGAACCGGAATTGGTGAGCAGGGCATGGCGCACGCCCAGCCGGGCGGCCAGCTCGCGCTCCATCGCCTCGCCCTCGGGCCCGAGGGTGAGCCAGAAATCAAGGCAGGCGCCGACCGCCGCGCCGACTTCATCCTCGGTAAAATAACGCCCGGCATAGGGCACCGTGGTTTCGCCGGGCACGAACGCCTCATCGCGCCGGTGGACGCGCGCCGCGTATGCCCGCACCTGCTGCAGCAGGTGCTCCTTGGCGGCCTGATCGTCGGAAGGCATGGGGTCAGCTGACATGATTTAAACCAATATTCGACAGTTCAATTTAACCACAAGGACACGAAATTCACGAAGAGAGACAAGCCAGCAGAGTTAAGCCGCAGAAGTTTTGACCACGGATTTGCATGGATTCGATCTGGATAAAATCCAATGCCAAGGCTTGGAGGTTTGCATTCCGTATCCGTGTCTATCCGGGCAATCCGTGGTAAAACTGCCGTGGTTTCAACTGGGTTTCCTAGGTTCGTTAGTGGTAGTCGCCGAATACTCGCTGATCTGCCGCCGAGTCAGCTCCGAAGCAATGGCACTGTTGTCCCCCACAGCCCGATACCACTCGGTGGTGCGCGCCACCGCCTCGGCGAAACTCCAGCGGGGGCGCCAGCCGAGCAGGCTCGCGGATTTTTCGGTCGCCAGACGGAGCAGCCGGGCCTCGTGCACCGCGCCCGGATCCGAACCGTCCACCCACCGACCCGGCCAGTGCTTGAGGATCTCCTCCACGAGTTCCCGCACCGTGCGATGATCCTTCATCGACGGCCCGAAGTTAAACGCGCCGCACAATTCCGGCAGCCGGGGCGACCGCTGGACCAGGGATTCGTGCAGCTGCGCCGCGAGGGCCAGATACCCGCCGAGCGGTTCCAGCACGTGCTCCCACGGGCGAACCGAGGCGGGATTGCGAACGAGAATCGGCTCACCCCTCTCAAGGGCGCGCACGGTGTCCGGCACGATGCGATCGGGGGCCCAGTCACCGCCACCGATGGCGTTGCCCGCGCGGGCTGACGCCACCGCGACGGGAGGCACGAGGCCCTGCAGGATTTTTCCCGGCGCGAAATAAGAATGCCGCCAGGCGATCGTGACGATCTCGGCGGCCGCCTTGCTGGCGCTGTAGGGATCGAGACCGCCGAGCGCATCGGTTTCCCGGTAGTCGCGGCCTTCCTCATTGTTCAGGTAACACTTGTCGCTCGTGACGATCACAACTGCACAGGGAGTTCTCAGGCCCCCGAGAGCCGCCAGAAGATTGGCCGTGCCCATCACGTTGATCTCGAGTGCGGCGAGCGGTTGCTCATAAGAAGCCCGCACCACGGCCAAAGCGGCCAGATGGAAGACATAATCCGGCTGGCATTTGGCCACGGCGGCCTGCACGGTGGCCGGATCGCGCAAATCGCCAATCTGGTGGCGCATGCGCTTGGCCAAGCCAAGCTGCTCGGAAAGCGCGGGCTGGGTCGGAGGAGGCAGGCTCAGGCCCCAGACCTCCGCTCCGAGCATCAGCAGCCACTCGGTCAGCCACGCTCCTTTGAAGCCGGTATGGCCCGTCACCAAGACCCTCTTTCCACGGTAGGCGTTTGCGAATGAATCCATTTCCAAACGAAAACTGCGGAAGCCCCCGGGAAAATCCAAGCGATTTCTGGTACCTGGCTTTTTCCCAGCGGGTGGAGGCGGGGAAAACCGAATAGCTGGAATCGGGAAAACTGGAATCTGAAAATCGTGAAAGCTGAAATCCGAGAACCTGAAAATCCGAGAATTGAACAAAGCCCGAATTCGGAAATTCCAGATTAGCGATGATCAGTTTTACCAATTTCACGCTGGGATCCCGGTTTTGGGATCGTGAAATCTTGTAATTTGTAATCTTGAAATCGGGAAATGGCGGAGGCGAGCGGGCGGCTTATCCCAGCCCGAGATAGCCTCGAACGGTGCGCTGGATCAATTGACGCCGATGCACCGTAACGGCGCCGCCTGACCGGATGATCGAGGATTTCCTTACCACGTAAACCAGGGAGCAATCAACCAGGGTGGTGAACATCAGACCATCCGCTTCATCGAGAATGACATGATGATTGCGGGCATTCTCGGCTGGCTGCTTTTTTGTCCCGGTCACGACATTGAATCGTTGTTGTTTGTCGTCGGCCATCACGTCATCCGAGGAAAGCACCACCGCCGGGTGCCCGGTGGCATCCTTCTCGTCCACGCGCATAAAGACGATGTCCCAGCGGCGATAGGTCATAGGGTTTCGCCAAACGTGTTATGAAGTTCAACTTCACGGGACAGGAGCTTGAGGCTGCCCGCCGGAACGGGCGGCACCTCCACAGGGAGGTCGTACGGAGCGATTTGGATGAACCCATCAGGGACCCGGACGATAACCGGCTTCTTGGAGCGGACAACCTTGCGGGCAATTCCGCTAAATCCGGCTTTGGCTTTGGATACGGTAAGCATGTGCATATATTTAGTCATACGGGTGACCTAATTAAGGTCAAGCATGGCCACCAAATTACAATCCAATCTTGATGCTGGCGCGATCGTGGTAGCGCCGACCGAATGGTCCGATGTTCTTGCGCTGGCCGAGCAGATTTCCTCCCGACACACGCTGCGCGGCGGGCATCGCTACGTCGACATTTTGCACGTGGCCATGGCGCTGCATCCCGGCGTCAGTGAATTTCTTCCGCCGCGACCGAAACCGGCATGCTGGGGTTGGAGATGCCCGGGCATTTTCCAGAAAAGTTTTCCGGCCGGCACGCAGTCGCGTTCCTTGTTCGCATGACTGAGCGTATTGCGGGCCGGCGGGGTGGCCTTGCGCATCGCGAAGAGGGCCGATGATGCGATTGTCCGAAAATTCGCCATCGATCAGCAGCGCTGCTTGATCATTCGCTGCCGGTAGCGCTGCTGCCGAAGCCGGGCCTTCGCCCGCTTTGCCACTTCGCTCGTGCGCGGTCGGCCGCGGCGAATGACAACCTCCACCTCCGTGGTCGTAAAAACATTCCGCCGGCGGAATTCGTCGGGGGTTGCCAGCAGCAGATGGGCCCGGGAGTGTCGCCCGGGAACTGAGAACCAGGGTTCATCGAGCACATAGCGGGTGTCGCGCGTCCAGTGGGGCGGACGCAGGCCGGCGCGCCGGCAAAAATATTCAACCTGGGAGGTGAGATAGGCATCGGCAATCCGGCCGGACGGAATCTTTCCGGCCAGGGAGGGCGGCCGGACTTTGACGGCGGCCGCCAGCTGGGCCCGCGTGGAGAGGTGTCGGAGTTCATGCAACCAATCGCGGAGGTTCAGACCAAACTCCTCCAGCGACCGGGCGCGGCGGGCCACCGCGCGGGCGGTGAGCGGACGACTGAGCCGGAGGTTGGGGGACGGGTTCATGGCGGGAGGATCTCGTCGAAAATGTCCCGCAGAACTGCTTGCACCGGTGCGGAGAGAACGGTGTCGGGGAAAAAGGTGTCGATGACAGCCTGAACCTGATCGACAGTCTTAAGTCCGGTGTGGCGCAGCAGGACGGCGATGTCCTGGTAGTCCCCGGCATAGCCTGGCAGGGGCTTCCGGCACGCCATGACTTTCATCGCGAGGAGATATTTTGGGGTCGGTCGGGTGACGTGGAGTCCGGTGGGTGAGACGTTGGCAATAATGAGTTCGTTTTTCGCCTCCCGGCCGCTGACAAACTGCTTTACGTCATCATTCACCCATCCGTCGTGCAGACCACGTTCGGCGGCCACGCGGGCGATGAGCCGGCGGGCTATTGCGGGCGGGTGAATGATGGCATCAATATCCTTGGTGACCGGCCGGGCATTGTAGGCGAGCAGCATGACCGCGCCACCGTAGAGTGTCATTTCCAAACGCACCCCCTCGCTTGCCGCCAGTTCAGAAAGCCGGCCCAGGGCGCATTCAATCTCTAGCTTGGTCATCTTTTTCAGTGGCATGATTGCGAATAAAACGTCACCATGCAGGAACGGCAACCCCAATTGCCTTCAATTTACGGCGTTCACGGCAACACCCTGTTACTGGTATTCCCATCGCCGGC
>OBEQ010167227.1_pt1 | contig 20399 bp, 18 predicted proteins | sample 1670901 | NCBI WGS metagenome assembly OBEQ01 (sample SAMEA104232315, study PRJEB22302) | groundwater metagenome | biome: forest; feature: aquifer; material: groundwater | place: USA | collected 2011-08-07 | depth 5.4 m
ACCACCTCGTCGGCACAACCTCGCAACCCTAATCATACGAGTTCAAAATAACATGAAAAAAGTGCTTATTTTTACTGACGGCGCTTGTCGCGGCAACCCAGGCCCAGGCGGCTGGGGTGCACTCCTGCGCTATAACCAAAATGAAAAAACGCTACGCGGCGCAGAACAACACACCACGAACAATCAAATGGAACTCACCGCTGCCATTAAAGCTTTAGAAGCACTACAACAACCTTGCGATATAGAACTCACCACCGATTCTGAATATTTGCGTCGCGGCATCACGGAGTGGATTCACAAGTGGAAAAAAAACAACTGGAAAACAGCGGACAAAAAACCCGTTAAAAACCAAACGCTCTGGCAAACACTCGACACGCTCACACAACAACATGACATTGTTTGGCACTGGATTAAGGGGCACAGCAACCATCCTGAAAACGATGCCGCTGATCGCCTTGCCAACCAAGCCATTGACGACATGCTGAATAAACCTCCTTGTTAACAGCACTCAAATGCCGCTTTTTCCCTTTCGGGCCGTCATTGCTGCGTTGCGAAGGCAATCTCCTCCTTTCGGGCCGTCATTGCTGCGCTGCAAGGGCAATCTCCCCCTTTCGGGCCGTCATTGCTGCGTTGCGAAGCAATCCATCTTAGAAAAATGAGAAACAGCTGTTATTCTTTTAGGTTGACAGCATTGCGTGAACACACTTAGGAAAACCATGAGACAAATTATTCTAGACACCGAAACAACAGGCCTTGATCCCAATAAAGGACACCGCATCATTGAAATTGGCTGCGTTGAGCTTATCAATCGCCAATTCACGGATAAACACTTCCACACCTATATTCACCCTCAGCGAGATATTGATCCGGGCGCACAACAAGTACATGGCATTACGTTAGACTTTTTAAAAGATAAACCGCTATTTAAAACTGTTTTTCAATCGCTTCTTGAGTTCATCGATAATGCGGAACTCATTATTCACAACGCCCCTTTTGATGTCGGCTTTATCAATAGCGAATTTCGTTTGATGGGTTACACACAACGCAACTTACAGGATCACTGTCAAATCACAGACACCTTGGCGCTTGCAAAAAAATTACATCCTGGCCAGCGTAATAATTTAGATGCCTTGTGTAAACGCTATAGCGTTGACAACACTCATCGCGAACGTCATGGCGCCCTCCTTGATGCTACCCTCTTGGCGCATGTTTATCTTGCGATGACAGGTGGCCAAGCTACCCTCTTCGCTGAAGAAAACACACGACACACTGTCACGACGGTCAAAAACACCCCTTCGCACAAACCAGTTGAACAAATTGATTTACCCGTGATTGCAGCCAGCAAAGAAGAGCTTGCTGCGCATCATCAACAGCTGGCCATGATGAAAGAAAAATATGGTCAATGTGTGTGGACTGATATAGAAGAGAATGCCTAACTCGCATGGAAAAAAAATTTCTTATTATTATCTGTTCTAATGTAGGCGATGCCATTTGCGCAACCCCTGCAATTCAATTACTACACGATCACTGCCCCAACGCCCAAATCGATGTGCTCGCGCTTTCCACCCCCAGCGCACAAGTCGTGCAACACAACCCTTGCGTGAGTCATATTATCCGGGGTGAATCAATTACCGACTTAAAACAATTCGCAGCCTGTTACACTGAGGTCTTGGTTTTCATGGGCACTGCCAAAGAAAATATACTTGCTGAAAAAATGGAGCGCCCTTATTGGCGTGGTGACATACCCAATCCTGCTCACTTACGCGATGTGGGCATCCACCTCATACAAAAAATGTTTCCTGACAAAAACTTACCCGTCAGTGAAGGTAATTTTCTTTATCCTCAGCCCAATGATTTTATGTCTATTGAAGCAAAACTAAAAAAAGCCGGCGCGACCCTTACAGGCGATGAAGTATTAATTGGCTGCCACGTAGGTTGCTCTAAAGCGGCCAAAAGAGCATTACAGTTTTGGAAAAGAAAAATTGCCAGCTATCGCACCTGGCCGTTTGAAAACTACTATCAACTCACACAAAACTTTCAAAAAACACACCCTCACATTAAGTGGGTGATGACAGGCACACAAGGCGAACAAAAAATTATAAATAAATATTTTAAGAAAAAAGAGAACTTACTCGATTTAACTTCACAAACTTCTATTCTAGAGCTGGCCGCATTAATGAAATATTGTCGCGTATTTCTCTCTGGCGACACCGGCCCCATGCATGTTGCTGGCTGCACAGACGTACCCATGGTCTCATTATTCAGCGCCACCCACCCAGATGTCACTGGCCCCAAACCGCTACGCAAAAATAGGATTTTTTTACGCGATGATGAATCGATTAAAAATATTTCTATTGATGCGGTAGAAAAGGCAATACGACGTCTCTTACCTGAGTTCACTTAAATTCAAGACAAACTCTTTAACACTTCTGCCACATGCCCATCGACTTTCACTTTGTGCCATATTTTCTTAATGATACCCTTCTCATCAATGAGAAAAGTGATGCGGTTTACACCTTGATATTTTTTACCAAACATACTTTTTTCACCTAACACACCATAGGCTTCACATAGTTTCCCCGCTTCATCCACCAACAAAGGAAAGGTTAAATCATATTTATCTTTAAATTTTTGATGCGCGCGCTCGCTGTCTTTTGATACACCCAATATCACCGCTCCCTGCTTTTTAAATGCCGCTATATTATCTCGAAAATCACAAGCCTCACGCGTACAACCCGGGGTATCATCTTTGGGGTAAAAATACAGTACCACTTGCTTGCCTTTCAAATCACTTAAAACAAACGGATTACCGCTGTCATCTAACACGGTAAACTGGGGAGCACTATCACCAACTTCTAACATTATTCATCTTCTCCTTATGTGTTAATAGGTGCTGCCAATTCCGAGAGTGGGCACTCTACCACAGAGGTGACCTTACCTTCTTCATCAACAGATTCTAATCGCACTTTAAATCCCCACAAGCGGTATAAATGTCGCAATACTTCTTGTGCATCGCGCGCTTCTAATGGTTGGCGACTATATTCAACATGGCGCAACGTCAAAGAACGATCACCACGATGATCCACATGATAAACTTGGATATTAGGATCAATACAACTCAAATTATATTGCGCAGACAAAGCTTCACGAATTTTTCGATACCCCGCATCATCATGGATCGCAGACACCGTCATCTCTTCTTGGCGCTCATCATCTAAAATAGAAAATAATTTTAAATCTCGCATTAATTTTGGCGATAAATACTGCGCAATAAAACTTTCATCTTTAAAATTACGCATAGCAAAATCTAAAGACGATTGCCATGGCGTGCCCGCCAAATTAGGAAACCATGCTTTGTCTTCAGGGGTAGGATTTTCACAAATACGACGGATATCCGTCATCATGCCATACCCTAAGGCATAAGGGTTGATACCTGAATAATATTTACTTTCAAACGAAGGCTGCGCAATCACATTGGTATGCGATTGCAAAAATTCAAACATGAAATCTTCTGTCAAAAACCCTTCGTCATATAAAGTGTTGATAATGGTGTAATGCCAAAAACAAGCCCACCCTTCGTTCATCACCTTTGTTTGACGTTGCGGATAAAAATATTGCGCTATCTTTCTGACAATACGCACCAACTCACGCTGCCAAGTGTCTAAGAGCGGCGCATGCTTTTCAATAAAATATAAAATATTTTCTTGCGGCTCAGCAGGAAAATGACCTTCCGCTTTAATGGATTTGGCTTTTTGTTTTTTTGGCAAGGTACGCCACAAAACATTCACTTGCGACTGTAAATACTCTTCTTTTTTAGCTTGGCGCTCTAACTCTTTTTTCAGTGTTAATTTAGAAGGATGGCGATAACGATCCACCCCATAATTCATTAAGGCATGGCACGAATCTAAAATTTCTTCTACCGCTTCTACACCATATCGCTCTTCACAGCGTCGCACAAAATTCTTAGCAAACACCAAGTAATCTACAATTAAATCTGCATTCGTCCACAACTTAAATAAATAATTATTTTTAAAAAAAGAATTATGCCCATAGCATGCATGCGCAATCACCAGCGCCTGCATCATCATGGTATTTTCTTCCATTAAATAAGAAATACAGGGGTTTGAGTTAATCACCAACTCATACGCTAACCCCATATGGCCACGGCGATAACCCTTTTCAACACTCATAAATTGTTTGCCGAAAGACCAGTGGTTATAACCCAAAGGCATCCCTACAGAAGAATACAGATCGATCATCTGTTCGGCATTCACTACTTCTATTTGATTAGGATAAGTATCTAACCCATAGTTTTTAGCAATACGTGCAATTTCAGTATCATAACGTCGTAATAAATCGAAATCCCATTCAGCACCACGAGAAAGAATTTTATCTTGCATCACGCTGTTTCCTTTCCAAACAATTCTCGCAACACAGGATAAATTTCACTGGGTTGTGAAATCGCCTGCATTGCAAAATTCTTTCTTTGCGTTTTTAAGCCCGCATACACCTCCCACAAACTTTGGTGATGGCGCGCCATGATCTCAACATACGCAAAATACTGCACGACGGGTAACACATCTCTTAATAAAATCTCACCACAATAAGGCGAATCTGCATTCCAATTATCCCCATCAGAAGCTTGCGCCACATAAATATTCCACTGGGAAGGGGGGTATTGTTTCTCAATCACCTCTCGCATCAACTCCAATGCGCTTGACACCACCGTGCCCCCTGTTTCTCTTGAATAAAAAAACTCTTGCTCATCCACGGCTTTAGCGGTGGTGTGGTGCCGAATGAAAACCAAATCAATGTGTTCATATTTTTTAGTTAAAAACAAATGCAATAAAATAAAAAAACGTTTAGCAATATCTTTTTTTGCTTCATCCATCGAACCAGACACATCCATAATGCAAAACATGACTGCACGCGTAGATGCCTCAGGGCGCAACTCCCGCAAGTTGTAACGCAAATCTACCGTATCTAAAAAAGGAATTGCATTGAGTCTTTTTTTGAGTGCCGCAATTTCTTTTTTAAGCGCCAACACGATGGGACTTTCTGCATCATGTTGCGTTTGTAATTCTGATTCTAATTTTTGTTCCAATGCTTTTAGGCGTTTGCGATAAGGCCCTTCCAACGCCAAACGCCGACTTTTAGCCCCTCGCAAAGAACGAATCACATTAATATTGGCGGGCGTACCCGTGATAGAATATCCTGCACGCACCGATTTATAGAGTGACATTTCTGCAATTTCTTTACGAACAATATCTGGCAGCGCTAAATCATCAAAAAATAATTCTAAAAATTCTTCACGACTTAAATCAAAAACAAAACTATCTTCACCCTCACCTTCATTGCTGGCTTGCCCACCTTCTCCCTGCCCGCCCCCACTGGGCGGCCGTTTGATTTTATCGCCACGACTAAACTCACGGTTACCGGCATACACGCGTTCCTTCACGCCTCCATTACCATGGTGAAAGATAGGCTCATGCGTATCTTTTGCAGGAATCACCACCCGCTCACCATTGCCAAAATCAGTAATGCTCCGTTTGGCAATCACATTGGATAGTGCTTTTTTGAGTTGTGATTTAAAACGACGAATAAATCGCTCACGATTTACAGCGCTTTTATGTTTGCTGTTTAGCCTACGATCAACGAATTGGTCCACCGCTATCCTTTATTGTGATTTACGCACACGTAAATACCACTCACAAAGCAATCTCACTTGCTTCGCGGTATAGCCTTTTTCTACCATGCGTTCAATAAACTCTTGGTGTTTGTGTTTGTCATCTGCAGACGATTTTGCATTAAATGAAATAACCGGCAATAAATCTTCCGTGTTAGAAAACATTTTCTTTTCTATCACAGTGCGTAATTTTTCATAGCTGTTCCAAGCAGGATTTTTCCCTTTGTTTGCAGCCCTTGCACGCAACACAAAGTTAACAATCTCATTACGGAAATCTTTTGGATTGCTGATCCCGGCGGGTTTTTCAATCTTCTCTAACTCTTCATTGAGCGCACGGCGATCTAAAATTTCACCGGTATCAGGATCACGGTATTCTTGATCTTGAATCCAATAATCTGCATAAGTAACATATCGATCAAAAATGTTTTGTCCATATTCAGAATAAGATTCAAGATAAGCCGTTTGAATTTCTTTACCGATAAATTCTACATAACGTGGCACTAAATATTCTTTGATAAAGGTCGTATAACGATTGCGAATTTCTTGCGGAAATTGCTCTCGCTCTATTTGCTGCTCTAATACATACAATAAGTGAACGGGGTTAGCCGCAATTTCAGAATGATCAAAGTTAAATACGCGTGATAAAATTTTAAAGGCAAAGCGCGTTGAAATACCATTCATCCCCTCATCTACACCAGCATAGTCACGGTATTCTTGATAAGACTTCGCTTTAGGATCAACATCTTTTAAGGTTTCACCGTCATAAATTCGCATCTTAGAATAAATGCTAGAATTTTCAGGATCTTTCAACCGCGACAAAGTAGAAAACTGCGCCATCATTTCTAAGGTGCCTGGCGCACAAGCCGCATTACGCAACGCACTGTTTTCTAATAACTTCTGATAAATTTTCACTTCTTCAGAAACCCGTAAACAATACGGCACTTTGACAATATAAACCCGATCTATAAACGCCTCATTCTTTTTATTATTTTTAAATGCCATCCACTCAGATTCATTAGAATGCGCCAAGATAATGCCGTCAAAGGGAATCGAAGCGAACCCTTCCGTGCCGTTATAATTGCCTTCTTGTGTTGCCGTCAGCAAAGGATGCAACACTTTGATAGGCGCTTTAAACATTTCAACGAATTCTAATACACCCCGATTCGCCAAACACAAACCACCAGAATAACTATAGGCATCCGGATCATTTTGAGAAAATTCTTCGAGCTTACGAATATCGACTTTACCGACTAATGAAGAGATATCTTGATTATTTTCATCGCCTGGTTCTGTTTTAGTAATCGCGATTTGTCGATGCACAGAAGGATGTAGTCGCACTACTTTAAACTGCGTGATATCTCCATTGAATTCTTGCAAACGTTTGGTTGCCCAAGGAGACATTATCGTTTTTAAATAACGTCGTGGAATCCCATATTTTTCTTGCAACAAGGGTCCATCTTCTAAATCTGAAAATAACCCCAACGGTGACTCATTAACGGGTGATCCTTTAATTGCATAAAAAGGAATTTTTTCCATTAATTTTTTAAGTGTCTCTGCCAAAGAAGATTTGCCACCCCCCACAGGACCCAACAAATAAAGAATTTGTTTTTTCTCTTCTAGACCTTGTGCTGCATGCGTTAAGTAAGAAACGATTTGTTCAATCGCTTCTTCCATACCATAAAATTCAGAAAAAGCAGGATAAAGTTTAATAACTTTATTTGAAAAAATTCGACTAAGCCTGGGATCTAAACGTGTATCCACTAACGAAGGTTCACCAATTGCCATCAACAATCTTTCTGCCGCATTGGCATAAGCCATGCGATCCGTTTTACACATTTCTAAGTATTCTTCTAATGAATATTCTTCTAACTTATTTTGGTCATATCGTGATTTATACTTTTCCAAAATATCCATGGATAGGCTCCTTTTAACAATCCTGTTGTCAGTATAGTTCTTCGCTAGCGCTAACGACAATGTTTTTACGTAGGTACACATCAAAGCGTGTTGTCTTACCACAACACTGAAAATCAGGTTGTTTCCCTTCTAAAAAAACACCGCGCAAGGGCCTTTTTACCACAACACGATTTTTCACTTTTGTTAAAGCGAGTGACAACAACGATGACTCCGCCTGTTCACTGATGATTTCTTGCAAGATTTGCATTTCTTTTTTGACCAAAGAAGATTTAGCGCGCATTGGATACATCGGATCAAGATAAATCACATCCGGCAGTTCCAAACAATCTTCTAAATAGGTTTGCGCATCACCAAAAATCAATGAAAAATCACCCGGCGAAACAGTGGGCTGCGTTGAAAAGAACCGATCCAACGCATCTTGCAATAATACAGCCATCACAGGAGAGCGCTCGATCATCGTCACACGACAGCCTAACATCATTAACAAAAATGCATCTTGTCCCCACCCTGCCGTCACATCCCACACAACAGGTTTATATTGCTGATTGACCCCCACGGCACGCGCAATCAACTCATTTCTAGGACGCGCCTTTACAGCACGCAGGCCCAGCTTGCCTTGCAAAAAATCAATCCATATCGGGGTAAATTTTTTTGTCGTATCCACCAACTCAACATGCGACGCTGTCACGCGCAGTATCCATGTTGTTGATGTACTATTTGTTGTTTGTGGTAAATGAAATTGCGCTGCCCATCGCTCAACACATGGTTGCAAGCAAGGCGCAGCAGCAAAGAGAGGAACATTCACGGCAATGTAGCAACAAAGGCCGCCAGGTCATCGTACACCAGTACGTCGTAGGATAATTCTTTTAATAACGGCTCGACCGCAGCACCATTGCCTGATCGCACCAAGATAGGTTGACACCCCACTGCATGCGCTGCGCGCACGTCTCGCAGAGAATCTCCCACAAAAGGCACCCCGGTTAAATCGCATTGATAATAATGGGCAATTTGTCGCAACAACCCTGGCTCAGGTTTGCGACAATCACATCCTGCCGTCGGCAAATGTGGGCAATAAAAAACATGATCAACCTGGCCCTTCAAAACTTGTAAGGCCTCTTGCATTTTTTGATGAATCGTCGCCAACATCGCATCCGTATATAAACCACGCCCAACCCCAGATTGATTTGTCGCAACGGCAATACGGTAGCCCTTGTGACTCAACGCAGCAATGGCTTCTAAACTACCTGAAATAGGATGCCATTCCGCGGGAGATTTGATGTAGTCTGGAGACTCGTGGTTAATCACGCCATCACGATCCAAAATAACTAATTTCACTTTTTTATCCTACGCTTAAGTATTGGTAATAAAGAAAGGGGACTGTGATGCACTTTATCATCGCTTTGCTTTTAAATGCACTTGCCTTATTAATCACCGCTTATCTTGTACCTGGGTTTGTCATCAGCCACTTTTCCAGCGCACTCTTGGCTGCCCTCGTCATTGGCATAGTCAATGCCCTGATCCGACCTATTTTATTGATTATTACTGCACCAATCAATTTTTTGACATTAGGACTCTTTTCTATCATCGTTAACGCGCTGACACTGTGGCTTTCTTCTTTACTCGTTCCTGGCTTTCATATTGAAACCGTCATGGCAGCGGTTGCGGGTGTTGTCGTACTTTCGCTTATTTCAACAGGATTACAATTATTACGTCGTCAAGCGGATTAGGTTGTGGCAGATCATTCAATGGTGTCAGCTTAAAAAAATAACAGCTATTTTTCATCTCCCTAAGATGGATTGCTTCGCTGACGGAGCAATGACGGCCCGGAGGGAAAAAGTGTCACTATGCTTAAGTTGATACCATTGGCTAAGCTGTTACATTAGACTTCTTTTGAAAAACTACGATATACTTTTTGCATTATTACGAATGGTTAAATATTTAACAATTCATGAAAGAACACTCACTACTCATCATTGACGATGAGCCGCTTAGCCTTACGCTACTTGGAGAACATCTCCAAGAAGCAGGCTATCGTTATATGACTGCCCACCGTGGAAAATTAGCCTGCGATCTTCTCTCAAAAACACCTTATCAATTCTCCGCCATTATCCTTGACCGTCTTTTGCCTGACATGCACAGCACACAATTACTCCATTTTATTAAAAATCATTCTGCACTGCAGTCTATCCCCGTCATCATGCTCACCAGCCAAGCCGATAAAAAAGAAGTCATAAACGCCTTCCAAAATGGCATTTATGACTTCTTATTAAAACCCATCGAAAAAGATTTACTCACCATGGTTATCAAAAGGGCGATTCGAGATAGTCACGCCTTGGTTGTTTGTTAACACTTTTCAGCAAACTCCTTCACCAACGCCCTCATTTCCGGCACATCTATCGCGCCCGCAATATAATAAGCATGGATCGCTTCATATTTTTTCTCTTTGAGCTGCACCGGTTTGATACTAGCGATCACAAAGCTGGGCGTGCCAATCAAATGCAACTTATCTGATAATCCAAAATTCCTTACAAGCTCTTGATTGTCTTGTTTTTCATAAGTACTGAGCAGCGTCGGCGTCACGCCCGCCTCTTCACTCAACGAAGCGATGTGTGATTGATCAAGATTCACCAACGCCATCAATTTTTCATGTAAGGGGACGTACTTACCTTCTTTATAAGCTGCCAACGCTGCCAGTGAGGCAGCTTCAGACTCTTGACCAAAAATGGGGAGCTCTTTAAAAACAACCCGTAATTGAGGCTGGGTTGCTGCCAATTCCACAAAAAGCGGTGAGAAGCGTTTACAGTAAGAACATTGATAATCAAAAAAATCGATCACGGTTACGCCCCCTTTTTGATTGCCCACCGTAGGCGAATCTTCGCTAAAAAAAAGGGCTGTGCCATTGTCTTTTAAAAATGCTGTCCCCAACGGCGTTAGGCTATTAATCAATTCTTGCGATAAATGTGTATTGGGCTTTAAGGAAGCCAAACAACTATCGCTGCTGGCATAAGCGGGTAATGCCCCTAAAAGCATTAAAAAAAGGAAAAAAGGCTTTGACATAAATCACCTCGTTAACAATGGCGCTATACCCATCGCACTTGAAGGTGCGAGATTTTAATGCCCAGATTGCAAGAAGATGCAAGATGGGATATTAAAAATCGCATCTTCAGGTGCGATGGGTATAGATTGCACCCCACCAAGGGGTTACGTTATAGTGAATTCCGGATTGTTTCAACAAAAGGATTTGTTTTTGCTCCCCACTCAACCCCTCCCCATTTTGACGCTTTACACCGATGCTTTCCGTTATTGGCAAACTCATTTTAGTAGCGTGTTTTTTCTTGCAGTGGTTTGCACAGCTATTCCTATTTTTACTTCACAATTTACGCTCAATGAACTCACCCTCACCGTGGCTATACAACATGTGCAAACAAACCACCCCGCTTATCTCAACGATATCCTCTGTGTTTTAAGTAATATTTTATTGTCTATGGGTAGCTATGCACTCTTGCTGATCAAAATTAACAGCCTCGTGACACAACAGCCGCTCTCTGCAACCGTTTTGTTAAAAAAAACATTGATTAAAATACCTTTCTTATTACTCACCCTGATCATTGCTGGCGTATCACTCATGTTAGGCTCTTTGGCTTTTGTTCTCCCCGGCTTTTATATACTGGGCGTATTATTTGTCTTTTATCCGCTGGTTATTTTAGGCAGCAACAATGTCTTTAAAGACTTCATCCTCAGCTTTCAATTAACACAAAAAAATTGGTGGCGCACCCTTATCGTATTGGCATTACCAGTTATCTTGCTGACTTCTTTTAGCAATCTTGTTGCCAATTTCATCGCACTATTTTTTCAACACGCTATTGTTAACTTGCTCGTACGTGCACTCACACAAACCCTCATCATGAGCTTTCTGGCCATTTGGATTTCTATGCAAACCATCTTGCTACTAAATGACTTAAAATTGCGCATAGACAATTATTCATGACATAAAATTAAACATAAACAACTATTTTTAACAAAAATCCGTCCTACGCATTCGCTTTACTCAGTTTCATTTTTAAGATAATTTAAAGCAGGCTCTTTTAGAAAAATTCAAGCACTTTTCACCCATTTTCAATACTCAACACGCAGCGTAACAAGGAGAGTCGCGCAATGAAAAAAATCATGGTGGCTGCAAGTGGATTGTTGATCCTACTTGGAGTAACACTTCGCGCTGAAGCTAATTTTTTTGTTTCTCCGCAAGGCGGTGCTGCAAATTGCCCTAAAAAATGCATGCCAAATGACGCCACGGCTTGGCAAACGCCTATCGTGAAAAAAACACCTTGCAGCACACCCCCTAAAACACCCTTGCAAAATACGCCGTGTCCTATCAAACCACCAACACTCACCACGCCACCCTGCTCCACTTTTCACGCCATCAGCACGCTACCTTGCCAAACGCCGCCCTCTGTGTGCGCTCGTCCTGTAAAAAAAGCAGGTATCTGCGTTGTTGTTTATGAAGGCTCTTTAAAAAGCAATGTCACCCGCATTTTAAGAGAAAACGGCTGGCAAAGAGTCATTTGGAAATTGCCTGTTGATTTTCGCTGGGTAGGCACTGCCAGAGTCACCGGCCCCACACTGATGACAGTCATGGACACGATACTGGGCTCCTTCCCCGTCGAAATTACTTTCTACCATGCCAATCATGTCGTTACTGTTACCCAAAGGAAGTACCATGAGTAAAAAACATACCCTCTCTTTGCTTTCTCTTGCTGTGCTCACCGCTGGGCTCTCAGGGTGTTTCACCCCGCCCATGTATGACGACATGAAAAACGAGCAAAAATCCATAGAAAAAGATTTAAAAAACCACACCCCCATTGATCGCCGAAAACAAACCACCGTCGTTAATAACTGTGGTTTGTATGTAGATACCACCCCTATCAGCTTAAAACGTCTTCCCCCTTGGTTAAGCCAACAAGTCTCCTTAAAAGGTCGTACACTGCCCACTGATTTTTACATGAAAGATCTTTTAAAAGGCACCGATGGTTTAGTGTTATATCAACAACCTGAAATCAAAAACATGCTGTTGTCTTTTGATTATCGTGGCAACTTAAAAGGCGCGCTGGATTATATCGGCGCACAAACCAACTGCGCTTATGAAATCAAAGGCCGCACCATCTCTTGGTCTAAGTTCATGACCAAAACCTTTGACATTGCCTTCATGCCTGGCTCCACCGACTATTTGTTAGGGGTAAAAGCAGGCTCACAAAATCAATCTGCAGGCAGCGCCCCCCCTGGCGGTTCAAGCTCAGGCAGTATGGTGATCACAGGCTCTAGCAGCATGAGCAATCAATACAATAATATCAGCGGCAAACTCTCTGTTTGGGATGATGTAAAAAGCACCATTCGCACACTACTGTCTCCTGAAGGCAAAGCCACCATTTCAGAATCTACAACGTCTATCACAGTGCAAGACCGGCCTGGCAGCTTGGTCGGCATCGAGAAATATTTAACACAACTCAACAAAGAGCTCTCCAGACAAGTCTTGATCAAAATACAAGTGATCGACTTTACCAGCAACAAGGGTTTCGACTACGGTATTGACTGGAATATGATTGCAGGTTCGTTGGGCACACAAGGTCTCACCGCACAACCTGTCAGCATCCCTGGATTTGATAGCACGAATTCGCCCGCATTAAGCTGGGTATTATTACCCAAAGCGAAAGTAACACAAGCCGCTGGTGGCCCACCCTCACCTACCCAAATGTTTTTAAGTGCGTTAAATGAGCAAGGCAAAACATCTTTAATCACACAGCCTACCCTGGTCACCTTGAACAACCAAGTTGCTGAAATCAATATCAACACTGAAACCGGCTATTTAGCCCAAGTGACCACCACCGTCACGGGCACCTCCGGCACAGCACAAACGGCCTTAACCCCTGGTATCGTCAACTCTGGCTTTACCATCGATGTCTTACCAAAAATTCAAGCCGATAAAATCTACTTACAAATTACGGGTAACTTGTCAAATCCCCCCACCTTTAGTTCGGCAACTTCTGGGGGACAAACGATTCAAACCCCTACACTGGATGAAAAACGTATTAACCAGCGCGCGGTTGTGCCAAATGGTGGCACGCTGGTCTTGTCTGGTTATCGCCAAGTCTCCACCAAGACAGCGAAAAACTCTTTCATGGGGACCGGCATCTTAGGCGGCGTGGGCGGCATGGAAGATTTTGCAGAAGCTATCATTCTCGTTACGCCGGTTGTTCTGGATAGTGATCTCCCCTCATGAGCATTATTACGCGAAAAGATGGCATAAAATTCGCGATAAATAATTATCGAGAAGCTATCGTCGTCAAAAAAACAGGCCTACTCAAAAAAGAGCTGCGCCTCTTAGGCGATATTCATGGTAAGTTCGCTAAATTTTATTACAAAGATGGGCAACAATCTCTTGAAACCATTTTTTCACCTGAACAAGGTTATTTGCTGGGCCTGGCGGTTTGGGCGCATTTTGGAAAAAAATCTCCAAATCTTATTTATTGCGAAGCCCTGTCTGACTCCGATAACGCACTCTTGGTCATCATTCACGGTGGTGGCACTTACTTAGAAACAGAGCTACACAAAGCCAGCATCGTTACAGAATTAGCCTCTTTGCTGTTACTAGACAGCACACTGCAGTTTGACATTTATATTCATGGAGATGTCCCCATTGCGCAAACCCCTACAGAAGGAAAGTTTGCCTTTGAAACATCCATGATAAAAACATTTAACGTGCTTGAAAAACCGTTATTTCCTACGTTAGCAGTCGACATTGAATCGCAATTGGTGCCCATTGAGCAAGCCATCAAAGAGCTCAATTTACCTGGCAGCTACACTCTCCCCATATTAGGCATTTTAGGCGGCCTTGTTGTTGTAGGTTATTTTTGGAAAACCCTCCACCCCAAAGAAGCCGCAGAACTCACGCCTATTGTCGAAGCCTCTTCTTCTTATCTTGACCCCTATAAACAACTACAAATTGCATTGAGCACGCCGGCGCCCAGTCAAATCGTTACACAAATCAACCACCATATTAATGATTTACTGTCTATGCATAACTGGATACCCACGCACATCGCTTATCAAAACAAGCTGCTCACCGTCTCTGTGTCACCTATTGCCCCAGGCACCACCTTTTATGACTTAATGCGTTGGGCTTACCGCCATGGATATAAAATTACACCGTCCTCTCGCGGCGCCACGTTAACACAAACGTTAAACTTGCCTAACCGCGTCGCTGAAGAAGGCGCCATTAACCCGGCCACCAGTATTTATAGCTTTATTTATGATCGGCTTGAAAATTTTTTCCCTTACCAAGCCCTGATTATTAAAACCATCAAACCTTATACTGGCTACCAAGAAATACAATTCAGCATTACTATGCAGAATGCATCAAATGCACAACTGCGCCAATTAACACAGGTTTTCCGTAACGAGCCTGTCGCGATACAAAATATTGATTTAACATTTCAGCATGGCCTGCTGACAGGATTAATTAATTTTTCAATCCTCGGAATCTAATTTTTTAAGGATGCAACCATGAAACTTGATAAAAGACAAAAAATCATATTAGCCATTTTAGCGGCGCTGGTCGCCTTTTTACTGTGGCAATTGATGGGGTTGCGTTCTTCAACAACCACCAAAACGCCTAAAATGACCTCGGCTGCCATTAAAAAAATGCCGGTAAAAATACCCTCTACGCTGCCTACCCCCTCCCCCACTGAAGTCAATACCCCTGTCTTCACACAACCACAACTCATCCCCCCGCAGCAGGTTGAGTATTTGCAAGCCGTTGATCAATATCAATTAGCACAAATTAAACGTATGCTGGCAGAACAAATTTCTGCAACCGCCGCCGCCGATGCCAATACCGCCAAAGCCAAAATGGAAATTAATAAAATTCTTGGATCAGGTGGCACACCCTCTAATTTCGCGCCACAAAATGCAGCGGCAGCGGCGGCTGAAGCCATTCAACCTGCCGCCCCCAGCACGGGCTATCAAGTGATGTACGTAGGCAATAAAGAAGGGGCTTGGAGTGCGATTCTTTCACAAAACGGACAATACAGTATTGTGACCCCGGGCATGACATTACCTGATAACAGCGTTGTTTCTAGCATTACTTCCAGTGGTGTCACCCTTAAATTAAACGATAATATTACTTTTATTCCGTTTCAAAATAGCCTGACTGGATAAAGTCGATGAAAAAAATCATTTTTTTTACGTGCCTTATCTTAGCAGGCTGCAAAACCATTAACCCACCCGCTTATGACACGGATCCAGCCGCAGCCAAACTAGCAGAAGCCGCCACGTCTATCAGTCAATCGCTGGTTACTTTAGCGCAAGTGCAACAAGCGCAGTTGCCCGCGCAAAAACTCGATAAGCTCCCTGATCCTGAAAAACTCAATATGCCAGAAATGATCTGTGTGGATTGGTCTGGTCCTGTTGAACCTTTCTTGAAAAAAATGGCGCAAGCCAGTGGTTATCGTTTTAGAGTGTTGGGTGTGCGTCCTGCTATTCCTATCATTGTCACGATTACTGCGCGCAACACACCACTGGCCAATGTGTTGCGTGACACTGCATTTCAATGCATGACAAAAGCTGATGTCATGGTTTATCCTTGCAAAAAATTGATTGAGCTTGCTTACGCGAAAGCCTGATCACACCCATCATAACAATAATAAAAACACATGCTCTGCTTCACCTTATTTTTTCTCCTGTGTATCACCGTATTTTCACATTATTCTCTTTCTTTTTTATTATGCGTCACCGTTACCACTGCTCTTTTTTTTAAACGCCGATTCCCATGGCTTAAAAAAACCACGCCCTATGCACTACTTTTTTTACTTGCGCATTTTCTTCTGTTTATCAACACCTCGTCTTCTCCTAAAAGCAGCATTGCAAAAGTCGTTGGCCGCATTGTCTCTATCCCCAACATCACAGAAGACAAAGCGCATTTTAGTTTTTTAATCTCCAAGTTGAATGGAAAATCTGTTTCTCCTTTTCACACCCAACTCACCTGGCACCATCCCCCCGCACCACTGCAAGCAGGACAAACTTGGAAACTACAAGTGCATTTACAAAAAATTCACAGCAAAAACAACCCCGGATCGTTTAACTACGCACGCTGGGCGCAAGCGCATCATATTGCAGCGCAAGGCTTTGTATTATCTGCTGCAGAATATGAACTCGTTAACACACGCGTTGCGCGTTATGCCTTGATGCATCTTCGTGAACACATTGGCAAAACCATTTCAAACATGACACACAGCCCCTACACCCCTTTTCTCACCGCCTTATCTGTAGGGTTGCGCGAAGGCATTACCCCTGCACAGTGGCATATTTTGCAGGCCACGGGCACCAATCATTTAATTGCTATCGCAGGGTTACACATAGGATTTTTAACAGGCTTTGTCATGGCCTTCACCCATTTTATTTGGCGAAGACATGCCAAGTTGCCAATGTTACTCCCAGCGCCCTTGGCGGCTGCACTTGCGGCACTATTATCCGCTTTTTTTTATAGCGCACTGGCTGGATTTTCATTACCGACTTGTCGCGCTTTAATCATGTTGAGCGTTTTATTGTTAAGCGTGTTAACACGACAACCGCTCAGCTTAAAAACCGCCTTTAGTTTGGCATTGATGTTCATGTTGATCATCAATCCGCTCGTGGTGTATGAAGATAGTTTTTGGTTATCGTTCGGATCGGTCGCGCTTATTCTTTACAGTACACAAAGCAGATTACACACACAAAAAGGCTTAAAAAATAGCTTAAAACTGCAATGGATGTTAACACTCGGCTTAACTCCTTTTACTATTTTGTTTTTTCAACAAATCAGTGGTGTGAGCTTTATTAGCAACGCCATCGCCATTCCTTGCATTGGTTGGCTGATATTACCGCTGTGTTTAACGGGCGTTATTTTTTTAAAAATCACACCTCTCAGTCAAACTTTATTTTATGTCGCCAATAAAATTTTTTCTTATCTTTGGTGGTTTCTTGAAAAAATGGCGAGTATGGATTTATGGCAATTTCACCTTGCCATCCCTGATTTGCCTGCTTTATTGTGCACTTTTATAGGCACATTTATTGTATTAAGCCCCGCCGGGTTGCCTGGCAAATATATGGGTTTAATTTGGTATTTACCGCTTTTTATTAATTACCATGCACTACATCCACACGAAATGAAAATCAGCATATTGGATATCAGCCAGGGGCAATCTATTGTGGTTCAAACGCCTCACCATGCGTTGTTATTTGATGCAGGCGACAAGCAAAACGAAGCAAGCGATGCCAGTACAGAAACTATTTTGCCTTTTTTAAATATTGAAAAAATTGATCATCTAGACAGCTTGATTATCAGCAGTGACGATAAAAATAGTTATGGTGGCACACAAAGTCTTGTCAATGCGCTGCCTGTTCAACAAATCTTAACAACCACCCCGTCTCTTTTTAAAAATGGCCCTATACAAGCTTGTAAAGCAGGTCAAGAATGGACATGGGATGCATTTCAATTTGATATGCTCTACCCTACCTCTACGACAGACGCCCACCCTGCTTGTGTTTTATTGATTACTACACCGCAAAAAAATCACCTATTAATCACAGGGCCTCTCACTGCCGAAGGGTTTCAACATTTATCTACGCTGTTATTGCCTGAGGCGTTCACCCTTATCACCCCACACGTAGGCGCTACAACAAAAAGCTTACAACGCTTTGTTAAAACGGCCGCGATCGAACAATTAATTTTATCTGGCCCGCCTTTTCATCCCACGTTTTCGCCTCTTTTCTCTGTTTTTGATACCGCACGATCAGGCATGCTAACCCTAAAAATAAAGGGTCAAGACCTCACCGTCACCGCTTATAAAGAGCATTGATTCTTATTTTGTCGAGTGATATCTTACACTGCTCTGTTCTATAGGCACGTAGCTCAGTGGTAGAGCACCACCTTGACATGGTGGTGGTCGGTGGTTCGATCCCACTCGTGCCTACCATTCCCCGTCACCGCTCATAAAAAACATCATCACTGTTCACCGTGTGGAATTGAGGACCTATGCTTACTGTCACTTTGCCTGATAACAACCAACGTCAATATGAACAGCCTGTTTCTATATTGCAAATAGCCCAAGACATTAGCCCTGGTTTGGCGCGCGCCGCCCTTGCAGGCAAAATGGATACGCAATTAGTTGATACTAGCTATTTGGTACAACACGATTGCGCCGTCAAAATCATTACCGAACGCGATGAAGAAGGTGTCGACATTTTACGGCACTCTACCGCACATTTGCTTGCGCAAGCCGTCAAAGAACTTTACCCCCACACACAAGTCACCATTGGCCCTGTCATTGAAGACGGTTTTTATTATGATTTTTCACACCCTGAAGGCTTCACACCCGAAGATTTAATCGCCATCGAAGCAAGAATGAATGACATTGTAAAACGCAGCCTCGCGATACAACGTTTAGAGTGGTCACGTGATGAGGCCATCGCTTTTTTTGAAAAAATCGGCGAAACCTATAAAGCAAAAATCATTGCTGATATTCCTCCAACGCAAACCATTTCACTCTATCAACAAGGCGACTTCATTGATCTTTGTCGTGGACCGCATGTTCCTAACACAAAATTTTTAAAAGTATTTAAATTGATGCGCGTTGCCGGCGCTTACTGGCGTGGTGATGCGAACAATGAAATGTTGCAACGTATTTACGGCACAGCCTGGGCTAAAAAAGAAGATCTTAAAAATTATTTAACCCGTTTAGAAGAAGCAGAAAAACGTGATCATCGCAAAATCGCTAAAACACTGGATTTATTCCACCTCCAAGAAGAAGGGCCAGGCATGGTGTTCTGGCATCCTAACGGTTGGACGATTTACTGCGTTTTAGAAGCGTATATGCGTGAAAAATACCGTGCGCATGGCTATCAAGAAATTCGCACCCCCCAAGTGTTAAGTCGTTCATTATGGGAAAAATCAGGGCATTGGGAAAAATTCCACGAAGACATGTTTATCACAGAATCAGAAAAACATGATTACGCCATCAAACCCATGAGCTGCCCTGGCCACATACAAATCTTCAACCATGGTTTGCGCAGTTATCGCGAGCTCCCCTTGCGCTTTGCAGAGTTTGGTTATTGTCATCGCAACGAAGCATCGGGGGCTTTGCATGGTTTAATTCGCGTACGCGCATTTGTGCAAGACGATGGCCACATCTTTTGCACGGAAGATCAAATTCAAAGTGAAGCGACCCGTTTTATTCATATGGCACAAAACATTTATGAAGATTTCGGCTTTAAAGACATCACCGTCAAACTCTCCACCCGCCCCACCAAACGCGTAGGCAGTGAAGCCACGTGGGATAAAGCAGAAAAAGCACTAGAAAACACGCTCAATCAAACGGGTTTAAACTGGCAGCTCGCGCCTGGTGATGGCGCTTTTTATGGCCCCAAGATTGAGTTTTCAATGAAAGACTGCATAGGACGAGAATTTACTTGCGGCTCTGTGCAGCTTGATTTTTCTATGCCTGAGCGCCTAGGCGCCAGTTATATTGCAGAAGACAATGCCCGTAAAACCCCGGTCATGCTGCATCGCGCCATTTTTGGCACTTTCGAGCGTTTTATCGGATTATTACTCGAACACTACGCGGGCATCTTGCCTGTTTGGCTCGCTCCAACCCAAGCGGTGGTGATGACGATTACCGATAAACAAGACGATTTTGCCCAAGAAGTCGTAAAAACCCTGGGGGATCAAGGCTACAGAGCAAAAATTGACTTGAGAAATGAAAAAAAAGGC
>OBEQ011627758.1_pt1 | contig 20399 bp, 16 predicted proteins | sample 1670901 | NCBI WGS metagenome assembly OBEQ01 (sample SAMEA104232315, study PRJEB22302) | groundwater metagenome | biome: forest; feature: aquifer; material: groundwater | place: USA | collected 2011-08-07 | depth 5.4 m
ACTATTTGCAAGAGTATTTCGCAAGTGAAATGGAATTAGTGAAGAGAAAACCAAGAGGGAAGCCTTAGCTTCCCTTTTTTTATGCAGGACGCATTTATGCCGCGAAGCACATGGATGTGCGAGAGCGGCGCTTAATTGATTTTTTATCTTCTCGGTTCAATCGAACAACACAAAAATAGATTGGTAGTTAAAAAATGCGACGATACGTGGGATATGCACTGATAGTAATAAGCATTGTGGCGTGGTTTTTCCCGGCCGACATTATTCAATTGATCATTCGACAACGGCCTGTGTTGCTTGGCAGGTATTCACAAGGACAGTTCGGTTCATTATTTTTAGGCACGCTGATATTTTGGGGAATTGCCGCCTCGCTGTTCTCAAAAAAATCGCTGCGCGAAACGCTGACTAACGCGATTTTAGTCACATTCTCTTCGGTATTAACGCTGGTTGTGGTCATCCTTGGCAGTAAATTGTTCATTAAAGCCAACTATGTTGAAGAGGATATCGAAGGCACGCGCGTGATCGAGGCTGATATTAATTTACGTGGCGTTGTGCGCCATCGCCCACCGAACCAGCAGTATGAATACACCATTAAAGATAAACCAGAACATGCGCGCTCTTATCCGAATGCACCACCAGGATATCCACCGTTGCATGTCAAATTGACCAGTGATGAGAAAGGTTATCGCAATATCAATACTAGTTTAGGAAAAAACGCGTCCTACAATATCCTTGTGGTTGGCGATTCCTTTGCGGTGGGTTCGAATGTTTCTGATTTGCAAGCATGGCCGGCATTGATGGCAGAAGAATTACATGAATCAATTTACAATATGGGTGTATCAGGCGCGAATCCTCACGAATACCTCAATAATCTCGTTCATGTTGGTTTGCAAATGCAGCCTAAGACAGTGGTCGTGATGATTTACGAGGGCAACGATTTTCGTGCAACGCTGTTGTCTGAAACTGAAGATCAGAAACATACTGGTTTTATTGCGGGATTAAAATCATCGCCCTTAACTCGCGCTTTAAGGACTTTATCGCAAAAACATTTAGAAACAGTCAATGCCAATGCGCCGGTACCAGGTTATCAGGCGGCCGTTGGGTGGATGCCTCTGGCGCTTGAGTATGGCAATAAAACTCACTATTACAGTTTCCGACCCAAACGGTTGATTTACTTGGATACAACCAAAGAAAAATTTCGTGCATCAGAAAACTGGCAAGCAACTGCCCAAGTTATTAAGGATTTTAAAAAACTAGCTGAGACCAAGGAATTTAAATTAGTAATCGCCTACGCGCCGAGTGCACCTCACGTAGTGTTGCCTGCCGCACAAGACAAGATTTCGGCACAACAATTGCGAATATTTCTTGCCTATGAGAATAAAAATTTACCTGCTGCCGGCGAATTAAAGCAACGTATCTTTGCTAATCTTGATGCGCAAGAAGAGGTAGTCGCTGAATATTGCCGCCAACAGGCTATTAGTTTTGTCAGCACAACCAAAGCCCTGCAACGACACACAGCTGTCGGTGTGCAGACGTATTTTACCTATGATCAGCATTGGACACCTGAGGGCAATCGCATTGTAGCGGATGTGATTGCGGAGCATTTGCGGAGAGAGGGTTTATAGATAAAGAGTGACTAAACCTAGAAAACTCAGTTGAATCCTACTGCGGAAGTCTAATACCATGAATCTGCAAAAATTTTTCTCTATTTTTAAACTCACCGTGAGAGTGACCACGCAATCGTCTAAAAATAGAGAAAAATTTTCGCATCTTCATGGTCTTAGTCTCCCTCGCTACGGATTCAACTGAGTTTTCTAGGCTAAAGCGAAGCAACTACAATCTCATCAAAACTATTAACGATGGGGTGTTCAAGCGATAACAAATTGCTTTCGCGCTGTACCCAGCATGTATTTATCCCTATGATTTTCGCGGCATCTAACTCTTCCTCAATATCCGACAAAAACAAGATCTCTTCGGGAGGAAGATTTAACGCTGCAACAATATTGCGATAAGACTGTGATTCGCGTTTAGCGCCGCTGGTAGTATCAAAAAATCCGGTGAACCACTGACTTATATCGCCAAACTCCGTGTGCGAAAAAAATAACTCCTGAGCTTTAATGGAACCTGACGAATAGACATAAAGTAAAATCCCCGCAGCTTGCCAGCGTTTTAAGTTTTCGTAGGCGTCGAGGTAGAGGTGGGCCTTGAAATCCCCATTGCTATATCCGGCTTGCCAAATCAAACCTTGCAGCGATTTTAATGGCGTGATTTTTTTATCTTCATCAATCCATTGACGCAATACAGCAACAAAGTCCTTTAATTGGGGATTTTTAAGCTGGGCAATTTCAGTTATTTCGCTCAAGCATTTCGCGACCGCTGGATTATCGGCATGTTCTGCGAGGTATGTTGGCAGTTGATCAAAGGCGTAGGGAAACAAAACATCTTTCACAAATGAAATTGAGCTGGTGGTTCCCTCGATATCGGTAAGGATGGCTTTGATCACGTGGTGATTGTCCTTATAGGTGTTCCTTATAGTTGTTCCTGTCACTTTTTCACTAATTCTCTAAGCTTCATTAATTTTCTAAGCGCGTAAACTTGGAGGCGATATCCGAGCCGCTAAAATGGGCCACCCAACCGTCAGGATTATTAAAGAGTCGAATGGCGACAAAAGCTGGGTTTGGTCCCATATCAAACCAATGGGGAGTGTTAGCGGGAACACTGATGAGATCACCTTTTTCACACAGCACTTCATAGACTTTATCTTCGATGTGCAAGGAGAAAAGTCCTGTGCCTGCGACAAAAAATCGCACCTCATCTTCGCTATGGCGATGTTCAGCTAAAAATTTTTCGCGGAAAACTGCCTTGTCTGGATGGCTTGGCGTCATGCTAACGACATCGACAGTTTGATAACCTTCTTCATTAATCAATCGGTCGATATCCGGTTTAAAAGCTTCTAAAACTTCAGCTTGCGCCGCGCCGGGTTGCACAGGCACTCTGGGTTCCCAGTATTCAAAGCGGACGCCAGCTTGTTTGAGCGCAGCAACAATCTCTGTACGCTCGATGGCCGATGAAATGAACTGCTGGGGTTTGTTGTCGGTAAAAACAGTTAATTTGCTCATATCAATGATGTCTCTTCAAGCTGTGGTTTTCAAAAACGCGGTCGGCGCAATTTGGCGCTCTAGGATCTCTGCATTGAATAAATAATCCAGGGCTTCGAGATGGCGCTCGGCTTCTTCCATACTTTGGCCCCAAACATAAACACCATGACCTCGGATAAGATAAGCAGGACTAGATGCATTTAATCGAGGTCCAATTGTCGATGCCAGTCGGTTGATATCCTGGTCATTGTCGACAATAGGCACGGCAAGCGCATTCTCGTGGGTTGTTTTGCCATTGAAGGCTTTCACCAACTCATGATTTTCGATAATGACAGCGTCACTTGCTACAGTGCGACTTAACACTACAGCGCTAAGCGAATGAACATGTAATACCGCTTGAACCTTGGGAAACAATTGATAGAGTTGCGTGTGCAACGCAGTTTCGGCAGATGGTTTGCCCGGTGGAAAAGGCTGACCGAGAACTTCACCGTTGAGGTCCAGGGCCAGAATATCCTTGAGCGTTAATTTACCTTTGTGTTTTCCGGAACTGGTAACAGCAATACTTTGTTCATCCAGGCGCGCGGAAAAATTTCCGCTCGTCGCCGGAACCCAGCCGCGCGCATAGGCAGTTTGTCCAAAATTAATCAGTAATTGGGCGGTGTTTTTAAATTCACTGAGTTCTATTGTGGGTTCTACCGAAGTCATCTGGTCCTTGCCCTCTACTAAAAATAGTGGTTAAAACAGTGTGTAGATAAAGGGTGCAACTGCAGAGCCTTGTCCCAGAACTATTAACGCGCCGAGCAATAACATGACGACAATAATTGGGGCCAGCCAGAATTTTTTTCGCTGTTTCATAAAGCCCCAGAGGTCAGACAGTAAATCAAGCATCAGTAAGGTTTCTCCATATGTTCTTTGGGTTGGTGTGCATGTACAACCCGATAAGATGACCGTTTGGCATCGAATTTTCTATTCAGCAAATCACTGCCGAACAAGCGCATCATTAAACCGAAGGGAGTGATAAAAATGAAAAACAACAAACTCAAAATGATCCTGGTATTGATCCATCCTGCGATTTCACCAAACTTCATCCATGGCACATAAGCAAGGATGAGTGCACGCGGGAAAATAATCGCGACTGAGATGAATACAGCTGCGGTGTAAAATGGCCAGAGCGGGAAAGGTTTATCGATTAGAAAAGGGATCAGCAGGCCAAACAGGGAGACCACTATAGTCCCGAATAATAGACCGAACTTGCGTAGATCGCTGTTGTTGACTGGATTGTCTTTTGAACTTGCGGTGCTATTCATAGTAATTAATTCTGGTCATAATAATTAATCCTGGTCATATAATTAATCCAGCGCGAATTCTGTTTGCCAGTTTTTAGTTTCATGCCAATCAGGTTGCTCCTTTTTAGCAAGCAGTATATTTTCCATCACCAAATAATCCATCTCAGTCCGCATAAAACAGCGATAGGCATCTTCTGGCGTGCAAACGATAGGTTCACCGCGCACGTTAAATGAGGTATTCACCAGGACGGGACATCCAGTTTTTTGCTCGAACTGATCGAGCAGCTGATAGAACCGTGGATTGGTATTTTCATGTACGGTTTGAATACGTGCAGAATAATCCACGTGTGTCACTGCAGGGATTTCTGAGCGAGGTATATTGAGCTTCTCGATGCCAAACAATTGCTCTTGCTCGGCTGTCATCTCTTTGCATTTGTCTTTTTTGACATTGGCCACCATCAGCATATAGGGACTGCAGCGATCGTGTTCAAACCATTCCGACACTTTTTCCGCTTTGATTGCCGGTGCAAAGGGCCGGAAAGATTCTCGGTATTTGATTTTCAGATTCATTATCGATTGCATCTTCTGGCTGCGCGGGTCGCCAATGATAGAGCGTCCACCTAATGCGCGCGGACCAAACTCCATCCGACCTTGATACCAACCGACCACATTCTCGTTGGCGAGCACGTCGGCCAATTGGGCGTAGAGTTGTTGGTCTTGCAGATTTTGATAGCTGGCACCGATGGAGTCGAGATACTGAATGATATCCTCGTTAGTTGGTCTCGGCCCCAAATAACTGCCCGCCATATTGTCGAGTTTGCCTGGCGCTAAAGCAGAGCGAGGATTTTCAAGGTATTGGTACCAGATAGCTAAAGCAGCGCCGAGCGCACCACCTGCGTCGCCAGAAGCCGGTTGCACCCAGATATCTTTAAATGGCCCTTCTCGCAACAATCTGCCATTTGACACGCAATTTAAGGCCACACCACCGGCCATGCATAAATAATCGGTCTGCAATTCTTTATGCACCGTGCGTGCAATTCGCAGCACGATCTCTTCAGTGACAACCTGGATGGAGCGCGCGAGATCCATCTCTTTTTGACTGATAGCGGTTTCTGATTGTCGCGCCGGCCCGCCAAATAAGTCGGCGAATTTTTGATTCGTCATGGTCAGGCCGGTGGCATAATTAAAGTAACTCATGTCGAGCCGATAAGTGCCGTCATCTTTTAAATCAATCAGCTTGTCGAGAATCAGGTCAACGTATTTGGGTTCGCCGTAAGGCGCTAAGCCCATCAATTTATATTCGCCTGAATTCACTTTGAATCCGGTGTAGTAGGTGAACGCTGAATAGAGCAGACCAAGCGAATGGGGGAAATCGATTTCCCACTGGGGTTTTAAACTGTTGCCGTCGCCAAGCCAGACGCTGCTTGTTGCCCATTCCCCCACGCCGTCGAGACATAACACGGCCGCTTTCTCAAAGGGGCTGGGGAAAAATGCACTGGCCGCGTGAGACTGATGGTGTTCGGTGAACATCAGCGGTGGCAAGGCTTTTTCTTTGAGATTGCCCAGTGCCGCAAGCTCTTTTTTAAGTGTGCTTTTTAAATAAAGTTTCTCTTTGAGCCAAACCGGGATGGCCGATAAAAAGGATCTAAAACCAGCAGGAGCATAGGCGAGATAGGTTTCAATCAGCCGCTCAAACTTCACCAGAGGTTTATCGTAAAACACAATGTGTGTGAGATCAGCTAAGTTCAGCCCTGCTTCTTGCAGGCAGTAACTAATCGCTTTGGCAGGGAACTGAGGATCATGTTTCTTGCGAGTGAAACGTTCTTCTTGCGCTGCGGCGATGATTTTGCCATCGACCACTAGGGCTGCCGCACTGTCATGGTAATAAGCAGAGATGCCCAGGATAGCGGTAGAAAAGTCTGCTCTAGAAGGTCTTGCTGTGGTCACTCATTTCTCCTGGCCTGGCTCTGATGTGGCTATCCTTTCGGCAAAAAAAATCTGCTTGAGCAGAAGTTGAAGATAACCGTCCGCTCGATATCGCTGCACCAATTATTGGTATCGTTAGGGATATTGCCGGTGGAGTTGGATTTCGAAAATCAGGCTAACAACTACTCATTTTGGCGGTATTTTTTGGTGAAATCCGCCTTTCAATCGAGGGGGCAATATTGTCTGATGCAGAGGTAAATTGCAAATGCAGCTGCGGGAATTAGCAGCAAATCTCCCATCTTGAAAGAGATTTGCTTTATTGATATTCCCTCTGTCTGGTCCGTTAAATTCCTTACAAGCTGTCAATCCATTGCCCAACGACAGACACAGCTTGAGGATGAATGACATGGCTAGCCAGAGGCGGCATGCGGAAGCCGTCGAGGCGATTGATTCGTTGCCACAAGATCGAATTTTCTTTTGCCCCGGCAGTGATAATTTTCGCGCCTGCTATGCCGAGATCGCCAGCGGTTGGAGTGATATTGATTGTTCCAGTCTGGTTAAGTGGTGTTTCAAATCGCAAGTCGAGCGAGACTGAAGAGGGCACAGCCGGTTGATGACAGTGAGCGCAATTGGCGGCGAGGTATGCTCGGGCGCGAGATTCAAGGGAGGCTGATACATTGTCAAGTGCAGGGTAGCTGCCCAACGTGTTCGGCGCAGCTATGGCAGAATCAAAATAGCCCAGCTGTGAAAAACTCGTCAGTTGGTTTGTATTACCTGTTGTTCCAGATCTATTGGCTTGTGCGGTACGCAAACCTAAAATGGATCCACTGCCAGCTGTATGACAACTGCTGCAATTGTCTGAACTCGGATAATAATAATCTTGCAGACGCGTACCGCCGCCACTGAGTTGGATGGATAAGGTTTCAGTGGCAGAGGATGTGAGGAGATCCGCATCCGTTTGATCTTCGCGCCATTTGTAAGTAAAGCCACGCCAGCCATCAATTTGATGGACCATAACGCGCGTCTCTAATTTTTTAATGCTATTGGGATCATTTTCTATCATCGTCATTTCGAAATTTTTTACTAACACGCTACCTACCGGAAAGTCCCAGGCCGCAGTCGAATCAAAATCTATTTTGTTTTGGCCGGGCACCGCAAACCAACGTTGTTTTTCCGCAAAGTCAGACCACAGGGGCATATTCACTGTATAGGGCAATATACCGGGATTAGGTTTTAAATCTGCGAGTGGGCTTTGTGTTGTATTGAGAAAGATGCCAGTGTTGGACAATTGAGGAGGAATATTTTCCGTGCCGCCGCCAGGACCCGCTTGTAATTTATAAATCCCATCATAATAAGTCACTACGTACAACTCGCCTTGTTCATCCTCGCCGAAGGCAGCGACGTTGAGATCAGGCATAGTGATTGTCTGATTAAACACTGGAGCAAAATTATTATTGCGATCTACAGATAACGCCCAGATTTTTCCTGTGCTAACAAAATCTGCGTAGATATAAGCGCCTTGTAAGCTTTCAATGCTGCCTCGATACACATTGCCGCCGGTAATTGACTGGCCGACGCTGTGGCTGTATTCATAGATCGGAAAGATCAGCCCTTCAGAGTTAGTGCCATGGAAGGTGTGATTTCCTTCAAAAATATTCCAGCCATAGTTGCCACCTTTGACAATAATATCGATTTCTTCCCAGGCGTTTTGGCCGACATCGGCCAGCCATAAATCACCGGTTAATCTATCGAAAGAAAATCTGTAGGATTACGCAGACCGTAAGCCCATATCTCTGGTCGCTCACCATTTGGTGTGCTGCTAAAAGGATTGTCGGTTGGAATAGCATAGGGTGTGCCACTGTTAGGATCGATACGCAAAAGTGAGCCTAACAAAGTTTGGGTATTTTGGCCGTGGCCCTGTGGATCACCGCCAGCACCGCCATCACCGAGGCCTACATAAAGATAGCCGTCTGGTCCAAATAAAATAGTCCCTCCATTGTGATTAGCGTAGGGTTGAGGGATTTCAAGAATAATTTCCGCGCTTACAGCATTCGCCTGATTTGGATTTTGTGCTGAGACTGTATAACGAGCCACAACCGTGCGGCGTGGATTTGGTGCCGAATAATAAACGTAAAATTTTCCATTGCTGGCGTAATTGGGATCGAAGGTCAAGCCTAAAAGACCTTCTTCGCCGTCAAAAGTCACTATGTTACTTAAGTCGAGAAACACAGTTGCGTTAGCGACGTCAGTTTGATTATTGAAAACTAAAATCTTACCGCCTTGCTGAACGACAAAAAGTCGGTTGCTGCCATCGCCTGCATTGGTTATGTAAACCGCGGCCTCGAAAGCAAGATTTGGAAAAGCATTCACTACGTCGATTTCACCCGAAGCAGGGGTGATGGGAAAATTCAATGTAGTAGGATCTTGTCGACTATTGCCAGAAGATCCGCAGCCTAGAATTGGCATGAGCATGACCAGTAAGACAGAGCACAGTTTGAACGAAATAATTGGTTTTGATGTGTACATGATCGCTCCCCAGCTATTATTTTATTTGCAGATCAGTATTGGCCAGATTATCAGAGCCGAAATTTGAATACTGTGACCAGTGCACGAGGACGATAACAGTTTGAGAATTCAGAAAAAATCATCAAGAGAGTTTTGTTAATTGGTAGCGAGTTAATAAATGACAAATTTAATTGGTAGCAAGATTGGGCGTTAACAATCATAGTGCATTAGGCATATCATGAAATGCACGGTGTACACTGTCTTTGAACACCAGTTTACTAATATTTTATTTGTACTATAAATGATAACAGCGTAATTTGGCTGTGTGCCTTAGCGCTAGTAGAAGTAAATCTTTACCTTCGTCTCGCGGACAGTAAAAATGAATAACAATAATAAAAAAAGTAAAAAGAATTGTTACCGTCTCACTGCTTTGTTTTTATGTTTTTATTTGACGACCGCCTGCAGCAATGTGAAACAGACGGTTGAAAACTATGTCTATGATATTCCTCTCGTTAATTTCAATAATTGTTATGAGGCTGGCCAATACGGTTTTCAAACGATAACCGCAGTGGTGGGCGTCGAGACGGTACGCTTTTATTTGAAAGTTAAACCAGAGGCTACCGCAACACTTATCCATTTCCACGGTAATGCAGATTCTGCTTGTTACGCGTTAGGGCAAACTCAGGCGGGTTTTGATCCTACGGACCGATTAAATCTGGTTTACGTTGAATATCCTGGTTATTCCGGTGATTCAACTAAACCAAATGAAGTGTTATTACTCAATAACGCGGAAGCAATTTACCAAAAAATCGCTACCGATTTTTCTCTTCCCATTATTATTACCGGCCACTCTGTTGGCGCTAATATCGGCACATGGGTAGCAAAAAATACTCCCGTAGATGGTTTGGTATTGATAAGTTCTTTTCCGGATATGCAGGTGCTTGCCAATATTTTGTTTCCAGGTGTCACGGTGGATTTGAATTTTCATCTTTATTCCGCCTCTAGTTGGGCACCGTTTGTTTTGGCTCCTGTGTTGGTCATTGCCCCGCAGAATGATCAGATTGTTCCGGTGTTGGCTTCTAATTGGTTGTGGGCTGAATTTAATTCGACAAATGCTGAGTTTCTGGTAATTCCGCAGGCTGATCACAATTCAGTGATGTTATCACCAGAGCTCTATAGCGAAGTTAATCTATTTATCGATTCAATTTTGTAAGCAAATTAAAAAACGGAGAAGAAGCTAATAACGATTAACAATTCAATTTAAAAATCTTCAAAGATTAATTTTAAAACCTACTAGCTAATAGGTTTTAACTTCGCGCGAATTCTTCTTCTTTTAATAAATACAAAATGGCAGCTGACCAATTAGAATTATTTTCGTTGGTAAACGGAATAAATTCCCGATAAAAATGATGTTAGCGCCCACTCTAGTCGCGATTAATTTCAAAAGAGATAAGCCAGTCACACTAATGAATATTTTGATCTAATAATTCTTTGGAAAGTTGATGTAATGACTAGCGCGTCAACCGCGAGATTTGTTTTAATACTCCGGTATTCAGCAATTCGCACGAAGAGCGCGATATTGAGAAGCAGCGTCTGATTGATCTATGGAACATCTTCAAAAAAATGAATGAATATAGGTCGACTGATGAATTTAAACTTGTCAAATCACAAATTCGTTCTACTCTTCGTTACGAGTAACTGGTTACTCACATTGGCGTCGCTGAGATAGTTAAATTTTTGGTTACGGTGGTGTGGTTGATTGTTAAATTTAGCTGCGCAGTTAAAGCTATTTACAACGATCCAAACAAGAACTGAGACAATAAGAAAAACAAGAAAAATAAAAAATGTAAATGCAGTACAAAAAATAATAATAAAGGGTAACGATCAATAATTGCCTAATGTCCAAGGCTTGCCGCACAATCAAAATTCTAGCAAAAGTGAATTACGCTTTTGGTCTTCTGTTATTTTGAAAATACGTCAGCAGTAGTAATAGCCTGTTGCAACAGTCCGTAGTAAAGGCACGGCAATAAAGATCCCTCTTTAAAACATCAATAATAATAAAGAAAGGGAACACTAAATGATATCTCACATAACAGGCTTTCTGAGCCAGTTCATGCCTCGTAGCAGTGTGCCTATCTCGAATGCACTGACGCGTAATTTTGTGAAAAGTCAGCTTTCGACGATTTTAATTTTGATAGTTGGTTTAATAGGTATTAACTTTGACGCCAACGCAAGTGGTGGCGGTCCTCCTACCAACAAAGCTGCTTTTCTTAATTTTACAGATACAGATCCCAATGTCGGTAAAATCGGCGGCACTGTGACTATCGGTAAGGCCACAGATGAAAGTAAGATCACCCACTATGTTTTGCGTTGGGGCCTGTTGGGACATTGTAGTGCGGCCAACAGTTTTATTGCCGAAATACCCAAGACCGGTAGCAACATCACTTGGCAGTTACCACAGGGAACGCAAATTCCAGCCGCTGTTTATGAATTATTGGTTTACACCAAGAATGCCAATGGAGAAATGCTGACGTGTCAAAGTCAGTACAAAACCATTACTGATTACAAAGCACCAGCACCTGATAAAATTGCTAAAGCGGTGACCTTAACAAAAACTGCAACCAATATTGTGAGCGATCTTGCGTCCTGGAATATTCGCGTTGAAGATATCGATATTAAACCCGCATCAAGTGAAGCTAATATTACCCATTACGCGGTTTATTGGGCAAATAGTTGGGGCACTAAGAGCATATTGTATCCGAATGCAATCGTGACCTTAGCGAAAACCGGTGGCCCTCTAACTTGGAGTTTCCCTGCAAACGCAACCGCACCTTGGCCAATTTGGGGTATTGTTGTCTGCTCGAGAAATTACAATCAGGAGTACTGTGGTCCAGTCGGTAATAGCAATCGCGCGTCATATCCATTGATGGGTGATCTAGACTATGCCGAAATAATCAATAATACGCTGCCAGCAATGGATGATATTGTGACGGGTGTGTTGGGTGGAGGAAATTGTCCGGGCGCTAATATTGTTGCGTCATGTGGTAATAGAACCTGCGATACCAATGAAACAGCCGCAAACTGTCCATCAGACTGTACTAATTACGCAATCGCATCTTATAACTTTCAAACTATCTGCAGTGCGACCCAGTTAGCCTTAACCTACCACCCGACATCTATCGCACAGATTCAATCGATTGTTACCAATGCCGTTGCTACGGGTAAACATGTCAAGGCAGTGAGTGGCGCGTTGCCTTTAGATCATAATGTAACGATACAAAACCTTGTGGGTACAGCCTCAGATTTTGTCTGTACAGATGGGGTTACCATCGGCACGGATCAGATAACGCCTGCTAACCCGAACTTCCCCATTTCAATTCAAACCTTCGAGGGCAAAGAAGTTGTTAATGTGCCAGCGGGAATGCGCTTAATTGATCTTGGCAAATGGTTGCATGATCGCGGCAGAGGTGTAGGTTACGGCCATATGGGTTGGGCAGATGTTTCCATCGGCGGCAATATTTCTATGAGCGCTCATGGTAGTTCACCCACCAATCGTAACGTATTGGCTCATCGTGTTGTAGGTCTCGATGTTGTTGGCCCCGATGGCGTGTTGCGATCTTATTCTGAAGGCACAACGAATTCAGATACGTTCAAAGCACTGCGCACTGGCTTGGGATATTTAGGTGTTATTGTGAATGTGAAGTTGGAGATTGAACCTGATGTCAACTTGCACGTGAAGATCACCTATCACAATGAGGATGAGTTGTTTGATGGTACGCCGGATAGCTTCTTCCAATCCATGGCAGATTGCGATTGGGGTCAATTCAACTGGTATCCTGGTCGAAATGCTTATGTTCGCGCTTGCGGTAAAGAAACAACAGAAGCACTAGAAGCCGGCGCAGAAAACACCTTGCTGAAGCCAGAAATTCCTGCAGCGTTGAATATCCCGATGCAGAATATGATGCAGGCTGGAGCATGTGACCTGGAAAATGGCGTGATGGAGTTTGTCGAGACGTTCCGTTATCTGCAACTTCTGCTCACACCACCCATGGCAAAAGATGTGAACGGCCAGCATGTTCCCACCGGCGATGCAATTGGACCGCAGTACCTGATGCAAACCTCGCATCTGCTTGACGGCCAGACTGGATTCTTCCAGTTGGATTGGGAAGTTGCTGTTCCTTACACCCATATGCAGGCTGCTGCGGAATATGTGCGTAATTTCCTTGACGGACAGAACGTGAAAAACCGTGACATTAATCTTCCATTAGTCGGTGTGTTTACACGTTTCGGCATTAGCGAAGATAAAACGCTGATGGCTTATACGGGCACTGGCGGTGATTGGGTCGATGGCGAACCGTTAGTATTCATGGAAATGCCGATTTACATCCCGGTTGGTTTTGATCAAGCGAAGATGGCAGATTATCTGGCACCCTTTATTGAGTACACCACCTATCTGATTCAGAACTATGATGCACGAGGTCATTGGGCGAAAAATCGTGAGTGGATGTTCCCCCTCGAGCAAGCGGAAGGGAACCTCAATCATGATAATCGATTCACTCGCTTTAATGCGGTGATCAATCAAATTGACCCGAATGGTGTGTTTGCCAATGCGGCTGGTAAGCGATTAGGAATTACCTATTCCAACTTCACTTATCCTGCTGGCTGGTAGCATGGTTACATCTAGATAGAGTTTGTAGGATGGGTTACGTTTCACTCCACCCATCCTACGAAAAAAGGAACTGCGATTTAGAGAGAAGTCCAAATGGAAGCCCGCTTAGTATAAAATTACTAAGCGGGCTTTTTTATTACCGCAATAAGTACTCTAAAAAGCGCATAAAAAAAGGCCGGAGATCACTCCAGCCTTTAATATGTAAAACAGATGCCTTCCTGTTTCAGCCTAACTTTGCGTTAGAGCTTAACATTAGACATTTTTTCTTCGTGTAATACGCAATCCAACTAAACCAGCCAATAAGACGAGTATGCTAGCAGGAGCGGGAACTGGTTGAGCAGCAATATTCAATTGTAACGCATCGTTAGCGCAGGTTTCTGTCCAATGAATTGAGAAACCATTTTCTACCAGATTCTCATAACCTAAGAAAAGATCCAGATCAATTTTAGCGGTAATTCGATAATGGGTGTCACCAGCCCATGCACCATATCCAGTAAAGCCACTGCTGTAGTTGAAGCTGGTCGCTGTACCGGTTTTAGTTCCAGTTTTTACACTTGTGGATGATTATGGTCTGCAGTGGCTGCACCGAAGCCTACATACGCGCCGCTTGCGTTCCAGAGGCCGTAGTTCCAGGTACTAACATTGTAAAAATCACCGGGAGAACCAATGCCATTTGATGCTGGGGTGCCACCGTTTGATGAAGAGGTAACTAATCCATATTCGAAACTATGATTGCTGCCCAAGTCAAATGCGATGTCACCGGGTGCCCAGCTGCCACCGGCTGTATCATTTTGTTTGCGTCCAGTTATCACAGCAACGTAAAGATAATCAGTGTCCCAGGTAGCATAAATGCCTTCCGCATCGTATTGCTGTCCGCCATAACCTGGATTCAGGAAATCTGAATGTTGGTCTTCTACGACTGAAAATACACCTGCGACTGAGGTTGAGAGGTTAGAAGTACTGATGCCCCAATTGCTGAAGTTATTGATTGTGATGGCTGAGGCGGAATTTGATAACAATAATGCGATAGGTAATCCAAACGAGGTTAAGGCTTTCTTATTCATATGTTTGACTACTGATAATAAAGTGGAAGAAATTTGTTTGTATTAAATAGTTTTAAAGTCTCGTCGTTATAGCAATATGTGTGCCTGGATAAAATAATATTTAATATCATGAGGTTAATATTAACAACGGATATTATCTGGACACGTAGTGTTAAAATAATCGACGATTATGATCTTTATTGTGTCGAGGGGAAGGTCATGTCATACGATGACGGGCTAGCGGAATACAGCAGAGAAAATTTCAAGATAAAAAACATTGAGGTTTATCAGTCTTGCTACATCGGTCATGGGGCCAAATAAAAACAAGACTGATTATTATTTTGTGTGAAATATAAAAATATCTTACCGATCACGCTCTCTACGATCCGCTTCTTTTCGATAAGTCATTTTATTGAAAAGCTGCATTTTAGTATCATAGGGTTCGATCAGCTCGCCCTTCACATTCTTAAGTACTTCACCAATCTCTTCACCTGAATGTATGCAAGCGTCATACATATTCAATATGCTATCGAAGGACGCTTTCATATATTTTCGCGGTGAATAGGTGCGAGACTTCCACAATGCAGCGTGCGTTTCGCGCTCCTGCTCAAGAACTTTCTTTGCATTCTTCTTAATAACATTATGCACAACTTCAGAGTTGGAGGCGTAAGCGCCTAGACCTTCACTAAACGCAGATAAACTAAAAAAGCTGTAAAGGGTAAAATTGTTTGTTGCGGTACTCATGCGGCGTGAAAAATAGGATGCGATGCTCTGATCACGGCGATCTTTACGTTGCTGTAGTTTTTTCTTGAGATTTTTTTGAATCTCATCGCCGACATCTTCCCATTGGGCATCAGTGAATACTTCAGAGATAACAGGGAAAAGATGGTTTTCTTCTCGATCAATATAAGACTGGACATTGGTGAGATAGCTCTCACAGTCGGTTTTAATATTTTTAATACTGTCCAGAGTTTCTTTATTAATTAATCGCTTTAGATTTTTGTAGAGATTGACAGTCGCGGTTAAAAGTTCAGTTTGCTCTTCAAAAATATCAGCGATTGAATCTTGATATTCTTTATCAATAAAGCGCAACTTGCGATAGATGGGTTCTTTGCGCGGAAAGTGCGAGTGTTCAAGGGTATTTTTGATGCTATCGATAACATCAATCATAATTGAGTAGTCAGGGCTCAGACCGTTATCCAGCGCATTCAGCTGTTCGTCTAATACTGCAAGCAGCGTATGCAGATATTTATGCTCGTTGTGTAGGTGCAATATTATCACTGGACCATTGAGCAATTTATTCGTCGTTATCGGAGCAGCTTGTAAACGTTGTTTGGCAGTTTGTACCATGGCCTTTGAACTCTCTCTGACATCTGTCGATTGCAGGTCATTGTTACCCGTAGTCACATTATCTGCGTTAACGTCGATTTCTTTCTTGGGTTTTTTCGCTTTTGACATGGTTGCTAAATCGTCTTCAGAATTGCTCATTACTCAAGCTCCTTGTATGACAGTATCCATTTATAACAGTATTAGGCCGAGCAGATGTTCTCAAACAACACTCTCTAAGAAGATAATCCGTTCTTCTCGTTTTCCAGCATTGGCATTTAGGCTGGGTCAATTGTGGGTGCTTCTAAAATTGGCTTTTCTATAAATGAATGCGAAATACACAGAATGGTTTTTTGTGATCGGTCTGTGAACATAGTCTAGATCCTTTAGACAGCTGCTGAGACTGCAATTGGGTCTCCGAATGGAAAATAGTTTGGCTTATCAATCAGGCCCTACAATAAAAAGCCCAATTAAACGTACAATAAAAAAGTACAACGATGACACTAATTTTAAAGGCGCAGGCGACTTACAATTAGTGGACGGCAAATAGTAACAACTCAGGTTGCGGCTGACAAATAGAATTATTATTTGCGCGATGATCGCCTTCATTTGAATACGACAAATACGTCTTTTGATCTGCATATCGCACAGACGTTATTTCTCAACACTGCCATTTGTATAAACGGCGTGATTTGTTTCGTCCGTGTAAATTACCGAGGTTCAATTATGCGATATAAGCTGGAACAAACTCGATCTAAAATGAGATGGCTTTGAACTAAGTCGACAAACATTCTACAGAAACATTCACGGCAAATATTTTCCTCTTCTTTAGTACGCAAAAAATTTAATTCGTTCAAGTTTATGATCATAAACTTTTTACCTATTGGTAATACTGTTAGTAATAATAGCTCGGTGATTTTTATACTGAATCATCAATCTGATCATGTGTTGTTGCATATCGAGCAGCAAATATAAGTCGTACAGTAGTGCCATCAAGACTTTATCACTATGATCGATATCTGGCCTAATTATTGTATTCAGTTTGGTTAAGGGTCGTGAACTGCGTCAAAAATACTTCGCAGCTTTAATAGGAACAATCAAAACAATCAGGACTAAAATGAATGTGCTCTTTTGTGGGGCGAAAAACTTAAACATTTTGGTTTGAATAAATTTAGTGGTGCTCAACTATGTATGATGCTGCAACGAAGGTTAAGGTTGCTGAGATAGATAGGAGTGATCTATCACAGGACTTTAAAAAAGCCGGCATGGTTTTCAAATCAATGCTTCCTCTAATAAAGGCTCACAATATTCCACTCACACCAGACAATTACGCTATTTGGTACGATTATGCCGCAGGAAATAACGCGGAATTATCACGTCACATTGATGACATCATTCAATCGGGCGTGGGATTTTCAAAAACAATAAATCAGCACGTAGTAGCAAAGTTTTGCTCCGCTGAAAAATCCACGCGGGTGTTAAATCAAATTAAGGGTGAACTAAAATTATTAGTCGAAAAAATGCTGGAGAAAGTCCAGAGCTTGAAGCAGGGTAGCAGCCATTTCTCCGATGTGCTGGATAATTGTCGCGAAGTGTTAACCGACGACCCCAATCTGGAAACAGTTATTGAAGTTATCGCAGCATTAATAGAAGAATCCGCCAAAATTGAAGTGGCCAACGATGCGTTAGACTCGATGCTCAATTCTGTTAACAAAGAGATAGATCTGCTAAATATCAACCTCGAAGTAGGCGAGGAAATCAAACCTGCCGATAACAACCATGAGGACTCAACGAAAGATCCACTCACTGCTGCGATTGAAAAATATTACGCGGCTTATCTGTTGAAGAAAAAAATATTTAGTTTGGTGCTAGTTGATATTGATGATTTTGATGAGTTTAAGCAGAGGTACGGTCGCGAGCTGGCTGACAGAGTACTCTGTTTTTTAGATTCTGCGCTGAAACGCTGGACCAAAAGTGGCGATATGGTATTGCGCTATAGTAATGATAAATTTTGCCTGCTAATGCCAGGCACTACCTATGAAGGTGGTGTTGCTGCAGCAGATCGCTTGCGCAAGAGAGTTAGTAGCAAGCGACTAACAATTGGCGCACCAAATAATAAAAAATCGCTGGGCAATATCACCATATCAGCGGGAATAGTGGTGGTTGGACGTGAGGATGATGAGGATGGCCTATTGAAACGTGCAATCAGAGCGCTCTCACTTGCTAATGAGCAGGGGCAAAATTGCGTGGTGGGAGAGAGGCAGTTATTCAGTCGTTAAAATTGGATTTTTTGGATTTAATGACTGAACTTAATCTTTCCGGCAATGAACTCTCTTTTAGCATAATCAAGAAAACACCGAACGTTATGAGATATAAAAAAAGATCGCCAATCTTCGAATAAAGGGTTCTTTCGCGTGGAATAAACACTTCTGCGGTGCGCGACGCCGTTTGTAAAAGAGGCGTTGCCGAACCTTTTATAATTTCACCCGCCGCTGTAACGAAAACACTGATGCCAGAATTAGTGGCACGTATCCAGGGTACCTTGTGTTCTACTGAACGGAATAAACCTAATGCGAGATGGTAAGATGATCCTCTCGAAGCGCCGAACCAAAAATCATTGGTCATGTTAACAATCATATTACCGCCCTGGGCGATAAAATTCTGGGTTAGTTCTGGAAAAATTATCTCATAACAAATTAATGGAATAATATTGACGTCGTTATTTAATTTAAAAAGTGTTGACTGATTGCCCGGAGCATAAATCAGCGACTCCGGAAATATTGTCCGCATCATAGGTAGAGAATTTTCCCAGGGAAGATATTCAAAAAAAGGTGCCAGCAATTGTTTGTTGTAGCTTTCCAGTAGCACCGCGTTTTCATTGATGAGATGGGCGGTATTGTAATAATGCGGTTGTGGATTTTCCATGGAGGGCGGAGACTCATAGATATACCCAGATACAATCATCATGGGTTTGTGAATTTTATGAATCAGATTATCCACATTAATGCGATCGAAGGTGTTTTCAATATAAGAAAATGCGGTAGGAAATTCGGGCCAAATAAGTAGATCGAGATCTGAATTTAGCCTGACCAATTCTTCAGACATAGTATAGAGTCGATCGAGATTGTCTTCACGCATCAGGTTAGGTTGGATAAAACCAACTTTCAGCTTGTTTTGCATGCCGGGTTGATTAGCTTCTTGATGGTAGGTAAAAAGTCGATATTCACCATAAGCGAAGACAAGTGCGAAAACTATGAGTACCCGGATGACAGAGAGTTTTGCTTCCCGCGTGTTTTGCCGATAGAAATGGATTGCTTTAACAATTTGCCAATTGACAAAAATAGTCACAAATAGCAGCAGTGGTACGCCACCCAAATCAACTATCTGGATAGCGCTCGGGTATATGTAGAGTGAATGGGCTTGGTTGCCCGGTAAAACATTAGGATACCAACATTCGATGACGACAAACATCATAGCAATAACCGCGATGCCATAAGGTTTTGCCAACCAGTTTCTATAATGAATTAAATAGCCGATGATGCCGTGTGGGATTGCAAGAATCAGACAAAAAATGAATAACACGAGAAACGCCAGCACGGCATTGAGCTGGGTAAAATTAATGACAGCCGGCATCATCCACCAGATACAGCACAGCCACACACCAATCGAATAAAAATAAAATAATCGAGCGGCTTGGCCAGCGGAGGTATTAAGTAGCGCAAGCCCCACAGGAACAAAGACAATCCAGGTTAAAAAGGGTAGAGGCCCACCAGGAATTGATAAAAACAACAGAACGAACGACAAGAGCATTAGCGCTAGTCGTTCTCGTGTGTTCTGTGGATTTGTTGAAGAAGAAATATTTAGCAAGGAATTATTTTGCGGTTAGTAGGCTAATGACAGTATTGACGTCGGAAGAGCTGTTGTTTTTTTCTTTGTTAGGGATGCTGTTATTGGTGCTGTTACTGTTATTTTTAATCTGCTCTTTAACTGCGTCCAACGCACTTTGACCATTCTCGTTTTTCAATTTCAGATCAGCGCCGGCTTTCACTAAGGTCGCTAACGCATCGGTTGATAGATAATTTACCGCATGATCAGCCGCATAGATCAGGGCGGTATTGCCAGCTGCGTCTTGTTTATTAATGTCCGCGCCCGCTGTCAGCAACACAGCAATCACCTCTTTGTTTTGCGGCACAGCTTCGGCTGCGTACATCAAAGCAGTTTTACCCTGTTCGGTGGTGGCGTTGATATTGGCGCCATGCTCTTTTAACAGGTTGATAATATTTTTATGCCGCCCCTGGGCTGCCATCATCAAAGGTGTTTCTGCTTTGGAATTGCGTGCGTCGCTGGAAATGCCCAGCGCTAATAGCGTTTCAACTGCTGTTATTGAGCCACTAGAGGCAGCGTCTACCAGCGCATTTTGTTTTTCTGATTCATCACCTTTTTGTGCGAGCAGCTTGATATTCTCGGGATTGCCGTAGAGTGCCGCAATATCCAACGCTGTTTTGCCTTCTTTGGTCCGCAGTTTTAGATCGGCGTTGTGATCAAT
>OBEQ011179811.1_pt1 | contig 20396 bp, 18 predicted proteins | sample 1670901 | NCBI WGS metagenome assembly OBEQ01 (sample SAMEA104232315, study PRJEB22302) | groundwater metagenome | biome: forest; feature: aquifer; material: groundwater | place: USA | collected 2011-08-07 | depth 5.4 m
AAATTATCCGCTTTCAGGGTCGCGAGAGTTGTCAGCTTTCGGGTCGCGAGAATTATCAGCTTTAGCTGAAACTCCCGACCTAGCGGAAATTCCCGACCTGGATTTTAATTTTCGGCTTTGCCGAAAATTATTTAACTGGGTGAATCGACCTTTACCCCGTTAAAAGTCTTGAGCAAAAATTAATTTCTCAAAATTAATTTTTGCATACTCATTGCATTTTATTATAAATTATACTTTTTGATTTCTGCAATATTTACTATTTTATCAAGACTTTTAACGGGGTTTATTTTAAAATATCTTTATTTCTTATTTTTTATGGAGGGGGGCCGATTACTGCTGTTATCACTAAAATCAATCCTTCGCCTGCTAAGGCAATAGCTGTACCTATTACCGCATACATTAAAGCTTTCTTTGCTGTTGAAAGTCGTCCTTCGTTTCCGCCAGAAGTGACAAAAAGAATACCAGCCCAAACAAACATTATAATAGCTAACGACGCAATTATTCCCGTTATAAATTTAGTAATTGCCTTTATAAGCTCTGGGAAACTATTTACTCCGCTTCCAGACAAAGGATTAGTAAGGGTAATAGCAAATGCAAAACCCGCCAAACTCAAAAAAACAATAAATGCTATTAAAAAAGTAAAATTATTTTTCATTATTTTATCATTCTATTCTTTAGTGAATAATAATGCATAGTGATAATCTCCTGCTGCAAATTCTTTTTTTAATGAAAAACCCATAGTACCTGCCATTTTCTTAACCTCATCAGGATTTACCATGCCTTCCTTGGGACCAAACGGAACTTTTTTTAACCAATCAATCACTAATAGCTCTCCTCCTGATTTTAATACTCTTTTGCTTTCTTGCATTATAGCATATTTATTTTCCGCCTGAAACAAGACATTGGGGATTAAAACTATATCCAAATAATTGCTATGCAAAGTTGACCCATTGGGTGCCTCTAAGTCACAAAGAACCATGGAAACGTTATTAAGCTTTTCTAATGCCAATTTATTCTTTAAAACTGATAATTTTTCCTCTTGGATATCTAATGCGTATACCCTGCCTTTATTTAATTTTTTTGCAAGAGCAATTGTAAAATCCGCCGGGCCAGAACCAAATTCAGCAGCCACCATGCTTTCCTTCAAATTAAGATTATCTAAAACTTCATCTAAATTAAAAAAATCCGGCATATTATTTTTTTATTATATAATAAAAAAAATTAAACTTAAAATGCAAATATCAAAATGCAAAATGACAGTGTAAAATTTAAAATTTATCAAAAATTTGTTTTTATAAAATTTTGGTACCGAAATTTTGATTTTTGAATTTTGATTTTTGAATTATTCCTTTAGGCAAGCCCCCGAAGCAACTTTATCGCCGCTTTCCAATCTCATTATTCTTACTCCCTGAGTTGCTCTGCCAAGCTGTGATATGGATTTTGTAACTGTTCTGATAACCTGACCCTTTTGCGATATTACTATTAAATCTTCGTCATCGGCTGAATCATCCAAAATAGAAGACAAAACTATGCTTCCAGTTTTACTGGTAATTTTTGCGGTTTTTATTCCAGACCCGCCCCTCCCCTGCAATCTATATTGAGATATTTCCGTTTTCTTTCCATAACCATTTTCCATAACTACTAATAAATATCTTTTCATTTTTTTGTTTTGGTTATCTTGTGACTGACCTGTGGCAACGCCTGCTGAAATTACGTCCATTCCAATAACTTCATCTCCCTTTTTCAATCTAATTCCTTTAACGCCAGCTGCCCCCCTGCCCATTGGCCTGATATCCTTTTCTTTAAATCTAATGGCTACTCCATTTTTTGTTGCCAAAATAATGTCATCTTGTCCCGTGGTTTTTACTACTTTTTTCAATAAATCTCCCTTTTCTAACTTTATGGCTATAATTCCACTTTTCCTTACATTGCTAAACTCCTCTAAATTTGTTTTCTTTATTCTACCATTTTTAGTAACCATTACCAAATATTTTAATTGATTTGCAGTATCTGGTGGTTTTATTTCCATTGGCACTAAGGACAAAACCTTTTCATCTGTTGAAAGTTCTAAAAAGTTTAAAAGACCTCTGCCTCTCGCAACCCTTGTTCCTTCTGGGATTTCATACACTTGCGTTTGAAACACTTTTCCGGAATCGGTAAAAAATAGTAAATTATCATGAGTCGAAGCGCAAAGAAAATGTTCTACAATGTCGTCTTGCATTGTTTTCATGCCCATAATGCCTTTTCCTCCGCGCTTTTGAATTTTATAGGTGGCCGGATTAATCCTTTTTATATAGCCACCGGTCGTTAAGGTAACTATTGTGTCTTCCAAGGGAACCAAGTCAATTTCAGTAATTTCGCCCAATTTTTGTTTTATAACCTTTGTTTTCCTCTTATCTCCAAATTTTTCCTTTAACTCCTGCAGCTCTTTTGCAATAATGACTTTTAGTTTCTCTGGACTCTTTAAAATTACCGTTAATTCCTTTATTCTTTCTAAAATTTCTTTTAATTCATCTGCTATTTTTTTGCGCTCCAATCCTGCCAATGTCTGAAGCTTCATTTCTAAAATAGCAACAGCTTGCCTTTCAGTAAGTTTGAATTTTTTAATTAAATTGGTTTTTGCTTCTTCCTTGTCAGCTGACTTTTTTATAGTATTAATAACTGCGTCTATATTATTTAACGCAATCATCAATCCTTCTAGTATGTGCGCCCTTTCCTTGGCTTTTTCTAATTCAAATTTAGTGCGACGCGTAATAACTTCTGTGCGATGTTTTATAAAATATTTGAGAACGTCTGAAATTGAAAGTATTTCGGGCTGAATCCCATCAACCAAGGCCAATAAATTCAGGTGGAAAGTTTTCTGCAAATTAGTAAATTTATACAACCTGTTTAAAATCCTCTGCGGCTGAAAACCCCTTTTAACATCAATAACAATCCTCATCCCCTCTCTATCAGATAAATCTCTGATATCCTTTATCCCCTCAATTCTCTTTTCTGAAACTAAATTTGCCATTTCTTCAACTAAGCCAGATTTTAAAACCTGATAAGGAATTTCTGTTATTATAATTTGCTCTGATTCATCCTTTTTCTCTATAATATCCGCTTTGCCTCTCATTATAATTGACCCCTTGCCCTGTGAATAAGCTGAAATAATTTCTTTTTGGTCATAAATTATCCCTCCGGTTGGAAAATCAGGACCTTGTATAAACTGGAATAAATCTGGCGTTTGGGCTTTTGGATGGTCTAACAAATAAATAATTGCATCTATTAATTCAGTTAAATTATGAGGGGGAATATTTGTTGCCATTCCAACCGCAATGCCCAAGCTTCCATTTAAAAGCAACTGGGGCAAAGGAGAAGGCAAAACAGTTGGTTCTTTTTTCGTGCCATCATAATTATCAACAAAATTAACAGTATCTTTATCAATATCTGCCAGTAATTCTTCACCCAATTTTGACAATTTCGCTTCGGTATAACGGCTTGCAGCTGCGCCATCTCCGTCAATGCTGCCAAAATTTCCCTGTGGTGCAATTAAAGGGTATCTTAAATTGAAATCTTGGGCCATTCTGACAAGAGTGTCGTAAATGGCCATATCTCCGTGAGGATGATATTTAGCCATGACTTCTCCGACAACCGCTGCGCATTTTCTGAATTTTGCAGAAAAGCCAAGCCCCAATTCATTCATAGCATACAAAATTTTCCTGTGCACGGGTTTTAGGCCGTCTCTTACATCAGGCAAAGCTCGGGCAACAATAACAGACATAGCATAATCAATGTAGGACTCTTTGAGTTCATCAACAATTTCGCGTTTGTTAACTTTTCCTATCGCCTGTAATTTTTCTTCTTTTTCTTTAGCCATGAAAATTTTTTATATTTTCACCGAGCACTCAACGCATTGAGTGCTCGGTTATTCAATTTTTTATTTTGTGAATTTGAAAGTGGAAAGTATTTGATGATATAAATTTATATCTGATTCGGTAATACCCTTATCACTTGAATGTATTGGTGTCACATTAAAAGACCATATAGCATTATCTTTTTTAAAAATAGTTGCAATATAGTTACCCGCAAAACTTCCACCGATGGGTTGTTGATACTCTATAGCTGAATTTTCACTTACCGTTATATTTCTCCTATCAATACTTGGCGAAACTTTGGACTTAATCCAAGATTGGTCTAACTGATTTAAAAATTCTTGAATGCTTTCTGTGTAATTTCTTGATGAGTCAATCACTAAATCAAAATTAATTAAGCCACCAATTTCATAAAAGCTAACTGTATACACTCCATAATTATTAGTTAAGTATTGGTAATTACTTGGATACTTTATTTCAAAACCATATTGCGTATTTGTATACGTTTTCCAATCGGCAGTTTGATTTTTGGGGGTAGGAGTTGGAGTAACATTAGCCTGATTAACATTCGGAGTATTTGTTTGAATATTTGGTATATCTATTTTGGGCAAATTAATTGATTTTAAAGATTCTCCCATTCTTGAAATATTATTTTCCGTAGACTTAATCCAAAAAAAACCCATTATCAAAGCTGATATTGCGACAACAACAAAAATGATAATAATTTTTTTTGCTTCAGATAAATTCTGTAATTTTACTATGAATCCTCTAATTTTAGTTGAAATTCCCATAATATTAAAATTTATGGTCGTAAAACTACTATTTCCATTGCTCCATCTTTAGACAAAGCACTACTTTTAATTGTTAACTTATCTTGTGGCACAACAGAATTTTTTCCCATTGCCTTTAAAAATTTGTCTACGCCATCTAATTTTAATTTCAATTTTGGTAATTCATAATGCATTGGAATTACAATTTTCGGCTCTATTTGTCCTATCACCTTTGTGGCTTCAGATGAATCAATGGTGAATGTCCCACCCACCGGAATCATTAAAATATCCACCTTGCCAATCTTTTCTAATTGTTCATCTGTTAACTGTTTTTGTCCAAAATCGCCCAAATGGCAAAATCTTATATCCTCTGCCTCAATTGTGTAAATTATATTAAGACCCCTTTCTTTCCCTTCTTTGTCGTCATGGAAAGAAGAAATGCCTTGTACAAAAACTCCTTTAATTTCATATTCACCGAGATTTTCAATTAAAAAAGGACTGCCTTTTACGGCTCCTGTATTATTGTGGTCATAATGACTATGAGTAACAAACAAAATATCAGCAGAAAAACTAGGCATTTTTAAGCCAATTTTTTCGTCAAATGGGTCAATTGCAATATTTGCTTCATTATCTTTTCCGTTAGAAACCGAAATTTGAAAGCAGGATTGCCCCGCCCAAGTTATTTTAGCCATATGTTTAAAAACCTAAAAACTTAAAAATAATTTTTATAATTTTATTTTTTTAAATTTTTATTATTGTATTTTATCACAACTAATTTTTAGTTTCAACCCAGCACCACTTTCACGAAATAGTTATTAAATCTAATTATATTTTTTAAATTTAGGAATAATTCGAAAATAATTTTTGATTGTATGGTGAAAGTGGTGCTGGGTCAACCCTTGTTAAATATTATAAATAATGTATATTGTACATATGTATAAATATAATTAATACTGCTGACTGGCAGCAGAATTTCCGAAAGGAAAGGAAAAACAACCATAGAAATAGAAAAAATAGTAATGTTAAAAGATAAAGAAAAAACTCAAAAAAATAGCGATTCGGTGATTCCTCCGTCAATAGGATCAATAGTAGAAGGCAAAGTTGTAGCCCGCGATAGGTCATCTCTCTTTATTGACTTAGGCCCTCAAGGCACTGGCATAATTTATGGCAGAGAATTTTATGAGGTAAAAGATGCCATTAAAAATCTAAACATAGGAGATATTGTCTTTGCCAAAATAGTTGAATTAGAAAACGAAGACGGCTACAGAGAACTTTCCTTAAGAGACGCCACTAAAGACATAAACTGGCAAAAACTAAGAGAGATGAAAGAAAAAGAAGAAACTATAAAAGTTAAAATAACCGGAGTTAATAAAGGCGGACTTTTAACTAATATTAATAGCATACCCGCCTTTTTGCCCGTTTCTCAGTTATCACCAGAAAATTATCCAAGAGTTATTGATGCAGATAAACAAAAAATATTAAAAGAATTGCAAAAATTCATAGGTAAAACTTTGGAAGTAAAAGTGTTGGATTTGTTAGCCGAAGAAAATAAATTAATTTTATCTGAAAAAGCAAAAACAGAGCAGATGATAAAAAAAATTCTCAATAATTACAAAAAGGGAGACGTTATTGAGGGGAAAATAACCGGCATTGCAGATTTTGGCGTTTTTATTAGGTTTCCGATAGTTGCCGAAGATTCAAAAGAACCATCATTTGCCGGAGCTTTAGAGAACAAAGAAAATCAAAATGATCAAGCAATCCCCAGCAGTAGAGCAGAGCTCACTACGGGGCAGGTAAATAAAGATTCAAGCATTGAGGGTTTAATTCACATTTCAGAATTGGACTGGCAATTGGTTGAAAATCCTGCTGAGGTAGTAAAAGTTGGTGAAATTATAAAAGCTCAAATTATAGACATCAATAATAATCAAGTTTTCCTCTCACTAAAAAGTTTAAAAAAGAACCCTTGGGAGGAAATAGAAAAACAATATAAAAAAGGAGATATTATAAAAGGAAAAGTCATTACATTTAGCTCATTTGGAGCATTTATTGAAGTCCTTCTTTATTCAGAGACAAAGTCTCTGGATGAAATAGAAAATAGGCCTAAAATAAGAGGATTATGCCATATTTCTGAATTTAGTTCCCAAAAAGTCCCGATGACGGATTCATCGAGGATCCTCAACCCAGTCGGGAAAATGGAAGAATCTTTAAAAATAGGAGAAACTTATGACTTTGAAATTTTACTAATAGAACCTAAAGAACACAGAATGAGTTTAAAGTTAGTCGCCAAAAAATAATTCTTAATTTATATGGAGAAAAAACAGGCCATTAGGCCTGTTTTTGCTTGACGAAAATATTTTTTTTAACTATAATGATAAATTATGGATAGAAAAGAAATCAAAGAACAAGAAATAAGATTTTTAGCAAAGGAATTTAAAAAAGATCCCCAACTTTTTACAAGAGAAACTCAAATTGATGACTCCCAATTTTTAGAAAAAATTGGGATTTCTTTACCTAATAAAATTCAAGAAAATCTTTTTCCAGGATACCTTAAATTATGGCCACAAGATTTTATTGTAGAAGAAATATTAAAAGATAATACTATTCAAACAGTTAATTTCAACAATTTTTCGAAAGAAAAAGGCGATTTATTAAATCAAGGAACTCTTTATACAACTTTAGTAAAGTGTGGGCTCTCAACGATTGAGGTTATTGAAGAAATAGCCTCTTTTTTAAATACTGACAAGAAAAAAATCCAATTTGCTGGCATAAAAGACAAAGATGCTCTTACTGCTCAATTAATAAGTTTTAGAGGAGTAGAAAGTAAAAAGATTGAAGAAATTTCTTCTCCTTACTTCTTTTTTAAAGATGTTTATTACGGCAAGGGAGTGGTGGAAATAGGCGGATTAAAAGGTAATAAATTTACCATTTTAGTAAGAACAAACGATTCTTTTTCAAAAGAAAAATTTCTTGCAAATTTGGAATTTATTAAGAAAGAAGGTTTTTTTAACTTTTTTTATTCGCAAAGATTTGGCAGCCCAAGATTTATAAACTGGTTTTGGGGGCTTTCAATTTTAAGAGGCGAGTATAAAAATGCGGTTTTAAGCTTTCTTTGTTCAGAAGGCCAAAGAGAGACTCTATATTTTAAAAAAATAAGAAAAGAAATTAAAAATCATTTTGGCAATTGGGGAGTAATAGGAAAAATTTTAGAAAATTTTCCTATTATCTTTCAAAATGAAATAAAAATTGTACATTATTTAAAAAGTAACCCATCAGATTTTATTGGCGCTTTAAATCAAATTCCAGAACAAGTCCAACTTTGGGTTTACGCTTACGGTTCATTGCTTTTCAATAGAAAAATATCTGAATATTTGGGAGAAAATAAACCAATGCCAGAAAAGACTCCTCTCATATTAAGCAGGGATAAAAACGACTGGTTAGAATACTCTGATTTTCTAAAAGAAGATAAAATTTTTAATTTGCCCATTGAAAGTCTAAAACCGTTTAACTACATACAATGGAAAAAAAGGGAAATTATCACAAAAGAAAAAGCAGAGATTCACAGTTTTAAAATTATTCCAGAGGGAGTAATCTTAAGTTTTACTCTGCCCAAAGGCTGCTATGCAACTACTTTTTTATCTCATTTATTCCAGTTGTTTTCTGGAATGCCTCCTAAAAATATTTCAGACAAACAAATAGACACTAAAGAAGTTTTGGGGGAAGAGAGTATAAAAAATACTTCGTATAAATTCAAAGATATAATGCATTCTAAAACAGAAAATTTATTTGAGAAATTTGAGTAAATTAAAGGGCGTCGTTTCTTGTGAAACGACGCCTTGTCCCAATCGGGACCTTGTTGCTTAGCTTGCCGAAATGGCCAGCTTTTCAGTGCTCCAACCGCTTTCGGAGAAGTGGAGGGCCACCTTGGCCGGCCTGGGTTTTTGGTCTTCCGGCCGGTGGGCCATATTGACTGTATGGACGATCTCCCCATTGTTATTTGGGGGATTTTCCCAGATGTGGCAGTGTTCCCAACTGCCCACTGCCACAAACCGCAGGATCTCCTGGTACGCGTCAGTGGTACTGTCGCACTCCTCTCCCCACGAAGAGCGAATGACCAACACTTTCATGGCTTGATTCTTCGCCTTCGGGTGGCTCGGCTGAATGTGGACGGCAACGATGTTGTAGACGTCCAACAGTTCCTGAAAAGTTTTGAAGGTGGCGACGTCCGTCAGACCCCACTTGCCAAACACCGGTGTTCCACTATCGGCGACGTCCTTGCGTATGGCATGAGGGTCACGGCCGTACTGCTTGGCGTGCTCAACATGAGCCGCCTCCTTGGCCGCAAAATCGGGCTGGCTGAACGGAACTCCGAGTCCCTTCAGTTTTTCCACCCATCCTGGGTTGATCTTGCACTTAAACAAGACCACATCCGGCTGGCTGGACAGTCTTACCATTTCACCGGCTTTTTGCATCGCCAGATGCGGACTGGAACAAAACTGTTCTCCCTCCGCTGCCTTGTTCCGGCACCGAGCATTGCCCTTAGTTGCCGCCTTGCACGCGTACCTCATGACAAACTCCTTATGGAAAAGGTTACACTTGGTTACACGTCTTAAAATACATCATATCCTAAGAAGTGTAACCAAATTGTGGATATTAATTTGTAAAAGGGCGATAACTCACCTTAAGTTACCTACGCTTCAATTGTATCATATGTAATATACCTTGTCAATACCCAAGGGGGCTTGACAAGTTTTATATAGTTTTCTATAATGTAATCAGTACATTGATTCACAAAATACACTGTAAGAAACATAGAGAAAGAGAGGGCCAAAGTTGAAAATTGCAATCTTGATTGATTTTCACAATCTGTACATGATGCTCGGAAAAGACAAAGATCGCACCGAAAATGTGATTTTCGAGATCGTCAAGATGGGGAGGAGAAAGGGAGAGCTTTTAGAAGTCAGGCTATTCGCTCCGAATTATTTCTTTGGCAAGGATTGCCAAGAAATGGGCAACTGGATTAACTTTCTCATGCTCAAGCATGGGCTAGTCAAAGAAGACTGTCCAGTTTCTTCCATGCACACCAGTGATGGGGAGACAAAAATCAAAGACTCTGTTGATGGCCGAGTCCGAGCGTTCGTGGTTAACCACGTACACAAAGACATCGGCCCGGAGTTGATCATTTTTGTAACCGGAGATGGTGACTTTGTGGAATTCAGCAACATAGCCAAGAACAAGGGCAAACAGACCGAGTTTTGGTCGGTGGATTTATCGGGCACAAGCCGGTTCATTAAGCGAGAGGAACACTTCAAGGAAATAGAAGTTGACTACCCGAGTCTTGATGAAAACCCCTTTTTGGTTGCCGTAAAAAAAGCAACCAAGAAACTCGAGCTGAGCGAAAGAGAAAAGGTGAGCTTGAAGTTGATTGCCAAGATGGCAGACATGAAACTGCAAGGGTGTGAAATCGCAGAAATGTCAAATCTGATAAGCGGGCGCCTTGGCATATCGCATGCAGAGGCCGATCGTTTATTAGAAATGTTAACCGCTCTTAACGTTGCGGAGATTAGTTTCTCAGCAATAAGGGTGGTTACCGTTGACTATCTGAACGTCCTTTTCCAGTATCTTCGGCCCTTCGCAGGACCGGAGGAAGTGATTTGTTGACAACCAATGTCAGAGCAGTCGAGACGGTCTTGAATGCTCTGATACACACGCGAAAGGAAGGAAGAAGATATGAACAACAACAGAGGTGGGCTCAACAAGGGATCGGAAAATCCTGACCTGACAAAACAAATGGAGGCGCTCGTGGCAAGAACCGAAAACCCCCGGTCGGCAGCCGCACAAAACGGCAAGCCGACGCAAGATTCGGATGCTAACAAGTCCGAGGCACCAGGCAAGAAACTTTCCCTGATGGAATCTTTCCGCCAAGCGGTGAAGGACAAGGACGTTAAGGCGCTTAGCGAAGAACTTGGTGATGCTCGGGCTAAGCCGTCCGAGATCTGGGAGTACGTCAGCAATCGTTGGCAGATCAACGAGTACCCTGGAATGGCAGACGGCTGGGCCGCGCAACCGTGGGAAGAGCAGGTCAAAATCCTGACCCCCATGGCGAAGAAAAACAGGGGCATGAAAAAACTCGTGGAGGAAATCGAAAAACTTCACAGAAACAGCTTCCTCAAGACTACGCTTGAAGAAGTCATGGAGCACTTCGGAGTACCCCTGCAAACCGTCGAGAACCTCGTGCAGTTCAAGAACTTTCTGGACCGGGCGGTCAAGGCTGACCTCGTAGAAGTGGTCGCCAATCCCAATCATCAACCCGAGAATGGCATCACAATCCTCACTGATCTGGGAGACCACACCAACCATGACGAGATGACCTACTCGCCCAGAAATGGAAGCAAGGTCGCCCGCGACGCATGGGTAGTGGTACAAGAGAAGCACCGCGAGATGGAAGAGGCCTGGCAGGACTTCGAGAAACTGCGGGCATCAGCGACGCCGCGACTCACGCCCTTCAAAGTGTCTGACTCTAGGGAAGGCAGACACGGTTTGTTGGGAGACCTCTTTGTGATGCCGGCATCAGGCAACTGGGCCGTACTGATCAAAGCACAGTGGGCAACAGACCATGCAGCAGAAGAAGCAAGGAAAGCGGCTCCGAAAGGGATGGAGAAAGAAGCGGCAGAGAAGGCAAGAAAAGAGGTAGAAAAAGACCGCAAGGTCGTCTCCATCATCGGGTACACTGGCCTAGAAGAAAAGGACATTCCTGCTCCGAACGTCATCGACTGGAACCACAAGAGTCACTCTCTGTACGGTTCCGAGAAGTCAGACGTTTGGGTGATGGTCAACACCGCTCTTGAGGAACTGAACGCACGACAGCACCAACGCGCTCTGACCGACATGGAAAAGAGCAGGGCCGCCTTCGGGAAGTTTGTGAAGCTGGCGAACCTACTGCCCTCCGAACCCAAGGACCAGGGTCTGCACAAGATCCTGGACGGAGCGGCAGAAACTGTCACCATCTGCCTCCAGAACTTCTCGTTCCGTAAAAAGAACGGCAAGTTCAAAGAAGGGCACTTCGGCATCGCAGTCAAATGCGAATCCGGCGTGACCGTGTTGGTGGATGTGGCGGCCTCCGAGTGCTTCTGCTTCCCCGACGCACTGGTGGATAAGAGGTTCCCGTTCAGTTGGTTCTACGACGAAAAGGATCAACTTCAGGTCCGTATCGACGTGAAAGGATTCTGCCAGGAGAATCAGATCCAAGGACGCCTCGACAACAGCTGGTGGGAGGGCATAAGGATGCTCTCCATCATCTTACGACGACGCCTCAAGCGCGAGGACGACCTCGCCCCAGATGAGGACTTTGAAGATGAGGAGTTGTCAGACGAAGACGAGAATGATGGTTCGGTTGAAGATTCGGCGCAAGCCGAATCGGAAACCGTATCCTAATAAAAACAAGGCTCTCTAGCTCACGCGAGCTGCGAGTCAAAGGGCGTTGTGTGATGCACCACAAATGCACACACAACGCCCTCTTTTTTTACAACATTTCTAATTCTTGACTTTTCACCCTTACGTCAATCTTTTCATTGGATTAATATAAATGTTAATATCTTTTTATCTTTATTTTTGTAATTTTTCCTTTAGGTTGAAGAGTTGAAATATATTTTTAATAATGTTAACATAATTTTATTAAAAAATTAAAAATTTATCTAATTAAAAAATGAAAATTAAACTAAATCCTTTAATTAAAAACTTTGTATTTGTAATATTAATCCTTTTGGTTGTTGGAGGAATCTTCAGTTTGTTTTACCTACCTTCAGAGAAACCTAACCAGATATCAATTTCTCAATTAGTAAACGATATTAATCAAGATAAAGTAAAAAAAATTACAGTTTCTGGTGATAGCGTTACAATAATCTATAATGACAATAAAACTGCTTCTTCTATGAAAGAATCAAATTCTGTTTTACCTGACTTGCTGACAAATTTAGGTGTTGCTAAAGATAAATTACAAAAAGTTGAAATCAGCGCCGCTTCTCAACAAGAAAGTGTTTGGTCATGGCTACTGCCAATTTTAATTTATGGCATTTTACCGCTGTTATTAATTGGGTTTTTCCTTTGGACAATGTTAAAACAAGCAAGGTTGGGAGCAGGCCAGGTTTTTGATTTTACAAAGGCCAGAGCCAGAATTTTTGGGGCCGAGGGACATAGCAAAGAAAAAATCACATTTGGCGATGTCGCCGGTTTAAAAGAGGCAAAAGAAGAATTGACAGAAATTGTTGATTTTTTGAAATTTCCAAAAAAATATTTAGCAATGGGAGCAAAGATACCAAGAGGCGTTTTGCTTTTAGGTTCAGCTGGCGTTGGAAAAACTTTATTGGCAAGAGCAGTGGCTGGAGAAGCCAATGTCCCGTTCTTTTCAATTTCTGGTTCAGAATTTGTTGAAATGTTTGTGGGGGTTGGATCAGCCCGTGTGCGCGACTTATTTTCAGTTGCTAAAAAAGCTTCCCCATCAATAATTTTTATAGACGAATTAGATGCCATCGGAAGACACAGGGGAGCTGGCATTGGGGGAGGACATGACGAAAGAGAACAAACTTTAAATCAAATTTTAGTGGAAATGGACGGATTTGAAAAAGAAACTGATGTAATTGTTATGGCAGCCACTAATAGAGGAGATATTTTAGACCCAGCCCTTTTAAGACCCGGCAGATTTGACAGAAAAATTATTTTAGACCCGCCAGATGTCCACGACAGGGAAGCAATTTTAAAAATACATTCAAAGGGAAAACCCTTATCTCCAAATATAAACTTTAAGGAAATTGCTGAAAGAACACCGGGGTTTTCCGGAGCTGATTTGGCAAATGTTGCAAATGAAGCCGCATTATTAGCCGCCAGACAAAATAAAACACAGGTATTTCAAGAAGATTTTTTAGAAGCAATTGAAAAAGTTTTACTGGGGCCTGAAAGAAAAAGCCATATTTTATCTAAAAAAGAAAAGGAAATTGCAGCTTACCATGAAGCTGGCCATGCTTTGGTTTCAACCTCCATACCTGGTACGGAACCTATAAGAAAAATATCAATTATTTCTCGCGGAATGGCTGCTGGCTATACTTTGCAAATACCGTCTGAAGAAAATAAAATGAGAACAAAAACCCAATTTTTGGCAGAAATAGCTACTTTACTTGGCGGACTTGCGGCAGAAAGATTAAAATTTGGAGAGATGACAACTGGCGCTTCTAATGATTTGATAAAAGCATCTGAATTAGCAAGAAAAATAGTTAAAGAATATGGTATGTCTTCATTGGGTCCAATATCTTTTGGCGAAAAAGATGAAATGGTATTTTTAGGCAGGGAAATTTCAGAACAAAGAAATTATTCCGAAGCAGTTGCAACAAAAATCGACAAAGAAATTGAACAAATAATCAGAAATGCTGAAAAAAAAGCTACACAAATAGTTGCAAAGAAAAAAGATTTATTGGAAAAAATTGCCAAAACTCTAGTAGAAAAAGAAATAATAGAAAGAGAAGAATTTGAAAAAATTATAAACGGTGGAAAAGTAAAAGTTAATAAAAAAGTAAAATAAGGATACTTTAATAATCGACGGCCGTCGATTATTAAAGTATAAAATAAAATGGCTAGACCATTTTATGCCCCTGTAGCTCAACGGTGGAGCAAGATCCTTATAAGGTCGAGGCTGTTGGTCCGACTCCAACCAGGGGCACTATTTGGGCGCGTAGCTCAATAGCAGAGCATCGTCTTGACGTGACGGGGGTTGTGGGTGCAAATCCTGCCGCGCCCACATTAAAATTTATGGATACAATCTTTGTTATTAGTATTTTCGTAAGCCTTTTTTCTTTAGCACTGGTAATTATTGGAATACCAGCGCAAATTATAAAAAATTTTAAAGAAAAAAGATCTGGGCAGCCCCTACTTACCATTCTTATTGCAATAGGCTTTTATATCTCACAAAATAGCCTTCTTTACTCTCACTCGTGTATATTTACCTCTTATTTCATTTGCAATCGGATTAATAATGTGGAGCATCACATTTATACAATATCTTCTTTACTATAAAAATAAAAACAGTAATGGATTTTAAAATACTCTACGAAGACAGGAATGTGCTAGTGGTAGATAAACCGGCGGGGATTGCAGTATTTCAGGAAATAGTAAATCCAAATACTTTAATAACCGACGGCCGTCGACTATTAAAGTCAGATGTAAAAAATAAAACGCTCATTGACCTGCTTTTACAGCAATATCCTGAATTGAAAAATGTCGGGAAATCTCCCAGATACGGCATTGTGCACAGATTAGATAAAGATACATCAGGAATATTATTAGTGGCAAAAAATAATGAAAGCTTGATTTTTTTGCAAAAACAGTTTAAAAATAGAGCAGTAGAAAAAAAATATACAGCACTTGTAGTCGGCTTAATTAAAGATGATAGCGGCACAATTGAAACCTTGATTGGCAGGGCTCCAAAAGACAAAAGAAAGCAAAAAGCTTATTTGCCACAAGATTCTAATGAGCAAAACCTGCCTGCGCAGGCAGGTAAAAGATTAGCAATAACTAATTACGAAGTTGTTGGAAGATACGAAAGCCCTCCTTTACCAAGGCTTCGGAGGGTCAATAAAGTGTATTACACTTTATTGAAAGTCCAAATAAAAACGGGCAGAAAACACCAAATAAGATGCCATTTGTCATATATTCACCATCCAATTGCTGGAGATAAAATGTATGGCTTTAAGGATTCTCCTACGCCCAAGGGTTTGACAAGACAATTTTTACACGCATCTTATTTAAAAATAACATCGCTTGATGGCACAATAAAAGAATTTAATTCTGAATTACCAACAGAACTTACAAATATATTAAGTAATTTACAAATTATTTGAATATAGAATCTTGTATCTTGAAGCTGGAATAGAATACAGAATACTGAATGTGAAAATCCACATTCCACATTCAAAATTCAATTCAAGATACCAGATACTAGATTCAAGATTCCAACTTAAAATGACCACATTAACAGAAAAATTTGAGCAAAGCCAATTAAATAAAAAAGTGCCAGATGTTCGCCCTGGCGATACCGTTAAGGTCCACCAAAAAATAAAAGAGGGAGATAAAGAAAGAATACAAATATTTGAAGGAGTAGTTATTGCAAGAAAACATGGAAAGGGAATTTCCAGCACAATTACAGTTAGAAAAGTTGTTGAGGGAATAGGAGTTGAGAGAATATTTCCAGTTCATTCTCCATCTATTGATAAAATAGAAATTGTAAAATCCAGTAAGGTAAGAAGAGCAAAACTTTATTATTTAAGAACAGCCAAAGGTGCAAAAGCGAAATTAAAAAATAAAGATTTGGCGGTGGCTATTGCGTCAGAACCTGCCTCCGCTGAAAGCTCTGGCGAGGCAATGGAGAAAACAGCTACAGAAATTACGTCGGAAACTCCAGAAACCTTACCTTAAGAACCGATGACCAAAAAAACCTAACAATAATGCGCGGGTGTCGTAATGGTAGCCGAGCACGCTTGAGGTGCGTGTGCCGCAAGGCGTGGAGGTTCGACTCCTCTCCCGCGCACCAAAAAAGGACGCTTAGCTCAGCGGTAGAGCATCTCCTTTACACGGAGAGGGTCGGGGGTTCGAATCCCTCAGCGTTCACATAGTGGGTGCTAGATATTAGTCGTAAAATGAACACCGAACTAACACCCAAAATCTAATTCGCCGTGGTAGCTCAGTGGTAGTTGTTTACTATAGATTATGATATAATAGGTTAATGGCTTTATTCTTTGCCCAAAGAAAAATAAAAATTAGATGGTCAATTTGTCTTGCTTACGCAATAGGACTAATAACTTCAGATGGATGTCTTTCTAAAAATGGACGACATATAATTTTTGTTTCGAAAGAACTGGAAATGATGGATAATTTTAAAAAGTCTTTAGGATTAAACAACAGAATAAGCACACGCATACGCAAAGGAGAAAAGGAAAGAAAATATTACTACTTAAGTTTTGGCGATATATATTTTTATAAGTTCTTAAATAAAATCGGTTTACACTCTGCAAAATCGAAAACAATCCAACAAGTAATAATCCCTGATAGATATTTTGCGGATTTTTTAAGGGGTCTTTTCGATGGCGATGGAAGTTTTTATACCTACCATGATAAGAGATGGCCTGATAGTTTTGGATTCAAACTATCTTTTTCTTCAGCAAGTGTAGATTTTATAAACTGGCTTAAAAAAAGGCTTACAAATCTTTACAATGTTAAAGGGTATCTGCATAAAGGTGCTGGTGTAATGAGCTTAGAGTATGTAAAGGGTGACACAAAGAAACTTTTTGGATTAATGTATAGAAATAAAAATGAATTATTTTTAAAGAGGAAATATTTTAAATTAAAAAATGCTTTAGATACAGATAAAAAATCGGGATTAGTATTTTTACAAAAACATCGGTTGCCTGGGTAGCTCAGTGGTAGAGCTCTGCTCTGAAGAAGCAGGAGTCCGGTGTTCGATTCACCGCCCAGGCACAATTTTTTTAAAAAGTAATTGCGGGTGTAGCACAATGGTAGTGCATTTGGTTGACAATCAAAGTACGTGGGTCCGATTCCCTCCCCCGGCACCAAAAACGATTACGATGCCAGACGTAATAATTTTTTACAAAATTAAACGTCTCAGCAACGTAAAATTTCGAAGAAATTTGTACGTTGCGGGTGTGGTATAGTGGCTATTATACGTCCTTGCCAAGGACGAGATGGCGGTTCGATTCCGCTCACCCGCTCAAAGAAAAAAAGACGAGGCTTTCCTTGTCTTTTTTCTTTGATTAAGCGGAATCGAACCGCAAAGGAGGGGTCGGGAGGAAAATATTTCCTTCCGCGTAGGAAATTATTCAAAACCGAGGGTTTTGAAGGAGCGAATAAAATGAACCACAGGTTTGTATTCCGCTCACCCGCTCAAATTTTTTGGAAAAATTTGAGCGGGGCTCGCCCTAAAGGCGGCTCGCTCAATTAACAAAAAAAGTTCTAAAAAAGAGCTTTTTTTGTCATAATTTTTATGTTTTTTAAGTTATTGACTCTTCACTTTAAGAATAAAATTATTAAAGATAATATCATTAAAAATAATCAAAAATTGCATTCATTTTATGAAAATATTGAAGGGAAAAGTGAAGAGTTGACATATGTGGATAACTATGGCCTAACTATTGACAAGGTGGCTTAATTATGATAGGGTTAGCGTATGCTCCTGAAAAGGAGTTTTTTATATATATTCATATTATTAAATTAAATTTTATGAGTAAATCCCTATTAATTCGCTCTATAATTGTGGGTTTTGTATATGGAATTATATTGTGTGGGACATTGATACCACAAACAATCAATGCTGATTTAAAAAACTCAAAAGTTGAGTTAAATCCCCCAACGCTCATTAAAAATGGCCATCTGACAATTTGTAAGATGGACAAATCTTCTTACGAAATAGTTAAAACAATGAAGATGGTGATTACCGGTTATTCTAGCACCGAAGACCAAACAGACGATACTCCCTTTATTACCGCTTCAGGTAAAAAAGTAACAGATGGAATAATCGCCAACAATATGTTGCCTTTTGGAACAAAGATTAGAATACCAGAGTTATATGGCAATAAAATTTTTACTGTAGAAGACAGGATGCATAAAAGAATGGGTAAATATCAAGCTGATATTTGGTTTCCTGAATACATGCAAGCAAAAAAATTCGGAGCTAAAATTACTGAAATAGAAGTTTTAGAAAGCTAATGAATTAAAAAGACCGCACATTTGTGCGGTCTTTTTAATTATGAAAAATTATTAATTCATTAAAGATATTAAACTTTTAAATAAAAAGCCGCAGCAAGAAAATTGCTACGGCGAATGGGGTGGCTAGAAGGATTGCATTACCTTCATTGCCTCTTGTTCTTCTTCCACGATATTAAATAGCCTGTTTATGTGCAAAGTCTCAAACACTTCAGAAACATGCTTATCGACATTGCAGAGCATTAACTTGCCGTTTGCAGCAACTATCTTCTTTTGCAATGAGATAAGCTTTCCAAACGCAGCAGAAGACAAACACTTAACATTGGTTAAGTTGATGATGATTTTCCTCCTATCCAACTCATCAACTAAACTAAAAAGTTTTTCACCGATAGCTTGAACAATTTGATTATCCAATATTGTCCTACCAATAAACAATACAACCGTAATGTCACCGACATCCCTGACTTCCAAATGCTTTTGCCTGAGTGACATAGACATAGTTTCTCCTTTCAAGGTAGAAATGCTAGGAGCATTAGAAGACAAGAAGACCTTCTTGCTGGTGTTCCACGATTTGTATTAACTTGTTTAGTCTTACTATTTCAAAAATCTTGCAAATGTTCGGTGGGGCCGAGCAAATAACCAACTTCCCACCAGCGTTGATGACCTTATCATTCAATATGATGAGCTTTCCTAATCCTGCAGTCGGAAGATATTCCACATTGGTGAAATCAAGCAATATATTCTTCTTGCCTTGCTCATTAACTAAACCAAACAACCGCTGACCGATAATTTGAATATCCCACTCGTTTAAGTTCTTGTCGGTGAAATTTACTACTGTGATATCACCAATTTCCTCAACTTCAAGATGCTGACGATGCAGAGCCATGCAAAACCCCTCTTTCTTTTTAAATTGGAAATGTACTGATTTCTCGATGTTTATTATACAACAATAACATTATTAAATCAATATTGCCAGTTAAGTCTAAATGACGTCCTCCCCGCACTACGGCGGACTCAGAAGCGTTACAACGCCTCCGTGCGGGGTTTTCTGTAAGGAAGCAAAAACCCGCGCTAATGCGCGGGCTTTTTTTATGAAAACTACCGTAACATTTGTTTTTATTGGTATCGTTGGTGGGATAAGGTAGATTTGAATTAGGGCGTTGTTATTTCAATACCACTGACCTTGGCGTTGTCTTTGAGTGTAGTGAATTGAATTGTGATTTTGCCAGTTCCGTCTGCGATGACACCAAACTGTTGGATGTTGGCAATGTTCTTGCCACCGGCCACGGCGAAGATGTCGAAGTTGGTCAGCACCTGCTGGCCATTGATGGATGTGTTGAACAATCGTTGGCCGGCAGCGCTCGCGTAGATCTCCGCAAAATGCAGGCGAACAGTGTACAAAGCTCCCGGGGTCAGGTTAGGTATGGTGTAGGTGATGTTACCATAGCGCTCTGATTGATAGACCGCCTGGGGGGCTGGGTTGGTGACGTTGCTGGTATTGATCGCGTTGGAGTTCTTGTAGGTATAACCGCCGGTGAAATTGGCGTCGGCCATAAACGACCCTGCCGCAACACCGCCCGAGTTAATGGCAAGAACAAGAGTACTAGTGGACAAAGTTGTGGCTGATACTGATGAGCTTTGCGCTGAATTATTTCCGGCGGCATCATAAGCTGAAACGGCATAAGAATAGGTTGTATTAGAAGTTAATCCAGTATCAGAAAAGTTATTAGTCGTAGAAGTTCCAACCTGTATGCCGCCCCTAAATATCTTATATCCTGTCACCGCAACATTATCAGTAGAAGCAGTCCAGGAAAGATTAATCTGTGAAGAAGAAATAGCTGTAGCCGTAAGGGATGTGGGAATACTTGGAGGAGTGGTGTCGGGTAAAGTTATCGCACTAACTGGAGAAGATTGAGCAGAATTATTATTAGCTGCATCATAGGCCAAAATAGTATAGCTATACAATGTATTTGGACTAAGGTTAATATCTGAATAAGAAACTCCGGTAGTTACT
>OBEQ011798979.1_pt1 | contig 20396 bp, 19 predicted proteins | sample 1670901 | NCBI WGS metagenome assembly OBEQ01 (sample SAMEA104232315, study PRJEB22302) | groundwater metagenome | biome: forest; feature: aquifer; material: groundwater | place: USA | collected 2011-08-07 | depth 5.4 m
CAGGCGTTGCAGTAAGAGCCTTCCCCAAATCCGCAGGCATTGTATGTACCGTGCCTCCGCCGAGCTTGTGTTGAGTCATATGTTGGTTATGGTATCAAATCTCCCTTATTTTTTAAAAACCCACCAAAAATTTATACATTCCCTCCTCGGAGTCCGAACCTACCTCAAGTTAGCTGCGTGGGTTGGACGCCGCTAGAACCTCTTTAATGACCATTTCGGACTACTCGTGGTTTGCCGTGGTGCGCACCTGGTAAGGGTTACATACTGTCTTTACCGGCTGACCAGCCGTTTGAGTTCCTCGGCTAGTTGCTGCTCGTCTTTTTCGAAGCTTGCTATCATCGCTTCCATAAAGCGGCCAGGGACCAACTTGTCGAGATTGAGCGGATGGGCGGCACGGTCGGCAAGAAGCAGGAGAAAGGAGGTTTGTGCTCGGCCGTTGCCCTCACGGAACGGGTGGATCGCATTCAGCGTTGCCAAAAAATGTGCCGCACCAGTTGCAAATTCGTCTGCTGAAAGTTCGCGGAGATAGTTTTGATCCTTGAGATTATCAAACAGTTTTTGCATCTCCTGTTCGATGTACTCAGGGTAACAAAAGGCACTCCCGCCTTTACTCATGCGCACTGTCCGAAATTCTCCAGCCCACGAGTACACATCCTGAAAAAGATGCCGGTGGATGGCACAGTAGTGAGCAACACTCAACCGCCCCGCAGGGAGCGGCTCGTCGGAACGCTGCATAGTCATGGCCGTCTCAAATTCGTTGAGCGAATTTTGATCGCGGATATCCGGTATGTTTTTGAGGACCGTTGTCCCTTCGTAGCAATAGATATCCTGTACTGCGTCGTACATAGGGCGGGGTTAGCGAGTGTACTTTTGGGTAATCGCCTGACGCCGGTCTTTATGAGAGAGACCGTTTTGCTCAAACGCTTGGAAATCCTTGCGCAACTCCTGAGTCAGGCGAATACCTTCAACAGCGCTAATCTTCGCGAAGGCCTGGCGGCCGATGGTGTAGCTTTGGGATGCTTTCTTCATAGGTACAGTATAGCATTTTTAGGAGCAAAAGGATAGTAAAAACCCCAGCGTTGCGCTGCGGTTTTGCCGGTCCCCATGGCCGCCAGCGGTTAATTCGGCCTCTCTGTCGATATAAAGAAAAAATCCCGAGGGTTAACCCGGGACTTGAAGAAACTGACGGGAGAGTTTGAACTCCCGCCCCGAACTGAAGGAAACTTCGCTGGACTGAACGTGAGCAAGGAATGCCTTACCGCTCGTTAAGAACTTGGCAGGAGACAGAGCTCCTGCCCCACACGTTGCGGCACTTGAGCGTAGTTCGCTGAACGACACACTAGCATGCCACGTTAGAAGAGTTGGCGAGGATCGCAAGGACCCCCGCCCCGCACAAGACCATAGTTTAGAGCACTGGACTCAACCCTAGGGTACTCAACACTACTCTACGTAACCAGAAAAGTTGGCAGGAGTCCGAAGACTCCCGCCCCATACCTCACGCCACCCGACGCTACAAGGCTATGCAATGGAAGACCGTAGGTCACCATACACCGCGTAAGCGGAAATGGTTGGCGGAGATTTTTCAACCCCCGCCCCACAGTTCGCCGAACACCACATGACTAAACCGGACCCTACATTACTCCGGGTAACAGCACCCTATCAGGTGTTGAGCAACTTCTCCGCATCCGCCACGCACTGCTCGAACGTGAGTTGGCCGCGATAACTGGGCTGCAGCCATTTGGGAAGCGAGCCGAACGCGAAGCGCCGGAACTGTTGCGAGATGAGAAAGGTAACTCCGAGATCCGTTTCCGAGCGGATGTTCCGCCCGCGAACCTGGAGCAGCTCGATCATCACGCGCCAGTTCCACAACTGCCAGCGTCTTTTGCCGAAGCGCCGTTCTTCGAACCCCGCTTGAGGGTCAAACGGGTTTGGATACCCGGGCCGGAGACAAAATATCACCGGTGCGATTTGCTGCGGCAAGTCAACACCCTCGCCATAGTTGGCGGTGGTGCCGACGAGACAGTCGCCCTCGCCAGCGCGGAAGAGCTTGGCGCACTCCCGGGCCGTGTGTCCGTTGCCGTAGGAGATGGTTTTGAGGCCTTCTTCTTCGGCAAGTAAAAGGAACTTGGTACGCTCCTCTCCGGACACAACGATGACGAGCGACCGATGCCCTTTGTCGGCAAACTGCTTGGCAGCCTGCGCGACGCGGCGTAGCATGCGGGTTTTGGCACGCTTGCTGCCCGTGTTCTTCACCGCCAGGTTGGCGGTGTTGGTGGGCAGGTAGATACGTGCATTCTCGGCGGGGAACGAAGACGATATCGAATGATACGCGCCCTTGATTCCTGTCTCGAATGCAAACACTTCCGGGTCGCTGATAGTCGCCGAGTACGCCAGCGTGTTCTCGGGCAGTAGCTTCTTGATGATAGGCACCACGTAGTAGTCCTTCACCGTGATGCGATACTGCACCCGCTCGCGCTCGCCCATTTCCGTCTTGCCGTAGGCGATAACGAACGAGAGTGGGTACCCTCGTGCCGTCGCGCCAGTCATAGCAAAGCGTAGCGCGTGCCGGAAACGCCGGACGCTGCGAGCGATGTCCTCGAGCTGTTTGAGCACCTCGCGGTCGTCATTCACATCAAGCTCTCCGTCGCGGATTGCTTGACGCGTGTCGGCTTCGAGCGCTTCCGGGTCGACCTTGCTCAGGGAGTCGTAGAGATGTTTGATCTCGTCTTCCTCCAAGAGAGTCTCTTGGCCCATCGCTTGCTTGTTGATCAAGCTTTTCATACGCCGCAGAAAAGCGGCGAGTGTGTGGACCTGCTCGGAGCGCACGGAGTTGAGCGCGTCGATGCCGCGAGCCAGCTTCCAGTCGGTGAGCTCGGTTGAGAGTACCGACCGAATGGACTGTGCGAGGCGATGCGCCTCGTCGACGACCACCCCTTCCGGCTCGAACTCTTTCGAGAACAAAACCGTATAGAGGAAGAACGCGCTTGTGCACACGACGATGCCGCCCGCATGTTTGGCCTCGTACTTCTGTTGGAGATACGGGCACGGGATTGCTCCCGCCGCATGCGTCTCGCCCGTCTCTTGATCCACCCGGTGCGGGCAGTCGCCCAACATCGAGCACGGAATCTCGTCCGCTTTGAGATCCTCACCCGGATAATACAGGCAAGGATGCTCGTTGCGGCCGTAGGCGACGCTGACGTCTGGGTGCAAGGTTTTGACCTGCTCCACCAGCGTCTTGTTGGGCGCGAGATAGAACAAGCGCTTCTTGCCCAGCCGCTTGAGCGCGGTGAGGTAGGTGTAGCCAATCGCCGTCTTGCCGCTCCCGGTGGGGAGTTCCAAAACGATGATGCCCTCTTCCGGCTCGATAGCGGCAAACGCCGCCGTCTGCGCGTCTTTCATGGACGGGTACAGGTTGCGCGGGAATGACCTTTGCAGGTCGAGATGTTGCATAGGATTTCTCCAGTGATGTTACGTTACAAAGAACTTCCGATTTCGCTCTTTCGAACTCATCAGGCCGGATACACATCCGACTATCGAAAGTGTTGGAAGAGTCCGAAGACTCTCCCAACCCACACAGAACTTAGCCAAACAGCGCCGTAGGGCGCCCGGCCGTTGAGAACCGAAAGAACTTGTCGGAGAGCCTAAACTCTCCGACCCGTGCGTTACTCGACCCTACCAAGGACCAGCTTGGTCGAGACGACCCGAGTCCACCGGACAGTGCCGAGGTCCGCGGCACCGTGTTGATGCTGGAATTCGCGAGAATTCCAGCCCACAGCATAGGTCGACGTATGCTACCTTACTACACTTCGCAGTGTTGTTGTAGCAAGCCGGCATCTCGCCCGCTTGCTCCGCAGATGACATAGGTACGCGTTGCAACACATCAACGTAGAAAACTTCACTGCATCGTAATGTCGAAGAACTCGAAAGCTCCCCGACCCGTACTCTACGGTACGATAGGCCACACTGGAGTAACGCACCTGACCGCGCCGGTTTACAGTGGCAGGACAAAGTGCGCCCCGCCCCGTACTTAACTCAACCACGCCGCGCAGGACGCAACTCTAGCATGGTGCATTGTAAGTGTCGGGAGCGCTTGCCCCCGACCCGAACACTACCAAGCAATAGTTGACCAGAGGTAAGTACACGCTGCTTGTGTGAACATTACCGGGTTGCTATGACGGGCTATATATTCGCCCGTCCCGAAGAAGACCCAAGTGTAGGGCACCCGACTGCGCCACGCAGAAGCCAACCGTGCTCGGTCAAATACTTTATTTCACGAGAAATCCAGCAGCCCGCGCACTTTCTTCAATAGCACGTTTCGCTTTCTGTCGATCCGCAACATACACTCGGACCTCTTGGATTGCGATGCTACCACGCACTTTCAGCAGGATTGCTCCCGACACCTCGGCAATCTTCACGCGTTTGCGATCCGAGTTGCCGCATTGGTTGATGATGCCGGCCGCGACCTTCGTGACACCTTCCATCTTTAAGATGAGGTCGCGAAGCTCGGCGGCCGCTGGTATATAGCTTAGGTGCGAACGCGCAATTCGCGCTTTTTTCACTGGTGGCTTGTTCTTTTTCATCTCCTCTCCTTTAAAAGAGCAACTGTTTCGTCCTTTCGGACTCTTCAGACAAGGTATACACCTTGTGACAGTTGGCGGAGAGGTCGTAACCTCTCCGCCCCGAACAGAACCCGGCAATGCCTGACGATACGTGACGAGACAACACACTGCCAGACTGGATGAATGGCGGAGTTTTAATTTCTCCGCCCCACACCGCGCCCAACTCTGGAATACTCAAGCTGTGCTTGCCATACAGAGTGGATTGGCGGCCGAAATATATTTGACCGCCCCACACTGCACATTGCCCTGCGGCACATCAGAATACGAGAGTCAGCCGAAGGGAACGCGACTGCACGCTACCCTACAGAACTGCAAGTTTTGGCGGAGATCCGAAGATCTCCGCCCCGAACCCGAGTCTAGAATAGGCAACGGAGGGCTACGCTACATCACCGCATCGCCATTGGCAGAGAGCTTGCGCCCCCCACCCCATACCTAACTATGCGTTGGCTCGCGTTGCCGGAGCATACGGGACCATGTCTTTCCACTCGAATCCTTGCTCCATAATCGCTTGCGCGAGTATTTGGAGATCGGTTCCGACGCGGAAGGTGACGGTGATAAATTGCACAGCATCTACGGCCACACAGGTCATCACCAAATCTCTGCTCTCTTGTTGGCACCGGATCCCTTGGCGGAATCGGTTTCGGATTATCGGGTTTGCGAGGATTACTCCCAGCTCGACTTGTACCACATCACTGCGGTCGATGAGCTGGTTGACGAACTGCCACATAGCCCGAATCACCGTTTGGTGTCGTCCCAACTTTTTATGCGGATGCACATGCCAGGAGTGTGCGCCGCGGTCGAGGCCGTCTTTTTTAAGGGGCATGCGCACCTCCTTGGTTGAAAGAATCGGCGGACAGAGAAATCCATCCGCCCCGCAGTGTATCCTAGTCTAGCCTAACGCACGCAGGAGTACGCCAGAGGACAAAGCGATACGCTAGAGCACCCTGACATTGTTGGAGAGTCCTAAACCCCTCCAACCCGGAGAATACTTATAGTGAACCAAGCTCGACCGAGCCGGACGCAACCATACAGTATGTATTGTCGGAGAATGAATCCTCCGACCCTGACGCTAGCGAACACAACTGCAGCAGACCGTAGATAGGTAAGCGGCAGGTAACGCGACATAACCTTGTATATTGTCGGAGAGCCCGAAGACCCTCCGACCCGTACGTGAGATTACCAGAGCCTAGTCCACCGAACCTGGCCTTGCGTAACAAGAGATCGATGTTTTAAAGAACTGCTGCTTTCGTCTTGCCGATTACTCGGAAGACTCATCAGTCCCGCTTCGCGAGAGAGCAGCCGCGTCAAATAGTATTTGACGCGGATATAAAGAACTATATTCGAAAAAAGAACAGTGTGTCGCGGAGTCCGTAGACCCCGCGACCCGAACGCTAGGCAACTGTACCCTGCTCCGGTAAACCGTGCAGAATAGGATTGTCGGGAGCTTTTGACTCCCGACCCGAAGCGCGGGGAACTCTTGCACAAAATAACTAACCGAACCATAGACAGCCGCGCAGGAACAAAGTGGCAGCGGAGCCGAAGCTCCGCCACCCCAAACCAGAGTCTGCTACGCACTAGCGCTGGTTGGTGTACCAAAGCCGATGCTCTTGTCGGCGAGGTTACGCCGCCTTGGGCAGCTGCCGCTGCAACTCCTTGACCTCCCAGTGGGAAATCATGAAGCGGCCGAACGGCCCGCGCTTGTTGGGACGGAAATCCCCGAGCCCGCAGAAGCGACCGGCGATGTCGAACAGCTCACGGATCTTGTCCATGCTGATCTGATCGCAGTCGACCTCGGCGACGACGTCGAAGTCCCATGTCGGGAACTTCGGCCGCAGGATGCCGACGGCGACGCCGGTGGCTGCGAGCACGCCGCGGCGCTTGTCGACAACCCACGAGTTATCCGCCTGATTGTTGAACGGCAGAAACTCGTCTTGGATCGCCAGGAACGCCGGCACCAGGCTCGATTCCCTTGTGGAGAGCTTGGTCTTGTTGCTGTAGACGACATGGCGCCCGGCCTCGACGAGCGCGGCGAACAGCCACGTCATCGGGATGCCGAGCTCGTCATCGGGCCCCTTGCACAGGCGCTCGGCGGCGATCTGCTCGTGCGTCTTTTCGTTCCCGGTCTTGTTGCCCTTGCGGCCCGGCACGCGGTCGATCAGCATATCGAGCGTCTCGTCCGTCATCGGGTTCTGCAGCATCGGGGAGATGCCGGTCACGGTGATGTGGACGGCGACGAGCCCTTCGAGCTTAATCGGCGGGGCGTTCTTCACAGCCTGGACGGTGGTCTTGGTGCTGGTCCTGGGCATAATGCCCTCCTTACATTGTCGATGATCCGTTTCCCCTGGAATACCCAGCGAAAAGTGACCGCGTACTGTGTATCATATAGGGGTATTGCTGTCAAGCCCCATCGCTTGACATTCCCCACAGACCTGCTAGACTGTTTGGCAGAAGACCCTTAAATCCAACCCACACTTTGGAGGTGGCCAATGGCCAACTTAGACGGGTACACCGGCCATCTCTTCGAGGAAGAGGTGCTGGGACGATGCCAAGCGACCCACCGCGGTTATCTGCAGTGGCGCGAGGCGGCGGAGGCGGTTCGCAAGAGCCAACCCCGCACGAAGACACCGGTTGCCGTGAAGCTCCAGTCGGAGATTAGCAGGCAACTCGGTGGCGCGGTGCAGTTTTACACCGCCGTCCGCAGCACCCTCGATGTCATGCACGGGTGCGACGGGTTCTTCGAGTTCCGCGGCGTGGTCGCGACAGTCGACCTCACCATGAATCCCAACAAGGATTCGGGCAAGGCCGACATCATCATCCATCAGGATGACGTCGCCAACCTTTCGCTGCTCGCCGGACGCATCGCCCGCGAGCTCCAGTCGAAACTGTCGAGGAGGGCATAATGGGAATTAAACCCATCCCGCCCCCTCGGCAGTTTTATGTCGAGTGTCCGAAGTGCGGAGTCTACCGCATCTCGGAGGAGACAGCGCGTCAGTTCTTGACGCAAAAGCTCCGCAAGAAACTCGACGACCGGCTGGGTAAGGGTGCCGCGGGTGCCAAGCTCAAGTTCGACGGCGGATGCCCGAACTGCGAGCCCAACACCACCCACGAGATTGAACTCATCGCGCTCACACCAAGCGTGCATTAGATCCAAGGAGAGTCACTGTTCTACCCCCGCGCAATCGTCACTGATTGCGCGGGTTTTGCTTTTTTATGATTATACTTCGAGCTGTTTCCAGTTTTTCCAGTCGCCCTCGTGTGCTTTGATGCCCTCACCCTCATATACCATCCACCGGCCCGAGAAATGGCCGGAGTCGGTATTTGCCACAATCCCGCCGAATACTTTGCGGCCTTTCTTTTTCAAAGTAGCGATGTATGCTCGCAGACCATCTGATTTCGCGGCAAAGTCAGCAAGATGGATGCCATGTGGGTCGAAGAGGCCGATACTGCCATCCTTCATCATGACGACAAAGTCGACATAGAAAGGCGCATGTCCTACAGCATCCGCATACGACACAGCGAAGAACGTCGCATCACGAACACCGTTTTTGAACCACCATGAGACCTTGTTGCGCGGCTGTTCCAAAAACTCGATAAATGCCTTTTCGGTCTGCCAGCGCTCATCGGAATAGAAGGGTTGCATGATTGATTTTTTGGCTTCCTTCTCGGTATAGCCATCGCCGAACACCATGCGCTCTGGGACTTCCCACACGTCGTCGGAAAGCGTTTGCTCACGCTCTTCGGCTGCGGCCTGGTAGGCGCGTTTTGCGGCATCAATCACTGCTTCGAAATGGGGCCTATTCTCTGCGCTCAACACACTGTTGATGATTGACTGGAAATCAGTTAAGCGCTCCATACCGAGTTCCTTGCTAAAAAACTGGTACAGCGTTTCTTTGATCCTGCCGACAGAGCGGTCCTCTGGGTAGAACGGCGAGAGATTTTTACGGGCGAAGTAGTCGAACAACCGCTGCAAGTCCATGTCACTCGCCGTGTCGAGTTCCACATCGGCGTGTAGGTGTGCGTGTACCATTTCGTCAGCGCTTGCAGCACGCCAGTCGGAGATGAACGCCGGATGCACCTTTTGTCCTCTTTTCTTTAACTTCTTCGCCAAGCCGTATTTCTGCGCCTCCTCAAAAAACAGCTTGGTGAAGAGCGGGCTTAAGCGTGTTTGCTCGCGGTGTCGCTCGCGATGGACGGATGGCAATCCGAGCGGTTTGTACTCTGCCCGGCGCTTGCTCGTATGTATGGTCACATAGTCGCGTCCGATGTCCTCCTTAATCTCGATGTCGTCGAGGTTGGTGTAGACGTAGGCGTAGTTGAGCAGGTCCTCATCCCAATACCCACGCTCGGGCTCTGGCATGCGCATAATGCGGCCGATGGTTTGGATGGAGAATATGGGGCTCGCCCATTCGCGGAAGAGCACGAGCACTTGCGCTCGCGGGCAGTCCCACCCGAGCGCGATGGCTTGCTTGAAAATAAGGACTTCAACTTCGTTATCGTTGCGGGTCAGATTTTCAAGGTTTTGTTTGTCTTCGGAAAGGTAAATAGCCAGCTTGCCGTTCTCGGTGCTGACGCCGTGTATATCTTTGAGTGCCCTCTCAATCATCGCCTGCCGGTCGTCATCGGAACGTCCGCGCCGGTCCGGCAACTGTATGAGCAACAGGGGGTTAATATTTGCACCAGCGGCTACATATGCGCGTGCGAGAGCTGTACGCTTTTTGAGGCCTTCTCGCAGCACAATCTCATCAGTGCTACCTGCAAGCTCCGACGTTATCTTCTCGCCGTTGGCGCGGTTCAAGATGTTCTTGAAGTCCTCATTGAGCACCACCCCTTTCTTTATCATCTCCTCTGCCTTCACGTCTTCGAGCGCGACGGATACCATGCCATCGGGGTTGTTCATTATCGGCGTCGCCGATACCTCAATGGTCAGTTTTGGATTGATGGCGGCGATGAGATTCTGCGAGGTATCCGCTTGCGCATGGAAGTGGCTCTCGTCGATGATGAGCACGATTTCGCGCCCTGCATCGCGCGTCCGCTCTATGATATTTGAGAGATTATTATCCTGCTCGTTCTCGCGAATATAGATGTTGTTGTTTTGGCGTATGCTTTCCCAGTTGAAAAAGAGTATCTCGTTTTCGCCAATCTGCCGGTCGTCCAAGTCCTCCAAGAATGAGCACTCCATCGCCCGGGACTGCTCGAAGTATGTCTCAATTTTTTTCTTGCTCTGCTCGTGCAGCTGGCGCGGAGCGGTCCAAATAAATGCACAGGGTGTATGGCTTTGATCATCGGTAAAACGCGTCAGAAACTCCGCCATGGTTATGGTCTTGCCCGAGCCGGTGGGCGCTTTGAATACGAGCTTCTTCTCGCCACTGTGCCGTAGCAGCTTCTTGGCGCTTTCCAGCAGCTCGCGTGCTGCATCTTCTTGATAGGTTGTTAGTTGGAATGCCATATTATTTGAATATCCGCCGGTAGACGCGTAGGATGGCCTCCGGTATCGGCGCGACCGTTATCTTTTGCTTTATGCCTGCAAACTCCTCATCGAACGTATCGTCGCCGAGCGAGAAGATGTATACGCTCCATACGCCACCGAGTTTGGTGATCTCTTTCTTGAGGGCGGGAATAGCATCCCCATCAAAAACGATGCCGGTGTAACGTGTGGCACTCTTGAATATCTTTATGGTCTTGGTCTCCTTCACGGGCTCAAAGGTATCCTCTCGGACACATAGCATCTCAGTTGCCTGCCGGGTCAATGCTTCCTTGTTTTTGTCGTTGGGCTCCGCACCGACGAACGCCGTGCGGAAATACCGGAGATTGCCGCCGAGGCCCGCCACTTTAATACGGTTCGGGGTTGTATAGCCGCTTATGATGGCCTTAATGCGAGGATAACAAACCTCTTCGGATATTTTGTTCTCATTATTTGTGCAGAGAATAAAAGTACGGTGTCCTTTGTCCTTTCCGTTTAGCTCCAAGACTGCTTGACCGGTAGTTCCAGAACCAGCAAAAAAATCAAGGACTATAGAGTTTTGTTTAGAGGTAATTTCTAAAATATCACGCACCAAAAACTTCGACTTAGGAAAATCAAAAATCTTTTTATCGCCAAACTGACTACCCAGTATGTTTTTTAATTCTGCAGTTCCAGCGGCTGAACTGTAGTAGGACTCGCCCCAAACGGTCTTGGGTTTTTGACCCTCGTTGTCATCCAACCGCTCTTTAACATATAGGATAAATTTGCCTTTTTCGTTTTTTACTTCAACATACTTATTTTTCTTTTGCGTGAAGGTATCTGGGTTCCAACGCCAGACACGCTTCGCGCCAGTTGGGTCCACTGGTAGGATCTCCTTGTATCCAGATTTCTTTTTTATATCCGTGTCTAATGTTTTCGGGTGAATATAAATCGGATACCAAAGATTTGGTCTATCCTGCGGCCGAGAGTTTGCACCGCCCCTTCGATAGTCACGCAATTTGTACCGCCCATAGGCATCCTTGTATCTGTACTCTGTGAGTTTTTTCTCAGATATCTCCAAATAGCCAACTTTTGCATGGTCTTTATTTTTTGCATACACGAGCATGTACTCGTGTGCGGTAGCAAAATATTTATCGTCTTGCCTGCCACCGGGATTGTGCACCACAGCAATCGTCCCCAGTCTATTGTCCTCACCGTATATTTCATCAAACAGATGCCTGACATTATGAAACTCGTAGTCATCAATCGCGCAGACAATAATCCCTCGACTGGATAGAAGGTTCTTTGCCAGCCGTAACCTGTGTTGGAGGAAGGAAGCAAACTTGCTGTGTCTAAAACTATCCTCGGAGTCGACGATTTTGTTGTTATATCGCCAGCTTGCATTTCCGGTGTTGTAGGGCGGGTCGATATAGATGACATCAACCTTGTCCTTGTGGGTATAGTTGAGAACCGAAAGCGCATGGTAGTTGTCGCCCTCGATCAAGATATTAGTGAGTGCATTTGCACTCTGCTCTATCGCCTTACCGGCGACTTCTTTTAGCACCGGCAGTTCCGTCTTGCACTGCTCGACAACATCCTCGGTTTTTTCCTCCCAGACGAGGCCGTACTTTTTACGCTTACGCAACCGCCCAACCTCCGCGACAAGCTGTTCGCGGGACCAATCATAAAACTTAGAGGTGCCGCTTACGCGAGCAACCTCCGCCAGTCTGGCGGATCGTAGTAATTTCTTCATCTATTCGCGTAGGATTTTGGCAGCTGCTGAAACACAAAAGGCCCCGCAACGCACGCCGACATATCCTTTCGGACATGCCCTACACCCTTTCGGGCGTAGACCTACGCGAATAAGCAGCGGCGATTACGAGGCCGTTTCTATTCGCGTAGGATTTTTGGCCATGCCCCGTAGGGTTTAGGCGTTTTGTTCTCTAACAAGTGCAGCCACACAGGACTACATTCCTATAGTAGCAGTACCTCCCCGATATCGCCACTCACCTTTTCTAACATTGTCAAAAGCCCAAAAAGGCGTAGATTTATGGAGCGTACATATTACGATTACTATGGCGAAAGAATACTAGGAAAAGAGCTTCCTGCTGGAGGTGGACGACTACTCACTCGTTGAGCAGTATCTCCGTTTGCGTGGCATCACCACTTTTTCATACACCAAGCAAACAGGCAGAAAGAAAAATGCAGAGGAGACATCCGCTCAAATTGAGGTAGTCCTCCGCAAGCAAGATGAGATGCACCAGCAAGAGATTGAGCGCGACTTCCAACGCATCAGCTATCTCTCCAACGAGAAGGGTTCGCAGAACTTGATGGCGGAAGCCACCGAGCAGAACATCACGCTTACCGCCGAGCAAGCGATTGAACAGAACGCGCACGACAGGGCATTTTGGTTTTTCCTCACTCACCCCGATGTCTTTGACCAAGCAGACGCAGTCCAGCAGTTCTACGACCTCAACGGGTGGAAGCGCGTACCGGTGCCGTCAAAAACCATTGACTTCGTACAGGGCAAGAAAGACGCACTTTTAGATGCACTAAAAAAGCATTACGGAGAAAAAGAGGCACGCGGCAAGTACGGAGACATTGAGGTGTACCCCAAGAAGGACCGTGTGTATGTCGTAGTGCGGCTTACAGACTATGCCGAGAGCGACTTCACGCCTGACGAAAAAACGGGAGGGCTCAAGAAGGGTGGCACACGCCGCCGTATCTTTGAGGTCTACTATCTTTACCGACCGAACGAAGGCGAGAAAAACACCGGAGAGCTTGAAATAAAGGCGCGTGGCGGATGGCAGAAACAACGCGACCTACTTGCTGTGTTTACTAAATCAGTTTTCAACTATGAGCTGGACGACAGCAAACAAACCTTCAACCTTGAGCTACTCAAAAACCCGAACTTCGCAATGGTAGCGGACCCAAATGACCAGATGGAGTGGTGGTGGCTCAAGTCGCTTGAGCTACGCACACCAGACCGTTTTACGCGCATCAAAATTACTGTGAGCAACGATAACAGAGGTGGTGTGGCTCCTATGTGGGACCAGCTCCGCCGTCTCAATCTCGCGGACAAAATTGCCAGTATGCTCGTCAACAATGCCGAGTTTCAAATCAAGTTCAAACCCAGCAAGAAACGGCAGAAAGGGACGGCTTCTTTTAACATAAACTGGAAAGACAGTTGTTCGCTCAACAGCATAGACGAGTTTAACATCAAGGCGCGTACTGTGCTCAAACAATCAAAACTGGACTGTGGCTTTGGCAACTAACCTCATCGCGCGGCAGGTACATTTTTACCCCGCCATCATAGACGCACAGGAAGCGGAAAAAAATCGCAAGGAGTTCGATGTACTCGTTGCGCTCGGTATCCTTGAGCGCACTGCAACACCAACATATCGCATCTGTCCCACCTGCAACGGGGAGACGCTTGAGGTACATATAGTGTCGGACGCGCGAGCGTACACGCTCTGCGCGACAGATGATGCGGCGGGACGCGACTACTTCAACCCCGAGGAACTCAAACAGTGGACGTTGAATACCCCACGCCTTCTATCGCTGTTTCAAGAGGCACTCGGCATCGCTACACCGCAAGCGAACGAGAACATACATGGCTTGTTGTGGGACCTCGGCACGCAAGCAATAAACGGCGTTCACTACCATCTTTTCTTTTGCCGCAACATAGATGAAATAGAAAAGCCACATCTCTCTATCATTACCGCGCTTCCGCACAGCGTCGTGTTCTACTCCGGCACGCCGCACACCTCGCTTCCCGATAAAGTCCTGCTTGTGTCGCTTGGGGACCTCATAAAGAGCGTTGGCAAGTCAATCATGCTTGAGAAAGCACTTGTGGAGCAATACTTTCCGAAGGATGTCTATGCCACGAGGGATGGTGACTTAGAGCTTGATGATGGACTCGTTTTACACGGTGAACATCTACTCTTTGGGCCCTTGCGCGGCGGCGTATACCAAAAAGGGCAGAGTGAAAAAATCCGCCCGCTCGGCCGACGCATCATTGAACATCTCCACGGCATACGGAGGTACACAAAAAATGCAAAGACCCTCAAGGAACTCGCATCAACTTTTTCCAAAACAGGATCAGACGTTTCTATCGCAAATGAAATACAGAGAATACAAGCCATTTGCTCCAGACACGACTTGATGCCAATACTTCACAAATTCGCGGGTGATAAATGGGGTCTCAACCCTCAACTCAAGTGCTGTAAGTAGTTCACCAAGCATTCACCGGATTTGTCCCGTAGGTGGATAGCCGCATATCCTCTCGCCAAAAGAACCCGAGAAATTGGGCTTTTTTGTTTTCGCCTTCGCGCCATTTGACATACCCATTCGGTGAACGCCACCAACAAGACAGTGGCGTTTTTGTCGTAAGCCCACTCATTACTAATCATTACGAGTTATTACAATGGCAAAGAAAACAGGGGTCGATCTGAATGACTCCTCGCAAGTGTTCACGACTTATGATCTCGGTGTGGCCGCGGCACTTTTGTGCGCCGATTTTGAGTTGCTTGCGCTTGACCGCGCAAACCCGCGCAAGGTGCTCTTCATTTTCCGCCGCGCACCCCGGATAGAGGACACTGCCAACTCATATTTCGCGGGCCGCTTGGAACTCAACGCTCGCGGATTTTTTGACCAGCTAAAGGCGCTCAAGAATCGCCTCTACAGCGAGTGAATTCCCTATGCTGCCCCCGAAAGCCATAGAGGAATATAGGGTTTTGTATAAAAAGCGCTTCGGCGTGGAATTAAGCGATGCCGAGGCATCATTCCGCGCGAATCACCTGGTCGATTTATACAAAGCCGTCCTCAGCGACCCTCCTGCCGGTGCTTCCCGGACCGGGGAAAAAACTTGAATATGGCGCACAAGTACAATCTTCGGTTGATAAAGTCGCGCAAGAGCTATTCATTCAAAGAAATGAAAAAGCTTTTCGGGATAGACAGAAAGACCTGCTCGCGCTGGATAAAAAACGAGGGTCTGCGGGTCGTCGAAAAAGGGGTGAGTCCTTTGCTGGTCATGGGCTCGGAGCTGATGAACTTCATCCGAGAGAAACGGTCCGCCAAGAAAATCAAATTGAAGGGCGACGAGTTTTTCTGCTTCAAATGCCACAAAGCGGTCAAGGCGGAAGCAGTAACCTATGAGGTCATCAAGACCGGCAAGACCATAGGCAAGAGAGGGCTGGAGCAAATCGTGGCCACCGGAGTGTGCGAGGTATGCGGGATAACGCTGAATAGATTTCTCAAGGTCGGTCAAAAAGATTAACTAATATGAAAAATAAAGGAAAGAAAGAATTTGAGGATGAGATAGACGAGATGGAGAAGCTAATCCCGTGGGGACCGGATGAGCCTTCTCCAACCCATTTCCCATCGACTCCTATCCCTGCAAAAAAGACGGAGAAAAAAGAAGGGCGCGGCGGCAACACTCAAGCGGACAAGCTCGTCGAGGCCATATTCAACGACCCCTCGATACGACTATTCCACGACCAGCTAAATATCGCCTACGCTGTATTCTCTCCCTGCGCACACAAAGAGATACTGCCAGTTAGCAGTTCTGCCTTCAAGCACTGGCTCGCAAAGTCGTTTTACGACTCGAACAAGAAAACGCTAAGCTCAAACGCGCTTACTACCGCACTGCAAGCTATTGCCGGTCGCGCCTGTTTTGATGGGGAGGAAATAAAATTGCATACTCGCGCCGCAATGATTGACGGCGCGGTGTGGTACGACCTTTCCGACAAGGAATGGCGAGCGGTCAAGATAACTGCCGATGGGTGGAGCGTGATAGACACCCCGCCGACCCTCTTCAAGCGGCAGCAGCATCAGGCGGCACAGGTTAGTCCCGCTACGGGTGGCAACGTTCGCGACCTTCTCCGGTTCGTCAATATCACCGAGGAGAGCCAGCAGATGCTCTTTTTGGTCCTCCTGGTCTCGTACCTCATCCCCGGCTTCCCGCACCCGATTGCGTATGTGTACGGACCGCAAGGCTCCGCGAAGTCCACGCTCTCGAAGATAGTACGCAAGCTCGTCGACCCCTCGCTCATGGAGGTACTGAGTCTGCCAAAAAAAGAGGAGGAGTTGGTGCAGGTTCTCTCACACCACTACATGCTGTTTTTCGATAACGTGGGTACGGTGCCGGACTCCATTGGGGACCTATTGTGTCGCGCGGTTACCGGCAGCGGCTTCTCCAAGCGTCAGCTCTACACCGACGACGAAGACATCATCTACACCATTCAAGCGAACATCGGCATCAACGGCATCAACCTGTCCTCAAGCAAGCCCGACCTGCTGGAGCGCAGCATGTTGTGCGAACTTCGCCGCATCGAAAAAATAGGACGGCGGCAGGAACGCGAGCTGTGGGAGGAGTTCGAACGCAAGCAGCCTGAACTACTCGGAGCCGTGTTCGATACGATCGCAAAGGCGCTGTCACTGCGGCCCACCATCAAGGTGGAATCTCTGCCGCGCATGGCCGACTTTGCGTTGTGGGGTTGCGCCATAGCCGAGGCGATGTGCTTCACCAAGGAGGCCTTCCTGGAGGCCTACTTCGGCAGCATCGACTCCCAGAACGACGAGGTGCTTGGCGAGCACGTTGAGACGGAGCTCCTGCGCGATTTCATGGAAGAGAAAGAAGAGTGGTCGGGCACCCCGTCGAAGCTCCTGGAGAGCTTCAGAGCCATTGCGAGAACGAGCGGCGTTGCGGAGAGCGACTTGCCGAAACGCGCCAACGTGCTCAGCCGCAACCTCAATACGTTGAAGACCAATCTTGAGGAGAGAGGATTGAAGATAACGAAAAACAAGGGCACCAAGCGCACCATTACCATACGCAAGATTTCCGAAAACATCGCCGAGACCGCCGATACCGTCCCAAGCGTTACGACACAGGGGCCGAGAGAAGACTCTATGACGGACGGTGAGTGGTTCGACTCTCTTCCCGAATCGTCTGCCGCTGCGCCCGTAGAAATAAAGACGAAAGACGGTAAAGACGATACCGGCGATATTTCCGCTAACATCCCATTTTAAGCCATGAAAAAAATGAAAAAGCTCTCAAAATTAAATATGCCGCAGGCCGATACAGTGGTTGAGAAAAGGACTAATGCGTTGAATACTATGCCGTGTAAATGTCCCACTTACCAGTAGCGCCCAATCACAAAAAATATGTCATCCATAACCTATAAAAATGAACTGGCAAAAAGGAAGTTCTACGACTACCTGGCGGGTCCCGGGCAGTATTCACCGGCTTCAATCGAGTGCCATGAACACGCCATCTGGATATGGGAGGATTTTACCAACAAGGCCGATTTTGCGGGCTTCACCAAGACGAGGGCGGAGGAATTTAAGACGTGGCTTAGAGCCAAGAAAAAGGCACGCGACGAGGGCACGGTGAGCCTTTCCTATTGCTTCGATACGCTTCGGTACCTCACGAAGTTTTTTGAGTGGCTGTCCGACCAGCAGGGATACAGGAAAATACGCCGCACCGACATCGAATACCTGAAACTCACCAAGCAGGAGAACAGAATGGCCACCCAGCCGAAGGGTCAAGAGTCTCCCAGCGTGGAAGAGGTACGGACCCTTATCGAATCCATCAAGGGCACGAGCGAAGTCGAGATGCGGGACAAAGCCATCCTCTCTCTCTTCTTTTTGACCGGGGCGAGGATTTCCGCTGTCTCCTCCCTCCCGATGGCGAGTTTCAACAGAGCGGAAATGACCCTCACCCAGGACCCGGCGTTGGGAGTGAAAACGAAGTTCTCAAAAAGGATAGTTACCGTCCTGATACCCCTCTCCTACAAGGAGCCCCTTGGCTATTTTCTTGCCTGGTCCGATTATCTGACCACGCAAAGAAAGTTCGGACCAAAGGACCCCCTGTTCCCGGCCACCAAGATAGAGAATGGGAAGGAGCATTTGGGCTTCCGCAGCACTGAGGATGTGGAGCCGGTGTTCTGGCAGAACTCCTCTTCGGCGAGAAAGCTATTTGAAAAAAGGTTTGCGCAGGCAAGACTCAAGTATTACCACCCCCACACGTTCAGGCACCTGCTGGTCAAGACTATAATGAAACTCCCTCTCACCGAAGAGCAGAAAAAAGCCCTCAGCCAGAACTTCGGGCACGAGGATGTCGGCACCACCTTCAGCTCCTACGGGTACGGACATATTCCAGAGGACAAGCAGGTGGAGATTATAAAGAACATCGATTTTGAGGGTCACAAAGGAGACCCGATTATTCAGATGAAAGCTGGCGAATTGCGCCAATTTATGGAGGATTTTAAGAACAGGGACACTGGAAAAGAGCCTTCTGATAGGGCGGGGAATACGGTATAATGGCACCTATGGAGAAAGCACCTGTAAAGCTGACCTGGGGCACCTATTGCCGCAAATCGACCGAAAGTGAGGACCGCCAAGTCCTCTCGCTGGACTCACAGGCAGATAAGGCAAAGGAGATTGCCAAGGCGCTCGGCGTGAAAATCGCGGAGGCGCATGTCTTCAGCGAATCCAAGTCCGCGAAGATGGCATACAACCGTCCGAAGTTCGCCGAGATGCTCGGACAGATTGAGAAGGGCGAGATAAATGCCATCATTGTTTGGCATCCCGACCGGCTCTCTCGCAACGCAATGGATGCCGCCTTGCTCATTGACCTTGTGGATCGCAACAAGCTCGTTGAAATAGTGACACCCAGCCAGACCTTTAGAAATACGCCCATGGACAAATTCATGCTCTCGCTTTCTTGGGGACAAGCGAAGATGGAGAACGACAAGAAAGGCATCGACGTGAAGCGCGGCTTGGAGAAGAGCGCGAAGCTCGGTATCATCCCTAACCATTCGACCGTCGGATACATGAACGATAAATTCAGTCCGCGTGGCAGCAAAAAGATTTTGAGCGATCCGGAGCGTTTGCCGCTTGTGCGGAAAATGTGGGATCTTATGCTGACCGGCACCTACACGGTTCCTCAACTCCTCAAAGAGGTGAACGATGCGTGGGGTTTCCGCATGCCCAACGGCAAGAAGATGGGCCGTAGCACGATGTACTACATGTTTTCCAACCCCGTGTACTACGGCATGTTTGAGTCTCCAATCGGAAGCGGTAATTGGTATAAGGGCACTCACGAGGCAATAATTGCTGAGGAGGAGTTTGATAAGGTGCAGTCGATACTCGGGCGCTTCGGAAGACCGCGCCCCCGGACTCATGTATTCGACTTCGTCGGCATGATGCGTTGCGGCGAGTGCGGTGCTGCCATCACAGCCGAGTTGAAGTTTAAGCGCCAAAAGAACGGTAACGTGCATCGCTATGTGTACTATCACTGCACCAAGCGCACAAAGGCGAGCTGTTCGCAGGGTTCTATCGAAGAAACCGAGTTAAAGAAACAGATCGTTAGGGAGATTGACTCGGTTGAAATCCCACCGGAGTTCCACAGCTACGCGATGAAGTGGTTCCAAGCGGAGAATGCCAAAGAGTCCGAGAGTCACAACGCGCTCATACAAACACAGCAGAAAGCCTTCAAGGCCTGCGTAGCAAAGATTGACGGCCTAACCGACATGCGGGCCGCCGGAGAGATTGGCCCCGAGGAGTATGCGGATAAAAAAGCAAAACTACTTGCTGAAAAGAAGGGGCTTGATGGTAACTACGAAAACACGACTGAGCGCGTCGAGCGCTGGATGCAGACTGCCGACGAGATGTTTACTTTTATCGAGGAGGCAAAGTGGAAACTGGATAAAGGCGACCTCCATGTGCGCCGGGGCATTCTTGCGGCGCTTGGTTCGAACCTCATCGTCAAAGATAAAATGCTTAGTATTGACACAGAGAAATGCCTCTTTCCCATAAAGAAAATATCAAAAGAGATACTCGCGATACGCAAACGGTTCGAACCGATAAATACCCTTGAAAAACAAAGACAATTTGAGCAAAAGTGCTCACAAAGTCCAACTCTGCTGGGGGATAGGGAATCGAACCCCAATTAAAGGCTTCAAAGGCCTCTGTCCTACCGTTAGACGATCCCCCAAATACGTCTACTACGAATCTAGAATAGCAAAAATACAGAACTTTGCGAGTAGCTAGAACGTTAATTAAAAAAATAAAAAGGGGTCAGTGATGACCCCCAGCGGCGGCTATGCGGGCTCGGATTTCGAGCCCTATCGCGTGCTCGACCTCTTGGCCCGTGTCTGGCTCAAACCTGTGCATGGCGAGGAATTCCTGGAATGCTACCTTTGTATCCTTGGCCCCAAGCGCGGCCTCTAGGATTTCTTCGATGTCTGCCACTTCCTCGTGCCGTTCTCGTTCGCTCCGTTTTCTAATCAAGAGCTTGGAACCGCTTTGAGCATTTGAGCGGGCGTTTTGAAGTC
>OBEQ011105802.1_pt1 | contig 20386 bp, 21 predicted proteins | sample 1670901 | NCBI WGS metagenome assembly OBEQ01 (sample SAMEA104232315, study PRJEB22302) | groundwater metagenome | biome: forest; feature: aquifer; material: groundwater | place: USA | collected 2011-08-07 | depth 5.4 m
TACAACACCAGACGTCCTCATTGGTCGCTTGGATTAATTTCTCCTTTGAGGTATATTGTGAGTACATTAACAGCCGAGAAGTCTCATATGTTATGGACTAATACATGAACTTGACTATTTTAGTGTTCTTGTATATACTATATTGTAGTATTATAAGTTAATATTATATAATCATATGTCTACAATATCTGTGCCCTTGAATTCAAAATTAGAGTTATCATTAGATTTCTTGGTAAAGTCTGGCGTTGCTAGTAATAGAGCCGCAGTTATGCGAAGAGCCTTAGAACGTCTTACTGAGGATGAGGCAGTTGCTGCCGTACTTCGCGCTAAACAAGAACCTATTCTTCGTGGAGATTTAATGGACTTAATGAAAAAAATTAAATAATAAAATAATGCAAGTATCTTTTAAGCCCTCATTTGTTAGGCAGATGAATAAATTGGAGAAAAGTCTAGTTGATGAAGTGTTGTATAAAATTGGTATTTTGAAAAATTCTAATGATTATACCTCGTTGAAAATTCACAAACTTCATGGGCGAATGAAAAATAATTGGAGTTTTTCTGTGAATTATAAAATACGAGTTGTATTTGAATATGAATCTAAAAAAGAAATAGTTTTGTTAACTATTGGTGACCATGATGTATATAATTAACGCAAATGTCTAAACCCACACACTTATCTTTGGATAGTTTTACAAACGCGCCCTTGGCGCAATCCAAAAATAAGTGTGGGGGTAAATTTTATGTTGTGGCGACGCCGATAGGAAATATGGGGGATATAACTATACGAGCCATCGAAGTGCTTAAAAGCGTTGATATCATTTTGTGTGAAGATACACGACAGACCAAGAAAATTTTAGAGAAATATAATATCAATAAACCTACTATGAGCTACCCGTCAGACGATGTCATCCGGGCAAGCCATACTCAGAAAAAGTTTACCCGAACTCGTTCGGGGGGCGGGTTCGCTAAAGTAGATAAGATTTTTGAGTTATTAGAAGAGGGGAAAAACTTAGCGCTGGTTTCAGATGCTGGCACTCCCACAATATCAGATCCTGGCGCTATGCTTGTTTCTCAAATTAAAAAGCATTTTATCTCCGCTAGGCAAGACCTAGCGGAAGTACAAGTAGTTCCGATACCGGGAGCTTCGGCTGTTATCGCTGCGCTTTCTGCTTCTGGATTGCCGACTCACGAATTTACTTTCCTTGGTTTTTTACCGCACAAAAAAGGCAGAGAGACTTTATTTAAAGAAATTGCGGAATCAAAAAGAACAATGGTATTTTATGAATCTCCACACCGAATTTTAAAAACTTTAGAATCACTTACTAAATTTTGCCCAACTAAAAAAGTTTGCATCGCACGGGAACTGACAAAAATTTATGAAGAGCTCCAAACCGGTTTGCCATCCGAGATTTTAAATTATTTTATTGAAAATTCTTCTAAACAAAGAGGGGAATTCACTGTTATTGTGTCATAAGATTTCCGCAGATGCGGAAATCTTATGAATTTATTTTAATTTATGTTTTAGACAAGTAATGATAGACCAATCAAAATCTCCTTTTTCTGCCAAGTATTTCATTTTATCTAACGCCCAAATACAGTCATCTAAAACTTTATTACATGCTTGATATAACATCTTTGATTCTTTTACCAGCTTATTATAAGCGTATCTTCCTGTATAAAATTCTTTTGGCATTTTTTCCCATCCGTTCATTTTGTAATAGCAGTTTACAATTTCATGAACTGGGTTGATGGCAGATTTATGCTTCTGCAAATTTGCCAAGTATCCTTTGAATGGATTTTTTAAGTCATTTTTTATGTTATCTTCCATCCTTCTATTTTAGCACAAATATGATATACCCCCACACTTATTTTGACTAACGAGGAGCATATATAAATTTATTCATATAATGTCCGAGAGACGTCAAAACATTGTACCCAGTTATATTTTTTGACTTTCAATAAGTGTGGGGGTATATTACTTTTATGGGTATTTTTATAAAAAAATTAGGCATAGATTTAGGGACAGCCAATACTTTGGTACTTTTACCTGGCAAGGGAATAATCTTAAATGAACCTTCTGTGGTAGCAGTTTCTGAGCAAGATAATAAGATTTTAGCTATTGGCTTTGAAGCTAAAAATATGATTGGAAAAACACCAGAATCTATTATTGTCTATTGTCCGATGAAAGATGGCGTGATTGCGGATTATCGCGTGACAGAAGCAATGTTGCATTATTTTATAAATAAAGCAATGGGGCGGTTTAATTTTTTTAAACCGGATGTGATGATTTCAGTCCCAGCGGGTATTACTTCTACCGAACGGAGAGCAGTTATAGAGGCAACAATACGCGCAGGCGCTAAAAATGCTTATGTGGTGAAAGAGCCCATATTGGCGGCCATTGGCGCTGGTATTCCAATTTATGAATCAAAAGGTCATATGGTTATCGATATTGGTGGAGGTACAACTGATGTAGCAGTTATATCACTTGGTGGAATTGTATCTTCTACGTCGGTTAAATGCGCTGGAAATAAAATAGATCAAGCGATAGCTGATTACATTAAAAAAACTTTTAATTTAATAATAGGTGACAGAACAGCAGAAGAAGTAAAAATAAAAATTGGCGCGGCTGTAATTTTAGAGGAAGAGCTTAGTGTCACAATTAAAGGCAGAGATTTTATTCAAGGGTTGCCTAGATCGGCGCGAGTGGGAACCAACGAAATAGTAAAAGCGATAGACGGAGAATTAAAACAAATAATAAAAGCAATTAAAGATGTGTTCCAAGAAACTCCGCCAGAACTTGCTTCTGATATTATAGATCAAGGAATTATTATGACTGGAGGGTCATCTCTATTACGAAATATTACTGATTTGGTTTATCGTAAAACAGGGGTAAAAGCGACTTTAGCTGAAGATCCGCTTTTTTGTGTGGTTAAGGGCACAGGCATAGCGCTTGAACATTTGGATGTGTACAAAAAAACAGTCTTAAGTAAAAAGTAGAATTAGGTGCTAGGGACTAGTTGCTAGTGACTAGAACCTAGAACCTAGAACCTAGAACCTAGAACCTATGAACCTAATTCAAAAACATTTTGATAAAAATAATTTACATCATGCGTATTTGATAGAGGGAACTAGAGAAAAAATTGTTCCAGAGATTTTTAGTTTTTGTGAAAATTTAAATATTAAAATTTCCGGCAACCCTGATTTTTGTCATATTACAGTTGATAATTTTAAAATCGATGAAGCATTCAATTTGCGCGCGATGTCAACGGACAAGAGTTTTACCCCCGGGAAAAAGGTATTTGTTATTTGTGTCAATAGTTTTTCTTTGGATGCGCAAAATGTTTTACTGAAAATGTTTGAGGAGCCAATAGAAAATACGCATTTTTTTCTAGTCGTACCGGACACTAATTCTCTCTTAAAGACTCTTGTCTCTAGATTTTATGTAATTTCCGCAAGGCAAGGCCTTGCGGAAGAAGTGAAAGATACAGAGAAATTTATCAGTGTGTCTTTGCAGAAAAGAATCGATTTTATTAAAGAATTATTAATCGAACCAGAAGAGAAAGATGAAGAGGGTAACGAAATTGTTGTTTTAGATTCTACTCGTTCAAAAGCTCTGAAATTTTTAAATGCATTGGAGATTATTTTGCATAGCAAATTTGTAAAGAATTTTTCTGGCTTGACCCTTCTCGAAGTACCGAGTGGAACCCACACCGTTCAAAATTCTTTACAAATTTGCTTGCAGCATTTTTTCAAAGTTCGGGAATTTCTCCGCATGCCCGGATCTTCCGTTAAGACTTTGATGGAATCTGTGGCGTTAATAATTCCTAATTTGTGATATATGGAGTACCATATATCAACAGCACTCGGACATCAAGCAAATTTATTTGCTTGTGCTCCTCGTTTGTTGATATAATACAAACATGCAGTATAACTTTTCAAATTTTAAAACAGAACTCAAAAAGGTGGGGGATTTTTTGAGTAAAGAATACAATCAATTAAATATAGGACGAGCGTCGCCTAGGGTGCTCGATGGTGTGAATGTCTTATCGTATGGTTCGCATGTTCCGCTAAATAATATAGCAAATATTTCTATTGAAGATCCGAAGACTTTGCGTATTGCGCCGTGGGATAAAAATCAAATCAAAGACATAGAAAAAGTGATAATAGCTTCAAATCTAGGACTTTCAGTCGCTACGGATGATCTGGGTATCAGAGTTATTTTCCCTCAATTAACAACAGAAACGAGGCAGAATCTGGTAAAAGTCTTAAAAGAAAAACTAGAGGAGCAGAGAATCACGGTGCGTCGCGAGCGTGAGCGTATCTGGGAAGATATTCAGGTAAAACAGAAAGAAGGAAAATTAACAGAAGATGAAAAGTTTAAAGCAAAAGAAGAATTGCAAAAAATTATTGATGAAGCAAATAGAAATTTAGAGGCAAGTTTTGAGAAAAAACAAAAAGAAGTTTCGGGATAAGAAATATGAATATTTTAATTTTTTTAGTTATTCTTTTAGTGTTGGTTGTAGTCCACGAGTTTGGACATTTTTTTACTGCGAAAAAGTTTGGTATTAGGGTTGATGAATTTGGCTTTGGTTTTCCGCCGAAATTATTTGGTCGTAAATATGGAGAGACGGAATATACTTTTAATCTTTTACCACTTGGCGGATTTGTAAAGATTTTTGGTGAGAACCCCGAAGAAGAGCAAGCTCTCTACGGGGCAGGTCCAGATGAAGATAGAAAATTTTACAATAAACCTGCTTGGAAACAAGCTATAGTTTTATTTGCTGGAATATTTGCGAACTTTTTATTGGCATGGATTTTGTTTTCTATTGGTTTTATGTCTGGACTTCCGACTTCAGCAGGAAGTCAACCAGCCGAATATAAACTTTCTGATGTAAATTTGGTAGTAGTTTCTGTTTCCGAAAAATCTCCAGCGCAAATAGCTGGTCTAATATCCGGTGATAAAATAATATCCATTACTAGTGGTGGCAACACACTTTCTGAAATTAATGGAGATACAGTTAAATCTTTTATAATTTCTCATAAAAATAAAGAAATTGAAGTAGGTTATATTCGTGGTAAAAATAATAACATAGAGTTTGCTAAAGTTATGCCAGTTATTAATACGGCCGAAGGTAAGCCCATGATAGGCATAGCCATGGATCAGATAGGTATAGCCAAATTGCCTATTTTTTTAGCATTTTTTGAGGGAATAAGATTGACCTTTTCTCTGGTAAAAAGTACTGCTCTAGGGCTTTATAGCCTTATTAATGATGGTTTAAGAGGTCGAGGTAGCCTTGATGCTGTGACGGGACCTGTGGGTATAGTGGGTATTGTAGGCAATGCTTATCAATTCGGCTTTGTCTATCTTCTCTCTTTTACGGCGCTTATTTCTGTTAACCTTGCAATTATAAATCTACTTCCCTTTCCAGCGCTGGATGGCGGAAGACTTTTCTTTTTGTTGATTGAAAAAATAAAAGGTTCACGCATTAATCCAAAGATAGTTAATACTATAAATATGCTTGGTTTTGGTGTTTTGATACTTCTGATGCTGATTGTCACTTATCACGATGTGGTGAAATTGTTTTAAAATAAGTTAAATAAAATACTTATATTTCTGCTATCGCAGAGTTATAAGTAAAAGAAAAAAAATGAAATTGAAATTAATTCACGAAGTTCGAGCGGTAAAAAATAAAAGAGAACTTGCGAATATAATAAAGGCGCAAAGAATCAGCGAAAAAGTTTTACGAGATGTTTTGAAACAACTTAAAACAAATGTTACAGAATCTGCTATCGCAGAATTTATGACAAAAAGATTTGTAAAATATGGCGCGCCAGTATTGTCTTTTCCCCCTATTGTCGCTTTTGGTAAAAATACAGCAAACATTCATCACGAGCCCAATAAGGCTAAGTTGAAAAAAGGCGACATCATAATGTTTGATCTTGGATGCACGGTGAATCATTATTGTTCCGATATGACTCGCACATATTTTTTTGGAGAACCTAATGCTAAACAAAAGAAAATATACTTAGCAGTGCTGGAAGCCCAAAATAGAGCAATCAAGAAGATACAAAAAGGGGAAAGAAGAGCAAAAGTGATAGATAAAATAGTAAGAAGATTTTTAGCTAAAAAGTTTAAAAATAATTTTAAACATGGTCTTGGTCATGGGGTAGGCACCGTCATTCACGAATGGCCAAACTTAAAACCAAAAAGTGAAGATATTCTTCCGGTAGGTTGTGTAATGACTATTGAGCCCGGAATATATTTGAAAGGTTTTGGCGGAGCGCGAATTGAAGATATGATTTTAATTACTAAAAATGGGTACATAAATCTAACTAAAGTATCCAAAGGTCTAAAAAGCGCGATTTTAAAAATTAAATAAATTTTTGCAAAGAAAGTTGAGTTATCCACACTATTTTTGACTTTCTATATTTTATCTTATAGTATAAGGATATGTTAAAAACAATTCTTCGCAAAAATTTACAAGAAAAATTCAGAATAGCACTTCTGACAGGTGGACCTTCGTTGGAACGTGGCATATCATTAAATTCAGCCAGATCGGTGCTGGATCATCTTGCGGATGATAACATTGAAATTGTTCCAATTTATTTTGACCAAAAAAAAAGAGCTTACAAGATTTCCAAAGCTCAGCTTTACTCCAACACTCCTTCGGATTTTGATTTTAAATTAGCCCAACATTCCTCTCCGCTCTCGAATAAATCATTAGTAAAACTTTTAAAGAGCGTAGATATAGCTTTTCCGGCGATGCATGGTCCATTTGGTGAAGATGGACAAATTCAAGTATTTCTAGAGAAAAACAAAATTCCTTTTATTGGATCAGGAAGCAAAGCTTGTAAAAATGCTTTTGATAAATATAAAGCGAACGAATTTATCAAGCAACATGGATTTTTTACTCTACCGTCAGTTGTATTGAAAATATACCATTCTGACCACAAGCAAATTCTTAAAAAGTTTTTCAAGGAAAACAACATTGAGCGAGCTATTGTAAAACCCGCAATCGGAGGGTCAAGCATTGGCGTTTTCTCGGTATCGAATGTTGATGAGGCGTTAAAAAAAGCGAATCTTCTTTTTTCTAAACGAATGGATACACGCGCAGTAGTTGAACCATTTGCTGAGGGAACTGAATTCACGATGATTATCCTCAAGAATCGCTTTGGCTTGCCAGTCGCGTTACCTCCCACGGAAATTGAAACTGACTATACGGGACATCAGATTTTCGACTTCAGGAAAAAATATTTGCCCACTCGCCAAGTAACGTGGCATTGTCCTCCAAGGTTTGATAATACGACGATCGAAAAAATCCAAGCGCAGGCAGAACAGTTATTTGCGCTGTTTAATATGCGCGACTTCGGAAGATTTGACGGATGGGTGTTGCCTGATGGAAACATTTGGTTTTGCGACTTCAACCCAGTCTCCGGTATGGAGCAGAACAGCTTTCTTTTTCAGCAAGCGTCTCGCGTAGGAATGACACATAGCGATATTTTACGTTACATTGTTGAAAGAGCATGTGCTAGGCACGATATAAATTTTCCAACGATGACTCAAAAAATAACACAAAAGCGTAAAAGAGTAAATATCATAATGGGTGGAGACAACTCCGAGAAACAAGTTTCGCTTATGAGTGGCACAAACGTGTGGCTAAAACTTCGTCATTCAAAAAGATATCAACCACAACCATATCTTTTAGACCCCAAAGGGAATGTTTGGCATTTACCATATCATCTTTGTTTAAACCATACGGTCGAGGAGATTACCGAAAATTGCGAAAATTATCAAAATGCCGAGAAAAAACTGAGTGAATTTGAAGAGCGATCCCGTTTACATTTAGGTTTGTTGGAAGTAAAAGATAAAGAGGAATTTTTTGAACCACAAAAACTAACATTCAAAAAGTTCATTAAAGATTCTAAATTTGTTTTTATAGCGCTTCATGGAGGCGATGGAGAAAACGGGAATTTGCAAAAAATGCTCAAAGCAAAAGAAGTAAAGTTCAACGGCCCTGATGAAAAAGTATCACGGCTTTGTATAGACAAGTGGGCTACATCAAAATTTATCAATGACCTGGCTATCAAAGGCGTAACAGCTATACCGGGCAGAGTGGTTAATACCCGTACAATGTTTGGGTTCACTGATTTTGATCTTAGATTGTTCTGGGAAAAAGTTAGAAAAGAACTTGGTGCAGAGAGCTTGATTGTAAAACCCCGTGCAGATGGTTGTACGACCGGCATTGTTCATCTTTGCTTAGTTGACGATCTTATAAAATATTTAAATTTTGTTAGGAAATGCGCCGATTTTATCCCAAAGCAAATATTCAAAGGCCAAATTGATATTATTGAGATGCCAACAAAACAACCGCATAATTTAATTTTCGAAAAATTTATCGAAACAGATATACTACGAGTAAAAGACAACAAGCTTAAACATTTGTATCATACGGGTTTTGTGGAAATAACTGCTGGTGTTTTTGGAGTAAAAAACAAAATACAGTCTTTCAATCCAAGTATTACCATTGCCGAAGGAGAAGTTTTAACTGTGGAGGAAAAATTTCAAGGCGGCACGGGTGTGAATATTACTCCGCCGCCAGTAAGTATTATGAAAAATAAAATATTACAAAAAGTAAAAAATTTTATAGAAGAAATTGCGAAAAAAATCGGTATTCAAGGTTATTCGCGGATTGACGCTTTTGTAAATATTATCAGTGGAGATTTGTTGATCATTGAAATTAATACTCTGCCGGGGCTTACTCCTTCAACTGTTTTATACCATCAGGCATTAGCTGAAGAAAAGCCGATGTTTCCAAAAGAGTTTTTAGAGAAAATTATTAAGAATAGCGGATATTAAAATGGTAAAACTCTCAGCTATTAAGAGAATAGAAAATGAGGCGCACAAGATAGGAGGTGTTGTTTCATTGGCGCAAGGTATTCCATCTATTGGGTCTCATGAAATTATCAGAGATGAAGTAATCAAGGCCATAAAAAGAGGAGATGTCGATCATTATTCTCTTTCTGCAGGCGTTCCGGAGCTCAAGGAACTCATAGTCAAGAGATATAATTTAGATTTGGCATCAAGTGAAGTTATCATTACTGCCGGCGCGATAGAAGCCTTGTCAGCAATATCTTTAACTCTTTTCCATTCTGGCGACGAAATAATTACTTTTTCTCCTTACTATGTGGCTTATGCAAAAGTGCTAGGAATTTCCGGAGCCAAACTCATTCCTGAGTCGTTATCCGAAGAAAATAATTGGAGACCGAATATAAAGAGCTTGCGAAATAAAATTACAGAAAAGACCAAAGCAATTCTTTTATGCAGTCCTAATAATCCGACTGGCACGGTACTTACCAAAGAAGAATTGGAAGAAATCGGCGCGATTGCGCTCGAAAAAAATCTTCTAATTGTATGCGATGATGTATATAAGGAGTTTTATTATACACCCGAGAAACCATATTTTATTCATGATAATCCGCTTTTTAGGAAAAATTTGATCAATATAATCAGTTTCTCCAAAAATTTCTCTCTTTCTGGATGGCGTATTGGTTTTCTTATGGGCCCTCCAGAATTATTAGGGCAGATTTCTTCTATTCATGATACTTTAGTAAATTGCGCGCCGGTTGTCTCTCAATATGCCGCTATTGCGGCCATAAAGTTCGAAGAGCGCATTCTGCCTGAGATTATGCTGCATTACGCGGAGCATCGAAAATTAATGGGTGAGTCTTTAGAATCCCTTTCAGAATATCTTGAGTTTGTATGGCCGGATGGAAGTTATTATTTTTTCCCTAAAATCAAAAATTTAAAAGACAGTGAAAAATTTTGTTTTGATATGCTGAGAGAAGCGAGAATGGCGGCAGTCCCGGGTTCCGCATTTGGACTTGGTGGAGAAGGGCATATTAGATTGTGTTTTGGAAGGTCTAAAGAAGACATCATCGAAGGGATGAAGCGTTTCAAGAATTATCTCATTAAATGGTCGCCATCCGTTTAAGTTGCATTCCAAGTATTTTTGTACTAATATCTAACTATGTCACAAGATAGACTTATAAAACTTGCCTGCGAAACCTGCAAAAGGATAAATTACTGGTCCAGCAAAAATAAAAAACTCGTCACCAAAAAAATCGAGCTTAAAAAGTATTGTAAATGGTGCCGCAAGCAAACTAAGCATAAAGAGATTAAAAAATAGATTTTTAATGCTTTTCTGCTATACTGAAATCTGTATTCTTTGAATACGGGCGATTAGTTAAGTGGCATAATGATTCTCTCCAAAAGAATAGTCGGGAGTTCGATTCTCTCATCGCCCGCATGTAGAAGAATAAATTAAAATAAATTAATTTTAGCTAAATCAACCTTATTTGACGCATCAAACCATTTTATTTCTTTGTCGCGTTTAAACCAGGTCATCTGGCGTTTCGCGTATTTTATGGTTTCTCTGATTACTTTTTCTTCAGTTGGATCGTCGTATTCAAATCCAAGCTCTCTTAGTCTTTTTTCTGACACACCAGCCCCACCACGGCGGGCAGGCTTTTTTAATTTTTCTATTTCTTTAAGTAGTCCCATTTTAAACATTTTTTTTACCCTTCTTTCTATTTTATTTTTTAAAATATCTAGTGGTAAATATAAGCCAATTTTTATAAACTTAAACGGTGACACACTTTCTGCCATGGCAGAGTTTGAATCACTACTGTTGGAATATTGTTTTAACGAAGGGACCTTACCCAGGGCTTTCGCTATTTCAATCGCTCTTATTAATCTAACTTTATTTTTAGGTTCTATATCTTTCGCGCGTTTAGGATCAAGTTTTTGCAATTTTAGCATTAGTACGCGGTCGCTTACTAATGCTAACTTTTTGCGAAGTTTTATATTTGGCGGAACTTTTGGAAAAATTATACCCTTTGTTATCGCATCAATATAAAATCCTGTACCTCCGCAAATGATTGGTATTTTTCCTATAGCGACAATCTCCGCTATCGCTAAGTTTGTCATCTTTATAAAATCCGAAACAGTGAAAGTTTTTTTAGGGTTGATAACATCAAGAAGGTGATGTGGCACCCCTTTCATTTCTTTTTGGGTAATTTTACCCGTGCCTATATCTAGTCCTTTATATATTTGTCTGGAATCAGCTGAGATTATTTCTCCGTTTATTTTTCTAGCAATCTTTACGGCTAAATTACTTTTGCCTGTGGCAGTTTGTCCTAAAATTACGATAACAATAGGTTTCTTCATCCCTTTTTCGCCAGAGGCAAAGAGCCTTAGGCTGAAATTATTTTAATATCGGCGCCGATAGAATTCAGCCGTTCGGCAATTTCTTCATAACCACGACTTATCATATAAACGTTTCGGAGAATGGAAGCGCCACTAGCCCCTAACATTGAAATAAGAATCACCATTGATGGACGCAAGGCCGGAGGACAGACCACCTGAGCTCCTTTGAGTGGTGTTCCACCTTTGATATAAAGACGATGCGGGTCAGCCAGAGTGATATCAGCGCCTAAACGGTTTAATTCCGTTAGATATATTGCCCGATTTTCATAAACCCAGTCGTGAATCATTGTTTGGCCTTTGGCGCGTATAGCAATTGGCACAAAAAATGGCAGGTTATCTATATTTATTCCTGGGTAAGGATTGGAATGAAGTTTATCATTTAATGCTTTCAATTTGCTTGGAAAGATTTCTATATCAGCGAGTTTAGTGCGACCGTTATAAGAATAATAAATTTTTGAAATTTTATATTTCAAATTCATTCTCTTTAATTTTTCTATTTCTAGAGACAAAAAATCAATGGGAGCGCGGGCTATAGTTATATGTGAATCAGTCACGATTGCGGCGGAAACGAACATCATGGATTCGATCGGGTCTTCACTATTCCAATATTCAATATCTTTATTTATCTCAACTATCCCATGAACAGTTAAAGTTGAGGTGCCAATTCCGTCAATTTTTACTCCTAATACTTCAAGGAAAAAACACACTTCTTGCACCATATAGTTTGCGCTGGCAAAATTTACTTTTGTAGCGCCCGGAATAAGAGCGGAAGCTGTTAAAACATTTTCACAAGCAGTATCTCCGGATTCATACATCACGATTTCCCCTTGTTTGAGTTTTCTTTTAGTGATCTCATAATTTTTGGCTGTAGTTTTTATTTTTACCCCGAGTTTCTCTAATGCAAATATATGCGCCGCAATTGTGCGTTTACCTAGATTGCAGCCGTGAGAGTGTGGGAGAGAAAAAGAAGACAATTTATGAATGAGTGGCCCTATTAACATAACAACTGAACGTGTTTTAATTGCTGATTCAATATTAATATTTTCTAAATTAAATTTCCTTGGAGGTATGATTATCAAAGTGTTTTGGTTGACCCACTTGACCGCAACTCCGATACTCTCTAGAATTTCAATTACTCTATAAACTTCTTCAATTCGGGCAATACCGTGGAGTGTTGTTTTGCCGCTATTTATAAGTGAAGCGCACAAAAGTCCGACAGAGCCGTTCTTTGAAAAATTTGTTTTAATAGTTCCGTTTAATTTTTTTCCTCCATTAACCTCGAAATCAATCGAATCATTTATAGAAACTATTTGGTGGTCTAAAATATTACTTATTTTTAAAAGTAATTCTGTCGTAAAATTTTGCTCACCTTTTTCCATTCGGGGAATTGAGCTCTGAGAAGTGTTTAAGGCTTTGGCGAATTGCTCCTGCGTCATCCGGCGATGTTTGCGTAGTTCTTTAATAAAATAGCCGATCTTTTCTTGCTCGGTTTGTACTTCTATTTTCATATCAAACAGTATATCTCATATATGATATAATGCAATAGTGAGCCGCACCGATGACAATTTCAAGTTTTTCTTTGGCGGCAATTAACGGTATGGAACTAGAATTCAAAAAAATAGAGATTTACGTTCGTAGCACTTTTTAAAAAGTTAGCAACAATGATACGGATGTGCTCCTTGAAAGAAAATAATCCATGATACAAAAGCCGTACCACGAATCAAATCAACAAGGGTCGTGAGCACTAATAGAATTAAAAGGTTTAACAATATTCTTTTTCCAAGACTAAAATTTCCCCTGTTTAGTTTTCGATCAGCGAAGATCATTAATATGATAAAAACTACCAAGGAAAACCAGGCAAGAGGACTGAAAAACAAAATTAACGACATTAATCCATAAGGTACAAACAGACCTAAAAACCCCGCAATATATCCTAGAGGCGAGGGTGTGTTTCCTGGAAATCTTGAAAGACCCAAAATAACATAAACAGCAGTCGTAAGAAGCCACCAGAACCAAACTGATCTAAATATAGCAAACTTGTTCTCATTCATATGCTTATTGCTTATTAGTTAATAATTTTCGACTTTATGATTAAAAAATTTTCTTCCCCCAAAATTAAAATATGGTTCGAGCCGATGTTTTTCTACGGGTTTCCACGAGAATTTCGGTAGAACGCATAGATAGTGAAGATCATCAAAAAGCCTCCAAAAATTCTATCGGGCAATCGCCAAAAATCAGATATACTCCCGTAGAGAAGTCCGATCGAAATTAATAGCAGCACTACATAAACGCCAGGGTTTTTGCGTTGACGTTTAAATTCTTGTTCCTGCTCCTGCGACGACATTTTCCACAGCGAAATGCCGTAGCGGACCGTATTAGCATAAACTAGCACGGATAGTATGAACAACATAATAACAAGACCCACAATCGAGAAGATTAAGAGTGGCTGTTGATTAAATACAGCGGCATAGAGCATTGATCCGATCAAAAGAATGAAAACTATAAGAATGAAGATGTTTTTATAATGCATACCCTTTATTGGTCTTCGGTTCTGATTTGACTTTTTCCTACGTGGTGTGTCTATTGTACCAAGTCCGAACCTATTTTCAAAATCGCTGATACAGCGTTCCCCGCGCGCTGAAGCGCCTCTGTGCGAAGCACAGAGCTTTCCAAAATGGAAAGTGCGGGAAAACGCTAAATACAAAGCGGACGAAGTTTTGCGAAAACAATTTTCTGGGAAAAGGATTTCGCAAAACTTCGGCAAATATTTTTTGAAATTCGGCGGGGTTTCGGATTTGGATTCCGCGCGCAGGAAGGGTCTGGGAGGGAATGCGCGCGGGATTTGGGGATGGGGAAATTAAAAAATTTAGATTATTTTGTAATATTAAAGATTTATATCAGGCCATATGAAAGTTAGTTATTTGTGCTATAATATAATAGTAATGAAGAAAACCGACGAACAATTAATTTTAAATTACCTAGAAGGAGACGAAAATGCTCTCAATACTCTTGTTGATCGTTATCTTACTGACGCATATAATTTTGCTTTTCAACTGACACATGACTCTCAAGCCACAGAGGATGTTGTCCAGGAGTCATTCATAAAAGCATGGAAGAACATTCGTGGATGGAAACGAGGAAGCAGTTTCAAGACATGGCTTTTTGCAATTACGCGAAATACTGCTATTGATTGGTTGCGTTCCAGGAAAGATTTAATTCTTTCAACCTTTGAGAATGAGGCTGGGAAAAATATATTAACAGAAACACTTGCTGATGAAAATCCATCACCCTTTGAACTTATTACCAGAGCAGAAGACGCTTTTTTTGTGAAAAATCTCTTAGAAGAACTAGATCCGCTTTATCGTGATGTTATTAATCTTAGATATTCGAGCAATCTTACTTTCAAAGAAATTGGAGAAATACTAAAAAGACCGCTTTATACTATCAAAAGTCAGCACCGTAGGGCTATTATTGCTCTCCGCCGTTCCCTAGAGACCAAAACGGTTTAGTTTTATACTTTTCACGGTTAGAATGCACCAAAATGCATTCTTTTTTCGTCTAATTAATATGGATAAGATAAAGCCACCAAAAATCCTTAGAAGTAATATTATTTCAGGAATTATACGAGAGGATCACCACCGAGCAAAAATGTATCTTTTCTTTTTTACTACCGCTCTTTCTCTATCTTTAGCAGGAGTTATTTTATCTCTCAAATACCTTGCAGAGAGTTTTTACCAATTAGGTTTTTATGAGTACATTTCACTTATATTTTCTGGAGACGGGACAGTTTATTCCTATTGGAAAGAGTTATTTCTTTCACTTATCGATTCAATGCCAATTATCGGAATGATTGCTTTTCTTATGGCCTTAGGAGTTCTGGTTTGGTCAGGGGCGAATGCATTTACCAACACTCGCCGTTTTATTTTACAAGTTAATTAAAAATTATGGACTTAAAAGATATACACAATTCAAAGACAGTTCGCGGAATCATTATTGGGCTTGGCGTTGCCGTCCTCGTCCTTGGTATTTTTAAACTTGGACAGGTTTCCGGTTTCCACAAAGCAATGTTTTCTCAAAGATTCGGGGATAATTTTAATAGAAATTTCATTGATCCCCATGGAGGAGGATTCTTTAAAGATTTTTCTGATAGAAGAGGTCCCCTGGGAGGTTATGGTGCCGTTGGGAAAATTGTAAGCATTCAACTTCCTCTTATTGTTGTTGCTGGACCGGATAATCTTGAAAAAACAATTTTGATAAAAGAAGACACTTTGGTTAGACAATTTCGTGAAGAAGTTAAAGTGACTGATTTAAAAGTTGGAGACAACATAGTTGTTCTTGGGGTTCCAAACGAGGGAGGACAGATAGAAGCTAAGCTCATTCGTACTGTGCCATCTCCATCTGGTATGATGCCGAATAATCAACCTCCTCAATAAACATGAAAAATATTAATTCAATCAAAACTTGGATTTCCAAGCACAAAATTTTTTCCTCAATCATAGCTATAACTTTTGCTATTATTTGCTATGCGGTAATTTGGGGTTTTGGTGGCAATAGCCAAGAAACACGCTACGTCCTTGCAAATGTTGAGAGAGGCACGATAGTCTCTTCAGTTTCAGGAACCGGCCAAGTATCAGCCTCAAACCAAATTGATCTGAAGCCTAGGGCATCCGGCAATACAAATGTTTCCGGAAATATAACCTATATTGCCGTGAAGGCAAGCCAAAAAGTAAGGCAGGGCCAGCTCCTTTTTTCCCTTGACGATCGTGATGCTCGGAAAACGGTTCGAAACGCTGAGACTAGTTTGGAAACTGCACAGCTTGCTTTAGATAAATTTAAACAAGCTCCCAAAAATGCGGATGTATTAACAATAAAGCAAGCTATCGCTAATGCGGAAACATCAAGAACTGATGCGGAAAAAGCAGTCACAGATGCCTATAGGAATCTACTTAATACCTCTACTGCAGCGTCATCAAGCAATTCATCCGATACGCAAACTCCGCCCATGATCATTGGAACATATACCAAAGACCAAGAAGCGACCATCGTGATTAATATTTATCAAACAGGTAACGGAGCATATTTTAGCGCAAGCAGTGTTCCTGCCGGAATCGTAAGCGGGGCGGGAGAAGTTACAACAGCAGTTTCTCAGCCTATCGGGGATTCAGGGCTTTATATTAAATTTGCAACCACTAGTCCTTCAGGTCAATCTTGGATTATTAATCTCCCAAATAAATCTGTCACCGCTTATGATGCGAATTATATTGCATATCAAAATGCTCTTGAAAATCAAAAGAGAGTGAAAGATGTTGCGGATCTCACTGTTGCTCAAAATAATCAAAAATTAATTGATCTTTTGGAACCTGATGCGCTTGATTTGCGTGCTAAACAGTTGGCGGTTGATCAAGCGCAAAATACTCTCAATGATGCCAAGCAGGCGCTTCAGGATTATTCCGTAACCGCGCCGTTTTCGGGTGTTATTTCAACGGTGCCTGTACAAGAAGGCGAGCTGGTGACTTCCAATACCGTTTTAGCTACATTGATAACTGAAAAGCAATTTGCTGAAATATCACTTAATGAAGTGGACGTGGCAAAAATAAAAATCGGGCAGAAAGTGACCCTCACTTTTGACGCAATACCAGATCTCTCTATGTCGGGAAAAGTAGCTGAAATTGATTCTACTGGTATGGTCTCTCAAGGAGTCGTCACTTATATTGTAAAAGTAAGTTTTGACACACAAGACAATCGGATCAAACCCGCCATGAGCGTATCAGCGGCAATTATCACAGATATTAAGCAAGATGTACTGGTAGTACCGAACAGCGCGGTAAAATCACAAAACGGTAGTAGTTATGTTGAAAAATTTAACACACCTTTGACGCCACCCACCGATGGAGGAGTAGGCTCTATCTCAAAAATCATTCCAAATAAAATTCCAGTAGAAGTGGGCATAGCAAACGATTCGCAAAGCGAAATAATTTCTGGACTGAAAGAAGGCGATGAAATAATTACAAGAACAATATTGCCGACAACTGCAAAAACAACAACAGCACCTAGTATTTTTGGTTCTCCCGCAACAGGAAATAGAGGAAGCGGAGGCGGTGGGTTTCAAGCACGTTAATAAAATGATTGAAATAAAAAATATCACAAAAACCTACAAGACGGGAGATATCGAATTTAATGCGTTGAATGATGTCTCGTTTAGTATTACTGATGGAGAATTCGTGGCTATTATGGGGCCATCAGGAAGCGGTAAGTCAACATTAATGCATATTTTAGGTGCTCTAGACAGCCCCACCAGTGGAACATATTTCCTTGATGGCAAAGATGTTTCCACCTTATCCGATGACGAACTGGCAGACATTCGCAGGGACAAAATTGGTTTTGTTTTTCAATCTTTCAACTTACTACCGAGAACGACAGTCTTGCGAAATGTAATGCTACCATTGGTTTACGCCGGAGTGCATGGCGTAGAGCGGGAAAACAGAGCAAAAAGTGCACTGGAGTCCGCTGGAATGGATGAAGAGCATTTTCACCATCTTTCCAATCAAATTTCTGGTGGTCAAATTCAGCGTGTGGCCATTGCTAGAGCTCTGGTAAATAGTCCCTCACTTATTCTAGCTGATGAACCGACAGGAAACTTGGATTCAAAAACAGGTGAAATTGTTATTGGTACTTTTCAAAGATTAAATAAAGAATTGGGTCGGACAATTATCCTTATCACTCACGAACAAGAAATAGCAGAGCATGCCGACAGAATTTTTTTTATAAAAGACGGAAAATTAGTTGAAGATAGAACAACGCACAAGAAAAGGATAATAAAATAATGAAAATAATAGATATAGCAAATGAAACATATGGTGCACTATCTGCTAATAAGGCAAGGTCGGGACTTACTATGCTTGGTATTGTGATAGGTATCGCTTCTGTCATTGCCATGGTTTCCATAGGCAACGGAGCAAAGGCCTCTATTCAATCAAGCATTGAGGGCCTGGGTTCAAATCTGCTAACAATTCTGCCGGGAATAGTACAACCCGGAAGAGGCATAGTTTCTTCTGGCCGCGGCACAGCTCAGACATTGAAAAACGAGGATATTGATGTAATAAAAGCTATAGATGGCGTCGCAGCCGTTTCGCCTGAAGTCTCTCGCAGATTTCAAGTAGTAGCAAGCGGTAATAATACCAATACCACGATCACTGGTGCTACGCCGGATTATCTTACCGTCCACAATATTGCCCTTTCCGATGGATCTTTTATTTCTGATGCAAATGAAAGAAGCATTGGAAGACAGGCAGTTCTTGGAAATACTGTCGCGACTGATTTATTCGGAGACCAAGATCCATTGGGAAAAACAATTCGCATAAATAAAGTTAATTTTAATGTCATAGGCGTCCTGGTGGCCAAGGGTGGAGCTGGATTTTCTAGACCAGATGATATGATTTTTATTCCTCTTTCTACTATGCAAAAAATTCTCTCTGGGGTGGATTATCTCTCCACAATGGCTGTTTCCGTAACAGATAAAAATAGAATGACCGAAGTAAAAGAATTAGCGACCACTGCACTTTTGGATAAGCATAATATAGCTGAGGCAGATTTCTCAATAATTTCCCAAGAAGATATTTTGGGTACTTTAACTACCGTGATAGATACTTTTACGCTTTTCTTAGCGGCCATTGCCTCAATTTCACTTTTAGTTGGTGGAATAGGCATTATGAATATGATGCTAACAACAGTAACTGAACGTACTAAAGAGATTGGATTACGAAAAGCTATCGGGGCAAAAAGAAAAGATATAAATCTACAATTTCTTTCAGAGGCAGTTATGCTAACATTTATCGGTGGATTTTTTGGAATTATCTTGGGCTGGCTCATATCTTTTATCGTTACATCAACTGGAATTCTTGCCACACAAGTTTCCCTTTCCTCAGTTTTTCTAGCCTTTGGTGTATCAGCTGGTATTGGTATTATCTTTGGCTATTACCCGGCTCGTCGAGCCGCCATGTTAAACCCAATTGACGCATTAAGGGATTAGAAAAACTTGTCGATCTAGCAGGTTGATCAATTAAAAAATTAAAAGGTCTTAAAATTATTAGTAATTAATGTTTTTAAAAAATTATGAAAAAAGAAATGAATAAAAAAATTGGTTTGGTAGTTGTAGGAATTGTAATTTTAGCGGGAGTATTTTACGGAGGTATGGTTTATGGCAAGAGTCAAATACCAGTTAGGGGAAATCAGGCTTTTGGTCAAAACGGTGCAGTAGGTGCTAGGGGTGCAAGAAATGGTGGAGGTTTTGGAGGATTTACGACTGGAGAAATTATTTCTAAGGATGATAAGAGCATTACAGTTAAACTTCCCAACGGAGGTTCTAAAATAGTTTTCTTTACCGATAAGACAGCTATTACAAAAAACACAACGGGTTCTCTCGCAGACCTAACAGTAAATGAAAATGTAGTCGTTAGTGGTTCTGCAAATGCAGACGGGAGTATTAGTGCGCAATCTATTCAGCTCGGTGCTAGTCAAAGGTTTCAACAAACGCAAAATCAACCCACTAGTAATTAGGGAGTCTCGCCCGCGACTCCTCCTGTCCTTCGCGGGAGGGTGGGTCAAGCGCATTTGCATTTGCGCCTTCGGGCATTTCCGCTATGGTGTCCATGGCTAAAGGACGAGTGCCTGTCCCGAATTGTAATACTGAACTTCGTAGCGAAAGCGACACCACAAACATAGACATGAAAAACGTAGAGTAGGGATGGCGAGGGCAGAACACTCTCGGTAATCCGAGAGTGTAGTCCCGACCCGGGGAGAGGAAACTTCCTCTCCCCAAGAAGGGTGGGCAATTTCTAAACGGCTCATTTCCGAGTATTTGAGCCGTTTGAGCTTTTGCTTGCCCACTCATAGGCATCTAGGCACTCGTAGCCCTAGCGGAAATGCCCGAGGCGGATGCCGAGGGTGCACCCCTTTGATCTTGGACATCAAAATGATAGAATGCTCGTAGGCACAATATTTTGAATTTGTATTTTATTTTTTGTCCGCCCCGAATTTCGCCAAAACAAAAAGAGGAGCAAATGGAAAATTCCTCCCCAAACCCCTCCTTTTCCATTTGCGACTTCCGAATTCAAAAACAAA
>OBEQ010289274.1_pt1 | contig 20384 bp, 17 predicted proteins | sample 1670901 | NCBI WGS metagenome assembly OBEQ01 (sample SAMEA104232315, study PRJEB22302) | groundwater metagenome | biome: forest; feature: aquifer; material: groundwater | place: USA | collected 2011-08-07 | depth 5.4 m
AGCCCCGCCCGTGCGGTGCAGTAACACCCGACACGCGACGCATTATTACGCACCGTCGTGGGAATGCGCGTTCGTCCCAAAGGCGGCGATGCGCGAAACGCGGCCGGCCAAGCTGATCGGTAAGGTGTAGCGCATGTGGTCATCATGTCTTCGGAAACGGCACGCGGGATGCGTACCGAGCGTTCATGCCTATCTCACAATTTCGCCGGTTCTCAGCGGTTCCGTTATTGGCGTTCGCGCTGTTGACCATCTCGACACCCGCCCGCGCCCAGGGCTTCATCAGTCCGCTGATCGGGTACGACTTCGGCGGTGATTCGGGATGTCTACAGCTCAGGAACTGTCAGGACAAACGTCTCAATATCGGAATGGCTCTCGGTGTCCTCGGTCCGGTCCTTGGTTTCGAAGAGGAGATCTCGGACGCCCGGAACTTCTTCGGAGAGGTTCCAGGTCAAAAATCCAGCGTCGTCACGGTCATGAGTAACCTGATGGTCGTTCCGGCGCTGGGTCCCATTCATCCGTACGTGGTCGGCGGGCTTGGCTTGATGAAGACACACGTCGAGTTCACCACCTCAACGGTGCTGTCCACCAAGGAAAGTAGTCTGGCCTGGGATTTGGGTGGCGGAGCCATTGTGCTTTTCTCGCCGCATCTTGGCGTACGCGGAGACATCCGTCATTTCCACTCCATGCAGCGAGCCACGGTGCCACTGCTCGATACAATCTTCACCGATGCTCGATTGAACTTTGGACGCGCAAGCGCGAGCCTGGTCCTCGCCTTCTAGCACCATTCGAACGGAGGTCGCCGAGGACGCCTACAATGGCGGTATGACACGCGTAGCCGTCTTGAGCGTGTTGGTGGTGCTTGTGACCTCCCCGGTTGCGAGCGCCGCGGATGCGATTCAGATCGTGACCGCGGCGCGTTCCGTCCAACCCGGCGAGGTGGTGTTGCTCACCGCGAGCACCGCGGCACCAATCGAGGCGCTTCACGCGCGCGCGTTCAACCGAGATCTGCCGACGTTCCGCCTCGATTCCACGACATGGCAAGCCGTGCTCGGTATCGACCTGAACATCGCGCCGGGCTCGTACCCGGTGTCATTTGATGCCGTTCTCGACCGACACCAGGTCGATACGACGGTCACCCTCGCTGTTCGGAGCCGGGTATTCGCGACGCGCACCTTACGAGTCGACGATGCGTTCGTGAATCCGGCGGCGCCGATAGTGCGACGCATCATCAGCGAAGCCGCTGAACTGGCGCGCGTATGGGAACAATCGGCGCAGAGCCGACTGTGGAGCGACGCGTTCGTGCGCCCGGTTCCAGGGCGCGCGACCAGCATCTTCGGCACGCGGAGCATCTTCAATGGCCAGGCTCGACAGCCACACGGCGGAACCGATTTCCTCAGCCCCACAGGCACACCGATTCAGGCCCCGAACAGCGGCCGCGTGGTCGTGGCGCGCGAGTTGTACTTCACGGGGAATACCGTCGTCATCGATCACGGCCTCGGAATGTTTTCGTTGCTCGCCCACCTGTCCGTTATTGACGTACACGCCGGCGATAGCGTGACCGCAGGTCAGATCGTCGGGCAGGTCGGCGCAACGGGACGAGTCACTGGACCGCATCTTCATTGGGCCGTACGGATCGGCAACGCACGCGTTGATCCCCTGGCCGTTCTTGCCATCCTGGGCGAATCGCCCAAAGATCCATCCCCGGTTCGACCAGCGTCGTCAGCAAAACCGCAAGAGTGACCTTGCCTCAGTCGGGGAGGCCGCACGTTGCGGCCGCGGTGGCCGACGGAGATCCCACAGATTAGGCGCGGACGGAGGGTTGGCTGCGGATGTATACTCCGCCCCGCCGAGTAAGCCTGCAACTGGGCTTCCGCGTGACGTTCTGAGCATCCCCTCTCGTTGGGATCACAAGGGGGCTGGGCCGATCGATTCTGCCCGGCCTCACTCGAACCTTCGACCCCGGCTTCGGATCAATGGTTATCGCGCAGCCCTTCGACCCAGCCACCAGCTGAAGGCGAGGACTAAGACGCCGGGAATAAGGGCGCTCGAGAGCCCATTGATGCCTGCGTGCTGAAGGGCGGCGGGGCCGCCCCACGCAATGAGACCGAGCAACGCAGCAGCCCAGACGAACGACGTGAGCGCATTGAGCACGCTGAACCGTACTGGGCGCACTCGCGCGTACGCGCAGGCAGCCGCGATCGCAATCCGCAACCCGGGCGCGAAACGCAGCGCGAGAATCATGGGCACCTCGTGCCGCTTTACCCGTGCGACGATCGCGTCGTGGCGTGTGGCGACGCGGCGGAATCGCTTCAGCCAGCCGTCCACACGGCCCCGAAGAGCGTAAAAGTACAGCTGGTCTCCCGTGGCGGAGCCAAGCGCCCCGGAGACCATCACGGGCCACCACCGAAGCTCGCCTGCTGACACCATCACAGCGGCGGCAACGAAAACGACCTCACCTTCTATGATCGCGGCGGCGTAGATCATCACGTACGCGAGCGGCCCCGAGAAGATCATGCAGCTGTGCCCGCAACGGAATCACGCACAACGCTCGCAATTCGCTCCAGTTCGGTCGCGCCGAGCGATGCGTAAATCGGAAGCTGAATCGCGGTTGCCGCGCGCTGGGCTCCGGGTGCTGGGGCGTGATTGCCGCCGAACAGTGGCAGTTCGGTGCAGACGTCGACGTGCAGCGTCTCCACGTCGACGCCGTCCCGGATACATCGACGTACTACGTGGTCTCGATGGTCCGTGTACACCGCGTACTGATAGAACACGTGCGTACGATCGCACGGAACGCGCGGTACCTCGATCGCAACTCCGTCGAGGGCCGCTCCGAGCGCGCGCGCGTGTTCAACGGTCGATCGGGTCCATTGATCCAGGTGCGTCAGCCCCTCGAGCCCCAGCGCCGCCTGGACGTTGGTGTACCGCTGGTGGTACGAAGGAGGAATGGGTGACAGGGGGCGGATTTTCTCCCACATGTACACGTCGCGTGTCGAATGGAGGCAAGCGGAAACCCACAGGATCGGGAACACCGAGATTGTAAAGACACGCGGCATGACGCCGATGCGCTGCACGCGGCCGAGAAACAGACGCCGCCTCACATCGGACTCAGACGGCCACGGCGCCGAGTCCACGAGCGTACGGACCCTGTTTGCGAGCGCAGGATCGTTGGTGACGGCCATTCCCCCGCCGTAGGTATTCAGCGGCTTCAGCAACTGGAAGCTGAAAAACCCGGCGTCGCCTAACGCCCCCACCGGACGCCCGCGCCAGGTTGCGCCGAGTGCGTGGGCACAGTCCTCGATCACCGCGAGGCGGTGCTGTTTGGCGATGTCAAGGATGGCGCCCATGTCGCACGGCAACCCGTATAGATGCGTCGGAACCACCGCGCGTGTGCGCTGTGTGATCACGCGCTCGAACGCAACAGGATCAAGGGTGAAGGTCGTCGGATCCACGTCCGCGAACACGGGGACAAGGCCGGCTGCTCGAGCGAGCTCCGGAATGACCCAGAACGTGAGCGCAGGAAAGACGACCTCGGACCCTTGCGGCAGCTGCAGCGCCTGAAGAAGGTAGTAGAACGCCATCCGTCCGGTTGACGTGCTAATCGAGTGGCGCACGTCGACGCGCTCCGCGAATGCATGCTCGAACATGTCGAGGTGCGGACCCCGCACCAGTTGATGACGGCTCTGAAGCGCCGCAATCGTCTGTTGAGTGTTGGGGATGATGCGCGCCCCATATCGCGGAATCGCCCTTAGCATGCGACGATCCTGGACATGATGGCGACCTCCGACCGTCCATGACGTGCGGAGACCCGTTCATCCCACTTGCGGATCAGCAGTTCGCTTCCGCCGAGCCGCAGATAATTCGCGAGATAGGAGGGGCGCACATAAAAGCGGGTGTATGCCGCGCCGAGGAGAAACTTCAGCTCATCAGCCGAGAGCGATGGATGGTGGAAGGTTGGCGTGTAGCCGTCGAACCGCTGCCAATCAGATTCATACACCAGTGACGACAGCTGGCGCCACATGGGAGTGCCCGGGTACGGCGTGAGAATCTTGAACTGCGCGACGGTCGACCCAAGTGCAATGGCGTACTCGACGGTCGCAGAGATCGTTGACCAGTTGTCCTGCAGGAAGCCGAATACATAGAACGCAGCCGTCACGATGCCGCGCGTTCGACACTCGTCGATGACCCGCCGCTGCTGCTGCTCCGGAATGGGGCGGCGGCCGGAGCGCTTCAGCGTGTCAGTCGACATCGTCTCGACGCCGAAGCTGATCGCAGCGAGCCCAGCCGCGTGCAATGCGTTCAGCAGCAACGGGTCGAGCCGGTCCAGCCGGGTCTCGCACTCGAACCGCAGTGTGAGACCGCGAGAGCGGATTTCATCACAGAGCGCCAGGCATCGATCACGATCATCCGTGAACAGCGGATCACGAAACACGACGTAAGGATTCGGCTGCAAGGCAACCAGAGCCTCGAGCTCGTTCGCGATGTTCGCCGCCGTCCGCGCCCGGTGCGACGCGAGGATGCGGTGGGGGCAGTACGTGCAGAACTCCGGACAACCTCGACTCGCGAGGACGGGAAACGTCCCGCCCATCGGACGCCCTGCGAAGGGCACCGACAGCGCTCGCCGTCCGGTGCCCCCCACGAGATCCCAACGTGGGAACGGGAGCGCGTCGAGGTCCATGCACGGCTCGCTGACCACGCGGCCGCGCAGCTCCTGGCCAGATGCCAGCCTCGCGATCGCGTCCTCGGGCTCGCCCATCACCACGAAATCCCCGTGCGCGTCGAACAATTCAGGCATCTTTGACGCAGCGAGACCCACGAAGCCGACCCGCATACCGCGGTCACGTTGCGCCTGTGCCCACGCGGCCTCGCGCCGGAAATCGACCAGCGAGGTCAAGACGATCGCGACATCGCCGTCCGCCTGCTCGCCCCGCGTCGACACCACCTCGTGACCGGCGGCCGCGCACAGGGCCGCGATGTACCCCATCTGCACGCTCGGAATGGCGTGGAGTCGCCGTTTGAGCATGCAGATGATCCGCGTCACGCGAGAGAACGGCCGCAGTCGCGACCCGTATCCTCCGGCAACCGTGTCCTTACTGACGAATCCGTCTTCGGACTCCAGATCGACGAGAACGACACGCATGCTTCACTCTCCTTCTTCGCGCGTCACGAGGAGCGCGTCGAGAAAGACGCCGGGACCAAGCACCGGTGAAGGACAACCCACACCGGGCGCGGGCCTCGCGCCGGGACAAACTGAAGACTGGACGGTTAGGAGAGAGAAACGGCGGGTGGGCCGCGCGACACCAGGCCGCTCAGGCCCGGGTTCGTGCGGAATCGTTCGTAGCGATGAGACGCACCGATCGACCCGAGGGCACGAGCTAGGATCGGTGACGGGCTGGGCAGCAGGTCAGTGGTGAGGTTTCCGGGTTCATCGCGATCGGCGCGCGAATGCCCGGGCACAACCGCCCTTCGGATGGACGGAAAGGCGGCGGGACGCGCCGCACGTATCCGCGCGCGCGAAAAATGCCCGCGGCCGTGGTTCAGCCAGACCTGCAGGCCGCGCCGCGCCGTGCGCGCAACGAGATCCTGATCCCCGTCGCCGTCGACGTCCGCTGCGATGACACGCATGACGCGGTCGCGCGCCGCGAGACGCTGCGTACTGCCATACCGCGAGAGACGAACGAGCAGTTCCGACGAGCTGTGAGAGATCTGGACACGGTCAGCGATCCGATCGCCGTTCAGATCGACAACGAGACCGCGGGCAGAAACCGTCGTCGCGCTCAGTAACAGCGCGGACAAGACGCACGCGGCGCGGATTCCAGACGCGGCGGGGCGCATGAAGGCCGTCACTGTACCACGCTAACCGCGGCGCAGCACAACCACGAGACCGGCCACCGGCTCACCGTATTCGTACCGCATGACGGCTTCCGTCACGCTGGAAACCGTCAATCCGGCGTCGTGTGCCGCCGCCCGCACATGCGATTCGGTGTGCACATACCGTCCCGAGTCGGTCAATTGAAAAGGAAGGTTCCCGCCTCGCTCGACGGTGAACGCGATCCTGCCCCCGCCCCGGACCCGATTCGATGCGGGCATCAGCACCTGACGCAAATCGCCGAAATAGATGAGCGTGTCACACGCCGCGACGAGATCAAATTCAGCGGCTTGCGTCCGCGTGAGCCACTCCGTCAGTTCGGCGATCTCGAGCTCGTCGTAGACGCCGGTCGCCTCCGCGCGCGCGACCATGTCAGGCGATAGATCGATTCCGACCAGGCGCTTCGCGCGTCTCCGCAGGTCTCGGCCTGCCAGGCCGGTACCGCATCCCAATTCGACGACGTCGAGCGCTGTTGTCGCACCGAGCTCCGCGTCGAGCGCTTCGGCGAGCTTCGCCGGAGCCTGGTACTCGAGATCAGCGCACATGTTCTGTTCGTAGAACTCAGCGAACCGCGCGTACAGCTGCACGATGCAGCGGTCGGGCGCGCGAGGGGGAGGGGGCGCGTCCCGCAGCGAGACGAGGATCTGCTCGCCCTCGGCATCGCCGGGCGCCAGCTCCGAATAGCGCTCGTATGCGTCACGAGCGTCGTCTCGTCGCCCAACGATGTGTGCGAGCTCGCCGAGCGCCACCCACTGGTCAGGTTCGTCGCCCACCAGGAACGTTGCGTAGTGCTGACAGACGAACGCGGCGAGCACGTGCCCCTCGCTGCGTAACTGTGAGGCCAGCAAGACAAAGTCATGGGGAGGCGGATCGGCCGGCAACGGGTCTCCAGGCCTCAGGAGCTTCAACAGACCGTCCGTTATGGCCGTCTCTATCCAGCGGGTGCAGCCGTCCTGCGCTCCCTCACCGATCAGCGAGCCAACCTGGGTGGCGACGTCTGCCGCGGTACGTGTTCCGTCGCTGAGTTCCAGAATCAGTGCTGCAGTCGGATTGAGCCGATGCAGCCGTGCGGAGGCACTGTCGTACGCGAGATAACCCTCGTCAGTGGGAGCAAGTGCGACAACGGGGTCGCGAAGTATCCGATCGTGAGGGTCCATGACAGGGAGACGCTGCCGGGGAACACGTTGAACACGTGTTCCCCGACACGCGCTGAGGAATAAAGCCTAGTGGATCGACGAACTAATTGCCGTCGCCCTTCCCTTTGCCCTTGCCCTTACCCTTGCCTTTACCCTTGCCGTCGCCTTTGCCCTTCCCGTCACCATCGCCCTCGCCCTTACCCTTACCCTTGCCCTTGCCCTTGCCCTTGCCCTGATCGTCCTGCGGTTGCGCGTTCAAAACAGCGGACGTCGGAAGCGCAAGGAGCGCCAACGCACTGCCGCCGACGAGCCGTTTGAGAAACCGGCGCCGCGTCGACGCAACCTGATTGAGGATTTGCTCTTTGCTCATGGTTCACCCTACCTTTCTAAAGGGTGGCTAATTAGACCAAGAAGCGTCCCGGAGGTCTAGAAATCTTCATCCCGTGTCAGAAACGGATTACGGCCGCGGCGACGACGCGAGGCTCCTTGCTATTGTGGCCCCCGGCTCGAGCGATCCGATAGTCGCCTTCGAACCGGACGCTGAATCGACCAGTCGGACTCAGGTCGATCCCGCCACCGGGCTGATACGAAAAATCGGTGACGGTGTCGCGGATGCCCAGCAAGGAGGTACTGGCGCGCGCGGAACCGAGCAACACTTGCGCAAACGGGTTGATGCCGGCATGCGCGGGCCGCGTGAACCGGGGACCGGCCATGAACGTGTAGACGCGGAGCTTTGGCTTATCTCCCGGAATGGCGAGGGTCTTGGAACTACCGCTTACTTCGCCGACTGCCCCGAGCCACCCCCAGAGATGGGCACCCGCGGACGCCATCCACCCGGCCGGAAAATTGGCCGACAGATCGGCGTTGTGCTTGGCGATGTCCTGATCGCGCATGAACTGGTAGCCCGCGGCCACCTCGTAGCGCAATGGATTCGCAGACTGCGCAGCGAGAGGCACGACAGAAATCGACATAAGAATGAGAACGGCTGAACTGAGGCGCATGGCAGTTCCTTTCAACAGCAGGACGCTCAGGTTATTTGTGGGTGAAGACCGCGACACACCCGTTACCCCTCAGACCGAACTGCGCGCATAGCGTCGTATCCGTCACGCCGGCGGCCGGGGCGCGCACGACGGAGAAGATGTGATTGTTGCTGGCGAGTGCCGCCACGTTCCTGGCGCCCGGAGCGGGGACGTTCTGACGCCACGTACCCGTTTGAGCGTCGATCACGCCGAGCACGGTGGCACCGGTGCTGTCGGTCGAGGTGACGTAGAACTGTCCGTCACCCGCGTTGTACCAAACCTCGTCTCCGCTACCGACCTGTGTGATGTTGCTGATGACGGCGCCATTCACCGCGTTTACGATGAACGGTGTGCCACAGGCGACCAGGAGTCGCTGAAACGGCCCCTGCGCGAGACCCGTGCCGCCGCAGTTGCTGCCGACCGGGTAGGCGGCCGTGACTGACATGGTTTTCGGGTCGACAACGGCAAGCTCGGCGCCGCGGGCCGTTGGCACGTTGATCAAAAACCGATGAAGTTGCGGGTCCCACACCGGCTGCTCCAGGCCCGTGCCTTCCCTGAAGGGAATCGTGCCCACGATCCGATACGTGTCGGCGGAGATCAGGACCGCGAAGGGTACCGGCTCCCGGTCGTTGCCGATCAGGATGATGCGATCGGTGGGATCGTAGGCGAGCTCGTCGGCGCGCATGGTGCCGCCCGTGTTGATGGACTGAATGATCCGGGGCGGATTGAGATTCAGGTCGACGACCTGGGTCAAGCTGTTCCCATCCCCGGCCCATAGTTTCTTATCCGGCGTCACCAAGAGCCCGTTCGGCCCAGCGCCGTTCGCGCCGACCGCACCGACGAATCCGGTGATGCGCCCCACGAACGAATCATTTTCCGCATCGATGATGTCGATACCGAAATTCGACCTGTCGGCGAAGAACAGCCGTTTGCTCGCCTCGTCGACCCACAGGAGATCGGTGCTGGCCAGGGGGAGGCCGGGAACCGAGATCGCCTTGACCAGCGAGACCGGCGTCTTCACGACGGTCGCAATGCCTGGAATGAATCCCTGGCCGGGCGCGGCAGACACCACTGGTGCCTGATGCCCTCCCACGAGGAGAACGGCGCTAAGTATAAGAACACTCCCCGCAATTTTTGGTTCCATGTCGTGTGCCTCCTTCGGGTCAGGAGCCTGGCGAACGCGGCAACGCCTCGGGGATTCCGGTGCGGCCAGTCCAGGAACGCCCCCGGTTATACACCCCGGGAGCACCGGCGGCCACGAAATTGTTTCTTCTCATTGCGCGACAATACGCGAGTGACGGATGAACTGAATCCACAGGCGAAGGAGATGGCGGACGAATCGATGGTCCGCAATCTCGCGGGTCGATCCGCTGCGTGTTCCCCGCGCGACGTTTGCGGCCATCTGGGGAGCATGGCGCGACGGTTATGCCGACGCGGTTTCGACGAACACATCGATTACGCGCGCGGCATTCGTCGATCAGTTCGACGACATGATCGCAACAATCCGCGACCCGTCGGGCTATGGCGTGTGGCACGTCCCGGTGGTGGCCGGGCGTGTGCGCTAGAACAATTGGCCCGTCTCTCCGAGCATCGCTTTCCGGATGAGCGGCAACGGCAGCGGGCCGAGGTTGATGAACGTGTCGTGGAAGTCCTGCAACGAGTATCGGGCGCCCTTCTGGGCCTTGTAATCGTCGCGCAGCTTCAGAATCATCAGCTTTCCCATCGTGTAATAGCCGTATGTGGGATCGGCGGTGCCGCGCTTGCTCTCGGACCTCGCGACGGGGCGCGGCTGATAGCCTTCCTTGACGAAGAACTCCTCCGCCTGCGCGGCCGTCATGCCCCTGGTGTGCATCCGGATGCCGGCAATGAAGCGCGTGTCCCGGAGCAGCGCGTCCTGGATCTGCGCGAGACGGTAGCGCGGGTCATCGGCGTGGAAACCTTCGTCGATCACCATCTGTTCGCAGTAGTGTGCCCAGCCCTCGGAATTGGTGGCCGCGCCGAACACTCTGCGAACGTCTGACGGAAAGTTGCGCGCATAGAGAAACTGCAGATAGTGGCCGGGCCAGACCTCGTGCACCGAGACGTTCGAGATCGCGGCGAAGTACCACTGCTTCATGAACTCGTTGGTTTCCGCAGCGGAACCCTTCGGGTCCGGCAGCGTCATGTTGTAGTAGGCCTCGGTCGCCACGGTTTCGAACGGACCAGGGATATCCATCGACGCGGTGGTCGTCGCTCGCAGGAATGGGGGCGTCTCCTGCACCCGCGCCGGCTCCGCCCTGGGAACGGTCACGATGTGGCGGTCGGTCATGAACCGTCCGAGCGCGTCCAGCTCACCCTGCGTCGCCGATAGCAGCTTCCCCGCGGGGGGATGATCCGCCTCGACAGCGGCAAGGACCTGCATCGGCGTGCGCTTCGGATCAATGCGGCGCGCCGTCTCCGCGAACGCCGCCTGATTCCTCTGCATATCCTGCCCGGCCATCGCAAGAAGCTCGTCGAGCGGCAGCTCAATCATCTCGTCCGCCATGAGCTTCTTGCGATACGTCTCCTCGCCGATCGCGAAGTCACCGCCCGATCGCTTCAGCAGATCTTCCTGCAACCATTTCTTGTACTCACCGAAGGCGGCGATGACGGCGTCATTGGCGTCTTTGAACTCCGCCAGGAGCGCCTTGTCGCTGACGTCGGGAAAGGCGGATGCCACGGCAGTCTGGAAGAAGCCGCGATTGCCGTCGATCTGCTCGATGGCAATGTCCGTGTAGATCCGCGGTGGGTTCTCGAGGTTCTTCCTCGCCTCGGCCAGCGCGGCCGGCATGGCCTTCTCGCGCGCGATCAAGAGCCGCAGGCGCCGTTCAGCCGGCGCAAAATTGCGCTTGATCATGATGTAGGCCGTATTCGTCAGGCCGCTGCTGTAGCTGTCGGCGTCCTTCGCCCACGGCCGGACGACTTCGAGCGTGAGCAGGCGCGAGTCGATGGCGTGCAGGAGTTGCTCGCGATCGAGCTGATTCGGCGCCGAGAGCGTCTTCGAATCAATGGCGGCTGCGCGATCGCGGAATCGATGCGCGGAGGCGACCGCATCCGTCACCGCCTGACGCGAGTAATTCTCCAGCTGATCGTCGTACTTGTGGATCCCAAGGAAGGTGGCCTGCGTCGGCTGCCGCCGGTAGATATCTTCGAGATAGGACTGGGCCACTTCGTTGAACGCATCGTCGCCGGACGAGACCGCCGCCGTCAGGGACGGCTGCGGCTGAGACGAACCGCAGGCTGTGGAGGAAAGCGCCGCCGACAGCAGAGCGATGAACAGGAGACGGTAAGACAATGAAGCCCGGCGTTACGTCCGCCTTCTCCGTCGGGTCGCGAGGCCCAGCCCGCCGATCGCCACAAGAGCGAGCGTGGCCGGTTCGGGAACCGCGTCGGGAGGGACGGAGATCGAAAAATCAACGATGTCCTGGTTCTGATAGGAGAAGCGGGTCCCGGCGGTGAACCCGAGAAACGCATCTGTACCATTTTCCAGATTGAGCGTGGACGCGAGGTTGAGAGCAATCGAAAGGACCAGTGCAGAATCGAGGTAGACGTTCATCGTTCCTGGCACATAGGCGATCAGCGCGCTGTGCAGTGGGCCGTCGAGACGCGGTATCAGGGTCGTCATTCCCAGACCCGGGTCTGCCGTGCAATGCACTCCTGGCAAATCGATGAGGGCCGGATCTGTGGTCAACTCACCGTTGGTGCAAAAATGGTGGGGGACATTGAAGTCCGTTCCCCTCGTGTTCACCGCAATGTAATTGCCGTTGGGATCCCCGTAGGTGGCGTTGTTTCGGTATGTGTCGAACATCACCGCCACGCTGTCGTAGATCCCGAGGAAACCCATCCCGCCGGCACCGCGTCCGAGCGCGGCGGTCCCCGAAAACGGATCGTTCTGAATCAGAAAGGCGATCCCGTCACCGGCACTTCCATCGTTGTCGAGCTGCTCGTTGAGATTCGGCTCCCACATGTGAAAGTCGAAGCTCGCCGACCACGCATCGGCGACGTCGAACCGTGACGTCGTCCAGGCGGATCCGGCGGGAGGATCGTCTCCGCCGACGTTGGTGTCGAAATTCGGCGTAAGACGCAGCAGGTCTGGAGACAGCAACTGTGCCGCGCCGTTGAGCGTCAGATCGCCAAGCGCGATGGGTGACGCAGCCGCTGGCTGCACGGCCGCCAACAGCGCAACTGCGGCAAGCGCCGACCGCCAGCCTCCGTCTCGGATACCGCATGCGCCAGGGAACTGCATAACGCCTCGTGTTGATGACGTTCGACTCGGTCGTGTGCGCCGCCGAACGGCGGCAGACCGCGATTATAGGCAGCGTCGCGTCCCGGCTGATTTCTTTTCTTTACGCGGCGAAGCTCCATTGATTGCGCCCCGCCCGTTTGGCCTCGTACAACGCGCGATCGGCGCGTTTCAGGACGCTGTCAAGGTCCTCATCGTCAAGCCGGACTTCGGTTACACCGATGCTGCACGAGCACCGCACTTCGGCGGAGGATGCGTCGGTGACCAGCGATCGACAGGCGTCCGTGATGCGCGTGGCCATGTGCTTGGCCGGTTCGAGCGCCGTTTCGGGCAGGACTACCGCGAACTCTTCTCCGCCCACTCGTCCGATGACATCAGACTGACGGCATTCCTGCCGAAGCATGCCGCCGAACTGCTGCAGCACATGGTCGCCGACCGCGTGCCCGAACGTATCGTTGATCTGCTTGAACAGGTCCAGGTCGGTCATCAGCAGGCTGAAGGTTCGAGCGTAGCGGCGCGATCGGGAGAATTCCTTGGCCGCGAGATCGAACCACCAGCGCCGGGAATAGACGCCGGTCAACATGTCGGTGCTTGCCAGACGAGCCAGGTGGTCGCGCGTGGCGCAAAGCTCCGTGACGGTGTCAGTGAGACTCTGCTGAAGCTTGCCCACGCGGAGACCTACGCCCAGCCGGGCCCGGAATTCCTCAAGGTTGATCGGCTTGGCCATGTAGTCGTCCGCGCCAGCCTCCAGGCCAATCACGAGATCCTCACGGCTGTCGCGGCCCGTCAGGAGGAGGATGTACGTGGATGCGAGACGTGGCGTGCTCCGCACACGACGGCACAGTTCGATCCCGTCGATGTTCGGCATCATCCAATCCAGGATGGCGACCGACGGGGGGTGCGCGGAATTGAGATGCTGCCACGCCGTATCGCCGTCGTGCACAACTGTCACCTCGATGCCAGAACTGGTGAGTGTGTTCGACAGAATGGCCGTGGCTATGGGGTCGTCGTCGGCCACGAGTATGCGCATGCGCGACCGACCGCAAGTCCGGTGCCGCACGGATTGCCGAGGATTGCGCGCGGTGTCGAGAGGTGTGCAGGAATGTGTGAGTGGAATCCGCCCCATTGTGCGCACGCACGTTGCGAAGCGAGCGCCTGACGAAACCGCCGGACGAATCGTGGTGAACACCACCGGCAGGCACGTTCCGCGCAGACAGGTTCGTGCGGTTCGCTCGTCGCAGTTCTGCACATCCGGCCTACTTTGGAGCGTCTCGTGGCTTGAAACAGACCCGTGTGTCGCGTATTGGAAACTGCACTGGTAACCGAAATGATTAGAAAGACTTGAGAGGATTGTTCAGGCTCGATGCTGTTCCGCCTGGGTGCATCGCTCATGTCAAGTAAGCCTGCTTCAGTTGCCTAAGCGTCTCCATTTACACGTCTTAGGTTCGTTTACCAGGCATGGATCGACGCTTGCGATCCATATTGCGGGTCGAGAACCGTATTCAGACAGGAACATAGCAGATGCAAGGGTCGATGACTTCGTGGGGGGGAGCTGCGCGACACGCGCCGGATCCGAAATCCCGACGGAAATCTCCGAGGGTTCTGGGCCCGTTTGATGGCAAACGCGGCGAAATGCTCCCGGTCGCGATCCGAATTCACGATCTGAGCATCGGCGGATGTCTCATTGAGTGCTTCCATGAAGAACCGGTGGGCCGACGCGTGAAGATTTCGGTCGAACTGCCCTACGAAGCGTGGGTCACCCTCGATGCCGAAATCCTGTATGCGAGACGCGATTACGGTTACGCCGTGAAGTGGCTTGATGTGCCAGCGGAAACGCACGCGAAACTCGAACGAGTCATTCACCGCCTTCTCACGAAGTCCCCGACAGACGAATAGGAGCGCGCCTCCGCCCGGCGCTGGCCGTCTGGACCAATCAGCACCGCCGCGGTGGCAGAGCTCGCGATCGCCAGTGCCACGGCAATCCACAGCACATATCGATAACCGGTAACGAACGACCTCTGGATGGCCAGTCTGCCCTTGAAGTGTCTCCTGGCTACTGGAGAGTCGCTTCTATTGCCATCATCGTGAACGCTGTCACGAGAACCGGGTCATCCTGTAGTTCCGCTTTGTCCGTGTTCACCCAAAAGCCTTCGGGATGTTGCAGCGCGATCAGTTTCCTGCCGAGATCCTCACGCCAGATGTGACGTTGGCCCTTTGCGTCGACGATGACCGGATCGCCGACCGCCTGCAGGGCCTTCGCGAACACCATGTAGTAGTAGTACACCGTCTTCTGACCGATGCCGGGGTTTTCATCGACCGTGTAGTGGTCGCGAACCCACTTCAGAACCTGTTGTACGCGCGCGTCGGTTTTCTTGACGTTGGCCCAGCTGTAGCTCATCAGACCCGCGTACGTTGCGGCGCCGTATGAGACGGTTTCTCCCGCCTGGCTGTAACCGGGATAGTAGATGAACCCGCCGTCGTTCTTCGCCCAAGCTTGATCGTTGACTTCACTGTTGTTCTGCGTCCGCTGCAGGAATTTGATCGCCTTCTCCCATACCGCGTTGTTGGTTGGCAGATCGGCTTCCTTCATCGCACGCAGGCCGTACTCGAGACTGATGATATCGGCGCGACCGCCGTCACTGGTGCCACCGTAGCCCATACCTCCGTAGAACTTGTCACTCGGCGGCACGCCCTCGCCTTCGTCGAGGATGTGCTGAGCGAGGTACTGGCGGCCTTTTTCGATGAGCGGTCTGTCCTGGGCGCGTCCGCCGGCGACGAACGCCATGATCGAGACGGCGGTGATGTAGTGCGGGATGTCCTTTTCGTAGATGCCGCCGTCTGGTTTCGCGAGTTTGGCAAGCGCGTCAAGCGCCTTCGTCGCTGCCGCGATCTGCCTGGCGCGGTCCGGTCCCGGCTGCCGAAGGAGGGCGGTTGCGACCACCGCGTTGATCCCAGGATGGTTCTCCCACGTGCCATCCGCTTTTTGCTTCTGGCTCAGGAAGGCTGCTCCCCGACGAAGCGACTCCATCAACTTGCTCCGCGTCTCGGCGGACAGAGCGGCGTTGCCCTGGCTCCTTGTCGATGGCTGTTGCGCGGACAACGTTGTCAGCGCCACGATGCTCAGGCTCAACATCAGAACGATCGAGGTTCGCTTCATCATGCTTCTCGTCTCACTCACGCAACCGAACTATGGACAAAAGCCTTTTAGAATTCCCACCCGAGAACCACAAACGTCTTGGCTCGGGGAGCCGCGGTTGTGACGCCGAAGAGGGGCGCAAAATCAATATGCATTTGCGGCAGAGGGCGAAATTGAATACTCGGGCCGATCAGAAACTCTTTCTCGAAGTCGCCTCTATGACCGCCTGCGACCAATGAATTTACTAGTGCGAGCTGCGTCTCCATACCGAGTCCGAATTTGCTGTCGCGAACGGTATAGCTGATACCCGTGGTCCACTCATTCGAGTTCTCTTTCGGCCCAGACACCTCATGCTCCCACACCAGGTTGCTCCCCCAGTGCCATGCCGATGTGATTTGGCCTCCCAGCAGCAGCTTCGCTTCGAGGTGGTCGGGCGCGGCGCTCACTTCGTTCCACTCCACATACAGCGTCGGATTGCCGAAGATCTTTCCCCAGTCGGCAAGAGCCCAACGCACTTCGGTTTTCTGTTCATCGATCGCGTAACCCCCGTCCTGGTACCCGCTTTTATGGGCCACGGCATACAGATCGAGTTGAATGCGACCGGGGAGACCGAACTCCACTTCGTATTGTGACTTGAAATCCGTCGAACCTTCTTTCGGCGTTTTCGGAATCAGCCAATACTCAAAGTCCACCATACCCTTTGGAATCACGTAAACGCGGGTCTCGCCGAATCGCCTGTGCGTCGTCCATCGCGGCTGCGCATAGTCGCCAATCCGATCTTCTTCGACGAGCGGGGCTTTGCCGTACACGTCGATGGGCGGCGCGTCCCAGGTGTGCAGACGGTCGGATGGTGTCTGTACGGATTGATCGGGCGTCTGTTTGTCAGCGGGATTCACCACCTGAGCGACCGCAGTTCCTGCGAGACTGGTGGACGAGATGATCAACACGAGAACAAGTTCTGATCGTCGGCGCACAAGCGCTCCTCTCACGGAAAAATTGCCGCAACCGCGGCTTGCAAGAAATTTTCCGGACGAGGTGGACACATCGTGCTCTATCGCTGCGAAAAATTGCACAGGAGACGTGCTCATGATCTCCGAGGTGTCGCGAGATTCGGCGCATTCAAACGCCACCGTCTGCGCATCTTTTGTTCGCGGCACACCGCCTCGACCGAATCGCCCGCGCAGACTTTTGTCTGCGGTGCGGTGATCGCACCGACGAGCGAGAGCGAGCTTTGAGTGAATGCGCCGCTATCGCGGCGGATCATTCGAGGCTGGTAAGGGCGCGCCTCTTGGTTCAATCCGTATGGCCGATTCTCTCAGTTGATACGGTTATTACTCCACCGGTACTGGTGACCGCGCCGAAATTGGCGGCGCCTACGACGCCCGCGGGCGCGCGACAAAAGTCTTCTCTTTTGAGCAGGGCATCTCCCCTCGCCCTGACCAGTCTCTGACCACGGCGGACTGCGGACAGCCAGGAACTCAACGATGAACGCCACATGAATGAAGACCTGATTTGTGAAGACAACAACTGCGTAGATCGTGGTTCAACGTGAACAGCCTCTAGGCAGCGGCGACTGAAAGGCATCGATTCGCAGGGCCACAAGATTGCTAGCGCAGACCCAGCATCGCATCTTTTCCCAAGGAGATCCCTCTTCATGGCGATCGTGTTCATGACTCGTGGACTGTCTACGTGTGCTGTGTTCTGCATGGTCCTGGCGGCGCCGCAGAACGCGGCCTTCGCGCAGACAACATCAGGAACGCAGCCGGCCCGGGGCGCCAGTGATCCGGGCCAGCAGGCACCAGTGTCCCAGGAATCCACGCAGACGACCGACGGGCAGCTGGCACCGCTGTTCTTCAACGTGACGGTGTCCGCCGCGTCGCGCACGCAGGAAGAGATCAAAGACACGCCACAAGCAGTGACCGTTGCCACGTCTCAATCCATCGAGCGCCGCCAGGCGCGCACGCCGAATCAGATGCTCCGAGGGGAGCCCGGGGTCTGGTCGGTACTCGTGTCCGCGCAGGGCTCCCCGATTATCCGCGGCCAGATCGGCAACCGGGTGCTCTACATGTGGGACGGCATCCGGTTGAACAACGGCGCGCTGTTCTCTGGACCAAACGGGTTTTTCAACCAGTTTCCCGTCGGCGCCGTCGACAGGATGGAAGTCATCCGGGGTCCTGGCGCGGTCCAGTACGGTAGCGACGCGATCGGCGGCGTGATCAACGTGGTGGAACGGCAGAATGACGCGTTCACGAGCACGCTGCAGGCCGGCGGCGACGTGAACACTCGTTACGGCAGCGTCGACGGAGAGAAAACCGCCTACGGCAACGTCTGGGTGTCGACGAACCGGATCAGCCTCTTCGGCGGAGCCACGGGACAGGATCTTGGCGACTACAAGGTCCCCGGTGGCGACGTCATGCGAAACACGGGCATGCACGACGGCGGTGGCCACGTGAACCTGGCGGTCCGCGTCAACGACACGGACCGTTTCAAGGTGGCGTGGATTCACAATCGCCGGTTCGACGTCGGCACCTACACACAATCCAAGCTGAATCCGGGCGGCATCCCGCGCATCCAGAATCCGTTCGAGCAGCGCGGCGTCGTGCGCGTCGACTACGACATGCAGCATCCGCAGTCAGCGGTGAGCCAGGTGCGCTTCTACGGCTACGGCCAGTACTACACGTCGGCTCGCAACACGCTGGTTGAAACGACCGCTCTTCTGAATCGGACCAGGGTAGACACCGATCAGAAGGTCGTGGGAGGAGGGGCACAGGCAGTGAGCCTGCTCGGACGAAGCCGCCTGGTGTACGGCGGAGACTTCCGTGCCGAGAAGCTGACATCCGACCGAACGCTGAACGCAGAGTCCAAGGCCACGCGTGCGGTGACAACGACGATCCCGAACGGCAACGTCCCTCGGGGCACTTATAACGTCGCCGACGGTTTCGCGATGCTGCACCTTCCCGTGACGCAGGCGCTCTCATGGTCGGTCGGCCTCAGAGCCGAGTCGACGAACCTGCGATCCGACCCGCGGCCGCAGGACGCACTCACGCCGTTCACGGTCGCGGATCTGAAGCTGGACAAGCGGTGGAACTCGCTCACCTGGAGCACTGGCACCGTGTACCGCGTGCGCGGCAACTGGAGCGTCGCCGCCAACGTGGCATCCGGCTACCGCGCACCGACGTTCTCCGACACGCTCAGCACAGGCGTTCCGGTGTTCGCGTCTGGCGTGGCCAGCGTGCCAAGCCCGGGTGCCGGTCCGGAGCGCAGCATCACCTACGAGGCCGGACCTCGCTACGATTCATCGGCGCTCAACGTTTCGCTGACGGTCTACACAAACCAGCTCACGGATCTGCTGACATCGATACCGTCCGGGACGATCGACATTCCGGGCGTGGGCGTCGTGCAGGCTCTCGCAAGGGGCAATATCTCGAGCGCGTACGTGCGAGGTGTGGAAACGGCGTTCGAGTACCGTGTTCTGCCAACGCTGAGCGTCTTCGCCAACGCCACGGTGACGCGCGGTCAGGACACCTTCCTGAACGTGCCGCTCCGCTTCATTCCGCCGGCCAACGGCCTTGCCGGGATGCTCTATGAAAGCTCGACGCGCTCGTGGTGGGTGGAAGGCAACGTGATGATCGCCGACCGCCTCCATCGTCACGCCCCCCAGGACGAGCTCGACGCGGGCTTCTCGATGGATCCGGCGTTCGGGTCGCCGAGCGCAACCAATCCCCCGCTGCCAGGCTTCCAGATTCCGGGGTGGACGATGGCCACGCTGCGCGGCGGGGCGACGGTGTGGAAGGGCGGTCAGGACGGCCGTCAACGAGTGGAGCTGACGCTCGACTTGAACAATGTGCTCAACGCGAAATATCGCGAAGCGTACTCGCAGCAACAGCTCTACGCACCCTCGTTCGGCGCCGTCTTCGGCGCGCGAGTTCGATTCTGATGTCCGCCGGAAGGCTTGTCCGCGCATTCGTCACCGGCTTGGCGATCGTGGCCCTTTGCGGCCTCGTCCACGCCCAGTCACCAGAGCATCCACGCGTCGGCTTCATTGGAACGTGGGACCGGGCGATGCCGATGCTCGATGACTCCGCACGCGAGCTCGGCATGACCGTGGCGTTCTGGCGCGCGGACGAGATCATCGGACAAGATCCGAAAGCGCGCGACGCCGCTCAGGCCTGTGATTTCCTCTTCGTCCTCAATATCTCAGCCGAGGAAGCCGGACCGCTGCGCGACGTCATTCGCTCGATTCACGCGGCGAAGCCATCGCTGAAAGTCGTGCCGCTCGACAAGCGTGACTCGCAGACGGACCTGGACAAGGCACAGCTTCTGACACACGACGAAGAGATCCCGAAGTACTGGCGGGCCAACGGCGCCATCAATCTGAAGCGGATGCTGCGGTACACACTGGTCACGTACCTCGACACACCCGGCACAATCGAACCGGCCGTACTGATTCCGGATTTCGGCTACTACGATCCTGATTCCGAAGAACCCTTTGAAACGTTCGACGCGTACCGGGATTTCAAGCGCAGTCACGGCCGCTGGATCGAATCGGGATCCGTCGCTGCCCTGCTCATCCAGCAGTCATTCTGGGTGACTCACGACACGAAGGTCGTCGACGCGCAGGTGCGCGCGCTGGAAGCACGGCGGATCAATCCCGTGGTCATCTTCGCGGACCGCGAATCGATGGTGACCGACCTGCTGAAAGCCGCCCATCCGGATCTGGTCGTCGAGGATCGCCACGGATCGATGTGGGACTCGCGCGCGTTGCTCGAGGAGCTCGATGCGCCGTATCTGCGGCCAATCTCGATGCTCGCTTATACGGTCGACGAGTGGAAGGCGGACCCCGCCGGCCTTGCCACGCGTGACGTCGGGATGTTCATGACGCTCCAGGAATCGTGGGGCACGATTGAACCGATCGTCGTGGGTGGCATGGCCGTCAACATCAGCGGTTTCCAGCTGCACGAGCCGG
>OBEQ010257532.1_pt1 | contig 20379 bp, 15 predicted proteins | sample 1670901 | NCBI WGS metagenome assembly OBEQ01 (sample SAMEA104232315, study PRJEB22302) | groundwater metagenome | biome: forest; feature: aquifer; material: groundwater | place: USA | collected 2011-08-07 | depth 5.4 m
CAAACTGTCACCAATAAAGAAGATGGCAAACGGGTTATGCAGATCATGGTCGGCTATCCGGATGGCGCGACCGAGCCGGTGGCAATATTTGTTCTGCCGCTTGGCTATTTGCTGCAGGCAGGCGGCAAGTTTGAACTGGATGGCAAGGAAGTTGGCGTTTTGGGCGCCGAGCGTTGCGTCCAGAGCGGATGTATTGTTCCACTGCCACTGAACAGCGAGATGCTTGCCAAATTCAAGACAGGTACAGGTGGCAAGATTGTCGTAACGATCGCCAAGGACCGCACGGTTGATCTGCCGGTTTCACTAAAAGGCTTTTCCGCCGCGCTGGGTGAATTGAAGAAGGGTTAGCTAATAAATCGCTGGCCTAATCGCTTATCCAATTGATGAGTTGGCCATGTGGACCGGTGAAGGCAACGGGCCTACCGTTAATTGCCAGCAGGAACTGTCCTTTCGGCGGCGGTCCTGCTAGCTGTGCCACAAAATCCGGAAATACTAACGGTGACTCGTTGCTGATCCATGTCGCAGGGAGGTTGGTTATGATTGACACAAACCTGTCAATATCTTCACGCGATTGAAGATAGCTGATGACAGCTGAGTGAAATATCACAAGTGTGGCATCACGCGGCGCAGATTCCGCCAGGTCTTGAAGATCCGTCAGCAGATCACCCTTCACCACGTTTGGCGGGTTCTGGCGCGCGATGTGAATTGCCGCACGTAATCGCGCGGCGCGCGCCTCTTGACCCGGCCAGACCAGTGTTTCAAGCCAGGACACTTCCTCCGGATCGTTAAGATTGATTGGATTTAGGTCGAGGCCGACCCGCCAGACTATATCAGGCATTTTGTCCGGTATTGGTGTCGCATTATTTGCGTGGCATGAAAATATTGGCGGAAGCTCCCCGTCTCGTAGCTGCGCCTCTAGCTTACGCTCGCCATAATCGTAGCTGTAGTGATCCATTAGTAGGCAAAGGCCCGCAGAGGCCCCAACCTCAATGAGCGCCAGCGGTTGGGACAATTTGCCCAAGGCGGGTAGAAGCGGTGCACAGCGGCCCGGCTCATTAGTCTGTGTGCTCCGTGCAAGGATCAGATTACGAATGGGCTCACGGTTGGATGCGACCAGCTCCGAGAAATGTTGAGCGTTCTCCGGTGTGCCAAAAAGATGGCGGACGGCGGCAAGGACCAGATTCGGCTGCTGCTTTGCAACCGGCAACCCGGCAACAAAATTGATAAGGTTTTCGTCACCGCAAACGGAAAGCGCCAAAAGTTCGTAAAGCGGGGAATTGCCGCGCGCTTGATGCTCGGCAAAGTGCGCATACATTCTACGAATCCGGCTTTTCGCTTTATCGCCTTTCAAACTATGTCCTTCTCGCGCTTGGGCCAAGCATCATACACCGCCGGTCGTACGCAAGTTGACGATACTAGCATCCTGCGCATAGGGGTGCATTTCACCAATAATTGCTGCGTGCGCATAGCCAAGCGCATGCAGTGCATGAATGCAGTCTTGCGCATTCTCGCTTGGTACGCACGCCAGCAATCCGCCCGCTGTTTGTGGATCAAACAGCAGTGCATAATTCGGGTGTGTGCGGGCCGCTTCTTCCGCCTGTAACAGTGTCTCGCCGCTGCGTTGATTGGCGGGTTGCAGGCTGCTGCTGATGCCGCCCGCCAAAGTTTCTATAGCCCCAGGCAATACAGGCAAATTGTCAAGATCAAGCGAGGCTGAGAGGTTTGAGGCATGCAGCATCTCACCCAAATGCCCGGCCAGCCCAAACCCGCTGACATCGGTGCAGGCCGTGGCTCCGTGTACACTGATGCAGTCCATGGCGGAACTGTTTGATTGCAGCATCATCGCCGTCACAGCCTCGATCCAGTATGCATTAGCCTTGGCGCGCATGTCTGCCGCCAAAAGCGTGCCGGTCCCAAGCGGCTTGGTCAATATGAGAGCGTCACCCGCCCGTGCGCCGCTTTTGCGCAGCAGACCGGCGGCTTCTGCAAATCCGTTAATTGTAAAACCCAGCATCATTTCAGCGCCCTGGGTGGTATGGCCCCCGATCAGGCTGGCGCCGGCTGTGGCAAGTGTTTCCATTGCACCTAGCATCAGTTGCTGCAAATCCTGCTGCATTTTCTGTTCCGGGCCAAATGGTAGCGTCACTGACGCCAATGCCGAATGCGGAATTGCCCCCATGGCGTAAATATCATTCAGGCAATGATTGGCGGTAATGCGGCCAAACAGATACGGATCATCAACAAAGCTGCGAAACTGGTCAACCGTCTGTACCAGGAGCTTTTGTTCCACTGGCGCGATAATTGCGGCGTCGTCCGGCGCATCAAGGCCCATTACAATGTTCATGGGATCGTGTTGTTTCAGTGTTGCGAGGGTTTGCTGTAAAATATCCGCGGCAACCTTGGCCCCGCAGCCGCCACAATGCATGGCGTTGGGATCGGACGCTTCGGCGATCACCATGCTGGGCATTTCCGGAAGCTGCTGGTACATCCGCATCCAGCGCCGGTCGATCCGGTCCTTTAGCCGCCACACCCATTTACCCTGAAAGGCGGCGGGGCCATAGGATGCAATGGCATGCTGGCTGCCGGTGGAAATCAACGCCAGGGTGCGGCGTTGCGGGCGGAATTTGACGAGAGGTTTGTCCTGTGCCGAAAGACGTAAATTGTTCAGCAGCACCGGTCCCTGCCGCACGGCGTAAACGCCGGACTTTTCAAGCTTGCGGGTCTGCATTGCAGCAATATCACCGGCGGCAAAGATACCTTTGTGCGATGTGGACTCCAGCGTGTCATCCACCTGAATAAAGCCGCGTGGATCCAATGCCAAACCTGTTTGCTCCAACCATGCAGGCGCGCTGGCATGTGTAGTCAGGATAACGGCATCACATGGCAGGCGTGCATTATCTGAAAGAATTATCCCCGTCGAATCCACCGAAGTGACACGGCGCATCAGGTGCAACGTAACGCCAGCATTGAGGACGGCTTGCTGCATGCGCCGGTGAACACCCGGCGAATGGTGCGGCAAAAGCGATGCGCTATTGCTGACGATGCTGAAATGCAGCCGGTCCGGGTTGCCGCCCTGTGCTGCGATGCGTTTCCGCAGGCGATGACGCAGCGACAGACAAAGCTCGCTGCCGCCTGCACCGCCGCCGATAATGATAATGCGGAAATCTCCATCGCGCGCCAGAACCGCAGCTTCCAGACGGGCTAGATGCCGCAAAAAATAATCTGCCGGTTTGACTGGAATGGCGTGCTGTTCCGCCCCCTTGATCCCAAACCGGCTGGGGGTTGAGCCGATATCAATGGATAACAGATCAAATGAAATTGGAGGCCGGCCGGCGCACATGATCTGACGTGTATCTGGATCGACACCTGTAACTTCCGAGTGAAAAAAACGCGCGCCTGCAAACCGGCATAGCCGTTGCAGATCAACATGGCATTCATCAAAATTATAATGCCCAGCCAGAAATCCCGGCAGCATTCCGGAATAGGGTGTATTGGCGTCGCGGGAAATAACGGTCAGCCGCACACCGGGAATGGGATGCATCGCCAGTTCCTTGATCACGGCCACATGCGCATGCCCGCCGCCAGCCAATACCAGGTCGCGATCAATGGGCGTGGATGATTTCACTGGGGATTATCCTGGTTCAGCCAATCGTAGCGCGCCCGTCCGCCTACGCTAAAGCTACGGCGCGATATCCGCTTTGCACACTCCGGCGCAGTCACGCCGCAGCTATATTTTGGCTTTGCCAAAATTAGCAAAGGCGGATGGCGAAAGAGGGCGGGAGTCGAACCCACCAGACGTGTTGAACACGCCTCATCGGATTTGAAGTCCGTGCGCACCACCGGGACGCGATCCTCTTCCAGATTAGCTGTCATGTTTTATTGGAGTGTTCTTAACTCAAAGAAGAGGGGGTACGGAAACTGAAAGTGTCGCCTGTAAGATCATGGCGTCACCGCCCCTTGACCTTGACATAACTGCCCGGTGCGTCTTCGAGCGCGGGCAATTTACCGCTGCCTGGTTCGCGCGCAGGCACTTTCTTGCCGCTTTTGGCGGAATGCCAGGCGTGCCAGTGGGGCCACCAGGAGCCGGGATGTTCGATCGCGCCCTTGCGCCATTCTTCAACATCGCCGGGCAATTCGTCATTGGTCCAGTACTGATATTTGTTTGCAGCGGGCGGGTTGATGACGCCCGCAATATGGCCTGATCCGGCGATAATAAAGCGCACATCGCCGCCCAGCAGTTTGGTGCTTTTGTACACCGAACGATAGGGCGCGATATGATCATCCACGGATGATTGCAGATAGACGGGGATTTTAATTTTACCAATGTCCAGCTTTTCCCCGCCCAGCACCATCTCGCCTTTGGACAGGGTATTGTTGAGATAACATTCGCGCAGATAAAACAGGTGCATCTCTTTCGGCATATTGGTCTGATCCGAATTCCAGTACAGCAGATCAAATGGTGCGGGTTCCTTGCCCAGCATGTAATTGTTCACCACGAACGACCAGATCAGGTCGTTGGAGCGCAGCATGTTGAAGGTGTTGGACATCTCGCTTGATTCCAGCAGGCCCCCCGCCTGATCCATCTTCTGTTCCAGCGCCGCGATCTGATCGGTATCTATAAACACTTTCAACTCACCCGCTTCGGAAAAATCCGCCTGGGCGGCAAAGAAGGTGGCGCTTTTGATGCGCTTGTCGCCCTTTGCCGCCATATGCGCCAGCGCTGTCGTCAGCAGGGTGCCGCCGATGCAATAGCCGATGGCGTTCACTTCGCGCTCGCCGGTCGCCTGTTCAACCGCATCAAGCGCAGGGTAAACGCCTTCCAGCAGATAGGATTCAAAAGTCTTGTTGGCCAGTTCATCATCGGGGTTGGCCCAGGACACGACGAACACGGTATAGCCTTGCGCGACCGCCCATTTGATGAAGGATTTTTCGGCTGTCAGATCAAGAATATAAAATTTATTGATCCAGGGCGGAAAGATAAGCAATGGGCGCTGATATACGGTTTTGGTTGTGGGGGTATACTGAATAAGTTCGATCAGCGGGTTCCGGAAAACAACCTTGCCCGGTGTGACGGCAATATTGCGGCCGACCTCAAATGCGTCCATGTCGGTCATGCGAATGGCCAGCTTGCCATGGCCGCGTTCCAGATCTTTCAGCAGGTTTTCCAGCCCATGCAACAAATTCTCGCCATTTGATGTCAGGGTGGCGCGCAAAATCTCGGGATTGGTCAGCACAAAATTGGATGGGGAAATCGCATCGACGAATTGCCTGGTATAAAATGCAACCTTGCGGGCGTTTGCCGGATCCATTCCATCAACCCCGGTGACAGTCTGCATCAGCCAGTTGGTGGTCAGCAGATAGGATTGCTTGATGAAGTCAAAGGCAAGACTTTCGCTCCATTCCGGGGCCTTGAAACGCTTGTCGCCACGATCTGGCGTCACAGTGGGCGGCAATTCTTCGCCCAGCAGACGGCGTGCCGTGGTTTGCAATAGTTGCAGATAGGCGGGCCATATCTTGCCCTGCGCTTCGATAATGTAGTTGGAATTGCCCAGCATATGCTTGGCAAGGTCAAGAAACGCCGGGGCAATCGTGCGCACGCGGTTCGGATCGCCCAGTTCAGGGGGCGCCGCCTGACGCTTGAGCTGCTGGCTGGCGAACCCCTGCATCAAACGCTGGCCACGTTCGGCCACTTTCAGCATGTTGCGTAGGAACAGCGCAGGATCGGGAATGGTAAAGCCCGGCTTTTCTTGTTCCATTTGCCTGAAATCCTTATTTTGCCACAAAAGCATGCCACTAAATGACTTATGCTGTAAGAAGACTTAATATAGCCATTTTTGGAGCAACTATGCCACCGTGGCTATAAAATATGCTTATAGTTTCATTTCAATTTGCGTGCGAATCGTTGAGAGATAAGCAGGCACAGGGATGCGGGCGGTTGGAGGACTTAATGCTTAAAATAGACAGGCGCAGTGCGGCGTTGTGGCAATTTGGCGCACCGCTTGCGATAGGGCTTGTGTTGATAGCCGTTTCGGGTTGCTCCGTGCCCAATATGTTTGGCTCGGATAATAGCCCCTTGCCGCTTCCTCCCCCGCTAGAGGCCGATGCGGATGGTGTGGTTGCGGATAAAACCGACCGTAAGGAAGAAGGTAAAACGGATACTGCTGCCAAGGAAGACGGAGAATATCCTGATCTGGCGGATGTGCCGGAAGGTGCAGAGGCTACAAAAGCGGCTGAAAAGGCTCCTGAGGCTCAGACCCAGCGTGAGCAACTGGCAGGCCAGCTTGTGGCGGATCGGGAGAAGGCAAAATATACCGACGAGGAATTACGCGGTGGCAAGGTTGCCGCTTTATCTCCACCCCGGCCGCAGCCGCCTGCGCCGCCCCGCGCTGAACAAGCAGGTACACCAGAAGCCCCGCAACCGGTGGCTCCAGAAGCGCCTGCGGCACGGGTTAGCCCGCCTGCGCCGGCCCCAGTACGCGCACCGGCGCCTGAGCCGGGTTTGCCCCCGGCATCGCCTCCACCTTCGGCGGCTGTGCCCTTAACGCCGCAGGCGCCTCGATCCTTGCCGCCCCGGGCGGCGGCGGTCGCACCTGTGCAAACGGCGACGGCCTATAGTTCCACTACATTCCAGCCTTCCAGGGCGCAGCCGCTTCCGGTGGATTTGGCGGCCTCATTGCCCGCTGGTGTGGCGCAACGCTATCAGGAAACATTGCGTCAACCGGTTCCATCTGCCCCGGCAGCGCTTCCTGTTGCGCCGGTTCTCGGCGGACGAGGCGGCGGGGCTTATGTCAGCATTGGCTTTGCTTCGGGATCGTCGCAGTTATCCAGTGATGACCAACGTACGATTGCCAAGGTGGCGAGCGCCGCAAAAGGCGGTTTTTCCCGTATCCGGGTCGTTGGTCATGCCTCCAGCAGCGCCTCAAGTCAGTCTGAAAGTCAGCGCCTGCTTGCCAATTGGGAGGTTTCCCAGGCCCGCGCCACAGCGGTTGCGGACGAACTGGTTCGCCAGGGGGTGGACGCGGCCAGAATCGTTATTGAAGCTGTCGGCGATAGTCAGGCTGCATCTGCTGCCGGACATATGGATTCGGAGGCCGCCGCCCGCCGGGTGGACCTGTTTGTGGAATAGGCATACAACTTGGATACAACTTGGAATAGGCTTATATAGAGCCGAAATTACAGAGATAAACACAACGCCATGGACTTCGAGTTTCACCGCATCAAGCGTCTGCCGCCCTACGTATTCGAGTCGGTCAACCGGCTAAAGGCACAGGCGCGCGCTGCGGGTAAGGACATTATTGATCTCGGCATGGGCAATCCCGATATGCCGACGCCCAAGCATATTGTCGATAAGCTGATCGAGAATGTGCAAAAGCCCCGCACCAATCGCTATTCCACATCGCGTGGCATTCCTGGTTTGCGCCGTGCACAGGCCGGATATTATGCGCGGCGTTTTGGGGTTGATCTTGATCCGGAAACGGAAATTATTGCTACCCTTGGTTCCAAGGAAGGGCTGGCCAATCTGGCGATGGCGATCACCTCGCCCGGTGATCAGATACTGGTTCCGAACCCGTCCTATCCAATCCATCCCTATGGCTTCATCATTGCGGGTGCGGCGATCCGCCATATTCCGGCGGTGGATTCACAACGTGAATTTATGGAAAGCCTTGATCGCGCCGTGCGCCATTCCGTGCCGCCGCCAAAGGCGCTGATTGTCAATTTTCCATCCAACCCGACGGCGCAAGTCACCGATCTGGCCTTTTACGAAGAAGTGGTCGCCTTTGCCCGCAAGCACGAAATCATCGTGCTGTCGGACATTGCCTATGCGGAGATTTATTTTGATGGCAATCCGCCGCCGTCCATTCTGCAAATTCCCGGGGCAAAGGAAGTCGCTGTTGAATTCACATCGCTTAGTAAGACTTATGCGATGCCGGGCTGGCGTATCGGGTTTGCGGCCGGCAACCGCCATCTCATCGGGGCGCTGACGCGCATTAAATCCTATCTGGATTATGGCGCATTTACGCCCATTCAGGTGGCCGCAACTGCAGCGCTGAACGGCCCGCAGGATTGTGTCGCGGAAATTCGCAACACATATAAAGTTCGCCGCGATGTTCTCATCGAAAGCTGGGGGCGTGCGGGCTGGCAAATACCATCTCCGCCCGCCAGTATGTTTGCCTGGGCGCCAATTCCGGAACCTTTCAAATCGCTGGGTTCGCTTGAATTTTCCAAGCTGTTGTTGCAGCACGCCGATGTCGCGGTGTCGCCTGGCCTTGGCTTTGGCGAATATGGCGATGGTCACGTACGGATCGGACTGGTGGAGAATGAACAGCGGATCAGGCAGGCTGCGCGCAGCGTCAAACGCTTTCTGGCGGATGCGGATTCCTTCGTTGCAGCGTCAGCCGGTCAGCGCAAAGCGGCTGCTTCTTGATTGGGATGGCAGCCAGTGAGTAATCCATTACGGCTTGGTATTGCAGGCCTTGGCACCGTTGGCGCCGGGGTGCTGTGTCTGTTGGAAGAGCAGCAGGAATTATTGCGTCAGCGTTGCGGTCGCGCCTTGCTGGTGACCGCCGTATCATCGCGGGATCGCACAAAAAACCGTGGCGTGGAATTATCGCCTTCGGTTACCTGGTATGACGACGCGCGCGCGCTTGCGAAAGCGGTGGATGTCGATGTTGTCGTTGAATTGATCGGCGGGGCAGAAGGCATTGCCAGGCAGGTTGTGGAAGCGGCCCTGGATGCCGGCAAGCATGTGGTGACAGCAAACAAGGCGTTGCTGGCATTGCACGGCAGCGCGCTTGCGGCGCACGCCGAAAAAGCCGACCGGGCGCTGTGTTATGAAGCGGCGGTGGGCGGTGGCATTCCGGTGATCAAGGCAATCCGCGAAGGGCTGGCGGCGAACCGGTTCGTGCGTGTCTATGGCATTCTGAACGGCACCTGCAATTATATTCTGACCAAGATGGAAGACACCGGCGCGGATTTCGATGAAGTGCTGTCGGAAGCGCAGGATCTTGGATATGCCGAAGCCGATCCAAGTTTCGATGTGGATGGCATTGATACTGCGCATAAGCTGACTATTCTGGCGAGCCTTGCCTATGGCGCGCATGTTGATTTTTCCGGTGTCTATATAGAAGGCATCCGGCACGTAGGTGCGCTGGACATTCAGTTCGCGCGGGAATTTGGGTATCGCATCAAACTGCTTGGGCTTGCCCGCCGCACGGCGCATGGGGTCGAGCAACGCGTGCATCCCTGTATGGCGCCATTAGGTTCGCCGATTGCCGAGGTTGGTGGTGTCACGAATGCTGTGGTGGCGGTTGGCAATTATGCAGGACAAAGCGTCTTCGAAGGCCCTGGCGCGGGCGCGGGCCCTACGGCGTCGGCGGTCATCGCCGATATTGTCGACATTGCACGCAATCAGATTTTGCCACCCTTCGCCGCCCCGTCAAGTCAGCTTGAACGCGCGCCCGCAAGCCCGATGGATTTGCATCAGGGCGCCTATTATGTCCGTCTTACCGTGCTCGATCAGCCTGGTGTGATGGCGGGCATTACGGCGATAATGGCGGAACATGGGGTATCCATAGATAGTATCATTCAGCGTGCGCGCGCACCGGGAGCCGGGGTTCCCGTGGTTATGATTACCCACGATACGGAAGAGGCTTGTATGAACCGGGTGTTGTCACAACTTACCGCACTGAAACATGTTATCGAACCCCCTGTACGCATCCGTATCGAGAAACTTTAATTAGTAACGCTAACCGGCTTAGGAGAATTCACATGGCAGACACAAAACCAGTTCTGGACCGGGTGTTCAGTATGGAAATTGCGCGCGTTACAGAAGCGGCGGCAATAGCTGCATCGCGCCTGATTGGCTGCGGTGATGAAAAGGCTGCGGATCAGGCAGCAGTTGACGCGATGCGCACAGCATTGAACAAACTGGAAATGCGCGGCGTCATCGTTATTGGCGAAGGCGAGCGCGATGAGGCGCCAATGTTATATATAGGCGAAAAAGTCGGCACCGGAAATGGGCCGGAGCTGGACATTGCGCTTGATCCGCTGGAGGGCACGACGATTACCGCCAAAGCGATGCCGAACTCACTTGCTGTCGTGGCGTTTGCTGAAAAGGGTAATATGTTGAACGCGCCAGACGTCTATATGGACAAGCTGGCTATTGGCGCAGGTTACGCCAAGGGTGTGGTTGATCTGGACAAGACCCCTGCTGAAAATATTCGTGCGCTCGCGGCGGCCAAGGGTGTGCCGGTGCAGGAAATTACGGCCTGTGTGCTGGACCGGCCGCGTCATGCGGAAATCATCAAAAGCATTCGCAGTGTGGGCGCGCGAATCCAGCTTATCCCCGACGGCGATGTCGCGGGTGTGATAGCAACCACGCAATCGGATACCGGCATCGACATCTATATCGGCACCGGCGGCGCGCCGGAAGGCGTGCTGGCGGCGGCAGCGCTCCGCTGCATCGGTGGTCAGATGCAGGGGCGTCTGGTGTTCAGTAATGATGAGCAGCGCGACCGTGCCCGCAAAATGGGTGTCAAGGATCTTGATCACAAATATGTTTTGGAAGAAATGGCGTCGGGCGATGTGATTTTCTCGGCGACCGGGGTCACCGACGGTTCCATGCTGCGCGGTATTCACCGCGAAAAGGGCGGCGCGGTTACGACGCACACGGTGGTGATGCGTTCAGCAAGCGGTACTGTGCGCTGGATCCGTGCGCGTCATCTGGATGAAAGCAAATTCGGTTAAATGAACCCTCTGCCGCCGCCTTTTCTTGGGGTGGGGCGGTCGCTGAATGGCCGGTGCTGGCGCTTGCGTCAATATGATGAACGCGCCGCACTTGCCATTGCACAGCGGTATGACCTGCCGGAAATTCTTGGCCGGGTAATATCCGGGCGCGGTGTCGCCATTGATGCGGCAGAAAGTTTTTTGCATCCAAGCCTGCAAAATGACCTGCCTGATCCCGCATGCCTTATCGATATGGATCGCGCGGCGGAACGCCTGGCCAAGGCTGTTATGGCGCATGAAAAGATCGCTGTGTTTGGTGATTATGACGTTGACGGCGCAACTTCATCCGCGCTGATCAAGCGTTTCCTGGCTGCCATTGGCGTGCCGCTGACACTCTATATTCCTGATCGCATAAAAGAAGGCTATGGCCCGAACGCGGCGGCGTTAACAGCGCTGGCGGGGCAGGGCGTTCGCATTGTCATCACGGTGGATTGTGGCACTCTGGCCTATGAAGCGCTGGCGGCGGGGACAGGCAAAGGGCTGGATATTATTGTTGTGGATCATCATCAGGCGGAAGCGCATCTGCCGGATGCGTTTGCTGTGATTAATCCCAACCGGCTGGATGATAATTCCGGACACGGACAATTAGCGGCGGCGGGTGTGGCGTTCCTGCTGCTGGTGGCGCTGAACCGGAGCTTGCGTAGTGCGGGCTGGTATGTACAGCAAGGCATCGGCGAACCCAATCTGCTGCAATGGCTTGATCTCGTGGCGCTGGGTACGATTTGTGACGTGGCCCCGCTGACGGGCATTAACAGGGTGCTGGTCCGCCAGGGATTGAAGGTAATGACGCGCCGACATAATGCGGGCTTGCGGGCGCTGGCGGAAGTGGCCGGGATAGATGCGGATCCCACCACCTATCATGCGGGATTTGTATTTGGCCCACGCATCAATGCGGGCGGCCGGGTCGGTAAATCCGATCTGGGGGCGCGTTTGTTGTCCAGTGATGATCTGGATGAAGTTGGCCTCATAGCCACAGAGCTTGATCTGCTGAACCGTGAACGCCAAGCAATAGAAGCACTGGTGCTGGAGGCGGCAATTGCGCAGGCAGAAGGCCGCAACACGAACGCCCCACTCGTACTGGTGGCGGCAAAAGGCTGGCATCCTGGCGTGATAGGCATTGCCGCCAGCCGGTTAAAGGAGCGCTATAACCTTCCCGCACTGGTGATCGGGATAGATGAGCAGGGCATTGGCAAAGGCTCCGGCCGGTCAATTACTGGCGTTGATCTGGGTAGCGCGGTCATTGCAGCGGGCCAGGCGGGGCTGCTGATCAATGGCGGCGGGCATAAAATGGCGGCGGGACTGACACTAGAGGCGGCAAAGATCGATGCATTACAGGCTTTTCTGACACAACGTCTGGCAGCCCAGGTGGACGCTGCAACGGATGCAGGCGATCTGACCATTGACGGTACGCTGGCCCCCGGGGCGGCAACGCCCGGTCTTATTGATGGTCTGGCGCTTGCCGGTCCTTTTGGGGCGGGCAATCCAGAGCCCCGCTTTGTCATTGCCAATGCCAGCGTGGTTAATTCAAGCGTGGTTGGTGGCAAGCATGTGCGCTGTGTGCTGGCGGCAGGTGGCGGCCAGAAACTATCCGGAATTGCCTTCGGTTGCGCTGAAACGCCACTGGGACAGGCCCTGCTGGCCGGAATGCGCAGCGGGCCGCTGCATGTGGCGGGCAAGCTGCGGGCAGATATTTGGCGCGGCGTTCGCCGGGTGCAACTGCATGTGGAGGATGCCGCAGTGGCGTCAAATGTCTGATTTAGAGCAGAAATTCTGAAGAAGTAATGACTTTTGAAGCTAAATTGTAGTGGTTCCGGCATGATCTGACAGTTGACCGTTTTGATGCGGCGTCTGTCAGAGCAAGTTCAGTTCACGAACTTTTCCTTTATTGGTACATGCATCTTCATGCCAGATTTCTTTACCCTCGATCATGGTTTCAAATGGGGTGTGCCCGCAACACATTTTCCCCTGATGCGTTCGCTCATTATTGTAGAAGCCGATCCATTCATCCAGATTGGCCTGCAGTTGCGCGATGGACTGGTAGAGCTTCTTGCGGAATGTGACCTGATAAATTCCTGCAGGATGGTCTTGTGGAAGCGCTCGCAGATGCCGTTGGTCTGGGGCGGCTTCACCCTGATTTTCGTGTGATCACTATCGTTGATCGCCAGGAAGAGCTGGCAGTCGTGTTTGTCCAGCGTTAGCGAAGGGTGGTGCGCCGGGGCGCTCACGTGACAGATGTCATTCAGGGACCGTTGTCATGCTCACGGTGTATCCTTCCTGCTATTCACCGAAAATATCCCGTGCGGATGTGCGGATAATGCGCCCGTCCTGAATGCGGCGGGTAAATCCCGAGCGGTCAAAATACTCCAGCACTTCGATGGTCAAGTTTCGGCCAATGCCAGAAAGCAGGCGATAGTCTTTTGCCGTAAAAATGATGTTATCCAAGGCCGCCCGTTCGGCAAAGGCAGCCAGCACACGCAGATTTTCCGGTATGAAAAAACGGTTTTTAGACACCCGCGTCACCACCCCCGCATGGGCCAGGCGAGAGAGCAAAGCCTCCATATCTTCAGGAGATTTATCCAGTTCCCCAGCCAGTTCACGGATGCGTGGCGGTGTAAGGCTTGCGGCCTCATATAGGGGTAAAATCCGCTTCCAATCTTGCGCATCATTCCGGCTGGGCGTGACCTTATGGCTGACGAGATGCAGCACAGTGCCGCTGCGCAGGATTTTACCGGATTGCAATAGTTGCTTTAACACCGCATTGAGTAATGCCGGGCTAACGGAAAAATGCAGCGCACGCAGCAATTCCGGTTCATTGGGACCAAGGCTTTGCGGAAATTTTTGATGCCACTCCATGAGCGCTTCAGGAATGCGCCCGGCTAACGCCGTAAATTGCGCCTCGCTTATCCCGGTCTGGTCCATGGCCCGCCCAATGCGGCGCATGGAAACTTTTTGCCATAGGGCTTCGGCCTCTGTTGCTGTCAGATTAAACGTTTGAACGAATCTATCCAGGTCTATGCCGCCCGGTGACAGGGACAATAGTTCATGCAGCGCCGTTCGCGGTGTTGGCATTTCAAGTGCTTGCAGAATGGCAATCCGGTCACTGCGCGCACGGCCCTTACCGGGCGCAAACGGATCAATGACAGCCCCGCCGCCGATAGTGCGCCGTGCGGATGCGTTACGCAGGATCACCCGGTCACCGCGCAATGCGCCGATGGGCTGGTCCAATACCAGTTGCGCCAGGGTGTTTGCGCCCGGTTCCAGCATGGCGCCTTGCAGCAAGGCAATGCGCCCCGGTACATGCGCTGCACCCACATGCACATGTACCGGGGTCCAGTGTTTCAGGGGCGCGGATTCACTGCCAAGCAAGCGGACTTTCGCATCAAAGCGTGCGGTAGGCGCGTGTTCGTTTTCTGCCAATATCCAGTCACCGCGATGAATGTTTTGTTTATCCAGTGTATCGCCACTGCTGGCAGAGATGTTGATGGCGCACCGTTGTCCGGCGCCGGCCTGTTCTGTTGGCTGATTATTGGTGTGAATGCCGCGCACCCGCACGCGTATTCCAGAAGGCGACAGCATCAGCATATCACCAACAGCGATGCTTCCGGAAAACACAGTGCCGGTGACTGTGACGCCAATACCGCGCAACGAAAAACAGCGGTCAATAGCGAGGCGAAAATTTCCCGTCCGGGCACGTGCGGAAAACTTGGCTGCGGCCTGGCCGAGATGTTCGCGCAAGTCATCAAGGCCGCCGCCATCTATTGCTGAAACCGGGAATACCGGCATGCCGCCAAGTGATGTGCTCTCAAGCGTGGCGATTATTTCCTGGGTTACGGCCGTGATGCGCGCTGGATCTTCCCGGTCAATCTTGGTCAGGGCTACTGCGCCCTGCCGGATGCCAAGCAGATCGAGAATAGCCAGATGCTCAACCGTTTGCGGCATAACGCCATCATCGGCGGCAACAATCAGAAGCGCAAAATCAATGCCCGCCACCCCTGCCAGCATATTGCGGATGAACCGCTCATGCCCTGGCACATCGATAAAACCAACCCGTTCACCACCCAAATCCGTATAGGCAAAACCAAGATCAATACTCATGCCGCGCTGTTTTTCTTCCGGCAGCCGGTCGGTGTCAATGCCGGTCAGCGCGCGCAGCAGTGTGGTTTTTCCGTGATCCACATGACCGGCGGTAGCGATGATCATGGCGCTGGAATTAATTCCATTTGTTCGAGAAAGCCGGCTTCATCATCCAGACAGCGCAGATCAAACAGAAGAGCGCCGTCCTGTATACGCCCGATCACGGGAATGGGAAGGCTGCGAAACTTTGCAGCCAACTTATTTAGCGCCGCGCCGCTGCGTTTTCCTGCGGGAATCAGCCGAAGCGCAGTGCTGGGCAGTAAATCGACGGGCAGGGCGCCGCTTCCGATCTGGCTTTTGACATCACGTAACGACACATCCACATGACTTTTTAGCGCAGATTGCACCATGGGCAGCAACCGTGCGGCTTGTGCCGCAATTTCCGTAGACGGACGGGTCAGTAATCGCAGCGCGGGAAGTTTTTCCGCTAACCGGTCCGGATCGCCATATAGCGCCAGTACTGCGCCCAATGCTGCGATGGTCATTTTGCCGCAACGCAGCGCCCGTTTCATGGGATTGCGTTTGATATTGCCGATCAGATCTTTGCGCCCGGCGAGTATGCCCGCCTGCGGTCCGCCCAACAGTTTGTCGCCGGAAAAGCACACCAGATCGGCGCCGGCAATCAGCGTTGCGGCAACGGTTGGTTCAAACGGTAATCTATAGCGGGTGAGGTCAATCAGTGTGCCGCTGCCCAGATCAACCACCAGCGGCAGATCATGCGCATGGGCGATGCGCGCCATCTCCGCCACGCTGACCTCGGCGGTAAAGCCTTCGATGGTGTAATTGCTGGTATGCACCTTCATCAGCAGGGCGGTACGTGCGCCGATGGCGTCTTCGAAATCCCGTGCATGGGTACGATTGGTCGTGCCCACCTCAATCAGTTTGCATCCGGCGCGGGTCATGATGCCGGGGATGCGGAAGGCGCCGCCAATTTCAATCAGCTCGCCGCGCGATACAGGCGCTTCTTTGCCCTTGCCCAGGGTGTTCAGCAACAGCAGCACGGCGGCGGCATTGTTGTTGACAACCGTGGCGGCCTCGGCCCCGGTCAGGCGGCAAATCCATGCCTCTATATGGGTGTCGCGATCGCCGCGTGCGCCGGACGCCAGATCAAATTCCAGATTGCTGGCGCCGCCTGCCACCGCCACCATGGCGTCGATGGCTTCTTGCGGCAAAGGCGCGCGGCCAAGATTGGTATGCAGCACCGTACCAGTTAGGTTGAACACACGGCGTAAAGACGGCTGAATTAGTGTTGAAATCCGGTTTTGGATGCGTGCCGCCAATTCCTGCAACTCCATCGCAGCGCCGCCTTGCAGAAGCCCATGGCGCAGGGCCTCAAGCTCTGCATTCGCGGCCTCGATGACCATGGCGCGGCCATGCGCCACCAGCAGCGGCGCGATGCTTTCATGGCGCAGCAAACGGTCGAGAGAGGGCGCCGCAGCCAACACGGACTGTACGGTTCTGGACATGGCGTCTGTTCTACTGCGCTGACCGAAGCACGTCAAAAAAAAAGAAAATTCGGGTTCTGCCGAAGGCGTTGCAATTTTCTGATGCTCCAATATAGTGCCCATAAGGTTGGAGCATGAAAAACAGAAACCTCGCCATCATTCTATCCCTTGCCTTTTTCCTCGCCGCGCAGGCGCTGGGGATCGCGCATGCGGCTGAGTATGGGCCGGGGAAGCATAAGCATCACGGCCAAATCTGCGATATTTATCTTTCCACGGATCAGGCCAAGTCCGCCGTACCGCCACAGCCGCCCGCGCTGCATGTTCCCGTCTTTTGCAGCGTCACATTTGTTCTGCCTGCTACCGTGGCGCTTCAGGGCGGAGAATATCCCGCAGGCTTTCCCCGCGCGCCACCCGCCATTCTCCTCAGCTAGCAAACCAGACTGAATCATAACGCCCCCCTTGCGTAAGGCGAGGGGTGTGTTTGCTAATCCTCAAGGGGAAACTGATGCGAAATCCATCTTTCGCAGCTTCGGCTGCGCTTACCCTGCTGTTCAGCACTACTGCCTTTGCCGCGTCCGATAGCGATATCCAGGCGATAAAGGCGGAAATTCAGACCATGCGGCAATCCTATGAAAGCCGCATCTCGGAACTGGAAGCGAAGCTTTCCACTATGGAACGTCAGAAAACAGAATCTGGTGCAGGGACTTCCACGCCTGCCGTCGCCGTTTCAGGACAAAACAGTTCCGCCAACAGTTTCAACCCGTCTATTGGGGTAGTGCTCAATGGCACCTATGGCGCCTTTTCGGAAAAGAAATCCGGCGTCTCTGGATTCGCCCTTCCAGGCGAAGGCGCGCGCGGGGACGAGGGGCTTAAATTAGGCGAATCCGAACTGAATTTATCATCCAACGTGGATGATAAATTCCGGGCCAGTCTGACCGCTTCTCTTGCCAGTGAAAATGGAAAAGATGGCGTGCAGGTCGAGGAAGCATTCGTAGAGACGCTTCCTGGTATGGGGCTACCCACCGGCATGAATGTCAAGGCGGGGCGTGCATTGTGGACATTGGGCTACCTGAATGAACTGCATGCCCATGCCGATGATTTCGCTGACCGTCCACTGCCTTACCGCATTTTTCTGAACAATGCGTTCAATGATGATGGGGTAGAGGTTTCTTACGTGCTGCCCACGGATTTTTATTCCGAGATCGGTAGCGGGGTATTTCGTGGCGATGATTATCCCTTCGGCAGCTCACGCGGCAGCGGCGCAGGCGCGTGGTCGGCATTCATGCGGGTCGGCGGCGATATTGGTGAAAATCAAAGCTGGCGTCTTGGGGGGTATACGCTCTCCGGCGATGTGAACGGCCGGGCCAGTAATGAAAATGTGGTGAACTTCACGGGCGATACACGGCTCTATGCGGCCGATCTGCGCTACACTTGGGCACCCACAGGCAACCCGCACGAACAGGAAGTGCTGTTGCAGGGCGAGTATTTCTGGCGCAACGAGGATGGTGTTTACACTGACGCCAATGCCGTCACCGGTGACGTGGCGTTCGATGACCATTCCAGCGCCTGGTACGTGCAAGGCGTATACAAATTTCTGCCGCAATGGCGGGTCGGATATCGCTATAGCCGGATGGAATCCCCGAGTGTGCCTCTGGGTTTAGTCGGAAGCGCATTGGATTCCGGCGGGCATAATCCGGACGCCCACGCTGTCATGGCGGACTGGACTAACAGCGAATTCAGCCGGGTGCGTCTGCAATATAACCACGAGAATCTGACCCAGGGGCAGGACGACAACCAGATCCTGCTGCAATACATCATGAGCATCGGCGCTCATGGCGCACATAAGTACTGAGGGGGGATCAGCCATGAAACGCTTACTTTCTTTAATAGTTGCCTTGGTGGCGGCAATTGCCGCGCCAGCCTGTGCAAATGCGGCAGTCAGCATATTTGCCTGCGAGCCGGAATGGGCTTCGCTGGCAAAGGAAATCGGCAGCCAAAATGTGGAAACATTTTCCGCCACCACCGCCCGGCAAGACCCGCATCATGTGCGCGCCAAACCAAGCCTGATCGCCGCCATGCGCAAGGCCGATCTGGTGATATGCTCCGGCGCGAGCCTGGAGATAGGCTGGCTTCCGATCCTGGTGCAGAAGGCGGGCAACAGCACTACGCAGCCCGGCGCCATCGGCTATCTGCTGGCGGCGGAATATGTGCCGGTGCTGGAAAAACCGGAAAGGCTCGACCGCGCCGAAGGAGACATTCATCCGGAAGGCAATCCGCATGTGCACCTCAATCCACATAATATCGCGCTGGTGGCGAAGGAATTGACTGCAAGACTGAAAGCTCTCGATCCAACGCACACCGGCAGTTACCAGGCGAATTACGAGGCCTTTTTGCAAAAATGGGCGGAGGCGATAACACGATGGGAAAAGGAAGCGGCCGGACTGAAGGGCATGCCGGTGGTGGCGCATCATAAATCGCTGAGCTATCTGTTCGCTTGGCTAGGCTTGGAGGAGGTGGGTTCTCTGGAGCCGAAACCCGGCATCCCGCCCACCACCGCACATCTGGAATCGCTGCTGCAAACGTTCAAAGGCCACCCGGCGCGGCTGATCGTCCGTACGCCCTATGATCCGGCGGACGCGAGCGAATGGCTTTCGCAAAATACCGGAGCACCCGCCATCATGTTGCCGTTTACGGTTGGCGGTGATGCGGAAAGCGGCGATCTGTTCGCCCTGTTCAACCGTACCATCATGCTGCTGAAGGGAGCCACCGGTGCTTAGCGCCGAAATGGCCGTGATTGTGGGGCCGGCATTCGTTGCTGGCCTCATGATCGCATTGACCCATGCGCCACTTGGCATTGTGGTGCTGCGGCGGGGAATAATCTTTATTGATCTGGCGATCGCGCAGATTGCAGGCCTTGGCGCTGTGTCCGCCGGTCTTTTCTGGGGCGAACCACCCTGGTGGGCGGTGCAGGGGGCAGCACTTGCCTGTGCGGGTACGGCTGCGTTTTTCTTTCACCTGGTGGAACGATTTTTGCCGGACCGTCAGGAAGCGGTCATCGGGTGCAGTTTCGTTGTGGCGGCGTCCGTGGCGATACTTCTGCTGACCGGGCAGCCGCACGGGGATGAGGCTATTGAACAATTGCTATCTGGTCAGCTTTTATTCGTGACCTGGCCGCAAATAGCCCTGCATGCCCCGGTTTATCTGGTCATCCTCGCGCTGTGGTTTCTGCACCCCCAAACACGGCAGGGGGTCTGGTTTTATCTGCTGTTCTCGGCCGCCATTACCTCGTCGGTGCAGTTGACCGGCGTCTTCGTTGTTTTTGCCAGCTTGATAGCCCCCGCTCTTGGCGCCGCCCGCTTTGCTGGAACTTGCCGCGAACTGCCTACTGCTTATGGCATTGCGCTGATTGGGTTGCTGTCTGGCTTTAGTGTGGCAATTCAGTACGACCTTCCCCTTGGCCCGGTGCTCGTCTGCAGTTTCATGCTTGCGGCCTTGCTCGCTGGCGTGGGGCTATTTATGCGGGCGAACCATATGCGGTGATCCGGTAGGTTTGACTCGCTTTATTGATAGATACAATAATAAACTGTCGGCTACAGTCAGGCTGTTGGCAGCAGCCGGCTACCACAGGGTTTTTTCAACAAGGAGTGAGACACATGGAAGTAGGTTTTTTCTCGATGCCAACCATCGGCAGCCGCAGCGAGATTGAAGGGCGCATGGCCGGCAAGCGCACCGATCTGTATCAGCGCATGCTGAAAAATCTGGTGCAGACAGCCCAGTATCTGGACGAGCACGGCTATTACGGCATGGGCTTTACCGAGCACCATTTTCATATTGAAGGTGAAGAAGTTTCCACCAACCCGATCATGCTCGACCTGTATATGGGCCTGCACACCAAGCGGATTAAGGTCGGGCAGTTGGGCAATGTATTACCATCCCACAATCCGGTCCGGGTGGCGGAAGATATTGCGATGCTGGACCAGATGACTCAGGGCCGCGCCTTTGCCGGTTTCGCCCG
>OBEQ011779455.1_pt1 | contig 20377 bp, 11 predicted proteins | sample 1670901 | NCBI WGS metagenome assembly OBEQ01 (sample SAMEA104232315, study PRJEB22302) | groundwater metagenome | biome: forest; feature: aquifer; material: groundwater | place: USA | collected 2011-08-07 | depth 5.4 m
CCGGCGAAAACCCAGGCTAAAGCGCAAGTACAGCCTTTCAAGGAAATAACTCCATCGATAAGCATTGGAATGGAAGACTTGGCTTCCAAGCCAAAGCAAGAGCAAAGGGAAGAAAAATTGCAACAGCCAACCGCAGTTTCAAAAACGTTTGAAACGCCGAAGGCGCCCATGCCAATGCAGCCAAAGCCCTCGGCTACTTCGGGAATCAAACTCGAGTTTGAACCGCGGGCACAACCCACGGTAAGGCGCAAGGCGGGATTGAAGGAATTCATGGAAGGAATAAAGCACGCGTTGGGAGTTTCCAAACCAGCTGTTGAAGCGAAGGAAGTCGAAATCGCGAAAATAAAGGAAAAAGCAACTCCTGCGCAAATCGCCGAGCAAGTGCTGGAACGCGGGCAAATGCGGAAAAAAGAATCCGTTCCCTTTGTCGGGGAGGATGTCGAATTCAAGGAACGCGAGTTGAAGAAAATAAAGGAAGCGGAATTGGAAGAAATAGCAAAAGAACTCGTCGGCGAAACCAAGGGCGTGGAAGAGACGGGCGTATTGCATAGGAGGTATTTGATGAAAAAGGAAGAGCAAACCGCAGCAAAGCAAAAGGAAGCAACGCCCGAGGAAGAGTTCGATTCGATGGTGCAGGAGGTTTACAATCAATTGCAATTAAGCAAAACGCGCGCGGAAGTAAGCGATAAACTGAAATTGTCACCGCCTCCAGCTGAAGAAAAAGTGGAACAAAAGATATTGGAAGGGCAAAAAAGAGAGGAGGGACAAATGCAGGCCATTGCTACTGCCCCACAGCAAACAACTTCGTTATTTGCACGCGAGGCGAACGCGGTGCAACCCCAAGCCTCCCAATTTTTATCAATATTCGAGCAGTTGAACGTCATTTCGGGCGGAGGCGCAAGCGCGAAAACCGAAGGTGACGTGAAGTTCGTGAAAATTCCAGCGAACGGAGCGGGCTGCCCCCGCTGTCACGCTAGCAACTCGCGCATAGTCTTCTGCCCGTACTGCGGAAGCGGAATGTGTGCGAACTGCACCCCGTTGATTACGCCTAAGGAAAACGGTTTCGATTACACTTGCCCGAAGTGCGGGGAAAGCGTTTTCGTGAAAAGGCAGGCGCAGTGATTAAGCGAAACGTTCTTTCGACTGCCAAATGCAAATGCGCGTCTTGTATTTGATGAATTTCGATTGCAGCGACCCGCCGCTGGTGTCGGAATACAAAACTTGGAACGGCGAAGAAACGGTTAGAATCTGGTAGTCAGCCTCCAACGCAGAGAAACAGCCCGGAGCAGTTCCGGTTCCGCCGCCGTTCTGGTGTTTTTCAGAAACCCCGCCGCCGGCGTTTTCAACGCCCACCACTTTCAAGTCTTTCGAATTCGTTATTTCTGGTCCTACATAATCGACAATTGCTTGGGAAGTGCCGCCTGAAATCGTTCCTGCATCTTGCGAGAGCATCGCTTCGAAATAATACTTGTATCCTGAGAAAGCGAAGGGTTTCATCAATTCCTTCAAAGCGCAGCGCACTGCAGTGCGGCCGGGAACTTTCGCGGCAGTTCCAGGAGGTTCATCCTTTCCGAACTTGTCATCCAATTTTGGTTTTTCCCCAACTTCCGGGTCGGAGTCGGCCAAATCCCTTTTCATCAGATCCGTAACCCTCAGCGTTCCGGGGTAGTTTGCCAACTGCGCGCAACCGTAATCTCGACTGCCCAAATCGTAAACAGGAGCGCTGTTGCCTTCATCAAACGTCCCGTCTTGTTTCAAAGCGTATTTGTAAACTTTGATTCCGTCGCTCCCGATCTTGGTTAAAGTCGACGCGTCAACGTAATACAACGCTTTGGAAACGCTTTGCATGTAATTCAAAACGTACGCGCTTCTCAAAACCTGGTCTTGGTCTTGCCCCCATTCCCCGACGAAATTGAAAATCAGTACTGAAGAAAATATGGAAACCAACAGCAAAATCAACGCGTCGGTAATCGCCGCTTGGCCGCGCTTTTGTTTTTGCAGTGCACTTTTTATTTCCATGTTATCACATTCACAACTCCCAATCCGCTAGTGAAACTGTTTGCATATGGACAAGGGACTGCAATGGGAAAGCTGGCGAGAACGCTTTGCCCTGGCTGCGGGTACAAACCGGCCGGTAAATTTTTAAGATTCGAGCAGTAAAACCAAGTTTCACCAACTTCGTTCGAATAATCCAAGTAAAACGGGCTGACTTTATCCACTGGATTTTTGGAGTAGTAGGGGTTGAGATTGGGGTTATTAGAGTTTGAAGGATCTATCGGAATCCCGTCGCAAAAACGCTTTAGAGTAATCAAGTATTTCACGGAAAGGGAAGCCGCTCGCGGCTTCACCTTGCCTTCGCAAGTTTTCTCGAGAGTAGCATTATCGATAAACCCCTTTTCAGTAACGAGATACGAGAGCGAAATCAAGCCGTCGCGTATTTCAAGTTGCTTCGCCTTGTCCGAAATCAACTGGTTGGCGTAAATGATTGTTCCCGTGAATATCAAAATGCTGAACACTATGGGGAAAATGCTGGGAATGTCATCCCCCAACGGACCTATGTAACCTTTCAACTTCATTTTCATCACGTTCGCGGGAAATCGCATTCGGGAATGCTTCCCAAGTCAATGCAAGAATTCGGGTTCACGCTAGTCGCGCCTGGAAAGACGTAGTTGCAGTTTTGCAAGTACAAAAACTCTTTTCCAGAAAACTTTGTTTTCTCCTTGCACCTCAACACCACCAAATACGAACTCCTGTCGGAGGGGTTGGACGGAGTGAGCTGAAGGGTTTTGAAAACGTTTGCTCCAAAACTCTCCGTAATAAGGTGGGGGTCGTCAACTTCGGAAATTCCGGGAGGATTGCGCGAAGGAACGAATTTTACGTTGTCCTCAGCCACATCTCCATACCCGACGCTTTGAAACGCGATGCAGTCTTTAGAGTTCGTAGCAACCCCGATCACGAGCGTTTTCGATCGCGTGTTTTTCGTTATGTTCACGATATATCTTGCCCTATCCCGTTCCCCCACATTCAGCGCCGCGACCAACGGAATCAATTTTCGTTCGTCTTCGGCAGGCGAAGTCAAAACCTGGTTTATGGAAGAAGCTATCTGCCTTGCCGTCAATTCTGCTTGCGTTTGGCACAATCCTTTCTGCTCTGCCGAGGAAAAAAGCAGCACTATCAACGCCAGGCTCATTATGAAAAACACCATCGCGAAGCGCGTGAGCATGGACAATTCGATCTGGCTTTTTTTTCCTGAGTGCGGAAATTCAAACTTCATTCGCAATCACGCTATATTGCCTACCCTTTCTCGGCGCAAATTTCTATCGACCCTCTTTCAGCACCGCCAGCCAGTTCCGTCGTTTTAGTGAGTTTGATTTTGAAAGAACGCGTGTTTACGCCAGAAAGGGTCTTCCACTTGGAAAGCCTTTCCGATTCCGGAGCGCCGGTGTTCCAAACGCCTTTAGTAATTCCAAAGTCGGTGGGGTTGCACCCCGATTCTTCAAAGCAAGGCGCGTTGGAAAGCGGAATCCCGCCCGCGCATTCCTTGATTTGAACGTCACCAGCCATACTCACGCAAGAAATCGCGTCTGAAACTTGATTGTGTCTGTTTAAGTTGCCTGACTCTCGCGAAACGGGAACAACCTGCCAACAGTAACCGTAATTCCCTTGGCAAAGCCTGCAGTATTCCGGAGCTAAATACAATACGAATTGCAATCCGTCGACTTTCTTCGTCCCGCAAGTGGGAAGCGTGAAGTAAATCGTGCGCGTCGTGCCTGGGCTTCCCAGCGCGACGTATAACATCGCGTTTTTCAACTGCTGCGTCTGGGTTTTGAGGGTAGCGACGCACTTTCCTTCCTCCACATCGCCGATTACTTTCAACCCCAACGCCAAGGACATTGCTAGGATTATGACCGCAACGAACAGTTCTATGGGCGCTGAAACTTGCGATTTGCCGCGAACGGAACGCATGAGGCAATTAAGCAATAGCGGTTTAATATAGAAATCGGCTTGCCGATTTCTATAGCTGCAGAAGTGGCGCACCCACTTCTGCATTAAAACGAATGCGTTTTAAGCTCTAAGAAAAAGCGATTGCGATGGAATTCAAAACTTGGCGGGTTGTTTCGATAGTCTTCTGCTCAGTTCCGCTAGCCTGGTTGAACAACGGCTTTACGAAAGTAACCAAGAGGATTACGGCTATGGCTATCACTATGAGCATGTAAATGGGCGTCCAGCTTTGCGCTTTGTACTTTAATTTCATGAATAATAGAAAGAAAAAAGGAAGTTAAAAAACAAATGCTTACACCGGTCCGGAACTCGGCGCCGTGCCTGAAATGCACTTTGAATCGCAAATGTCGCTGGCTTTCCTCAGAGTGTTTGCGATCGAAACGCAGTACACAGGCGGGTCGAAAGTGCCATCACCACAAATCACTATGTTAGCATCGAATTTTTTTGTGAAATCAAGCTTGTAGACATTAGACGCGGCTTCGCTAGAACCGTCAACCTTGAAAAAGTCGTTCAGAGTAGTATCCCACAAAAAGTGCACGTTAGTGTAAACTATAGGCAAATCTACAACAACATCGCGCGCGTATACCGGCTTTCCAGGCTCAAAAGTGACTTTCTTGTCCGAAGGAAAAATCCCGAAGCCCTTCGAATGCAATTTGTTCATCCCGTCTTTCATAACGTCAATAGGGTTTCCAACGCCGAAATTCAATCCTCCCAAAATCTGCAGCAAAACGCCCAAAATAGCCAAAGCAACTATAACTGAAATGACCAGCATCATGGTTTCGAAAGCCTGTCCCTTAAAACGCATTCGCGCCTCACCCCGAAAAACAAACCTGAATGCATTAATGAACCGTGCTTTTAAAGCTTGCAATTTGTGCTCTAGCCCCCGATTATTCCGCCTATGAAACTAGCTGAAACGAACACCACGGTGCAGTAGAGGATTATCGCGACGGGCAAAGCTTTCGCAATGGAAACGTAAGTGTGCAAGTAATTATTCGTGTCTTCTATTTGCGAGTTGAAGTAAGTGAGGATTGTTACGACTTGAATGACGTAAACTCCCATTATGAAAACGAAAGTAGCCGGATCTGCCGTTGATTTCAAAGCGTCGCTTTGGCTGAACAATTTCGTAAGCCCGGCGAACCCCCCTGCGCCAGTCCCCTCTAACTGCGGAAGGCTGGTTTCAACCCCAGACTGCTGCGAAAGCGAATTGACTATAATGCGCTGCAGCGCGGAAACTACACCCAGCACTATCGGGGCGACGAAAATGCTCATGGTGCTCAGCATTGTCGTGACGTCTGCCAACAAAGCCCTCAGCGACTGGTCGGTCTTTTGTGCGTTGCGCAATTGCATCGACAAGCCGATGAGCGATTTAGCAGCAACGTTCACGCCCAACTGCACAGCATCGATCATGAACTGCAAACCGCTTCTTATCGTGCGTGAGGGCAGGTTTTTCAAAACCCCGAAAGTTTTATCAAAAACAGCAGCGTCGAGAGTCATTCCCAAGAGAGTGATGTTTTCCAAAATGCGTCTGAAAACCATTTTTCCTACTTTGCTTTTCGGAAGGAATTGCACCGAAGAGCGCAATGCTTCTTCGATGGGCTTGTTTTCGCCCAATCTCGATGCAAGAACGTAAAGCGCGTCTTGAAACTCCCCTTCCATATACCTTATTTCATCCTGCACTCTTTTCCGTTCGAGATACTCTCCCAACAGCCACAAGCTGATGAAAATGGACAAACCGATGAGCAGTCCGAATATAGTGAATTGCCCTATGAAAATACCTTGCGGAATGAACACAAGAGGGCCTAAAGCAATTGCATTCTTATCGAAGAAAGTGAAGTGGGGCAATGCAGCGATGGCTTCCTTTCGCGAAACCTCGTCCAAAAAATCAGGGACAACGCCCAAGGTCCCGCTTATCACGATTTCCTCCCCTACCGGCCTTCCGAAAATGGCGTTGAGTTGGTGTTGGGTCCACCCTTGGTCAGTAAGAAAGCCCAACGAAAGCAACAGCAAAAACAAGACTATGCCGATTGTTTTCGAGGGAAACAACACGGAGCCTATTTTGAAAGAACCGCGGGGAGGCAAGCCGGGATGGTCTGCCGGAACGTCGGGCGGGATGTAAGTGGGCGGGCGGGAGGAGACGATGAAAGTCCCGAAAGCGAAAACCAACAATGGAAGCAAAATGTTGTAAGCTATGAGCAAATACTCCGCTTTTGCTAACGCGATATTCGCAAACGCCCCTCCGATGGGGAGGATTATCGCCAATAGCAAGGGAAGCAAAATCCCGAAGTAATACAAAAGCACGGTAGGCTGCTGCAAATTGCGGGCGTACACGTCCATCTTTTCACGCGCGCCTTCCAAAACGTCGGTATTCGCCTTGTTCAGCAAGTCCTCGCGCTTTTTCGCGTCCCCTTCCAGCACGGAAGCGCGGATGAGCATCAACGCCTGCTTAAAGTCTTCGTTGTAAGGCCCCCATTTATACGCAAGCTCGTCCAACGCTTCCTCAACGCTTTCGTAACGCCCCAATTGCAAGTCCCAAACTATTTTCTTTAGCTCTTCAGCAATCTTGCCTTGCCCGTGGTTTGCCGCGAACTCGACGGCTTTTTCCAAATTTGGCGTCAAGCGAAGGCTCATCGTCAAATAATTCACGATTTCTGGAACGTACGCCAACGCAAGGAGTTTTTCCTTGCCCGCCGCGCTTTTAGGGTAATTGGAATAAACGAAAGGCGCTATGATTGCGGCCAAAAGCATCACTCCGATGGTCATCAAGAAAAACGGGTTTTCCAAGTTCGAGTCGAAAACCGCTACATACAACACTCCCCCTACGGCGATTGCAGCTGCGAAAAAAACGAGCATTATTCCGAAATACGCAGAGCGGAATTCTTGCGGGGAAACGTCCCATTCGAGGAAAGAAAAAGCTTCTTCTTGCTCTTGGGTGAATTTCACATTCCTCCCGAAGGAAGGCGCGATTTTAGAGAAAAAATTCGTCGCCCTAAAGAACAAAGGCGGTTTTTGCTCCTTTTTTTCCGTTTCAACCCTCTGCCCGTAGGAAGGCTCGTACAAGCGCGAAGGCGCCTTGTCTTTTTCTCTGCGCGACTGCGGAGGCATGAATTCATTACTCTAAATCGAATAAAAACGTTCAGAAAGCAAAAACTCAACCGCGCCTGCGAAGCAATTCTTTTATGAGGGAATCGTTGACCCATTCTTTCCAATCCTTCAGAAGCGGTTCGTGGTCTACCCCCCCGTTTTCATCTAACTGCAATTGCCTCAGCAAAAGGTATTTTGAATGCGCGACTACGGTATTGTCCGCCTCGAGAAGCTCGGGAAGGTTAAGCTTGTTCTTCAAATCCACCAAATACTGTTTTCCAATACCGCGCGCTTTGACTTCCGAGAAAACTTCGTCAGCGGTAATTCCCCTTAGTTTCTTCAGCTTTGCAAGCCACTCGCTTTCTCCGAGTTTTGCTTGGTTGAAATCCAATGCGTCTTTTCCCGCGTCGAAATCCGACCAGGTCAAAAACCCGTTTTCCTGAAGCGGGTCTTCGTTCCACTCTTTCTTCACTTCCGTGATTTCAACCAAACGCCTTTTCCTTTCGAGAGAGCCTTTGAAGCGTATGGGCGCGGAGACAACAGCGAAATCCGTCGCTTTAAAGCTCGTGGAAGGAACGCCCAAGTCGTTCACAACCCTGTCCCAAATGCCGTACGCACTCTCGCCGTGAATCGTTCCCATTACAGTATTGCCTACTGCACCGATACGCATTGCTTCGTACAAAGCGATTGCCTCCTTCGAACGCACTTCGCCTATAATGAGTACGCTGTCCCCCAAACGCAGTGCGGTTCGCAAAGCATCTTCCGCGGAAACCTCTCCCTCGACAACCGTGCCTAAAGGCGGGCGGGTTTTAAGCCTTTGAATGTTGAAGCCGATTTTCTTCATCTGGTTTGCAGGAATTTCCTGCGTGTCCTCTTGCAAAATTATCCTCAAATTTTGAGGCAACTCAAGCATCATCGCTTGAAGCAAAGAAGTTTTTCCCGAACCTCGCGAACCGACTATCAACTGCGACGCTTGTGCATCAACAAAAAAAGAAAGCAATCCGGCAGTGAACGAATCCATCATTTTCACGTCAACGAATTGCGGCAAGGTCCAGGGCGTGTCTTTATGCAGTCGAAATGCGAACGCAGTCCCGTCCAACGCCAAAGGCTTCCCTATTACGGCTACGCGAGTCTGAAGGTCGGGCAAGTCGAAATCTAGAACGGGGTGGGCTTCGTCGAAAGGCCTGCCGCTCAACGCGCGAAAGCGCGAAACTATGCTTCGCGCTTCCTCGCTTGAGAAAAGAATGTTCGTCTGGCATTGGCCGTACTTCGAATGCACCAAATAAATGGGCTTGCTGCCCAGCGGCGAGTCGATGAAAACGTCTGTTATGCGCCTATCGCTCAAAATGATTTCTAGAATCCCGTATCCGATGGTGTAACGTGCAACTATTTCGGCCAACTCCTCGCGCTCTTCCTGCGACAAGAGAATATTATTGCGCGCCGCCAAATCTCCGATCGTAGCTACGTAAACTTTCTTGAAATAGCGCCTTGCCTGCGTGATGTCCATAAACTCGACGTTCTCAGGTCTGTGCGCTGCGACCACTTCTTTAGTTTTCTCGAGCAAAAAGTATTTTTCAGGAGGAAGCGAATATTCGGGGGGGTTGATGAAGTAAAAAGCTTCTATCTTGTCCGGATGCTTGTAGATGTAAACTTTTGTTCCCAAAACCTCGTATTGATCTACCAACTCTAGCTGTTCGGTTTCAGTGAAGAAAATTTGAGAACCTATGAACGAAGGTTTTATCGCCGCCTCGAAGAAAGAATGGTATATCCCACGGTCGCTGGGAATGCTTCCCAGCTGCTGCAAGTACTCCTTCATTTTGCGAAGCAATTTCGTGTTTTCGAGCTTGTCGCGCATGTATTCGAGAGTGGAAAGGTATAGTTTCAAATCTTCCTGCTCTTCCGGCTGGAGCATTTGCATTTTTTGCATTTGCCCTTTGACTTCGGCAATAATCATCAAATATGCTTTGAACGGGTCGCCGCGAAGGGTGTTGAATATGCTTAGTACGGCGTCGTGCCTTTGCGAAAGGGTTTTGCTCCGCTGGTCTTTGCTCAAGTGCCGCGGGCTCCAAATCCCTTCCGCTTCGAATTCCGAAACTATTTCGGATATTTCCTTCAACCAGCCCGTCTGCTCTTCGTTGTAAACGCGCTCGTAATACTCACTCAAAACGATTTCATCTACATCCGCTTCTCGCAATTTGTCGATGACGTCTTGCATTACTTGCGCGTACTGCGCCAAGTCCGCCCCGTAAGACGAACCGCGGTAGTCGATAACTAGACGCTTTTTTCCGCCTTCGGTTTTAATGACGCTTTCAGGCATATAGACCGCTATGCATTACTACAAACAGTATAAAAAACGTGAAAGAAACAAGAGGAATTAGGACAAAACCACCGCGGGCTTGAAGGGCATCGCCCTTCCCGCCTTTTCTTCCTTAGATTTTTCTTCCGCCTCGATTTCTATACGCAAGCCAAGTTGCTTTTCCAAAAACTCTTCAGAAGACTTCAAGATTTTCCCCTCGTCAACTTCCAAATACTGCGGTTTTGCGAGGAGTTCGAAAAACGTTTTCTCCAAGTATTTCTTCGTCAACTCGTCTTCAACAATCGGCATTACCGCCTTTTCAGCACTCTTTCCTTCCTCGACCAATTTTTTCATGAAATCCTTTTTTTGCTTGGAAGCTACGATTATTTTCGCTTGCGAGATTTTTCTTTTTCCAGCCAAAAGCGAAGCAATGCTGCGCACGTCTTCCAAAACATTTTGCACGAAATCCTCGCTTGCTTCTGCATTAAGGTCAATCTTCTTTTCTTCGGCATAAGGCCATTCTGCAAGGGAGCAAAATCCCTTTTGCTTTGCGCTTTCCCAAAACTCTTCGCAAGAGTGGGGGAGCAACGGGCACAAAAGCTTAATCCACTTCAAAACGCTTTTGGCAACAGCGCTTTTTTCTTCCACTGAAGCACGCGCATCGAAATACTCGAAGTCTTTCAAAAGCCTGAAGAAAGCGTTTTGAACGTAATCGCGCAATGCGAACGCTTCGAGGTTTTCCGTGCTTTGTTTTATTGCCGACTCGAGTTTCGATTCAATCCATTTCGTCAAATGGGTTTTCTTCCCCGCGCCGGAGCCGATCAAGCCTAAGTATTTGTCGCAAACCGATTCGAACTTCAAAAGTATTTTCCGCATGGACTCGACGTCTTTCTTTCTAAAATCAAGAGTGCTTCCGAAATCGGCAGTCCCCACGCTGTACAGCCTAAACAAATCCGCGCCGTAGTCATTTGCAATGCCGTCCAGCAAAACCACATTCCCCTTGCTCTTGCTCATTTTCGAGCCTTCGCTCAAAACCATTTCGTTTAGGGTGATTGCCTTGGGCCAATGCCTTTTTTCGAATATCCCCGCATGGGCGAAAATGAAAAAGCTCAAGTGATTCGTGAGATGCGCGATTGCAGTATGCCTCTCGTCATTCGGATACCAGTACAAGAATTCCGAGCGGATTTCGTTCATTATCTTCGGAGAAACCACCCCTTCGTAATGCTTCCCGAAGAAAACGAAATCGAAGAAAGCTTCGTCGAGAAACTCTTGCTTGATTTTGTGTTCTCTGATTTTCTTTATTACCGTGTATAGGGCCATGTAAATCGTGGAGTCGCTCAAGCTTTCGATAATCCATTCCTTGTCGAAGGGCAATCTCGTTCCTAAACCCCTTCGCCTCGCGCAAGGCCTTTTGTCCAACCAATTAAACACGTCTTCAAACTGCTTGCGATAAACCTGCGGGAATATGACCATTTCCCTCAAGCATTCAAACGCGTTTTCCTTCCATCCTTTCGCGTTAAAGTCTAAAAACCACTGGTCTGGCAACACAGCGGCTACAACCTTGCCTCCGGCGCGTGAAACGGCAGGCCTGCTGGTTTCGTAAAACCAAAACGCTTTGCCATCGCGCACAAGCCATTCCGAAACTTCTTCTTTTGCTTCCACCACGGTTTTTCCAGCAAACCCAAACACATTTTCTTTCATAACCCCGCCGTAAAACTCTGCTTTGTAGAGATGCTGCGTAGCTTTCTCAAGCTTTTGCTTTTCGCGAGTGTTCATTATTTTGAAATGGTCGGCCATGTCTTTCGCTGGAAAATCGCTGAACCCTTCCAGGCGTATTAGCGAAACGGGTTTTATCGATTCAACAAGTTCCCGGAGTTTTTGCCCCTCGAATTTTTTCAGCGTTTTCTCGTCTTTCCTCAATTCCTCGAGCGCAACCCAATCGGCGACCGAATGCGCGGGAACGCCGTGAACAAAACCAGACGCGTTGTCTGCATCCACAAATTCCGCGGGAAGGATCGGAACGCGTTGCTGCAAAGGCGTTTCCACGAATTTCCCTACGAAAAACTCCCCGCCGAATTCTTTTTCTATTCGCACCGAATGGTGCTGGAAAGAAAGTTTTTCTGCCGCCTGTTCGCTTACGAAAAGCGTTTCGCTTCCCACCTTTGCTTTTACGTATTTCGCCTTTGGGTTTACGAAAACGTTGGTTATTCCGAAAACGGTTTCGGGTCTCAACGTCGCTGAGACTACGAAACCTTCTTCTCCATCGAAGGAGAATTTCGACTTCAAGCCTGCGAATTTTCTCAATTCCACCGAATCGGTATCCCCGTCCTTGATGTCATCCTCACCGACTGCGTTTTTTTCCTGCGTATCGAACAAGATGGGGTAAGAGCCTTGCGTGAGATAGCCTTTCTCCTTGTATTTATGGAACTGCCATTCGATGAACTTGTTGTATTCCATATCGCCGGTGGTAAATTGCCGCGTGAAATCCAGGCTGAAGCCCATTCGCGAAAAGTCGCGGATTATTTTTTTCGAAAAGTAATTCACCACGTTCCAAGGGTCTTCGAAAGAATGCACTATCTCCTCTATTCTCCGTTCGTCCTTCTCGTAAATCCCGACGTATTCTTTGTACATGGCTATCGCTTCGGGATCGTGGTTTTTGATTTTCTGGCTTACCGCTAGCACAGGCGTTCCCGTAATGTGGAAGGCCATGGGCCAGAGGACGTTATAGCTGCGCATTCGCTTGAAGCGCGCGATGACGTCGCCAATCGCATAAGTGCGCCCGTGGCCGACGTGCAAATTCCCAGAGACATACGGGTAAGGGACAGTAAAGAAAAATTTCTTTCGCTTGGAGTCTGCGATAGGCTCGAACGCCTTCGCTTCGCGCCACTTTTCCTGCCATTTTTTTTCCACGCGCGCAAAATCCATAGCAATTCCTTTCGAGAAGAGATAAAACAAAAGTTATTAACTTACGCAAGATTAAAGCGTTTTCGTGAAGAGAAAAACCAAAAGCAAGGCAGTAAGCGCGAAAGAAAACGATTTGAAGAAAGCGCTGCGATTCACCGTTTTCTTCGGCGTTTTGTTCGCACTCGCATTCGTCGTTTTGCAGTACACTTTCTTGAGCCAGGCGCTGGGCTTTTTGGCCGCACTGTCTTCCCAGCTAGTTTTGTCGCTGTCGGGCGTCCAAACGCAAATCGCCGTCTTGGAAAACGGCAATTACGCGCTGGATTCCGACGCGTTTGTCGCCGAATTAAACCAGGCTTGCGCCGCTCTCGTGGAAATAGCCGTTTTGTTCGCAATCGTTTTCGCCAGCTTCGAAAAAACAATTCGGGAAAGGGCGAAGGGCTTCGTTTTGGGAATTGGTTTGCTTTTAGTCTTAAACCCCATACGCATAGCGCTAAGCATCGTTTTCCTCCATCCGTTCGTGCACGACGTGTTGTTCCGCATTACGCTCATAATCACCATAATCGTATTCTACGCGCTTTGGTATTACGGTTCGCTTGCCTTGGAAAAAAGCTTTTGGCTTGGAATGCATAAGAAAATCAGGGTCAAATGAGCTGCGGAAAAAAAGACTATTATATAGTATGGGCGAATAATCCACTCGTATGCTCCACGCGAAAAAAGGGTTTATTTCCGCGCCTTTGATCGGGACGGTTATTTTCCTCGCATCGATACTGTTCGTAGTAAATTTGCAGAACGTCGAAGCGCAAACTTCTTTGAGGATAGCGAACGACGCTTACCACAACCGCATTGCAAGCGTTTTAGAACAACACCGTTCCGACCTTGCGTCCATATTCAGGGAGGGTTTGAGCCGCACTATTTCTTTTTATTTGCTGAATCCGGGGTGGGATGCTTTCAAGTGGGATAACAATCCTGCATTGACGTACTACAGTAGCGACGGCAAGTTCAGTAATAGAGGGCTGGAGCAAGACCCGTACATCGACGGTTCTCTCGGCGGCGGAGCGGATGGCCGGATTTCCTTGGCAGAATTGAAATACGCGAAGTGCGATACCGTCAGGACTTTGACGAGCGACTTTATTTGCAGCCTTCCAGACACGAACGTGGGTGAAAACGTGGAATACAAGTACGGCTTGCCGCAGTGGATGAGCAAGTTCGTGGACAACAACGGAACTTTCGTTTTTGAAGGCATAACTTTCAACACTTCCAACCCAGACCAAGTGAAAGTTTTCCTGCCAGCGTCAAGGCAAGATGTAAGCCAACAGCAGGCAGTCCGGGAGTACTATCAGTACTGCAACGCTTTGCTTCGCGGAAGCGTTTTCGACTGCAGGACTTTCGCAACTCAAACCGACCCTGCAACAGGCGGGAGCAAAATGCAGTGTTACGATTACGACGTGAACAACAACGGCGTTCCAAACGAAGGCCCTGAAGATGTGAGAAAATTGGAGGGTTGCGAGGACGGAAGGTTTTTCGTGAAAGTCAACCTCGAAAACGCGATTGACGGAATCGAAGTTTACCCGAAACTCCCGCGCGTTGAAGCTAAAGACACAGGGGGGAACCTGTTCAGGAGCAGCGGAATCGGGGAGAAAAACTTTTACTTGCCCATCAATTTGCGTATCTTCAAGTACTTCGACGAAACTTTCAAGGTTTACAAGCATTTGGCTTACGGGTCTATGGGAAACGGGGAGGGGAGCAGAAACGGGATTGAGACTAGAATGGAGTTGGAAGGCGTTGCAGACGGTAATTGCGGAAGTGCGATTGGGAATGATAATAACAACAGGTGCGACGACAGTGACAGCGGTTTCAACGATCAAGGTTACGCGCTTCCTAACGATATTCGCCCTCCCGACGACGAGAAGATCACAAAAGCTGTAGGCAAGAATTATTTCGACTTCGTTTTCAAGCCCGCTTGCCGGGAGCCCGTAGGTCTGCAATCGCAAAGCATGGAATTGAGGTTTTGCACTACCACGAACTGCGACCTTGCGAACGCGCCCATTTGCAACGACGCTCTCGACTACACTCCTTTGGAATCGGCAAACCTTTTCAACACACAGCTTTGCGAACACAACGGCGAGGGAGTGCGCGGCTGCGCTTTCTTCCCTCCCAGCACGTGGAATTTCCTTTTGACCGACAACAAACCCGCTTTCCGCATCGACCCGCAAAACCCCGTCAACTTCAAGTGGGGAGTAAGCCTGCAGCACGACACAGCGTGAAAAATGCATTCTGGAAAACGCAACTATTTTAATAGCCGAAATCCACTACTTCTTCATGGCTGAAGGGGGGAGAGACTTTCTTGCTTCCGCAAGCGAAGCTTACGAGAATTTCGTTGCTTCACTCGAAGAAAAAGGCTTTCCTTCGCCCAGAACCCTCGTTCCCGTTCTGGGAGCGATAATCCTCATCGCAGTCACCTTGTTCTTCTTGCCTTCGCTATTGAATCCCACTACTACCGTCGAGTTCAAGGTTTTGAACGCGCAGGGAACGCCCGTGGCAGGCGCTGACGTTACGCTCACTGCAGGAGGCAAGCAATTCCCCCCCAGCCGTTCGCTCTCAGACGGCAGCGTTTCTTTCGAGGGAGTGCCCCAGCGCGGGGAGTATGAAGCGTCCGTTTCTGCCGTCGGATACCAGCCTAAAAGCTATTCCGTTGAAAACGGGGGGAGAATACTCCTTTCCGGAACAACCTCATCGCAAAAGAAAACGCTGAAAATAAAAGTAGTTGGCTCGGACAGGATAACCGCAGTCGACCAGGCTCAAGTGGTTTTGAGCTTCAACGACGGCACGCGCAGGGACCAGAATACCGACGACTGGGGAGAAGCGTTGTTCGACTTGACCGGAGTGGAAAACAAAATCGCGGTTGCGGACGTGAGCAAGGAAGGGTTCGAGTCCAAAACGAAAACCGTCAACGTTGACGACGGGGTTATTACGATAGATTTGAAGGAGACGGGTGAAAAGAAAGGCAACGACGCGCTGCGCGGCGATTTCGTAGTGAATGTTGGCGGTGCGAATGCAGAGGGGGTAGTGGTTTCGCTTATCGATACTTATACTCAAACGCCCATTGCAACTGCGCGAGTGGATTCGAGCAACAAGGCTTTGTTCCCGCAATTGAATTTCAATACTCTATTTGCAATCACCGCTTTCGACCCGGACGGGAGGTTCGTCAACTACCAAGGGCAGGAAATCAAATTCGAGAGAAACTTGCAGGAGGAAACGATTACTCTGAACAGGAAAAGCGCCGAAGACGAGCTTGTTGTTACAGTGAAAGGCAAGGACGGAGAGAGGCTTGCCGGCGCTGAAGTGAAGCTTTACGACAAAATAACGCGAACGTGGCATGCGGAAGGTTCTACTGATTCGAGCGGAAACGTGCGCTTTACCGTTTCAGGAAGGACTTACTATGCGACGGCATTCAAGGAAGGCTATTTGCCCGGCTTTGCTGAAAACGCAAGGCGCGGCGACGCGAAGACTATAGAACTGGAAAAAGAAGGCGCGGGCAATTCCGCCGAAGCTTCTGTTGTAGTGAAAGAAAACGGCGCGCCTTTGCCCGACGTTGAAGTTAATTTCTTCAAGGCGAACGGCTTTCCCCTCGGCATTCCAAGCGTTTTCACGAGCGCCGACGGGAGTGCAGTATTCAACATTCCTTTGGTTTTGGACGGCAAGAACTATAAAGCGTACGCTATTGCAAGCGTGGGAAGCAAGGCGGGAAGGAGCGATTTGGTTGATGTTGCTGACGGGATTGATTTCATCATAGCAATACAAGCCCCGCCTGCAAACGTCACGCTCATCGCCAAAAACCTTTTGACTAACGAAAGGATTCCCAACGCATTGTTTTCGGTCATAACGCCCGGCGATTCTATAATCAAAGACTGCGCTTCGCCCTGCGCAGTTTCATTACCCGCGCAAGTGGAATTCCGCATTGTCGCGAGTGCAAGCAACTACATGCAAACCACCACCGCGCCAATCTCATTCGAGCCGGGGGAGAGCAAGACTGTTGAAGTGTTGATGTATCCCCTTTCGATATCGAAAAAAAATTCGTTGAACTTCATCGGATTTTTCGACAGGAACGGGAACAGCGTAGTCGAATTGCAGAGGGCTGAGGCGTATACGGCGAAGTTCATGCTTTCGCTCGGGGAGAAGAGCAACGCGTTCGTTTTCTTCCAAGCCGGAGAGTCTGCAGACATAGCTTCCGAACCTTTCGAACTGAAGGAATTCCGCAGTGCGTTGAGGCCAAAGACGGTTTTCGCCGGCGAAACCCCTGAAAACATTTGCTCTCCCGAGGAGAAAACCCAGCCTGAAGTATTGAAATGGATAGAGCTTGATTACACGAACCAGTTGGGCGCGAGCGAAATCATTTTGGAGTTTACGGTCAAAGACAACGCGCCTGCGAAAAGCGAGGCTAAAATACTTTACAGGGCTGGAGGAACCATCGGGACGAACGGGATTCCTTTCACTTCCCCCCAAGACGACGACTTGATTACGCAATTGCTCTCGCAAAGCACGAAAGACAGGGCGGTTTTCTGCAACGCGAAAACCAACGTTGCGATGGCAAAGGTGGAAAGCAGCCCGTTGACTTGCAAGGAAGGGTTGTGCAGCAGGATAATCCTCGAGCGCGAGGACGGATTCAAATCGTCCAACAACCTTGCCGTTCCCATCGGTCAGCAGTTCAAGATGAATTTCGACTTGTTCGCCCCCGGCGAATCGATAGACAGCGTTGCGTTAGAAGAATCACCCTTTTTCGAAATAATATCGGGCAATGCGGGAGAAGCGCATTTCGCTGAACGCACGTTCGCTGCGACTGGAACGGAAAAAACTTCGGGAAGCATAACAATGCGCGCGTTGAGGCAAACCGCGCGAAGCATCCTGAAGTTCAAAGTGAGTTTCGCAAGCGAAAAAACGCCTATTGCAGTAGAAAAATCGGCGGAGATTACCGGCTCGAATTCGTTCGAGATTTCCGCAAGCCCCAAGCAAGCTTTGCTGGGGGAAACAGTCAGGGCTGAAACCATAGTTTTGGATTCGCTTTCCCGACCAGTGACAGACGCTGAAGTGAGTTTGTTGAATTGCGAAGACTCGAGAAACGCCATTGCGGAAACAAAAACTGTTACTGGAAGCAATTCTCCCGGCGCAGGCAGGGACGGAAAATACGAATTCCGCTTTACTCCGCAAACGATCGGCGCGCTTTGCGTGGAAGCGAGGGCGAGCGGGTTTGAAACGAAAACTATTGAAGCGATTAGCGTTAGTGCCGAAGATTTCTTAACTCTCGATAAAGAAAAAATTTCTTTCACCGGCGCGGCAAACCAGCAAACGCCCATGCCTGTCGAAGTGAAAATCGGCTTGAAACAAACCAAGGTGAAAATACAAGCCGGGGTAAACGCGGAATGCCTTTCGTTGTTGAGCGTGATTCCGGCAGTAAAGGAAAATGCGGAAGAATCCGCGCAGTTCAACATCCGCTTGAATTCTTTCGACGTGGTTGACGCGGATTGCATAATTACGTTCCAAGGCGAAGCCAATCCCACCACCAAAGCCACAGTTTTACTTCCCGTTTCGATACACACTACCGCAGGCCCCCCGCCTGAAGCGCTGCGTTGCGAACCCAGTTCTTGCCTCACGCCATCCGAAGCGCAAAGCATAGGCTGTTCACCGCGCAGCGGGTTTGTTTGCGAAGACGCCGCGAAAAGCTGTTTCGTGTGCGGAAGCGGGCTGGACGGAATAGAAAGCATTTCATTGAGCATAAGCAATCTCAAGAACGATCGGCGCGTATATCCGTTGTTTTTAGATTTTGAACCTAAGTTCAACGAGCAGTTCGACTTGGTTTGGGACCAGCAAATCAACACGCGAAATGGCGGTGGAATTCCGCAGCAAAACTATCCGCAAGGCGGCGGAATGCCTTACGACTCTTGGATGTCGCAGCAGTACGGCGTACAGCCTTACTACTCTCCAAACTATCCCCTGGGCATAGGGCAGGGTTATTCGCAATTTCAATACCCCCCCGACTACCAAAACCCCATTCGCACGGGCGTTCCGCCTCAATTGCTCGGCTCTTCATACCCATACCAGCAAACCGGCGGGTACGGTTATTCGCAAAGCCAACTCGCCATTCCACCGCAATTCATGATGCAGCAAGGCTTCGGACAACCCGGCGGAGCGTATCCTGGATTGCAGCCCAACCAGCCCGTAGTCCCGCCTTATTGTTATAATTACGTTTTCAACTCGCAATCCGCGTTCAACAACCAATACTCCCAAATAGGATTCAGCGGCTACACTCCCGGAGTTCCATCCGGATATCCGCAGCAATGCCAATCCCCGTTCGTATGCCAAAACCCGCAAGCTTGCGGTTACATTGCAGGCGGACAGCAAGGGTTTTACGGGCAATTAGGCGTTGGCGGTGGTGGCGTTCCTCCGCAATGCCAATACCCGCAAGTGTGCAACAACCCTTCAGCATGCAGCATGTTCGGCGGATTCGGAGGGGGGCAGCCTCAAGTGCAATTCAGGCAAACGGGCCAGCCGTTCAAGCTTTCGATCGACTTGAGTAAAAACCAGCTTGTAGTTTCGGCGGTTTACAGCGGCGACGAGTATTTCTTCGCAGGCGGGCAAGGCGCGAGTGCAAGAGGATTTTTGATTATTCGCGACGCGCGGGGAGTGGAAAAGAAGAGGATCGCAATTACAGTTCAAGTTGGTTACTCGGGAGGAGTTCCGCCTCAAGGAGGAGTCGGATTCCCGCCTACTGGAATTCCGCCTTACGGCATGCCGCCCCGCATTCCTCCAGAATGCTTCGCATTATTCTATCCTCCGTCAACCACTGGGGCGTTCGGGCTGCCTCAAAGCATGGCCGTATTTGCAAATGCATATACAGGCAAAGGGCAGGCCGAGTACTCGTTCGACGCGCCGAGGAGCGGAAAAATATTGTGCATATCGGCGACCAGCTTGAGTTACGTTTCTTGCGCAATATCGGAAAGGAAGGAAACTGTTGAAATAGCGCAGGGAACGAAGTTAGTCAAGAAGGACGTGACCAAGCCTGTTGTTGTTTTGACCGCAAAGGAAAGCAAGGCGAGAAAAACGGATGCGGAAGCGCAAGGGAAAGCCAAGTTCACTTGGAGCTTGCAGCCCAGTCAAATAATCGAACAGGATTTTGCAGTAAAGCGCGACGAATTCACCGTACAAAAAATCACCTTGTTCGTGTTTCCGAAACAGCTTTACGCGAAAGACACTACCGACTACCCGACTGAAACCGCTTTGAGCAAAGAAAAATGCGATTACGCCGGAAGCACTACGATCACAATTTCTTGCGGCGAACAGGGAATCCACGCCGAAGCGTCCGGAACTCCCAGCAGCGGCACTTTGAAGCTCCAAGGCTTGGGCGACTATCAAGTGAGAATGATTCCTGTATCCTCGTCTTCGGTAGGCGGAACGTTCATCCTCAACCTAAACGGGCAGACAGGAAAAGCCAGCGGCAAAATCACTTTCAAACCCAAGCTCACCGACTACGACGCTCAAGGCGAATTCGCGCCGCAAGTAAGCGTTGAAGACTGGGGCGCGGCGAAATGCCCCGAGCTCGACCCTTGCTTGAGTGCAGAATTGAAAGGTGGGGAAATAATCCTCACTTCCGATTATTCTGGAAAAATGCAGGATAAAACCGGCGGGGGCAAAACCCTGCCTGCGGTTTCCGACAGGTTTTGGGTGAAACTCAAATTGCCGAAGTACGCCGAACGCGAGATTTCAATTCCCGTGCTTGTCACTAATCAAAACGCGGATTTGGGCACTCTAGCAAAACTTTTGAAGGCCGAGCAGGTGCAAAACCCGCAGCAGACGCCCAACGCCCCAATCAACGACGGGGTTTTAAAAACTGGAAAGAAAACTGCGATAGTGAGGCTAAACTCCAACAACCAACGGGCGTACATAAACTTCACCACTACGCTCCCTCCCGCTTACGAAGGAATGAAGGGAGAGTGCAAGGCTGTAGCAGACTGTCTTCATGCGGGAAGAGTAGCTTTCAGCGGGTTCTGCGCTGACAAAAACCCGCAAGTGCAAGCTTGCTTCGACTCAATCAGGCCCACG
>OBEQ010327600.1_pt1 | contig 20375 bp, 23 predicted proteins | sample 1670901 | NCBI WGS metagenome assembly OBEQ01 (sample SAMEA104232315, study PRJEB22302) | groundwater metagenome | biome: forest; feature: aquifer; material: groundwater | place: USA | collected 2011-08-07 | depth 5.4 m
AACAAACAACATGCTCTGGTTATTTATGACGACCTTTCTAAGCATGCCGTAGCTTACCGGCAGATGAGCTTGCTGCTGCGCCGGCCGCCGGGGCGCGAAGCTTATCCAGGCGATGTCTTTTACTTACACTCCCGTCTGCTGGAACGGGCGGCCAAGTTGTCCGAGGCCCGCGGCGGCGGCTCGCTAACTGCTCTGCCGATTATCGAAACCCAAGCCGGCGACGTTAGCGCCTACATACCGACTAACGTTATTTCGATTACCGATGGTCAGATTTATCTGGAAACTGACCTTTTTTACCAAGGCATCCGCCCGGCGATTTCGGTCGGGCTTTCGGTATCACGCGTCGGCGGTAACGCCCAGCCGCCAGGTATCAAGTCGGTCGCCGGCCGGCTGCGACTGGACCTGGCGCAGTACCGCGAGCTGGCGGCTTTCTCGCAACTTAGCAGCGACCTGGACGCCGAAACCCAGGCCCGGCTGACCCGCGGCCGACTGCTAACTGAGATTTTGAAACAACCGCAGTACAGCCCGATGAGCGTCTGGCAGCAGCTAGCCAGCATCCTAGCCGCTACCGAGGGTGCTTTTGACGGTATCCCAATTGAAAGTGTCAAAGCCGCCCAAAACGCTCTGCTATCAACGCTGGAGAAGAAACACGCCAAGCTCACCAGCGAATTGCAAAAAGGCGACAAGCCCACAGACCAAGCCAAGAAAACCATCTTAAGTGTCGCCGAGCAAGTAGCCAAACAGTATAAGCAAAGCGAAGACAAGAAATAATGAATAACTTTGCTAAGGTTACAGGTTACAGGTTACAGGTTACAGAATTTCTGACTCTACTGTCACCTACCACCTCTAACCTACAACCTAGGGTGACCGAAGGAAGCTTCTAATGGCTAGTACCCAAATATTGAAGCGCCGGATCCGCTCCATTAGTAACACCAAGCAGATTACTAAAGCCATGGAGTTAGTAGCCGCCGCCAAAATGCGGCGGGTGCAGGAAATCGCTAAGCGGGCGCGTTTTTACAGCGACGCCGCGATTTCGATCTTGGGCCGCTTAAGCGCCAGCCCGGAAGCCGCTCGTCATGTCTATTTCAATCCGCCAGCCGGCAAAGCCAAACTTTATATCATCTTTAGTAGCGACAGCGGGCTAGCCGGAGCCTATAATTCCAATATTTTTAACGCCGCTGCCCGGGCCTTTGCCCAAGATAAACAAAATGGCATTCAGCCGTTGGTCATCGCTTTTGGCCGCAAAGGCGCCCGTCATTTTTCCCGTGGAACTAATATTGAGCTGCTCGGCGAGTATGAAAATGTGCCCGATGATCCAGACATCAATATTTTCGCGCCAGTTCTAGAAACTATTGCAGGCGGTATCCGCGAGGGCCGCTTTGGTTCGGTAGCCTTAATCTATACCGAGCCCGTATCGACCATGACCCAGCAGGTCCGCGCCTTGCAGCTGATACCGATTGCTCCACCGCCGGAATCTGACGAACCAGCCAATCAGCCAGACAAAGTAGTTTTTGAATTTGAACCCGACTCTGAAGTCGTGCTGGAGAGCGCCTTAAGGCTTTATTTTGAATCCAGTTTGCGCCGCGCCAGAGTCGAGGCGGCCGCTGCCGAGCACGCCATGCGGATGATCAGCATGAGCAACGCCAACCGCAATGCCGGCGAGCTGATTGATGTTTTAACTTTGGAACTTAACGCTACCCGCCAAGCGGCCATCACTCAAGAAATGGCCGAAATTATCGGCGGCGCCAACGCTATCGTCTAAGAGTAAAGGAAAGATAATGCCAACAGCCAGCCAAACTACTCCATCAACCAAAGGTAAGATCATTCAGATAATTGGAGTGGTAACTGACATCGAATTTGCCGGCCAGCTGCCAGCGATTTATAACGCCCTGGAAGTTGAGCTTGACGGCCAAACCTTAATTATGGAGGTCGCCCAGCACTTAAGTAAAAATTCCGTCCGGGCAGTGGCCATGGGCTCAACGGACGGCCTGACTCGCGGCGCTGGAGTTATAGATACCGGCGCGCCAATTTCGGTACCGATTGGTGACCCCACATTGGGCCGGATGTTCAATGTCGTGGGCGAGCCGATCGACGACCAGCCGGCGCCCAAAGGCGCCCGTGCCTCAATCCACGCCGATGCTCCCACATTAGAGGAGCAAAGCGGCAAGACCGAACTTTTAGAAACCGGCATTAAGGTGATTGATCTTATTTGTCCGATTGTTAAGGGCGGCAAGGTAGGTTTATTCGGCGGCGCTGGTGTCGGTAAAACAGTCTTTATCCAGGAGCTAATTAACAACATTGCCAAGTTCCATAAGGGCAAATCGGTCTTTGCCGGGGTTGGCGAACGGACGCGCGAAGGTAATGACCTCTATTTCGAGATGAAAGAATCTGGCGTGCTTAATAAAACCGCGTTAGTCTTTGGCCAAATGAACGAGCCGCCGGGCGCCCGCTTGCGCGTTGGCTTATCGGGACTGACGATTGCCGAGAGTTTTCGTGACCAAGGCGCCGACGTTCTACTGTTTATCGATAATATTTTCCGTTTTACCCAGGCCGGCAGCGAAGTTTCAGCGCTTTTAGGCCGGATGCCCAGCGCGGTTGGCTACCAGCCCAACCTGGCCACCGAAATGGGTACGCTCCAAGAACGTATTACTTCGACCAAAAAAGGCTCAGTGACTTCGGTTCAGGCGGTTTACGTGCCGGCCGACGACTTTACTGACCCGGCGCCGGCCACCACTTTCGCCCACCTGGATTCCACCGTTGTACTCTCCCGGGCCCTGACCGAGCTCGGTCTTTACCCGGCAGTCGACCCGTTGGAATCAACTTCCACCGTGCTCGACCCGGAAGTTGTCGGTGAAGAGCACTACGACGTCGCCCGCGAAGTCCAGCGCATTTTGCAGCGCTATAAAGACTTGCAAGATATCATCGCTATTTTGGGCATGGAAGAATTATCTGACGATGACAAGCAGTTGGTGGCCCGCGCCCGGCGGATTCAGCGCTTCCTTACCCAGCCAATGTTCGTGGCCGAAGCCTTTACCGGCATGAGCGGCTCTTACGTGGCGCTGGCCGAAACTATTAAAGGCTTTCGCGAAATTCTGGATGGTAAACACGACGCCAAAAACGAGCAAGCCTTCTACATGAAAGGCAAGATCGAAGAAGTCAAATGATGATTCGCTACGCTCCTCATCAGTCATCAGTCATCAGCTTTAAACTGGCGACTGGCGACTGGCGACTGGCGACCCCAGGCAACCACAGGGAGCTTGCGTGATTCACTTTCAACTAATTTCGGCTGACGGCGTCAAATTCGAAGACGATGTTTACGAGATTGTGGTACCCACCAAAGATGGCACCATCGCCTTATTTGAAGACCACATGCCGCTTATCTCGGCTGGGACGCCTGGCGTCTTGAGCGTCCGAAAAAAAGTCGGCGATCGCGATGATCAGCTGGAACACTTTGCGGTTTATGGCGGCGTGGTTCAAATAGACGGCAAAACCGCCCGTTTCGTGACGGATGACGTAACCACTGGCGAAGAAGTCAGTGAAAGAGAAGCCCAAGAGGCGCTGGAGCGCGCCCAAAAACTGGTAGAAAGCGCCGAGTCACGGCAGGCCTTAGATGAAGCCAAGCAAATGATGCACCATCACGCGGTGCGGCTACACCTGGCCCAGCTTAAGCGAAGGCATCATCGCTGAGATAGTGGAGAGGTCAGGGGTGTGAGAGATCAGATCTCTCACATAGCGACTTAAACTCTCCTACGGCCGACTATCAGATCATAAATTAGCACTACCAGCGCAATTAGCAAAATAAGATGAATCAGTCCACCGCCGACGTGAATTACAATAAAGCCGAAAAACCACAGCAGCCCCAGTATTATCGCGATAGTCAAAAGCATCAAATACCTCCTAATTTTATTTTTCGATAATAATTTTAGGGTTTCACCCCTTCTTTATCTGTAAGAATAGTCCAGTTATTTTTGTGGGAAAATTCACAAAATCAACCCCCAATTTCTAACAGCCCGATAATTTAAGCTCCGCTAAACTAGAGTTACTATCAAATTCAAAAGGAGGATAGGTTCAATGAAAAAACACAATCTAAAAGATCTAAATACCAGGCGGCACCATATAATCCGGCAGGCCACCACCTTAAGCGACTTGTCATTTGACGATTTGTACGAAGATATCAGCGACCACTGGCGAGAAAAAGCCCGGCGTTTACAAGCCCGCCGTTGGCGAAAGATTAAGAACCAGACCGCTTAGCTCATTTTTGTTTTGAAACCACTCAATTGATCGACAGTTGAGAGGAGGATGAAAGCCAGCGGTCCTTAGACCAGGGCGCTGCGACGAAGATATTACCGTCCAGTAAAAGTAGCCCAGGCATAAAAGGACCGTTGCTTTTTTTATTTAAGAGCTCTAATTATGAAGCTAAGCACATTTTACCAAGGAGTAAAGCACAGTAATATATTTCACTGATCTTGTGAGGCCTTAATGCTGTAATAAACATCGAGAGGGGAGGTTGGCTATGCAATCACTCGACCAAGAGGAAAATGAAGAAGAAAAACAGCAGAAGGTCGGCGATGAAAAACATCCTTTCTCGCCGCCAGATGATGTTTTAAGCCGGATCGAGAAATTTCACCAGATGCTAGACGACGGCCTGGACGCCCATCAAGTTTATGATGAAGGCCTAAAAAACGCCGCCGGAGCCGACTTTCCTAAAAAAAGCGCTGTTTTAAGCTATAAACCGCCCAAAAAAGGCGGGGCCTATAAAACCCGGTAACCAATGTCTTTGCGGTAGTGCATATTCTTGAAGTGGACACCGTTTGAACCGATTTGGGCATAAGTTTTGGCGAGCGCTGATTTCATATCTGGCCCATAAGCCGTGACATTCACTACCCGGCCGCCGGTAGTAATAATTTTTCCATTATCTAACTTAGTGCCACCATGGAAAACTACCACATCTGGATCGCTAATCTTATCTAAACCGGTAATTGGAAAACCGACTTCGAATTCTCCAGGGTAACCTCGGCTGGTTAGAACCACGTTAGCCGCCGCGCCCGGCCGGATTTTGAGATTTTTAGTCTTAAGGCGGCCCTGGGCAATTTCTAAAAATACCGGGTAAAGATCGCTCTCAACTAACATCATTTCCGGTTGATTCTCTGGATCGCCCAGCCGGCAGTTAAATTCAATAACTTTCGGCTGGCCGTCTTTTGTTATAAACAAACCACCATAAAGTGCTCCCTTAAACAGACTGCCTTCTGCTCGTAGGCCGTCAATTGTGGCTTGCATAATTTCTTTTTCAATCTGTTTGGCTAACTTGGGAGAAACAAATGGCGTAGGCGCATAAGCTCCCACGCCACCGGTATTTGGACCCTTATCGCCATCATAGGCCTGTTTATGGTCTTGCGAATATGGCAACATCAAAAGCTTGCGTCCGTCTGTTAAAGCAAAGGCACTGACTTCCTGGCCGTGCAATCTTTCCTGAAAAACGACTTTGCCTCCGGCGCCCCCGAAAATTTTATTTTGCATGATGTCGGAGGTGGCTGCTTGGGCTTCGGCTTGAGATTCTGGCACAATCACGCCTTTGCCGGCGGCTAAACCGTCGGCCTTGATGACGTATTCTGAGGTTTGATGGGTTCTTACGAAGCTTTCAGCTTCTGCTAGGTTATTGGCCACTGTCGCGTCAGGATGAGGGATTTTATGACGCTCCATAAATTCGGTAGAGAATACTTTGCTGGACTCTATTTGGGCGGCTCTTTGGGTAGGGCCAAAAATCATCAGGTTTTCTTTTTCAAAGAAATCTACTATACCATCACCCAAGGGGTTCTCCGGGCTCACTACTACTAAGTCTATTTTTTCTTTTTTGGCAAACTTCACTAAGGCTTCAAAGTCATCTTGCGCTACAGTGATATTTTCGCCGACGCTAGCCGTGCCACCATTGCCGGGAGCAAAGTAAACTTTATCAACTATTGGCGACCTAGCTATCTTCCACCCCAAGCTGTGCGCCCGCGTATCACCCCCGACAACTAAAACCTTAGCCATCAGACTCTACCTCCGGCAGCTCCATTAACCATGAACCATTTACTATTTACCAGACATTTACCATTAACCATTAACCCTGCTTGATCGGCAGGCAGGAATGGATCATGGATAACGGTAAACCCAGCACTTAGCCTAAAGCGCATAGTTTTCTTAGCTAAGTGCTGGGTAAACGGATAAGGCATGGTTAACGGTAAACGGTGAATGGTGAATGGGAAGGATGTAGTCATTTCGTAGTTCCTAGGTATTTGCGGCGGTTTTTTATAAATTCGCCAATGTCCTGGGGCAAATACTTCTTCTCGGTTTGTTTAACTCTTTCAAACAAGCTTTCTGCCGTATCGCCCGGTTTAACTTCTACCTTGTGTTTGGCCACGGTTGGCCCTTCGTCGTAACTGTCGGATACGACGTGTAATGTTTGGCCGGCGGATGGTAATTTATTTTCTAAGACAAATTCTTGGACATGGACGCCAATTAAGCCCTTTGTTTGAGGCAGAAGTCCCGGGTGGGTATTAAGCATCATCGCCTGGAAAGGGCTGGAGTATTCGGGCCGCCAGCCAAACTCCCGTACCAAATTAAGGCCGATTTTTTTCATGTAACCCATTAGCATAACCAGATCAAACTTACCGGCTTGTAACTTCTTTAAAATAGCCGCTTCCTCGGCAGGAGTCTGACTGCCCGGCGTAGTTTGATGGCTATCATCTGGGTTAGTTGCGCTATTAATCAGCACGGTTTCAATGGCCAGGTTGTACTTTTTATTAAGCGCCGCCGCCCGGCCCAAAATACCGGCCTCTTTTTTATTGCAAATCACTAGGCCGAGCTCGGGAATACTAATATTAGATAGGCCAGCGCGTATAAACGCCTCGGCAGTTGTGCCTTCCCCCGAAGCCAAAATAGCAATCCGTGGTTTGCTCATCAATACTGGCAAGTATAGATGAAGTTCCTAAAAGATTGTAGAGGACCGACCTTGGATAAAAAACAGTAAAACTTTGTAGTTTTTACCAGAAAACTCTTTGTTTTATCCAAGGTCGGTCCTCATCAAGTTCTGACTTGAGAAATCTCTTTTATGCGCTCACCGATTGAGATAGGGTAAATTCCGCTAAAGCAAGAAGTCGAAAAATCGCTTTCGGGCAAGCCAGTAGCCCTAATCATGCCATCATACGACAAGTAGTTTAGCGAGCTAGCGCCCATAAATTTACGAATTTCCGGCACATCCATCTGCGTAGCTATTAGCTCGGCCTGGGTTGGGGTGTCGATGCCGTAAAAATCGGGGTAGCGCACCGGCGGCGAGCTGATCACCAAATGCACTTCGCGAGCCCCCGCCGCAAAGATCATCTCTACTACTTGGCGCATGGTGTTGCCTCTCACAATCGAATCATCAACTAAAATAACCCGGCGGCCTTTGATGCTTTCGGTTACCGGGTTAAGTTTCATTTTGATGTCCATTTTGCGAAGCTCGTTAGACGGCCGAATAAAGGTGCGGTGGATATAGCGGTTTTTGATAAGCCCCATTTCAAACGGCGTGCCGCTTTGCTTGGAGTAGCCCACCGCCGCCGGGATGGCGGAGTCCGGCACTGGGATAACCACATCGGCTTCGATGGGAAATTCTTTAGCCAGTTCTTTGCCAAAGTTTTCGCGTACTTCATTGACTCGCTTGCCTAGCAAAACACTATCGGGCCGGGCAAAATAAACAAACTCAAAAATATCGAGCTTTTGGCGGCTGGGCACAACCTGGTGTGACTTTAGACCAGTTTCATCTATCACAACCAGTTCTCCTGGCTGCACATCACGCAAAAATTTAGCGCCAATGGTATCGAAGGCGCAGGTTTCGGAAGCCACCACGTAGCCATCACCGAATTTGCCAATAGATAGCGGCCGGATGCCGCACTCGTCGCGGAAGGCTATTAATTTTTTAGGGCTCATAGCCACAATCGAAAAAGCGCCTTCAAACAGCGGCCAGGCGGCCATGATGGCCTCTTCAATGCTTTTGCCCTCATCTATATAGGCGCCGATGGCTTTGGCCATCATGCCCGAATCATTAAGTTGTTTAGGTGATATGCCGCGTTCTTCTAAAAAGGCTAACAGCTTATCCCAAACAGGCAGGTTGCCATTATGCCCCAAAGCAAATTGGTTCTCCCGATCCACAAAAGGTTGGTTATAACGATCATGAGTACCACCCGAAGTTGAATAGCGGTTGTGCCCAATGGCGATGCTGCCCGGCAGTTGCTCTAAGTCTTCCTCATGGTAAACCGTGGACACCAGCCCATGCGCGGCGTGGCGGTACAGTTGTTTGCCGTCGGAGCTCACAATACCAGAACTCTCCTGGCCGCGGTGTTGCAAGGCCCAAAGGCCATAAAATGTCAGCCGCGCTGCCTCGGCGTTTTTGGCATACAGCCCAAAGACCCCACACTTCTCTTTCAAGGAATTATCAAGATCACCGATTGCCATCAGCTAAACATCCTTATCGCTTACACTTTATTATAACCTATTGCTTATGGCTGTCACAATCACCAGCCCTGCCCTTATTGTTTTATACTAGAAGCCATGATAAAAGATAAACTCCCGGCCAAACTTACCGGAAAGACTACTCGTTTTAGAGGTAAAGGACGGCAACTTGGCTACCCGACGGCCAACATTCATAGCCCTACAAAACTGGCCGATGGGGTTTATTTTGGCTTGGCCAGTCTCGGTAAATATAAAGCTCACCCGACTCTGATATTCATTGGCACGCCCACCACCGTTGGCGACACCCAACGCCGGGTAGAGGCCCATCTTTTAGACATTCCAGATAAGGACTACTACGAGCAAACGCTCGAAGTTGAAATTCAGCATTATCACCGGGCTAACCAAACCTTTAGCTCAATTGGTGAGCTTATAAAAGCTATCAAAAACGACGAACAAGCCGCCCGCCGCTGGTTTAAATCTATAACGAACTATTAGGGGCAGCTTTATGGGGTGGAGCTTTTTTATCGTCCAGCATATAACCTATACGGTAGCGAGTTTTTAAAATCCAGCTCTGTTCACCCAATGCTTCTCTAATATGACGAACATGCACATCAACTATTCTATTTGACGAATACCAATCTCCCCAGCACCTCCTAATAATTTCTTCCCTGGTCAAGACCTTGCCCCTATTTTCAGCAAGCAGCCGCAATAATTCAAATTGTTTTCTTTGGAGATGCTGGGTAACTCCACTGACTTGCAATTCATACCGATCGTAGTCAATTACTACCTCCCCATTTACTAGACTAATTTGATTTTCTGTACCCCTGTTATTTTCCAATGTATGCTCATTATTTAGATCAGGTTTTACCCAGATAATAGCATCCTCTCCTGCCTGGGTAGCTAGCTCACCCAACTTAGATAAAGACAATCCTATAGATCCGTCAGGGGCAAGTTCATATGGCAAAGGCTGTATCTCTACCATTTTGATGCTTCCAAGCCTACCTAGAAAAAAATCAACTCTTGAAGCTGAAGGTGATGAGGTTTCAACTCCTACTGGTTCTTTTGTATCTCCCATTTAGTTTTTTTTATCATAAATTCACAATTATGGCAATATTGCTATCTGTTTTACACGCCAAACCATAAAAACGATGAAAATGCCGCCCACCACTGGTTTAAAAGTCACGCCTAGAGAATTTCCCCGCAATCTGGGAAAATAGTAATTGGTTATTCCGGGATCGTCTAACGGTAGGACGCCAGACTCTGGATTTGGTAATCTTGGTTCGAATCCAAGTCCCGGAGCCATGAACTATTCGCTTCGCTCAAGTTCATGGCACCGCCAAATTATAAAGCGAATAGTTCATGTCCTGAACCCGAACGGTGTGAGTGGTTCAGGACTATAACTATCTTATGGACAACTTCTGGTATGTATATGTCTTATTATCGGCGCAGGATAACAAGTTTTATATTGGATCAACCAATAACCTAAATCGGCGGCTTAGCGAACATAGGCAAAGCAAAAATATCTCTACAGCCAAGCGTTTACCTGTTGAACTTGTATATTTTGAGGGCCATCTTTCAAAACTTGATGCTATTAGACGAGAAAGGTATTACAAGACAACCAAAGGAAAGGTAACTCTGCGCCAGATTATCAGGAATCAACTAGTCGCACAGTAGTTTCGTCAATTGGCCTTAACGCTGTCCGGCCTCCGGAGGCCACGTTTTGACAAAATACCACTTCGCGGTGATACTTTTTGTTTTATGTCACGTTCAAATGAGTGGAATGAATCTCTCAAAGCAACAATTAAACGCTCTCGTATGCAAAAAGGTCTGCTTGTTTATTCAATGGTAGCGGGTGAAGAAATTGAAGTGGGCATATCAGGTCATATTGCCGATGGAGTTTAAGTGGGAGAAAGTAGGATTGTTAGAGCTAGATCTTTAGGTTTACCCACAGGTGCTTTAGATGTGCTAGAAGATACTGCCGAGGGCTCAAACTGGGAGAACAGAGTAATTTGCCTTGGCTCATTTGCTTACAATGTAGCCAATGTTGAATTTACAAGAGCAGGATTATTACGAGGATTTATCGGGTTCAATCAAGGCGTAGTAGTAGATTTAACTGCTGAGCATTTTACTGGACAAACTACGCCTGAATATCTTCCAGCACAATATAAAACTCTTAGTTTAGATGGGCAAAAGATTTTCTAACTTCCTCCACTACGGGGAGCCAAAAGGTTCGCCCTATCATAAATTTGGCAATATATGTGATAGCATAAAGACTATGAACAGGCGATGGGCACTTGGTTTAATGACCGCCTTGTTGATTATTATAAGCGTGGCGATTTTATCGTCGGTCGGCCGTGGTCATCACCTAGTTCTGGGAGAAGAGACTGAAATATTGCCGCCTACAGCCCCGTTAATGATCAAAGCCACTGTCGATGAGCAGGGAACCACCCTCAATTGGCAAGCCTCGCAAGATGGTACTTTTTCGGTACACACCTATCAAATATACCGCCAAAGTTCTGATGGTCAGTTTATGCAAATCGGTGAAGTTAGTATAGAGCTAAATCAGTATTTAGACAGTGCCGGTAAAAAGGCTAACGTTTATAAACTGACCAGCTCAGACAACCAGCAGCCAGCCAATATTTCCGCCTACAGTGATGAAATTACAGCTGTTGCTGTACCTGCGCCAGTTACCAATGAAACCGCTACTACCATAGAGATTAGCCCTGATACTGAACCTGTACCTTTAGCACAGTTACCACCAACGGTGACCAAGATCTCTTCTAACCCATCAGTCTCTGTGGCTCCACTTGAAACGGCCTTGCCAGCGCCCCAGGTCAGCTCCAACTATATACCGCGGGATTTGCCGAATACCGTTAATCCTCAAGAGGTAGCGGTCAATAACGTCAGCGATCTTAGGAAGACTACCGCCAGCCTGCCTAAAGATATTAATCAGCCGCCCATTGACCAGCAGTTACAGCAAGTTCAAAAGGCGAATGATTTGCGCGTAGCTCAATTAGAGACAGTGATTGTTACAGCCAAGCAACCCTTAATACTACCTATTATTAGACAATATTCTAACCAGACTCAGCAACTATATCAACACTTCAATCAGCTTACTGAACCGCAAAAAGCAGTTACTAAAGAGGCCTGTCTGCAACAAAAGACGGCTCTAGAAACCCAATTACTGAACTTGCCCGAACAATATCAGATGGACTTATATATAGCACTTGCCGGGTGTCATTTAATTAATCATCAACCGTGAAACATTTAATGAAGCGTTTAAGAAATCGGTCAAATTATCACGGCTTGAACACAGCCGACCGGCTGGTGAAAAATAAACAGCCCAGCCAAATCTGGGAAAAGTTACATATCCTTGGAAATTGGGTTCGTCGTTATGGTCTAGACGCCATATTAGTGATAGTTCTTATGGCTATTGCTGCCCAAACCGTTTTACTAGCCTTTAACCAGTTCCGCTCTAATTATCCAATAAAAGGGACCAAGTTTGAGAGCTATAGTATTGATAGCCTTAGCGGTGACCAGTTAGTGGCCAAAATTAAAACTGTTCTTGACGGCCTGGATCAGCAGTCGGTAGTTATTAAAGTTGGTAATTACAGGGCCCATTTAACAGCTCGTCAACTTGGCGCCGTTCATGATAACCTCAAGTATCAGCAAAAAATATTAAAACTTGGACGTCAAGGGAATTTATTACAGCGATTAGTTGATCAAGACACCGCGCTCCTTGGAAAACGGAATTTTAAAGATAGCTTTAACGGCATCAACAGGCAGTTAGCCAGCACTTATTTGGAAAAGGTTAATACTCAGGTTCAAGTCATGCCGCTGAATGCCAGCTTTGCCTACCAAAACCAGCAAGTAGTTGTCCAAGCAGGTAAAGCAGGACTAGAAATTAATATTGACCAGGCCATCACTGCTCTTCAATCGGTTGACAGTTCTAAGTCGGGACTGGAGATAAATCTACCTGTCAGCTATCCGCAACCTACTGTTACCCAGCAAGAACTTCAACCTTTACTGCCTCAAGTGCGGCAAGTAGTTGCCAAGCCACTGACCATTGTTGGCGGTGACAAAAAAGTTCGACTTGAGTCTAGTCAGTTAACAGCGCTTTTACAGCCTGAAAAAAAGCCTGACCCTACAAGCCCTAATCAGCAAGTCGTGGCTATCACATATAATGACGCTAAACTCAGCGCGGTGCTTGATCAGCTAGCTGCACAGGTTGTGGTGCCGGCCCAACCCAAAATAGTATCTGGCCAAAAAGTTATATCGCCTGGCTCACAGGGTGTGCATTTGGATGGCACTCATGCCAAAGTAGAAGTTATTTCAGAACTAGAGAAGCGTCAGTTGCAGTCGACAGCTTCTCCGGCTCCGGAGTCAACTAGTCAGCCAACTGCCCCACCTACAACACCGCCAGCTTCTCAACCGGCAAATCCACCAACTGCACCACCCTCTCCAACGCCAAAACCAACTCCACAGCCAGTCCAGCCAACACCTAGCCCGGTACCATCGACAACTCAGCCAGTGACAACCCCGACCAGTCCCGAGCCTGGCGATTCAGTCATTGTACCGGTAGAAAAAATTGACCCACCAGTGATTAACCAACAGGCCAGCGCCAATCCTTTGGGCCGCTACCCAGCAACGGTTAATGGCAAAAATATGATCTATCTAACTATCGATGATGGGCCGGGGGCTTATACTGAACAGCTTTTAGACATTCTAAAGACTTACAAAGTGCATGCTATTTTCTTCTTAATTGGCAAAAATACTGTAGCTTACCCTCAAACTGTTAAACGCCTCCAGACTGAGGGCCACACTATCGGCAATCATTCTTATACCCATAGTAACCTGGCTTCATTATCTGAAGCAGCTATTAATGATGAGTTAGTCAAGACGCAAAGTGCTTTACGTAGTATAACCGGATTAACTCCAGACCTATTTAGACCGCCTTACGGCTCCTTGAGCACCAGTGTTTATAACACCACCGCTAAGAATGGTCTAAATATCATGATGTGGAGTATTGACCCCCGTGACTGGTCCCAGCCAGGTGTAAGTGTAATAGTCCAGCGGGTTGTTAGTGCTGCCGCTCCAGGGGCCAATATTCTACTACACAGCAATCATAAGCAGACAGTTGATGCTCTACCTTCAATTATCGAGAGTTTAAAAGCTAAGGGTTACAGCTTACCGTAAGCTTTCAGCCAGAACTTAAGCCTTTTTGGCCGAAATATTGACCATCCAGTCAACCTTGTCTTTACAAATAACAATAACTTCTCTCAGATTAATCCAGTTTGGCTATAATTTATGAGACATACCCAGGAATGAGCGTCTTAAATTGTTCATCCCAAAACTAATGTGCCAGACCTGTATGCTCAGCCATTTAGAGGGGGCTGTTTTGCAGGGAGCGCCAAAGATGCCAGGAAGCCACGGTGCGGTAGGGGCGCCAGTTTTCAGCAATTTTTTCCAGTTTTTGCCGCTCGGGCAGTTTTTTCCAGCCATACAGTTTCATCATGGCCCGTTGGATACCAGCGTCGTCTGGGGCAAAAACATCTAAGCGCGTCAAAGAGAACATCAAAAACATTTGGGCTGTCCATAAACCAATGCCCTTAATCTCGGTCAGCTCTTCAATTACTTGCTCATCAGTATGTTGACCTAGATGATGGTAGACTCTGGGATTATCAATAAAATGTTGGGCCAAGTCTTTGATGTAGCCGGTTTTTTGCCTGGACAAACCAATTTCTTTGACTTGCCGGTCGGTAAGTTTGGCTACTTTTACTGGATCTAAGGCCGTTACACTTTCCAGCCGGGAAAATATGGCCGCCGCCGAAGCGACCGAGACCTGCTGGCCGACAATCGACCGGCACAGCGACAGAAAATAATTAGTTCTAGGCGGAAAGAAAACTGGTTTTTGAAGTTCAATTAATTCCCCCAGTTTGGGATCAGATTTTTGTAGCGCAGCTTCAGCTCTTTTAACATCTTCTTCAATTTTCACTGCTTGTCCATTCAACTCCCCAAGAAAGATAACTTATTTAATTCTGGTAAGCAGGAGTATTTGAATAAGACTATCTAGAGTACCTATGGGTAAGTACCATAAGGAGCCGGCGGCCATAGCTATAAGGGCAGTCTTTGACCAAGAGGCATCAAGCCAAAAGGCTATGAGCAGCACTAGCCACAGTACGCCATAAGCTACAAAAATGGATTTCATCAATTTGGAACTGGGGTTGACACCTATTTTGGGAACTACCTTAGACCAAGGGCCCAGTATAGTCTGGCCGCTTTTATCTTTGGGTCCTATGTAATCTCCGCGTGATAAGCCGTGAATTCCATCTACTAGCATGTAGCCAGCTTCAAAAACTATCAGTAGAGTTATAGCCCACTTGAGCATTGGCTGGCCTACTCTTTTTTCGCAGAGATGTTGACCATCCAGTCGATGCCGTATTTATCAGTCAACGTTCCGAAGGTATCGCCCCAAAATTGTTTTTCCAGCGGCATTTTTGCCTTACCGCCCCTGCTTAAGTCCTCAAAAATTTTGTTTAATTTTGCTTCGTCATCGCCGCTCAGCGAAAGCTCGATTTTAGCTGAGGTCGCGCTAGCCTTGGAGCTATCACTAGCCATCAGCCTAACATCGCCGCCCGAAAGCATAGCGTGCATAATCTGGCCCTTCACTTTACCGGGATAGTCTGGCGCGTCATCGGTCAGTGAAATATCTAGCTTACCGCCAAAAACCGACTTATAAAATTCCATCGCTTCTTTGGCATTGCCGTTAAAGAACAAATACGGATCTAGCTTAACTTCTCCCATAAAACCTCCTTTGTTTACCCTCTAATTATCTCACACGTGCTGTATTCTTCCCGAAAACAGCTTCACCCGTAATAGCCGTTGGCTACGGCGGGAGGTATAATAGAGGTAAAGTGGTGGGATAATTATTTTACTATGTCCCAGAAATCTGCTCCGAAAATATATAAATCAAAATACGGCAAGCTGCCCGGTACTTCTCTTGAGGAGTTAATTAAACTAGCCCGCCGTGAGTACCACATGATTCAAAAACGAACGCCCAGACGTGCACCATATATTCGCTCTAAGTACTTCACTAAAGATAAGATTTTCATAAGTAATTTTTGGGATCATTTAAATCAAAAGTCACCTAAAGAACGCGTGCGAAGGCTAAAATTATATAGTTGCGCAATAGATCTGCTGAGGAATAGTAGTTTTGCGCCGGACACAATTTTTAAAAACTATGATCTGAACAGTGCTCTCCACAGATTTTATGGACAAACTCAAGATGGCGAATACTTCTATGTTCAAGTAAAAGAGAACAAGAGGACAAATAGAAAAGATCTCATTTCAGTATTTCCAACCAAAAAACCTAAGTGAAGCGCTCCACGGACTAAAGTCACTGGCATCAACCTTTCGGCTTTCGGAGCGCTGAAACCCCGCACTAAAAAGCCGGACTGGCCTTCAGCCTTGTACTAAAGTTCGAGGCTTTCTGATGTGTGGGTAAATAAAAAAGGCCTCCCGCAGTGTAGTTCTGAGACTACGGCCGGAGGTCTTTCAACTACTATACTACACCTTTGACATATATATGTCAATCCGTTGTTAAGTTAACACCCATGGGTGTTAACTTAACACAAGTCTGTATTCTTCCATTAAACCCGCTATAATTTAATCAAATTGGAGTTTTGATGGTGCAGGCAGAACAAATTGCTGTCAAAGAGCCGATGGGTAGAAGGCTTTGGGATCGGCGGGCTTATGCCGCGTCAGTACTCAGTGGTCTGGCTCTACTTGCTGGCGGCGCTGACAGTGGGACATCCTCTGTCTCCTCGGAATCCGGCTTGGCCAGCTGTGCACGGTTTGCCAATATATTTAAGTATCCAAACCATGCTTGGATCGAAGGTTGTGGCGCATATGTTTTTTATGATGCAGGTGTTGCTCTGCGAGGTTTTCTGGCGGTAGGACGGAGCAGTGATCCGCTTCTCCGGGAAGCACGCAATTCAGCAATAAGATACTTTAACTACCGTTACGTGGGCCAAGCCAACCAGCAAATCAGGCAGCGCGTAAAAAATTGGCCAGCCGCTGTAAATGATATTTTGGAACTGGATGTCGATGTGCTTTGCGGCGATGCTAGCTTAGCCACTGGTACCGGTAGGTATTTAACGGATGAAACAGTCATTACCCAGTCCGAATCAACTGGTAAGGTACTTACCTTAGAAAACCATAAAAAACAAATAGTGTCAGTTCAAAGAGTGCCGGGCATAGTCCAACTCTTCGGCCGCTCTATTCATATCTGGCGGGCAACTAATTTTGCAAACCCGACCGAGAATAATCTTCCGCAAGACTGCCAAAGCCCGTAATTCCAGCATTTTCCCGCTCGTGCTTTACCTTTCTTGGATTATTGATAGGACGTGGTCAGCGGGGTCTTATCGTCAATCGAAAAACTACAAATCGCTTTAGTGTCCTATATTCTTCCCGCTTGTCCTCCGAAGCTTCCTTGCGAAGGATGGGAAACGGCTTCGCCCGCATAGCCATCGGCTACGGTGAGAGTTATAATTAGCTGGAATTGGAGTTTTAAAATGTCAACCGGTCCGGAAGCCTTGGCGGCAGACGAACAGAAAATATCGGAGGCGGTACGGCGACTATTACAGAACGGCGCTGAGATACAAAACATATACACCATGATAATTTCCTCTGCTATCCAGGAGTGCTGTGAGTGTTCTCACGTTGCACTTTCGCCACGTCGGTTAGCATTAGCTTTGGCGAAATGTCGTATTGATACAGAAACTGTTTCTGGAATTGCCGCCAGGTTTGCTACTTGTAGCGGCATGGCCACCGGCGAATGCTATTATCCGCCTTCACCGGAAAGTATATAATTAGCTCAATTGGAGTTTTGAATGCCAAGAATTGAAGAGCCACTTTCTGGACCTAAAGAACCGTGGGTAGATAAGTTGTACCGCCGCAGCGAAAAGCAGGGTTTTGCCCTACGGGCTATAGCCGTATCACCGCGCAGACCTCTTCGGAGAGTTGATGAGAGTTATGGTGAGATCTACGAATACGACAGTGAGGAGCTGCCTTATCCTGATGAATCTGCCGAGCGCCACGCTCTGATGTACGCCAAATTAATAGGTCAGCTAGTAGCAAAATATGGCCCAAATAATGTAGTAACTTTACTACTACCGAAAAGTCTGCCTGAATCTGATCCCAATTATCCTCGAGAGATGCATCGCGCAGTAATGGTCAGAGTAGAAGACAAAACTGAAGCCGCCTAGCAAGTTATACCTAATTTTCTTCTCAAAACAGGGCTATAAAACGCTACTAAGTTTCTGAGTGGCCTGTATTCTTCTCTAAAACAGCTTCGCCCGCAATAGCCATCGGCTACTAGCCAATTTCGGGTATAATTCTGGTATAAGAGGAGCGAAATCATGGCCCAAAAAGTTTTAGGCAAGGTAACTCACTATTTCGATCATTTAGGCGTAGCGGTAGTTCAGCTGGCCAAAGGCGCTAGCTTAAAAAAAGGCGACAAAGTTCAGTTTAAGGGCGGCGTTACCGACTTTACTCAAGCAGTTGAGTCTTTGCAGGTAGATCACCAAGACGTCGCCGAGGCCAAAGCCGCAGATGATTTTGGCCTAAAAGTCGACCAGAAAGTCCGCGAAGGCGACCAGGTTTATAGCACCACTAAGTAGCTTCTAGGTTTCCTCGGACCCCGGAGCCTTAATGCTGAGGACTGACGACTAACTACTAGTGACTCCGCCTTCGGCGGCAGGTATAATTAGCTCAATTGGAGGTTGCGTGTTAACTGCGGAGACAAAGAGGCATATTGATAGTGCGCGGCAGGTTTTGGTCGGCAAGGTGCCCGATCCAAAGCAACAGATTGATCAAATCACTAATGCACTGATTTATAAGTTCATGGATGACATGGACGAAAAATCACGAACTGTAGGCGGTAAGCCCAGCTTTTTTACGGGGGAACTAGAGCAGTATGCCTGGCGCAAACTCATGGATCCACGCAAAGGCGCCCAGGAGCGCCTCAATCTATATACTGAGGCATTGGATAAATTTAGCACTGCCGCCAGTCTACCCCAATTGTTTCGCGATATCTTCCGCCAAGCCTTCTTGCCTTATCGTGACCCCGAAACACTTAACTTATTCCTCAAAGAAATAGAGTTTTTTGACTACAACCATAGCGAGGAGCTGGGCAATGCCTTTGAATACTTACTGAGCATTATGGGCTCTCAAGGAGATGCCGGGCAGTTCCGTACGCCTCGGCACATTATCGATTTTATTGTAGACATCATTGATCCAGATTATGACGATACTATCTTGGACCCAGCCTGTGGTACGGCTGGCTTCCTTATTAGCGCCTACAAGCATATTGTTGATAAGCATGATGGTGTAGATGGGGATGGTAAAAAGAATAATGAAAAATCTCTTACCCATCAACAAAAACAAAAATTGATGGACAACCTGGAAGGTTATGACATTAGCAGCGATATGGTGAAGCTAGCACGCGTCAACATGTACTTACACGACAATCGCCAGCCCAAAATTTACGAATACGACACTCTCACTAGCGAAGAGCACTGGGGTGATAGCTTTGACGTCATAATGGCCAATCCGCCATTTATGAGCCCTAAGGGCGGCATCCGTCCGCACAACAAATTTGGGGTTGAATCATCTCGATCCGAAGTTCTTTTTGTTGACTATATCGCCAGTCACATAAAACAGAATGGGCGAGCTGGAATTATTGTACCCGAAGGAATCATGTTCCAGTCGGGCAAAGCATATAAACAACTCCGTAAGATGCTAGTCAAAGATAATTATTTGGCTGGTGTCTTTTCGTTACCATCGGGGATATTTAATCCTTACTCTGGCGTTAAAACATCAATACTCTGGATTGATCGTAAGCTAGCGAGCCAGAAGAAAACTATACTTTACGCCGACATCTCGCATGCTGGTGTGAGCTTAGGCGCCACAAATAAAATTGTTGATGAAAATGATCTTCCCGAAGCATTTTTAGCTGCTACATGGTTCAAGAATGGTAAGCAAATAAATTCAAAAATTGTATTTGAGGTCGATAAAGAAAAAATCTTACAAAATTTGGACACTTCACTGTCTCTGGGTAGATTTAGAGAGCATGGCCTTGTTGATGAAAAGGTTGAGTGGCGTTCTCTTGAATCCATTTGCACAATAACTAAAGGCAAGTCATCGAGTACAAAAACGACTCCTGGTGACTACCCTCTGCATTTAACAGCCGTGACACCGAGCACTTCTTCATCTTATGATTTTGAAGGGCCGGGAGTTGCAGTTCCTCTCATATCAGCACTGGGACACGGCAAAGCAGCCATCAAACGTGTTCACTACGTTGATGGGAAATTTGCATTAGCGAACTTATTGGCATTATTACAGCCGGTAAACACAGACCAACTGGACGCAAAATATCTTTTTTATATTCTCAACCATGTCAAAGACAATATGGCTAGACTCATGACAGGGGCTGCTAATGTGTCAATGAAAACAAGTGATCTAGCAGAATTTGAAATACCGTTACCGTCGATTGAGGTGCAGAAAGAAATTGTAGATGAGCTAGATGGCTATCAAAAAGTCATCCATGGCGCCCGCCAAGTAATTGATAACTACAAGCCCATGATAAAAATCGACCCAAGGTGGCCATTTGTGAAAGTTGGTGAGATTGCAGAACTGGTTTCTGGCGGGACCCCATCACGATCAAGGCCAACTTTTTGGGGAGGGGATATTAAATGGATTAGCTCTAGATACTTCACTAACGATCACAAAATATCCGGGTACGAAAATATTACCAAAGAGGGGCTAAAGAACAGTTCCTCAAGTATTGCTCCAAAAGGTTCAACCATCTTAATTACTCGTGTGTCAGTAGGCAAATATGCATATGC
>OBEQ011184581.1_pt1 | contig 20367 bp, 24 predicted proteins | sample 1670901 | NCBI WGS metagenome assembly OBEQ01 (sample SAMEA104232315, study PRJEB22302) | groundwater metagenome | biome: forest; feature: aquifer; material: groundwater | place: USA | collected 2011-08-07 | depth 5.4 m
GAGCAGGAGTAGGAGAAAAAGGAGTTTAAAGACCAGAAAGTTCGGCTCGGGCATCAGTTTCTCCATAAACCACACTGGCTGATTCTCCGCAAGGCGATATCCGTAATTCTGAAAGATAGTCGCCGCCGCGGTGAATGCCCTCACTCCAAAAGGATTGATGAGCATCGCGAAAAGCACTCCAAGAAAGACGGAAAGGATTCTAAAAAAGACCACTCTACGCACTAACAAACTCTCTAAAAGAAATGCACCGATGATGAGCGGACCGAGCAGAAAATAAACATGCGTATTGACCCACAGAATCTCTATGAGCGGCAGAAGCCAAATGAGTTTGCTGTTTCGAATATCGGGAGAGTCCCGATACCGACAGAGCAACAAGAAGAAAAGTCCGGCAAAAAGATAACTGATGACTTCGGGCCGGACTTCAGTCCGCTCACCCAAGAGGGAAATAGTCGCGAGAGTAAGGAGTCCGGCAATTCCCCACCCCGCGTATGACTTTCCGGAGAAAAGAAAGACCGCAAGCGTCGCGAAACTTAACAAAATGAAGATGACTTGAATTCCAACAAATCCGAATAATTTCCACGCGGCATAGGCAAGAACTCCGCTTGCCCAATGATGATTTACCCATTTAAAATCAGGATGCGTGTACGAATACAGATTCTCCGAAAGGACGGATGAATCCTGAAGGAGCATTTCCCCGTTCTTAATGTGTCTGCCGAGGTCTGCCGTCGTGAGGTCAATTTTGTGGGCAAGAAAGTACCCGTAGAGCAAAAAGAGTGAGAGACAGAGGAGAATGAGTGCGGCGTGTCGTTCTATCCACACAAAAAACGGCCGCTTCATCCACTGAGGGTCATTCTGTAGAACTTCAAGAAGACGCGACGGCATAGATACCCGTCATTATATACCAGAGAACTACTTCGTGATGGTAAAGTAAGAATCGCTCCAATCACATAGACCGGTTGTGTAACAAACTCCGATTCTATATATTCCTGGTTCTAGAGTAAAAGTACTGGAAAAATCTGCGTAGACAACCTTTCCTACCTTCCATAAGTAACTGGTAGCACCGTAAGCAAAATTATCAATCACTATACCGCCCGAATCACCTTTCCCGGTTGCAACATAAATTCGTCCGCCGTAAGAAGTTATGTTGCTTTTCCATTGCACGTTGGTCGTGTCGTCAATTTTATAGGTCTCTCCTCCATTCGGCGAGAGTATCGTGGTGAAGAATTGCGCCGTACCCGACGAATTGTCTTTCGTTGATATCGTCGACTCCTCCTCCGGCACGAAAACGGGAACTGGCTTGTCTGCCGAATAGCGATAAGCGGCGTAGCCGCCGCCAAGAATGAGAGCGGCGATGATAATCCAGACGAGAGGCGCGAGGCCTTGCTTGACATTCACTGGAGAAAGACCTGAACCTCGCTCGCTTTCCGATGTACCCCTTTTGCGCAAGAGGGTTCTGCCGAGCGCAATACCCACGAGCATGAAAATGACAGCCGTAAGGGCAAGCACCGCTCCGAGTCCATAACCGCCGAGAAGTTTCGCCGGTAACGCGCCATTAACATAATCATCTTCGCGAGCGTTCTCGGCGACGCTTGCTATTCCAGGAACAGCGTCTTTTTCAAATATCACGAGGGTTACCTCGCTCGGGATGAGGGGCTCGTTACCCTTGTAGAAGTTTGTCCAGTATGTCGTGTCAAGATTTGCAATACCTTCCACAATGTGCAATGTCTCGCCGATATAGCCCCCTTCAAAGCAGTCGCTTTTTGCGGAACTCAAAAGCATCATTCGGTCAGGTACGCCGGGAATAGCGTAACCGGCAAATGTAAACGGCTGTTCCCTGCTGCAACCGACGAGTGGAAACTCCGACACTTTTCGCCCGTTCTGATACACGGTCGCGAGGAACTTTGTCCAACGCAGAATCGCTTCTGCTCCGTGCAAACCTTCCGTACCAGAAAAGTCGAGGTCAATCGAGATGTTGTTTTTGGATAAGTGTATCGGAGTAAGGCGCGCAAATCGCTCCGTTATCTCTTCAAACTTTGCCATAAGCGGAGCGGGGTACCACTGGCCGGGAACACTCCCCTTGAGAAGTTCCTCCGCCTGCTCGCATGAAACCACATTTTCTGAAGCACCCGAACGAGGCGGGAGCTTTTGCAAAATCGGCGGGCAACCGCGGCCGCTCTGCGAGGCGCTTATATAGTAGACCGCTTCATCTGACGGATTGTATCTGAAGTCATAAATATAGGTCGGTCCGCCGACTGTCGCCTCGGCAAACCTCGCAACCGCGAAAAACTCGCTGCCGAGAAGAACGACGGCGATGATGACTAAGACGATTGGCGCGAGGCCTTTTTGTGAGTGCATAGTGGGGAACCTATTTGATAATTCGCTTCTCCAATACAGAGACGCGGCGGATAAGGGCGTCAAACTCGTCTTGGTCAACTTTGCGCTTCATGCCCGATTTAATGAACTCAATATCTTCTCGCATAACCGCGATGTTCATCTCCATATTGACTATCTTAATTTCCATACTCGTCATTCGAACGGCAAGCCCTCCTATCATCTCAGTATGAGAGTCAAGTTTCTTGTTAATATCGCCGTATTGTTCGGCAATCGCGGATATCTTGTGATTATTATCCTCAATAAGCACGCCCAGGTTCCGAAATTCCTGTTTCAATGCGGGACTGACCGCGTCATTAGTTTTTCTTGTCCCATTCTTTTTCATACCGAAAGTATAGCACAAACCCGGAATTATTTCGTGAATTTGAAGGTGGAAAAAACCTGATTAAACAGTACCCCATTCCCAGAGAAACGGAAATCGTATTTATTTCCTAATCCATTCGCTAGGAATCCCATTCTCTCTGACTCGTCTGGAACGAAAACGCCAAATGTTAACTCATCCGACCCGAACACGATGGTATTCCTACCACTATTTTCTGTTTTTGCGGTATAAGTTGTTGGATACTTAAACTCAAACCCATACTTCTCATTGCGGTAGGTTTTCCAGTTCTTTGTGTCCGCTGATTCAGCAACTTCTTTGTCGCTGGCGGTTAGTGATTGGTTGCTTTGCCCCGTAGTCAGTTCTGCTGTACTACTAGGGTTGGTCGTTCTGTACACCACATACCCGCCGCCGAGTACAATGGCGGCAATAATTATCCAAACGATTGGCGCGAGGCCTTGTTGTGAGTTTTTCATATCACAAGCATACCAAAAAGACAGCGAAAAGCGAGGGAAGTGCTCTGAACGGTCCTTGCGAGCCCGACGGGGCGAGCACGAGGAATTTTTCAGCAGAAAAATATCCGTGTCCGTTCAGAGCACTTCTCGAGCGACCTTAGTAGTCCCCCATTCCGCCCGGCATACCGCCCCCCATTCCACCACCCATTGCGGGCTTTTCATCTTTGGGTTCCTCCGCAACCGCTGCTTCGGTCGTGAGGAGAATGGCGGCGGCGGAGGCGGCATTTATGACACCAAGTCGCGCCACCTTCACGGGGTCAACGATGCCCGCCGCAACCATATCGGCAACCATTTCGTCTTTGAGCGCGTCATAGCCGAAGTTGCCTTTTCCTTTTTTCACTTCCTCCACAATAACCGAGCCGTCGTCCTTGCCGGCATTGACCGCAATCTGGCGGAGCGGCGCCTCTAGCGCCTTCACCACAATATTGAAACCGACCTCAAACTCTTTTGTCATCTCTACCTTCGCCTTGCCGCGCTCGTTCTCTAGCCAATGCTTCGCCTTCTGCGCCGCCTTGATGAGCGCGACGCCGCCGCCCGAGACGATGCCTTCTGCGATTGCCGCTTTGGTCGCGTTCACCGCGTCCTCAATTTTCAGCTTCAGATACTTCATCTCGGTCTCGGTGGCCGCGCCGACGCGAATGACCGCCACGCCGCCCGAGAGTTTCGCAATCCGTTCGTCCAGTTTCTCCACATCATATTTGGAGTCGGTGCTCTCTTTCTGTTTGCGTAGTTGCGCAACCCGCGACTCAATATCGGCTTTCTTCCCTTTGCCGCCAACAATCGTGGTGAGGTCTTTGGTCGCGATGACGCGATGCGCAGAGCCAAGCACCTCAAGTCCCACTGTCTCAAACTTCAGACCAACCTCTTCAGAGACCACCGTTGCGCCGACCGTTACGGCGATATCGGCGAGCATCTCTTTCTTTCGGTCGCCATAGCCCGGCGCCTTGATGCCGAGTACATTGAACGAACCGCGCAGTTTGTTCAAGACAAAAGTAGTGAGCGCCTCGCCCTCAATCTCTTCGGCGATAATCACCACATCTTTCTTGCCCGCCTGCGCCAGTTTCTCCAAAAACGGCAGAACTTCTTTGATGCCCGAAATCTTCTTGTCGGTAATCAAGATAGACGCATCGTCCATTACCGCCTCCATCCGCTCGGCGTTCGTAATCATATAGGGCGAAACATAGCCCTTATCAAACTGAAGGCCTTTGACTACTTCGGATTCAATACCAACCGACTGCGACTCCTCTACCGTCACGACGCCGTCCTTGCCCACCTTGTTGATGGTCTCGGCAATGGTCTCGCCGAGTTCCGCCGACTCGGCAGAGATGGTCGCGACCTGCTTAATCTCCTCTTTGCTCTTAATCGAAGTCGCGGCCGCTTTGAGCGCCTCAACCGCCTTCTCGGCGCCACGCTCAATGCCGGCGCGAACGCCCATTGGGTTGACCCCCATCACCGTCTGCTTGAGCCCTTCGCCGAAAATTGCCTGCATCAAGACAACCGATGTGGTCGTACCGTCGCCCGCGAGGTCGTTGGTCTTCTCGGCAACCTCCTTCACAATCTCGGCTCCCATATTCTCAAACTTGTCTTTAAGCGTAATTTCTTTGGCGATAGAGACGCCGTCGTTGGTGATGGTCGGCGCGCCGTAGCCCTTGTCCAAAACCACATTGCGTCCGCGCGGCCCAATCGTAATCTTGACCGCGTTCGCGACCGCGTCGACACCCCTCTTGAGAGCTCGGCGCGCCTCTTCGTTATATAAAATTATTTTCGCCATATGATCGTCTATTTAATGATTGCTAAAATACCGCTTTCTGAAATCATCTCATATTCCTCGCCGTCAATCGTGAGTTTGTCGCCCCACTGAAAAAGTACTTTATCTCCAACCCTCACGCTCATCGGAATAACTTTGCCGTCTTCGTGTTTGCCGGGACCCACTGCGACCACTTTTCCTTTCTTCGCCCCGCGGTCTTCGGAGACCGTCTCGGGGATGATGATGCCCGAAATACTCTTTTCGCCCGCTGTTTTTAACTCACGCACAAGCACGTGGTCGCCGAGCGGTTTGACCTTCGTACTGTTCTTTCCTGTCTCTGTTTTCGGTATCTTCGTCATATCTCAAAAATTAACTGGTAATGCTACAACCCGCATTTAGGGGGAGATATTATATACATTCTTCTTATGGATTTGCAAATCTGAACCCACTATGCTAGGATACCTCTATCAATGTCCGCACTCGTTCCACTATTGCCCTACATACAGATAGGCCTCTCGGTCTTGCTTATCGTCACCATCTTGCTCCAGCAGTCGGCGGCGGGTTCGGGCGGCGCTTTCGGCGACAACTTCGCGGCGGGGTTTCATACTCGCCGCGGGTTTGAGAAGACGCTCTTCAACTCGAGTATCGTCATTGCCGTGCTTTTTATCGCCTCCGCGCTCCTCGCGCTCGTTATACATTAAAAGATACCAATCTACGAATGATACGAATGAAGTCATTCGTGTGCCCTATTCGTTAAGGGTTCTCAACTTGTGAAAGAAAAACTGAAACAACTCCTGAAGAAGCGACGCTCTCTTCCCTTTGCACCGAACATTGAGCAGACCTTTCGCTCTTTCTCGCCCGCAGAAAAAGCACTCTGTGGTCTCTTGGTCGTGCTCGTAATAACAAGTAGTGCGGGACTTCTGCTTAAAATAAATGGGCTCTTCTTGGTAGAAAAACCTGCTTTCGGCGGGTCGCTCACCGAGGGAGTTGTCGGCACGCCACGATTCGTCAATCCATTACTCGCTCTTTCCGACAGCGAGCGCGACCTCACGATGCTCATCTATTCTGGCCTCCTCAAAGCAACAGCAGAGGGGGCACTTGTTCCCGACCTTGCCCTGCGCTACGAACTCTCGACAGATGGGCTTTCATACACATTCTTTTTGCGTCCCGATGCGCGCTTCCACGACGATACACCGGTGACGGCAGATGATATCGTCTTCACTATTCAGAAGGCGCAGGACCCATGGTTAAAGAGTCCGCGGCGCGCCAACTGGGAGGGAGTGGTAGCGCAGGCGATAGATGCGCACACCGTGCAACTCACCTTGAAGCAGTCCTACGCCCCCTTTCTTGAGAATGCGACACTTGGCATCTTGCCCAAGCATCTCTGGGAGAATGAAGACGCGGAACGGTTTCCCTTCTCGCCCCACAATACCGAGGCGGTTGGGAGCGGCCCCTTCAGTATTACGCGCATCAACGAGAGCTCCACAGGTCTTCCTTCTTCATTTGAGCTTGCCGCATTCAAGAACTACGCACTAGGGTCGCCTTACCTCGCGCACTTGACGGTGCGGTTCTATCAAAATGAAGATGAACTCATAGCCGCGCAGGCAAGGGGGGAGGTTGAAAGTATGGACGGACTCACTTCAACCGCCGCCGCGAAACTGGTGAAGAAAGGCGTCTCACTTCTGCGCGCGCCGCTTCCGCGCATCTTTTCGGTCTTCTTCAATCAGAATCAGGCGCCGCTTCTTGCCGAGAAAGAGGTGCGTCAAGCGCTTACCCTCGCGACCGATAAAGCCGCGCTCGTTGATTCGGTACTTCAAGGGTTTGGGGTGCCGATTGACGCGCCAGTTCCGCCCTTGCTCTTTCCAGACAACGAAACACTGGTGCTTGAAAAGACGCTTGACGAACGAGTGGCGGACGCGAATGCATTGTTAGAGAAAGCAAACTGGAAGATAAACAAGACGACGGGCATTCGTGAAAAGAAAAAAGGCAAGAGTGTCGCGCGGCTGTCCTTCTCGCTCGCGACCTCGGACGTGACGGAACTCAAGACAAGCGCCGAAATGCTTGCAAAGATGTGGCGCGCCGTCGGCGCCGAGGTGAAGGTAGAGATATTTGAAGCGGGAGACCTCAATCAAAATGTCATTCGTCCGCGTAAGTTTGACGCGCTGCTCTTCGGTGAGATTGTCGGGCGCGACCGAGACCTTTTCGCTTTCTGGCATTCATCTCAGCGTAACGACCCCGGACTCAATGTGAGCGGCTACGCAAACGCCAAAGTGGACAGATGGCTGGACGAGACGCGAAAGACGACCGACGAAGCGAAACGCGCGAACGACTACGCGAACGCGCTCGCCGCGATAAAGAGCGACGCGCCCGCCGTCTTTCTCTACTCGCCCGAGTTTATGTACCTCCTACCCGAAAAGATTCAGGGTTTTGTGAAGGGGAGCGTCGCGATTCCCTCCGAACGATTTCTGGAGATACATCAGTGGTACATAAAGACAAAGAAGGTATTTAACTTTTTTATTAATTAATTTCTTCGTATGGACCCCACACAACATCCGCGATTGCGCGCGCGCTCATTCTCTGCGGTGCGTCGGCCGCCCGCCCCGCGCGGCGCGCAGAATGCACACAGCGCTCACCGTGCACCGAGAATGCGCAGCGAGCGACCGCCCCACGACCACCGCGCGCCGCGCGTTATCCCCATTCCTCCTCTCGCTCAAGAAACGGTGCGGGTCATTCCGCTTGGCGGCGTGGAGGAAATCGGACGCAATATGACGATGGTAGAGTACGGCAACGACATCATCGTGATGGATATGGGGTTGCAGTTCAACAACGAAAATACGCCGGGCATTGACTTCATTCTCCCCAACACGAAATATCTGGAAGAAAGAAAAGAGAAGATTCGCGCCGTCATCATCACCCACGGACATCTAGACCATATCGGCGGCATTCCTTACTTGATGCCACGCATCGGCAACCCACCGCTCTATACGCGTAACCTCACGGCGCTGATGATACAGAAGCGTCAAGAAGAGTTCGCGCATCTCCCTAAATTGAATATCAAGATTGTGGAGGGCGACGAACGCTTGCGGCTCGGGTCGCTTTTGGTGCGGTTCTTCGGCGTCACCCACTCTATCCCCGACTCAATGGGCATCATCATCGAGACACCGTTTGGAAATATCGTCAACCCGGGCGACTTCAAGCTTGACCACGAAGAAGGGGTGGTGAGCGAAAGTGAAGAGAAAGCGTACGAGGTCTTTGAGAAAGAAAAAACATTGCTTCTTTTCGGCGAGTCGACCAATGTGGAGAATCCCGGCTTCTCAACACCCGAAGCGTTGGTCGGTCAGAGTTTGCGCGAGATTGTGCGCGAGACGAAAGGACGGCTTATCGTGAGTATGTTTGCCTCTCATGTCACGCGCATTGCGAAGGTGATTGAGGCGTGCGAGGAGTTCAACAAGAAAGTGGTGATTGAAGGGCGAAGTATGCGCAATAATGTAGACATCTGCATCGCGGCGGGGCTCTTGAAGCCGAAGGAGGGAGCACTGATTAAGAGCGAAGAGATTGCGAGCTTCCCACCCGACCGTATCGTGATTCTCGCCACGGGCGCGCAGGGCGACGAGTTCGCGGCAATGATGCGTATGGCGACGAAGACGCACAAGACCATTCGCCTCCAGCCGACCGACACGGTGGTACTCTCCTCTTCTATCATCCCGGGTAACGAACGGGATGTAGAGAAACTTAAAGACAATATCGCGCGACACGGAACCAAGATTGTGCACTACCGCACCTCCGAGATGTTTGTTCACTCAACGGGGCACGGCAATCGCGGCGAACTGGAGTGGCTCCACAAGAAGGTGAAGCCGAAGTTCTTCATCCCGACCCACGGCAACCACTACCGCCTGCGGCTCCACGCCGAACTCGCCGAGACGATGGGAGTTCTGAAGTCACATATCGTCGTTCCTGAGAATTCGCTCGTGATTGAGATTCGCGACAAAGGCGCGAAGATAGTCGCGCTCAAAGAAAAAGCGCCGAACGGCCCGCTGATGGTGGACGGCTTCGCGGTCGGCGACCTTCAAGAAGTGGTGCTTCGTGACCGCCAGATGCTCGCCGAAGACGGGATGTTTGTGATTATCGCCTCCATCAATTCTTCTACGGGCAAACTGCGCAAGTCGCCCGACATCATCTCGCGTGGATTCGTGTACCTCCGCGAGTCCCAAGACCTGCTTCATCAAGCACGCATTATTACAACCAAGACGGTAGAGGCAACCGCGGCGGGTCAGCATCCCATCAACTTTGACTTCGTCAAAGAGCAACTGACCGACGCCGTTTCGCGATTCCTCTTTCAAAAGACCGCCAAACGCCCTATCGTCATCCCCGTATTGCTCGGGGTATAATAATAGTCGATGAAAAAAGGTGAGGATTATATAGGCGTAACCGTTGTGTATCTTTGTCACGACGGCAAGGGCAATATCTTGCTCAATAAACGGAGTACAAAATGCCGAGATGAGCACGGGACGTGGGACCCGGGCGGAGGCGGAATTGAGTTTGGAGAGACCGTTGAAGAGACACTCCGAAAAGAACTCCAAGAAGAATACAGTGTGGATATTATCTCAAAAGAATTTCTCGGCTTCCGAGATGTTCATCGTACTCATAACGGAAAAAAGACGCATTGGATTGCGCTTGATTTTAAGGTACTGATTGACCCGCGCCAAGCAAAAAACGGCGAGCCGCACAAGTTTGACGAAGTAAAGTGTTTTCCTCTCGATTCTCTCCCTTCGCCGCTTCATTCGCAGTTCCCCACTTTTCTTCAGAAATACAAAATACAACTCTTGACTCTTTCAGAGAAGAGCGGCATCATAGAGAGATGACTCTGATACAAAAACAACTACAGATGCTTTTTCGAGAGATGTGCGTGCTTAAAGTGCAGGTTAACGGTCTTGTCCCCCTTGATATTGAAGGAAAATACAAGACCTCATTTCTTAAGAAACTTGAACGAGCACGAAACTCAAAAACTCGGTTTGCTCTCACGGGCAGAATGTTTTCGCGAGTGAAATAATTATGTATGAGATTCAGACGACTGCTACATTCAGAAAGTCGTTTGAGAAACTTCCTCGCGGCATACAGAAAAAAGCACACGGGTTGCTAGAGATTCTGGCGTTTGATTATCGCGATGCGCGATTGCATACGAAAAAATTGCACGGTAATCGTGTAGAGTACTCATTTCGCATCTACCGTGACTACCGTGGCATCTTCTGCTTTGAAGATGGGGGAATTATTCTTCTTCTCCACATTGCTCATCGCAAAGACATCTATAAAGAATTATAATATCGCCATGACCCGCAACAATCCGCTCATCTTCATCTATCTGCTCGCGTTCTTTCTGACACTCCATGTCGCGGTGCCGGTCTATATCACTTCTTCGTTTTTGGGTACGCTCGTCAACCCAGAAAGAGTAGGCCTCATCTACGCATTCGCCTCACTCGCGAGCATCACTTCGCTCTACTTCATTCCTCGCGTACTCAAAATACTCGGCGACTTCCGCGCGACGCTCATCTTTCTCGCGCTTGAGGTCGCGGTCTTTTTCGGGCTCGCGCTGCTCAAAGACCCTCTGCTTCTCATCATCCTCTTCATCGCGAGTTATGTGCTTCTGTACCTCATTTCTTTTGACCTTGACCTCATTGTAGAAAGTTTTACCAAAAACAATGCGACAGGGAGCGTGCGCGGTATTTACTTCACCTCCGCGAATGTCGCGTGGGTGCTCTCGCCCATCCTCGCCGCAGGCATCTTGACCGGTAATGATTACTGGAAGGTCTTCCTCGCCGCGGCAATTCTCCTCATTCCCGCGCTTCTCATCTTCGCTCGCAAACTTGAACACTTCAAGGACCCGCGCTACCGTGCCGCGCCGTTCCTCAAAACCATGCGGACCGTCTGGCGGCAGCGCGATATACGCAATATCTTTCTCGTCAGTTTTGTTCTGCAGTTCTTCTTTACCTGGATGGTTATCTACACCCCACTCTATCTGCACCAAAATCTTGGCTTCTCGTGGGGAGATATCGGCATTATCCTCTCGATAATGCTCGTGCCGTTTCTCGTGATAGAGGGACCGCTCGGACGGCTTGCCGACAAGGTGCTTGGGGAAAAAGAGTTGCTTGTCGTCGGTGTGGTGATAATGGCGGCAACAACCGCACTGATGTCGTTTGTGACCGGCACTTCGTTTATGATGTGGACGGCGCTCCTCTTTATGACTCGCGTCGGAGCGGCAATGATTGAGATAATGTGCGAGACCTACTTTTTCAAGAAAATTGGTAGCGGAGATGCCGACATCATCAGTTTGCAACGCTCGGTGCGCCCATTCGCGGGAATCTTCGCTCCGCTACTTGCAACGGCTCTGCTTCCGTTTGTCCCCCTTCAGTACCTCTTCGTGATTTTGGGAGGAATTGTGCTCCTCGGTCTCTATCCCGCCCTTGCGCTTCGCGACACTAAGTGAGTTTATTCACCCTAGGTGAGTTCGCTCTCTTCTTCTTCTGGCTCTTTCTGCTTGTGCGCACCATCGGTGCAGTCGCAGGGGGTCAGCGCTTCCCCCTCTTTGTGGCAATGCTCGTTTTGACAAGTGGTCGGGGTTGCCGACTCCCCTTTGCACTCGCCGATGCAGATATAGTGTTTCATAATACTTCTAGTATACACCTTTCTCGCGCAGAAATCTCTCAATCTCATCCACACCCACATCCGCGAGTATCGCGTCATCAAGGTCAAGTGTCGGGGTCTTCTCTTGCCCACTCTTCTCTTTAAGTTCAGCAAAATAGGCGGTATTGCCGCGCACTTCGCGCTCCTCAAACGGAATCTGTTTGTCGGCAAGAAACTTCAGCGCGTCTCTGCACCACGGGCAGCCCGTTTTGGTATAGACAATCAACATCACTCTAGTATACACTATAATGCAGTAAAGAGGCGCCTAGGAACAGAGCTCTGGCAGAGACATAACATCTGCCAGAGCGTCTTCTTGGTTATGTCTGTCGGGGTACTGGGAATTGAACCCAGGCCTTACGCACCCCATGCGTAAATACTGCCGTTATACGATACCCCGTTTTTTCTCTTGCATCTTACCATAGTGTGCTATACTTATCATATCCTCTTTCTCAAGAGGGTTTATTGGTACTAATATAAAAGTATGAAGAAGATAATCAGCGCGACTCTTGTGGGACTTTTTGCGGTAAGCGGTGTAGCGTCTGCGGCAGAGACGGCAACCCCTATTGCCGCGCCGGCGGCGACCAATGCCGTCGGGCAGGCAGTGAAAGATATCGAGATGCAGATAAAGGCACTCAATCAAGAGATGGAGGCGCGGATAAAAGCAATCAGAGGAGAATACAAGACACGCATTGAGACGCTTCGCAAAGACGCAAAAGCAAAAGTAGAGGCAGCGCGAGTAGCGGAACAGACGCGTAAAGAGGCGGCGAAGAAGGCAGAACAAGCGCGTAAAGAGGCGGCGAAGACAAGAACAAAAGAAGTGCGGACAAACATTCAGACCGAACGCAAAGACCTTCAGACCTCGCTTCAAGCACAACGCGCGGAACTCCAGAAGAAAGTTGAGGCACAGCGTGCGCAACTCAAGACCATCGCTCCCACACAGACGCAATAATGGATAGGAAAGAATTACACAAACTATCGGAGACACTCTCAAAAGAATGGGGACGCGAAGTTGTCTTGGTGAGTGCCGAGCAAAGAACAGGTGGATTTCTTTCAGATGCGTTTCTGCTCACTTCTCAAAAGGGAGAGAAATTCTTTCTCAAACGAGTAAAGAAAAATGGCGAGGCGGGGTTTGAACTCCCCGAACGATACCTTTTCTCTCACGCGGTGAGTCACGGGATGGGAAGGCGCGCAACGCTTTCACCAGTGCCACTTGGCGTCATCGTCTCACGTAAAGACGAGATGACTGTTCTCCCCGAGATTGACGAGCAGACCTCTCTCTATCATCTTCAAGAGTTCTCGCCCCACGAGAGCATAAGTTATTGGTCACTTCTTCAAGAGCGTCGCGCGAAAAAGAAGATGGACGAGCAGGACAAAAAAGAGATAGAAGAAATTGTGGACTTACTTTCTATAATCCACGCCACTCCCCTGCCCTCAAAAAATGTGAAAATTCTAAAGACCCTCTATAACGACAGTGTGCACACCCTCCTTGCCTACCCGGGATTTTTCTTCACTTTTCTTGCCGATTATACCGACACACACCATCTTCTACCGAGAAAGAAACATGCGTATTATATAGGTCTGATTCTTAAAATATTTTATAAGTGTCACGATCACTATAAGCGCCTGCGTCCGCTTCACGGCGATTTTTGGGGGACGAATATCTATTTCAAGAAAGATGGCGGCGCGATTGCCGTTGATTTCTCGCGTATCCCCTACGGTGATGCGGGCATAGACCTTGGGTTTTTTGTCATTCAGTTTCTCTGGTTCTATCACGAGACAAAAAACGAGTATTTCAGAGAACTCGGCGAGTCTTTTATAGAACGGTATAAACAAAAGACTGGGGACAAACGCGTGCGCGAGTTCCTCTGCTTACCGTTCGGACTTCTCGCACTCCTCTATCTCAATCCGCGCTTTCACCCTGACAATAATCCCGCAGTAGAAAAGAGTTTCTTTGGCGCAGTAATAAAATCACTCAAAAAACATACATTAATGTGGAAATAAAAATAGCCCCGATGTTGCATCAGGGCCATAAGACCAACTCTTTTATTCTAGGCGAAGTCAAAAATAGTTGTCTTGGAGTCACCGGTGGTATTCTGTCCGACCGCTGTCACAACGAGTTTCTCGGCGTTACCCTTAAGCACGACGAACTCACCCTTAGCGAGTTCGGTCTCCTTGCCGTGCGTGAATGTCCGCACCAAGAAGCCGCAGAGCGCGTCGTGAGTGACCACAATCACCTGCCGCATTGGTTGTCTGGTCAGGGAACGCAGGACGGTACGCATTCGTCTTCGGACATCTATCGCTCGTTCCAACTTCTCAATTGCTTTCACATAAGCGGTTGGCCACTTTTTCTTGATATTTCTTGGCAAGCCGTGCATGAAGTCATGGTAGAAGAACGCTCCAAATGAAAGATTGCGCGGATTTGAATCAGCAACATCAATCACAAACTTCTCACCATTAATCTCCACCTCTCCCCCGACACAAAGCGGCGCAAATAACTTCCAATTGAAGTGGCGTACTTCGGTCAATTCGGTGAGAGAAAGAATCGCCCCGCGAAGAGAAAACCCCAATGAGCTAAAAGTATGCGCAATCACCTTCGCCGAATGTAGCGCCCGTCCCGTTGGAGAAGAATGGAGGCAAAACTCCGTCATCTCAAAGTAATCGCGCGCCAGAACCGCGTTCTGCATCACTTTTTCTATCGCTTCTTTCGTCCGTACCGTACGCGTCTTGGCATCTTCACTCCTTTCGGTTTCGCCCTGTGCGAGCGGCACTGCAAGGTCCGATGCCTCTTCAATCGTGACCGGATTATTACCTTGCCAGTATCTGCTCTCTCCATGTCGAAAGACCAGAATCGTGTAGTCATTAGTTTTAGTTTTCAAAAGACACCTCTCTTTCCGAACGACACTATACCCTATCTATTTCTTTTCTACAAACCCGACCACCGCCTTGTGGTCGCTCACCCCCTCCACCAACCGAACTCCCGAAACGCGGTAGTGCGGCGTGCTCCAGAGTCCGTCCACAACGAGTTTTTTTGAGTTGAGCAAGCGGTGGAGAAAGGGGTCAAGAGAGGAATCGTAGGTGAGCGGGATGTTGTCTTGATAACGCGCCGCGAGCGCACCCCAGATTTCGCCGCCGCGCGGCGCGTTGAAGTCGCCACAGAGAATGAGTTCGGGAAACGAGGTGAGCACCTTTAAGAGCGCAGTCATATTGCGACGCTGTTCATCGTTTGATTCGCCGTTCGGCGTCCAGGTGAAATGAGTCGTCGCGATGCTAAAGGACTTATCGCCTTTTTCAACGGTGAGATACACGAGTACTTTATGAAAATTCCGCGTCTCATGCGTCACGCCGTCGTCCCCACATTCGCAATACGAGAATGAGTTCGAAAGAGAGATCGGAAGCGAAGTAAAGATGGCGTTTCCGTTTTTGATACCCGCTTTGGCAAGCGCCTCCGTTCCTCGCCCAAGATTAGAGAGCGCGGTCGGCACAAAGAGCCCCTCCATCTGGAGTTCTTTCTTAAAGCGCGGTATATCGCGGTCAAGTATCTCTTGCAGACAAACGACCTCCGGCTTTTCTGCCTTCAGAAAGGCGAAGACCGTCTCATAATGCCAGTCCCGCTCTATGTTGACCGAGACCAATTTAATCCGCTGTGTCTGCATATCTCTTTAAACCCGAAACGAGCCATTTTTGTATATCACCTTCTCCTCACCGCCTTTGAGATGTGCCGTCACGGTGCGTGGCGCGGTGGAGATTATGTCGGTATGCACTGATGAGTCATTGAAGCCGAGCCGCTCCCATTCTTCGCTATTCACCGAGCCGGGGTCGCCCGTGTAGCAGTCGTGATAGGACTTTCCAAGCGCTAGGTGCGTATTACCATTGGGGCCGCCTCGATTTTCGTCGTAGAGCGTCTCTGCCATAAAGTGCGTGATGCGGCTGAAGCGCCGGTCGGTCAGCGAATACTCGCCCATCTTATCGGCGTCTTTGGTTGCAATCATCTCTTTCAAGACCTGCTCGTTCTTGCGTGCCTTGCTCTTTATGACGCGCCCATTCTTGAACCAGAGTTCAATGCCCTCAATCAAAACGCCGTAGCGATAGAGCGGCTGATTGAAACGAATGAAGCCTTCGGTTCCGCGCCAGTCGGGCGAGGTGAAGAGCTCAAAACTCGGGATGTTGCGACCGCTGCCGCCCATCCACTGCCGCTTCTCGCCGAGATGCACCCACAAGTCGGCGTCGGGGCCTTTGATATGAAGTTTCTCAATCGGGAGCGCGTTCAGTTTCGCGCGGGTTTTTTCTAACTTCGCATAGACCTTCTTCCACTCTTTTATCGGATTCTGTTTGTCCAAGAAACACGCTTTTATAATCTGATTCCAATATGCTTTTTCTGACAGCCGCGCTTCTTTCGCCATCGCCGCCGTTCCGTAAAGTCCGATTGTCCAAGTATATTTCCCTTTATTTTCTTTTTCATTGCGCCAGTCCATATAGGGCTTCCACGCGAGACCGCGCCGCATAATCTTCTTCGGCGGAATGCCCTGAAGAGAATGCGGGTCGGTCTCGCTCGCAATGAAAATCGCGTGGTCGGCCTCGTCCACCAGCCCGCGCGCGTACGCGCGCGGAAAGTACTCAAGTTGGTGCGGCGCGGCAAGTTCAAAAAAGTCGCGGTCAAAGGGAAAGCGGTCTCCCGAATCGGGGCGGTAGTCAGAGATGATGTGACCGCCCGCCCGCAGAATCGCGCGCTTCACCTCAAGAAAAAGCGGCTTCGCCGCTTCATAGGCGACGAGATGCACCACCTCGCCCCTCTTGAGACCCTTGCCGCTGTTCAGCGCGAAATTCACGAGCACTTGCGCGTATCTTTCTAAAGTCCTTTGTGACGGTATGAACATTTCCCTACCTTACCATTTTTCTTGATTGATGCAAAAGAACGAGCAACCCAGCCGTGGCGAGGACGAGATTTTTTATAACGAACTCACCGTCAAGCGAGAGGATGGGAAAATGCGGAACGAAAACAATAGAGAGGTCGGTAAAGAAAGTGAGAAAGGTGCCGGAAAGATGAAGCACGAGAAGGGTATGCACCAGAAGCCGCGCGCGATTGACGAGAAGCCCGATGCCGATGAGCGTCTCGAAACTGCCGAGAAGTGTGAGTCCGATACCGGACGCAAGAAAGGGAGAGACCGATGAGATGAGCGCGTTGACCGGATTGTACCCGGCAACTTTAAGAAGCCCGAACCAGACGAAGATGAGCGCGAGACTCAAGCGGAGAATGACGACGAGGGTGTCTTCGTACTTTTTTCGTGCAAGATAGAGATTCATTGTTGATTCCTTTGGACAGACCGCAACGAAACAATGATGAGCAGGAATGCCGAGAGCGCCATAAAGGGAATCGTGATATAGCCGAAGGTCATAACGAAAATTTTCGCACAAGAGACCGAGTAGCCCACCGCCGCGCAGGAGCCCTCGGGAACGACTCCGAGTTGCATCAAGTAGTGATAAAGCGCAACGAGAGAACCCACTACCGACAGAACAAGTGACGAATCAAGAAGCGCACGGACTCCCTTGTGTCTCCCCCACAATGCAAGACCGAGAATCACCACCTGCGGATACATCAAAATGCGCTGAATCCAACAGAGTTTACAGGGCTCATAACCCAGAATCTCCGAGTAGGTCAAACTGCCGAGTGTTGCGATGAGCGCGGCGGTGAAAGCAAGCGGAAGCGCGTGAGTACGGACAAGTTGAGGTATTTTAAGACCGAAGAGCCACGAGAAAATCAGCCACACAACTGTCAGTTGAGCAACAATGCTTAAAATCCCAAGAATAGAATTGACTGATTCGGCAAGAGTCATAATTTTATCTCGGTAACTCACAACTCGTCTTTTCAGCCAACTTCGCGAGCGGCACCTCCCCGTTCAAACGCGAGCCGTCCGCGAACTCCCAAGTTGGGTACCCCTCTATCTTCTTTTCTATACAGACCGGCAACCTACCCTTCCCATCGGGTGTAGAGCACTCCACATAAGGCAACTTCTTCGCCGACTTGCCGAAGAGTTTCTTCTGTATCTGACAGTGCGGACACCAGAACGCCCCATAGAATGTCGCCCCCTTCTCGCCGAGACACTGGGCAAACCCGTCGAGCGGTCCCGGCTTGTTGTCATACCACACGCCGCCCGCGATGGCCGACGCGACCCCAACCACCAAGACCCCGATGACAAGGTAAGTTTGCTTCATAAAAAATCAAATCACGGAATAGACCCACGGAACGGGCACGGCATAAAGCATCAGAAGTGCGCCGACGAGCGCGAGGTTCTTCATAAACGCAATCTGCTCCATCATTCGCGCGTTCGGGTCGGCAATCTTCCAGAAGGCGTGCATATAAAACGAGACGGGCACGAGAAAAAGAATCAGTAGGGTGATTGAAGCGGTCGGCGAGACACCGAAGAGAAGTCCCAGCCCGCCGAGCAAGATGAGTACTCCCGAGACGAAGACGCCTGCCTTGGGAGACGGCACGCCTTTTGAAGCGGCGTAGCCGCTATAGCCGTCTAGTTGCGTAAAGTGCTTCCACGCGTTCATCAAGAAATATCCCCCAATAAGAATGCGCCCCAATAAGAATGCGAGTGTCATACCTCTATTATACACCATTTCAATCTTTTGCAACCTCGGTGCTCCCTTTTTTGTATGTCTTAAGCGGCAGTTTCTCCCACTTCTCCAAAATCGGAGTGATAAACTTCCACTCTGCCTTCCCCTCTCCCGTAGAGGTGAAGAGCGTCTGGTCGCCGCGGATGCAGTCCATCAGTACGCGCTCGTAGCCACCAGCGAGAGCAACTGCGAGCGGGTCGCTGCTGAACGAAAAAGCGAGGCACTTCTGCTCTACCTCAAAACCGACCCCAGTGCGCTTTGCAAAAAAACCGACCGATATTTCTTCGTGGGGCGAGATGCTAAAGGTTAAGACATTTTTGGGTTCTCCCTTGAAGAATATCTTGATATGAGAGCGCGGGTCGGCGAGCATCTTTCCGCTTTCAAGCACGAAAGGAACGCCTTTCCAACGGCTATTCTTTACGCCAGCAATAATCTTGAAGTAGGTCTCGGTCTGCGACTCGGGTGCAACTCCCCGTTCGTTTTTGTAGCCCTCGTATTGTCCGCGAATCACCGTCGCATCAAGCGAACCGTTGAGTGCAACCTTCTCCAATGCGGCGCGGCGCGCGGCGCGAATCGCCTCCGCATCAAACGAAGCGGGCTTCTCCATCGCGACGAGTGCGAGCATCTGAAGAATATGATTCTGCCCGACATCACGCAGCGCGCCGACCGAATCATAGAACGCGCCGCGTTCGCCGACTCCGCTCGCTTCGTGCATCAGTATCTCCACTCGTTCAATATGCTCTTTGCTCCAGAGCGATTCAAAGAGCGGATTTGAAAAACGGAACAAGATGATATTCTGCACCGCTTCTTTCGCGAGGTAGTGGTCAATGCGAAAAATCTGACTCTCCTCAAAGAGCGAGCCGAGCAGTGTATCAAGCCGTGCCGCCTCGCATTCATCACTCCCAAACGGCTTCTCTACCAGGACTCGCGTCCATGCCTTCTCTTCGTCGGGAATGCCGGGCGCGCAGGGTATCGCGAGACCCGAGGCGGCGAGTTCGCGAAAGACCGTCTCATAGAGATTGGGCGGTACGGCAAGATAAAAGAGTTTGTCGCTGCAGACGCCGCGGCTCTGGTCGCGCTCGGCGAGAAACGCGCCGAGCGCGACATAACTCTCTCCTTTTGTCAGGTCGCCTTGATGATAACGCGCACGCGCGACGAACTCTTCGGGCTCCAGTGCCGCGCCTTTTGCCCGTACCGCGAGCGCATTCTGAATAAAGGCACGGAACTGGTCGTTCAGAAACGGCTTGCGCGAGAACCCCACAATCTCGGTTCCCTCGGGCAGAAGTTTCTTCTGGTGCAGGTCAAAGAGCGCGGGCGCGAGCTTCTTGCTGAAAAGGTCTCCCGTCGCGCCAAAGACCACAATCGTGAGCGGTTTCTGCATAGCCGCTATGGTAGCATAAACTCTCTTTTTTGTTACTCACCTGACTCTTTTGCCGCCGCGATTACCGGCTCTTTTTTGGCCTCGGACGCGCGACCGTCCACTTCGTAGGAAGTATTCTGCGCCTCAAAGAAGTTGACCAACTCAAAGACATCCGTCGCGGTGCTCATCCATTTCGCGGGATTCTTGGCGTTGTAGTGTTTCGGTAAGCCCAATTCCTCTAAACGGCGGTCGGTCACATACTGCACATACTGGTTGACATAGTCGGCGTTGAGCCCGAGAATGCCGCGCGGAAAGAGGTCTTTGTTGTACTTCGTCTCCAGTTCAACCCCTTCAATGATAATATCGCGGATTTCGTTTGCGAAGTCCGGAGTCAGAAGTGAAGCATTTTCTTCAAGCGCGGTATGCACGAGGTTAATGCCGAACTTGAGGTGAAGCGACTCGTCGCGGAGAACCCAGTTTATCATTGAGCCGAAGTTGCGCAGTTGGTTGCGCTGGCGAAACGAGAGCGCGACCATAAAGCCCGAGTAAAACCAGATGCCCTCCATCACGATATTGGTCGCGACGAGGTTGCGGATGAAGTCCTTCTTGCCCTCCACACTCTCAATGTCCAGAATCTCTTCGGTCATTCTCCGCAGGTACTTGATGATATACGCCTCCTTCTCTTTCATAGACGGCACCTCCAAGTGAATCCCGAAGACCGTCTCGCGATTGAGGGGAA
>OBEQ011178996.1_pt1 | contig 20356 bp, 18 predicted proteins | sample 1670901 | NCBI WGS metagenome assembly OBEQ01 (sample SAMEA104232315, study PRJEB22302) | groundwater metagenome | biome: forest; feature: aquifer; material: groundwater | place: USA | collected 2011-08-07 | depth 5.4 m
ATGGAGAGGACCGACGTGAAGCCCTTGCCCTTGGGAGCGCCTTCAGGGACGACAAAATGGGTCTCCGTCCGGATCTTATTGCCGCGGCGCTGGATCAGGAGCTCATTCTCGGCGCCCGGCTGGCGGACGTACGCTTCGATCACGATGCTGCGGATGTCTTTGGCGAAACGCCGCGAGATTTCCTGGGCTTTCGCGGCGAGCGCCGCGGGGTCGGGGGCGGCGGGGGCTTCCTCGGCCGCGGAAAGCGAAACCCGGCCGGCGGCGAGACCGAGAACGAGGAAGGCGGCGGCGATCCGGCTAGCGGCGCGAAGAAAAGGCACGTGATTTCCTCCCTTTTTGATGACGCGAAACAAGCTTCAGAATTTCGTTTCCGATCTTGGCGCTGTCATGCCGGACGAGCTCTTCCTCGTGCCCCACGTCCGCCAGGATCACGTCGCCTTTGACGAGCTTCCGGATACGCGAGAGATCGCCCGTGGCGACCGGCTGCTGGTTCTTGCGGGCGTACTCGCGGATCGCGCGGGCGGAGAGCGGCGTGTTCGAAAGGATCACGTCGTCGATGGCGCCTCCCCGCAAATATTTTACGACCTCTTCGACGTGCTGGAGAGCGTCGAAATGCGACGTCTCTCCCGGTTTCGTCATGAGATTGCAGATATAAATTTTGCGCGCCGCCGTGTGGGCCACGGCTTCGCTGAAGCCGCGGATCATGAGGTTCGTCGCGATGCTCGTGAAGAGGTCGCCCGGACCGATCGTCACGACGTCGGAATGGAGGATGGCGTTGTAGGCGTTCAGATTGCAGTCGGCGGGCGGTTCGTGCCAGACGCGGCGGATGCGGAGGTCCTGATGGCGGTCCTCGGCGCGGTCGATCCGGCTCTCCCCTTTTACCACGGTCCCGTCCTCGAACTCGGCGCAGAGGGTGGCGGGCGTGTCCGTCGCCGGCAGGACCACGCCCTGCACGTTCAGGATGTCGCCGAGCCCGCGGACGGCCTCGGACATCGAGCCTTTGATTTCGGCGAGGGCCGTGAGAAAAAGGTTCCCGAAGCTGTGGCCGGAGAGCTCGGCCGATTTCTGAAAACGGTACTGCAGGACCTCGTTCATCACCTGAGGGGCGTTCGAAAGCGCGACGAGACTCCGCCGGATATCGCCCGGCGGCAGGATGCCGAAAGAGGCGCGGAGCTTGCCGGAAGAGCCGCCGTCATCGGTCATGCTCACGACGGAAGTGAGCTGGACGTTGGGAAACGTCTTCAGGCCCAAGAGCAGGCTAAAAAGGCCCGTGCCCCCGCCGATGCAGGTGATCCGGGTTCTTTTGGAAAGGATCGCGTTCACCCGCACGATGAATTCGCGGTGATTAAAAGGCTTCAGCACGATGTCGGCCGCGCCGGCGCGCGCGGCCTCCAGGAGCGACTTGCGGTCGGCATTGTGCGAGACGAACACCACGTCCGTCTTTGCCGCGCGCGCCCACTTGAGGAGCGGATGTTTCGAAACGTGCCCGAGGGGCCCTTCGCATTCGGAGATCACGAGGTCCGGCCGGAGCTTCTGGGCCGTCCGGACCCCTTGAGAATTCCCGGTGCTCGTGATATCGACGGGCAGCTGCAGGAGGATGCCTCGGACGGTGGTGAGAAAAGGGAGTGTTCCCGTTACTAGGATTTTTTTGGCCATCCCGAAGTCTTTCGCGCTAGGACGCCGGAGCGCTCGGGACCGTTTCGGCGGGGCGGCGCAGCTGCTCGAGGAATTCCCAGCCGGAACCGACGAATTTGCCTTCGTAAAAAACGTAGGGCAGGAGCTCGTCGCGGGTCACCGGCCCTTCCTTGGGACGCGGGTTGACGAAGTACGTGAGGACTTCATAAGAAAGATCGCCCTTCGCCAGCGTCTCGGTCAGGTAGGGGTTCGGGACGATCTGGCGGATGTGGCCGTCGGGGCGGTAGACGTACATGACTTCGGTGCCCATGACGCGGAGGAACTCGGCCCGGGTCATCCCCTTATAGACGGTGCCGAGGCGGCCCCGGTCCTTCAGCTTGGTTTCGGGAAGCGGGGCGCAGGCCGACAAAAAGAGGGCCACCATGAGCAGCCAGGCGGCCGGCCGAAGGAGAGCTTTGGAGTTAAATTCCATTGGGGTATTTTACCGCCGCGGACGCGCCGAGTCGATCAGGGCGTTGATGCGCTCTGCGACGCCCGTCAGGTCGTCTTTTTGCCTCAGACGGATCCGCTTGTCCCAGTTTCCGCCGAGGACCTCCTCGAGGTCCTTCTCGAGCCGCTCGATCGGCCCCGCGAAACGGTGGGAGATGTAAAGCCCCCACACGAAGATGATCCCGAACATCACCGGCCACCCGATGATGAGGATCGTGTTGATCTTGTTGAAGACCGGAACGATGATCTCGTGGATCACCTCCGGCATGGCCACCTGCTCGGCCATGAGCTTGAACAGCAGAAAATAGAGACACCCCGACAACAGGACCGAAGGCCCCACCATCGACATGACCACGATGAACAGATACCTGGATTGCAGCGGGTGCCGCGTCACCCATGCCAAGCGCCTCATGATGCCCCTCCCTCTTTCGTGGCCTTATCGGCCGTTTCCAAACCAATGTGCTTTATGAGAATCCCCGATTGCGATTGCGTGTTGTCCGAATCCGACATGATGGCGAGCGCCGCGATGTTCCGCTTGGGCGGCTTGCCGAAAAAGGCCGTGTAGTCCCGAATGACGTCGCGCCGCTCGATGATCCAGCCATCCGTATCGGGAACGCCGCTCTGGACCACGACGACCTTGATGTGCTCCGACCACGGGCTCGCCGAAATCGTCCCCTCCGGAAAACGGTCGTCCCACACGTATTCGATGACGTCGGCCGAAAACATGGACCGGCTTTTGAAAATCACGTAGACCCTGCCCGCGAAATCGTTGTCTTCCTTCGAGGCGAGGTCCATTGTCTTCTTGTTCGACGGGAAGACGGGCGCCTTCCACCGCCACACGAGAACGGGCGCGAGACCGATCGGAACGTCCATGCGGCAGTAAAGCGCCGAGGAGGCGTTGGCGCTCCGGGCGGAGAGCATGCCTTCGCCGTCGGCGTCGAGGCGCACTTCATAGAAGGTCTTGGGCTTGAATATTTTTTCTTCCCAGCCCGGCAGGCGCCCGCTCAAATCGTTGAACCTGAGATCCAGGATTGTCTGCAGGTCGGGGCGGATCGAGACCGGGCGAAGCGGGGCGGTGGGCGGCAGGATGGACGCGAAGGGGCGCACGACGGTGAACCACAGAAGGACCGGGACGACGAGGCCGATCAGGCCGAGAGCGATGAGCCGCCGCACGGTCAGCGGGACCCTTTTTTGAACAGGGCGTTGAACCGCTTCCAGAGGGGGTTCGGGGTCTGGATCCCCTCCGCGATGATTTCCGCGATGTAGGAATCCACGGGCGCGAAATCGTCCGTCAGGACGGGCCGGTCCTCCGGCACGTCCCGGATCCACAGGTTGTGGAGAATGGCGTTGAATTCCCGGTCATGGGAATACAAAACCGGCGGCTTCGCGGACTTGAACGCGACGAGAACGACGTTTTGGACGCGCGCCCCGTCCTCGGCTGAGTCGACGGCAAAGAGATAAACCCGCGGAAACACTTTTTTCAACGTCGCGACCGCCGCCCTCAAAAACTGCCCCTTCCGCCCATCGACCGAGGAGATGAAATTGGCGAGCAGGACGCCGTCCGGCGCGAGGCCCGCGTGCATGCGCCGCGCGGCCTCGATCGTCGTGAGCTGGTACGGGACCGAATAAATCGATTTGTACGCGTCGAGAAAAATCGCGTCATATTCCTTCCGGTTGCGGTTCAAAAAGGTCCTGCCGTCTTCGTGGATGACCGCGAGTCGGGGGTCGTCCTTCAGGCCGAAGTGGGCCCTGGCGATGTCAGTGAGCTTGGGGTCGATTTCGACGACGTCGAGACGCGCTTCCGGAAATGATTTAAGAAAATCCTTCGGATAGGAATACGCCGCCCCTCCGATCATGAGGGCGTTCCGGAGATCGGGCTTAAAATGCGCGACGATGCGGTAAAAGCGCGTGTATTCAAAAACGAGGTCGTCCCCGTCGAGATACATCGCGGAGCTCGCCTCGTCGGCGATCTGCATGATGCGGATGGGGCGGCCGTTCGTGGCGTGAATGTCGTCGTACACCCAGACGCGGCTGTACGGCGTGTTGAAATCGTGAAAACCGGCGCCCATCCACGCGGCCTGAAGCGCGTCCGTTCCCCATCCCAGGAACGCGAGCAGAAACACGGCCGCCGCTTTGGGCCCGGCGCCGGGCCGGTAAGCGGCCAGGGACGCGACGAGCAGAGCGAAAGCGGTGAGCAGCACGATGTGCGTGGTCCCGAAATGGGCGACGAGCACGTACCCGCCCAAAAACGTCCCCGCGATGCTGCCCGCCGTCGACAGGGCGCAGAGCCTCCCCGCCGTCCGGCCGCTTTCGCCGACGGCGTGCGTACCGAGGCGGACGGCGAACGGGAGCACCATGCCGAGGAGAACCGCGGGGGCGCCGAAAAGCGCCGCGGTCGCGAGGACTGCTCCGATGCGGAGGTCCCGCGTCGCCGACTGCACGGCGAAGAGGACCGGCGTCGCGAGCACGGTCGAAACCGCCGTGGCGCAGGCCGCCAGAAAAATGACGATCGAGAGGACGCGCCGTTCGGGCAGCCGGTCCGAAAGACTGCCGCCCCACCAATAGCCCAGGCTCATCGAAGCCAGCATGACGCCGATGAGGCTCGTCCAGACGAGGATGGACGTGCCGAGATAGGGGGCCAGCACCCGGGAGCCGGCCATCTCGAGGACCATCACGGCCGCCCCGCAGACTAAAACGACGAATTCCACCGGTCCCCTTCCCTGTTAAAGTTCGACGACCATCTCCGAACCCTTGACGAAGATGGTCGAGGTGTCCACGCGGACGATCATTTCGCTGATTTTTTGAGGAAGAATAAAAACGAGGGCCTTTTCCTTCGGGATTCTGAGCGCGAGCGTTCCCGGCATGGCGAGCTGCAGGCTGGAAGAGAGACTGAGACTGACCCAGATCTTGATCACGGACTTTTCGGTGACGACGATGGGATCCTGAAATTCCCTGCGGCGGTACATCTCGATGTAATCGTCCTTGTCCTGATAATCGTAATTGAGGTGGATCTTCATCTCCCCGGCCTCCTGGGTGTTCCAGCTGGGGCCGTGGGTCTCTTCGTACGACAGGATTTCTCCCGGAAGGCGGTCCATCGTCGGAGCGGTGCCGCCGATGACGACCGAGCTCCCGGCCCTCGTCATGTAGGCGCCGTCGGAACCGGACACGGTAAAAAACTCCGAGAAGCGGAGTTTGAGGTTGATGTACTTGCCGGGAGGGATCTTGCCTTTGCTCGGCAGAGTGATGCAGGGGTTTTTGCTGTCCAAAAAATTGACGGGCTCGTCCCCCTCCCACACGGTGATCCACTGACCGCCCGCCGTCTCGATCATCACGCCGAGAAGCTGCCCTTCGAATTGGGTCGCGGCTCCGTCCGCGAGCGCGAAGCGTCCGGGCGCCGCGGCCTGAATCGCGCAAAAGGCCGCCAAGGCCGCCGCGATTTTAAGGATTTTCATACGCGTTTCCCGTGACTTCGATCTCGATGTCCGGAGGTGCGTCGGCGATGCCATGGGCTTTGAGCAGGGAATCGAGAGGATGGAGGCGCCGCGACTTGTACATGTCGGGAATTTCTTCGAGGACCCCCTCGAAGGACGCCCCTTGCGCGCGGATGCGCAGGCGGTCGCCCTCGAAAATCTCCCGGCCGTTCCGGTCCCGCAAGCCGGAGCTCTGCATGAGGACGCAGTCCGTGTAGGAGGCCCTCAGCGCCGGGCGTCCCGGACCGCCGCTCTCGCCGCCGTCCTCCTCGCAGAGCAGGACGTAAAAGAGCTTTTGATAGGCGCGGTAATACATCCGGTTTTCTTTGAGATGCCACGCCCGGAAGACGACGCCGGTCAATCAGCTGTTCTTCTCGGCCATGTCGCCGGCGATGGGAAGCTTGAACATCTCGCCCTGATACGCCTTCACCATGAGCACGATCCACAGGACGAGCTCCGCGATGTAAAGGATGGGAATGAGCGCCCAGCCGATGACGGGGATGAAGCCCAGAATGATGGTCAGCACGGTCAGCGCGCCGAACGTCACGAGGGACTGAAAGGCGTGGAAACGGACGAACTTGTTCTCTTTTTCGATGAGATAAAAAATGAGCCCCGTGATCCATCCGGCGAGATAACACAAGAGCGCGGCCACGTTCGGCTGAAGCCCCGTGGACGTTTTTCCCAAATCTTTCGCGTCTGCCATATGTCCTCCTTTGAATTGAACCGATAAATTAAATTAACTCAAAAAACGCCCTTTATCAACAAGCGCGGCTAAAAAGGAGAGTCCCCCCGGATGTCGAACAGCTTGGCCTCTTCGCCTTTGAAGAGGAGCTCCGCCTTGCCCTCGGCCAGCTCGGTCTCGCCCGTGTCTTTGCGGACGGCCCGCCGGTCCCAGTGGACCTTCAAAGAGAGCCAATCCGTCTCGGCGACGGCGTGGTCCGTGACGAACACGAGCTCGAACGAACTCTGGCGCGTGAAGCGGTCGGCGATCGCCATCTTGAACTCCAGGCGGTTGAATCCCGCCTGTTCCGAAACGCCGCGCATGAAGGCTTCCAGATCTCCCCGCTGATACGCCTCGCGCAGGGACTCGAGCGCCGCTTTGGCCTTTTGCTCCGACAAGGCGGGGCTTTTGTCGGGCGCGGCCCCGCCGGCAAGCGCCGCCCCCATGGTTCCGGACAGGATCACGAGCAGCAACAACGCGCGGACAAGGCATTTTTTCATGGCGGTCTCCTGAAGGTTCAGAAATTCCACAAGAGCTGGGATTGCAGATTCTCTTCGGCGTAACTGTTCAGCGCGGAGGGATGCGAAAGGCCGGTGTGCTCGTAGCTCAATCGGAAGGTCAGGTCCTGTTTCACCGGGATCTTGTAATCCAAAGCCGCGAAAGCGTTGAAGCGCGCCGTGTCGGAGTCGTGCACGAGGCGGTTCGCGGTGCTCACCGAATAGCGCTGTTCGATCTTGAGGGCCTCGGTGACATCGAGATTGAGCCCCGCGCTCACCGTCTGCATGAGGTCGCGGCCTTCGAGCTTCGGCAGGTCTTCGTAATCGAACTGGTAGCGGAGAGAGGGAGTCGCCATTATGTTGTTGCAGACCTTCTGGCGGGTGCGGAAACCGAGGTAGCCCGTGTTGATGAGGCGGTTGTTTTCTTTGCTGAAATCGTCGTCCTCGTTGCGGATGCTCCAGCCGCTGTTAAAATTGAGTCCCCAGAGGCGGAAATCGCCGTCCGTCCCCCATTCGTCCGTGACGAAGTCCCTTTGCCCGGCCGGATCGTCCTGCGAATTGCGGGCGCGCTCTTCCCAATAAAACGTCGAGGTGAAGTCCTGCAGGAACCAGTTCTCGGAAGAAGGCGACCAGTTGAGGGCGACGCGCGGGGCCTGCGTCAGGGTCCGCTGGTTCAGCGTGCTGTCCTCCAGCTTGTCGTAGAAGGACCGGTAGCTCGCCTCGGCGCCCCACTCGCGGTTGAGCCGGCGGTCGAGGCGCGTCGTGAATTGGACGCGGTCGGGCGCGGCCGAGCCGGCCGGCGTTTCGAAGTCGGCGCCGACCCATTCGTAACCGAAGCGGAATTTGGTGTCACGGTCGAAGCGCGTGTAGCTCGAGACGCGGACGGCCGTGTCCGTTTTGCGGTCGAGACCCAAACCGGTCCTGAGCGCATCGGGGTCCGCCCAGCTTCGGGCCGCTTCGGCGTTGATTTCGGTCGTCTCCCACAGCGTCAGGCTTGTGGTGACCGAGCCGACGTGCGCGGATATGTCGGGGGCCGTGCCGCGGTTGTCGATCGAACCCGAGTCGTCCTCGACGTCCGAGAAGTTCGAGCCGATGTGGAGGTTTTTGACAGGGCCGAGTTCTTCGGCCGCGAGGACGTCCGCTTTTCCGCCGAACACGTAGCGGAAATAATGCTCGCCCTCGTCGGCCCGCTGGGAATACGCGGCGACCCCTTTGACCTCGAGGCGCTCCGTTTTATACGCGGCCTGAAAACCCTTCAGGGCCTGAAGCATCGTGTATTGCGAAAGGTCGCCGAAGAAGTCGCCGCCGGTGAAGCGCCATACGGGGTTGTAGAGCTCGAGCGTTCCGCCGAGAAGGCGCACGGCCGAACGGTCGTCAATCTGGGGATCCGGTGTTTTGCGCAGGTGGATGTTGCCTGTTACCTTCCACTCGTCCCAGAGGTCCTGGTCGAGCTTTAGCTTGAGCTCGTTCGTCATGAAGACGCCCTTGTGGAGCAGCGTGCGCTGACCGCTGCCGCCCGTCCAGTGGCCCGCGCCGGTCGCCGCGTACTCGCCGTGAATTTCGGGCCATTGGGTTTCGTCGGCCTGGGCCGCGGAGACAAAAATCACGATGAGCGCGGCCGGCAATCCCGCGCGGAATGCGCGCCGGGCCATGTTAGATGGTGTTGTAGCTTTCACGGGTGGTGGCTTCCCTGCGGTCGAGGAAATTGAACTGCTTCTCCGGATCCAGCACGAAAGTGAAAACGCCGCTCGTCGAGGAGTTGACCGTGATCGAATCGGAGGTGCGGATCGTGCTGGTGCCGTCCGGCTGGATCGTCCCCGTCCCGCGCAGGACCTGTCCTGTCCGGCTGTCTCTCACCTCGAGCACCACGTTCGAAAGACGGATGCCGCGCGCGTTGTCCGTGAGCTTGACCTGGACCTGGAGTTGGAGCGTGATCGGCCCGATCATGCCGGTTAGACTCGTGGGATTTCCCCCGCTGAAACCCTGCGCGGCGATGATGCGCACGCCGACGGGCGTCAGCTCCGCGCTGTCGTTCGGTTCGCCGGAGCTCACGAGGAGCAGAGCGGCCTGGCGCGTCTGGCGGCTGGTCGAATCCTCCGCTTCCTGAAGCGCGCGCACGACCGATGCCGGAGCGCCGGCCGAGGCGGCAACTTCCGGAGAGCGCGCGCCGAAGAGCGGATTGCGGCCGCGCATCGCCAGCATCTTCAGCCGTCCATCCTCGTTCACGAACACGAACTCGAGATTTTCGCCGCGCGCCTCGAGCGGCCGGCCGACCGACGTCGGGAAGAATTGGATCTGCCAGTCCGCCTGGACGTTGGCCCCGTTCTGCGTCTCCGTCGTCCGTTTCATAAAGAGGTTCAAGCGCACGCTTTCATAATCCCGGAAATCCCGCTGGACGAATTCCCGAAGTTCCCCGAAGAAGGGATAGTTTTGGGAAACGTTCTCCATGAATCCGTTGAGATCTTTGGCCTGGTAGGCCTCCGCCATCTTATTAAGGGCCTGTTCGGCGAGCGCGCCCCAGCCCGCGATGCCGGTCCCGGCCAGCGTGCTTTTGCGGCTTTCCTGCAGGGCTTCTTTGAGCCGGGCGCCTGCGTCAATTTCTTCGAGCGACATCGGAGCGGGGGCCCCCGGACGTTCGCCCGCGGCCGCGACGCTAGTTTTTTCTTCGTTTTTCAAAACCACCGCGTCGGGCATGCGCGCGCCGGACTTGTCCATGCCCCACACCGAAACCGGCGAATCGGAATAATTAAAAATCCCCGCGCCCGATTCCCCGACCGAGGTCCGGAAAACACTGCCGCGGACTCCCGCGACGGCGACCGGCATTTGGACTTCGTATGCAGAATTCGGAGGAAGGCCGTGGAGGGAATGGAACGCGGAGCCCGCGTCCAGCTTGAGTTCGAAGGGATCGAGCCGCTTCAAAACCGCCTGCGCGTTCGAATCGATCCGGATGATGTTTTCACGGCTTCCGTACGCCACGTCCCAGCGGCCGCCGGCCCCGGTCCGGATCGCGTCCCCTTCGAGGACCGCGTCGCCCTTCGCCGCTTCCCGCTCGGCTTCCTGGCCATGCGTCAAAAAGGCCGGTCCTTCGACGGCAATCACACTGCACTTCATGTCGGCAGATGCTTCCAAGGGGAAACCGAACAAAATGGCGGCCAGCGTGGCCCCCGCCAAAATCCATCCTTTATTCATAGGGAATTGCGCTCCTCGGTTTGCCGCCGGGCGTGAAAGAATTTATGAAGATCTATTATATTTGATTAATATTGTAAAAAGCAACAGTCTTCGAGGCGGGAATCGGCGGACGGGGGCATCCGCCGTCATAGGGGCTATCTGGCTCTGTTTCTAAGGATTGGCGACGGTCACCTGGATTTCGTGCCTGGATTCTTTGCCCGATTTATCGACCGCAACGGCAACGATCGGTATCTGCCCGTTCTGGATGTCCTTGGAGTTGAACGTCAGTTCGAAGGGCGCGTTCGGGAACGATTTTCCCGGAAAGACGCCCCGCTGGTAATTGGGATAGATCTGCACGTTATCCAGCCCCTTGTCGTCGGAAGCGCTCACGATGACCGTGACATCGTCAGAAACCTTTGCGCCGTCCGCCGGCGAATCGATATGGACGCTCGGGGGGTTGAGATCGTTCTCGACCGTCACGTTGATCTCCTTAAAATCGCTGTTGTTGCTCTTGTCCACGCCCGTGACCCGGATGACGGCGGGACCGTCTTTCTCCAGCGTCGTGTTCCAGGTCGCCGTATAGGGGCCGTTGGGCTGGTTCAGCGTCTGGTTCAACGTCATGCCGGCGGTGATCAGCACGCGCTGGACCTCGACGTTATCGGTGACCATGGCCGAGATCGTGACGTTATCGCCGCTGACCTTCTGTCCTTCCCGGGGTTCATCGACCTTGATTGCGGGAGGGTCGTTGTCGGGAGGCGCGTCGTCTTTTTCTTTGGTGAGAGATATTCCTTTAAAATCATCGACAGGCATGTTTCCCTGGTCCTGCCGGAGCAGCGTGACAGTGACGGAAGTACGGGCCGCGTTGCCCGCCTTGTCCACGGCGACCATCGTGATTTCGTAATCCCCGTTCGTAAAATCCCGGGTATTCTGCGAAAATTCGTAAAGTGGGGCGTTGCCCGTGAATGTCTTGAGATCCCTCAAATCCAGCCCCCCTCCCGGCTTATCGTCTCCTCCTAAAACCCCGAGCGGCTTCTTCATCGCATGAAATTCCACCTTGTCGATCCCGACGTTGTCGGTCGCCGTGCCGGAGATATCCAGGAAAAATTCTCTGGAGATAAAATTCGGAGCGGGAGTGGACAGTCTGACCTGGGGAGGAATCGCGTCGACCGAAAGATCGTCGATATTCACGCCGTTGAGGCGGTCCGCGGCTCCGCTGCTTTTGAGCAATTCCGTTTTTTCGCCGAAATCCCTCGGAAACGGCTCGTCCTTTGCAAGGTCCATGATCGCCTGATCGGTCCCCGCGTTGACCGCCGCGCGCGGGGCCAGCATCTTCACGGCGCCGGTCTGGGTGAGAGCGTCCAGTTTGCCCGCCAAACCCGTATCCAGCGTGTCCATCTTGGCCTGCATTTCGGAGCCGCCGTTGCCGGGCTCGGGCTGGGCCATCATTCCTTCTTCACCCGGACCCTTGGCGTTCGCATGAGACACCACGACGTCCACCGAATCCGCCGAGGCGAGCTCCGTGTCCTGCGGGTCATACACCGAAAATTGGATCGTCGCCGCACCGTCACCGCACTGCTTCGTCTCCCATTCCGTCTGGTAATCGGGGCCGGGTCCGGCGAGCACCCCTCCGATGGGACCCGCTCCGTTCGCGCAGGAATACCGGAACTTCGCGTGGTCGGCTCCGAGGTCCTGCCCGATCGTCGCTTTGAGCGGGGCTTTTTCGCTCAACGTTTCACCGTTCGCGGGCGCGGTGATCACCGCCATTTTGAGCTTGTCCAAAAAGTTCGGATCGTTGACGGTATTCAGCATTTCGGGATTGAACGGCGGGTTGTCGACGAGCACCGTGGTCGAGGTCGTGGCGAGGGCTTTAATGCCGAGCTGGCCCCAATCCGCAATGGCTTCCATGCGGACACTGTAAAGGCCGTTGATGGTCCCTTGGGTGGTGTCCCACTGCGCTTCGTAGTTGTTCTGGTTTTTGTCGAAGGGGATTTCTTCCTGCCAGCCCGCCGCCGTGAACCGGATCTTTTCGACTCCTTCGACGGGCCCCTGGACTTTGGGGTTCCAAATGGCGCCGGACACCTTCACGGTTTTCTTGACGGGCGCGGCGAAAACGGGAGATATGAGCTGCACCGCCACCCGGTCGCTCGCGCCGTCCACCGAAGCGTTGTCGATCGTGACGTGGATCCAGCCGTTGGGGTCGTTCTGGTAATCCGAAAGGTTTCCGGCCTTGTCGACGGCCTGGACCATGATGACGTCTTTCTCGAGCACGATTTTGGACGTGTCCCACTTGAGCATGAAGAATTTGGGCTGCGGCTGGAACGGCACTTCGCCGATGAGCACGGGATTCTGAAAACCGCCCCGGTAGAACCGGACTTTCTCGACGCCCACGTCGTCGGCGGCCACGGCCGTCAGCGTCACCGTCCCCCTCAAAACGTCGAAGTGGTGATGGCTCGAGATGGAGGCGACGGGCTTGTTGCGTTCGTTCTCCACGGTGACGGTGATGAAACCCTGGTTCGGATCGTTCGAGGGCTGGTTCTGGTCGTCATATAAAGAAAGCTTGAGTCTGCATTTGGCGTTCGGACTTTTGGTCGTGTTCCAGCTGAATTTGAAGGGGGACGCCATCGCGACGCCGTCGGCGTTGATCGCATGATTCAGGTCCTCCTGCCCGTTGTCGTCGAGAGGAACGACCGTGCAGACCGCTTTGTGGTTCTTGGGGTCCTGGCCGTCGTAGACGCCCTCGATACTGACCGTATCCTTGACCGGGTCTCCGTCCATCGGCTTGATAAAAGACACGCCGCCGCCTCCGGCCAAAGCAAGGAGCGCCCTGCCGAAGACAATAAAGGAAACGAGGATGAATCCGGTGATGGCGCGCATAGAGGAAAATTTCATGGGTTTCTCCTTGTTGACCCGCGTCTTGGAAAAAGGCGGCTATGTGATAAAACTTACACGATACTGACATAGATATCAAGTCTTGATTAGTTTTGATAACTATTGATAACTAATTCTCTCGAGGATGAGGGGGCGGGAAAAGAAAAAGCCGCGGGTCAATCGACCCGCGGCTTTTGTCCTAAAAATACGGCCGTTATCTCAACAGCCCCGGCAGCCCCCAAATGATCATCTTCGTGACCGATTTGAGGAGACGTAACGGAACGTCTTTGCCGAAGCTCGGCTGCTTGAAAGCGCCGATGTTGCCGCGGCGGATCGGAGCGTTGGGATCGATCAGCATCGTGATCGTCACCGGCGTCACGTTTCCCGCCTGGTCCTTCACGCTGAAGTTGAGGATGACGCTCTGCCCGTCCGCGCTCAAGACGAACTCGCCTTTCTTGGGATTGGCGGGGTCTTTCGCGGGTTTGAAGATCATCTCGAAATTCTCCGCCGTGTTTATGCGGCCGATCTGGTCCAGGATCTTTCCCGTGATGAGAATCCCGTAGGGAAGGTCGATCGGATTGATCGCCTTCGGCAGATTGGCGTCGGGCACGAACGTCGGCGGAATGGTGTCGTAGTACACCAGCGTATGCCGCAGAACGCCGTCCACCATGCCGACCGGGACAATGTTCCAGGAGTTCGCCACGAGCATGGCCGACGCGCCCTGCACGGTCTTGCCCTGCAAGTCTTTCACCTGCGGGACGTAGATCGACTGGTTCGTGAACGTCTTGCTCGTGAGATTGAGATCCGCCTGGTAGACCGAAGGCGCTCCGATGAGGCCCTTGATCCGGGGGTCCGTGAGCGTGCCCGGCGGGGCGACGACGCCTCCGAGGGCCATGTTATACGTGGCCCAGATCTCGGCATTCGTCATCCCGTCGAGCGCGGTGCCCGTCGTCGTGTCCGAGACGAGCTTTCCCTTCGCATCAAAGACCTGCTTGAACGGCACGTAGTTCGCTGCCTGTTCCTCGTAATAAATCTGCATCCCGTTGATGCGGACGTCGTCTCCCGACGCCGTGATCGCATCGTTCAGAAACAGCTTCGTGATGTCGCCCATCTTCGGGTTGAAGTTGGCCTTGAGCGAGATGTCGTACTGCTGGGTAATGCCTGCCTTCTTCATGGCGGCGGCGGTCAGCGTCCCCCAGACGAGACCGGTCGTGTCGATGTGCACGACCCGCCCCTTCATGTTGGTGGTCGTGATCTGGATGCTGACCCCGTTGTTGAAGGTACCCCCGATCACGTAGTTTTGGCCGTTCACGGGGATCATGATGCCCACGCCCCAGCCTTCCACCCGGACATTCTCCCAAGTGATGCTTTTGGTCACGTCATTCCGGCTGAAAGCGGTGCCCCGTGGATTCGTCAGATCTCCTATGACCTGAACGTTCCGGAACGTCAGCTGGTTCGTGTAGGCGATACTCGTACCGCCCTTGTTGCCCCAGAATACGGAGTCCGCCACGAGGCTGCGGGCAGTGTCCACTTTTTGGCCGAGGTTGTGAAACTTCGATTCGAAGCCGCCCCTGGAGGCCGTCGCTTTGTTGCGCGCGAAGGTGAAGGGCACCAGGCTCACGTCGATCGACGTGATTCCCTTTGAGGTGTAATAGTCCTTCAGATCGCCGGCCGGCAGGTTGGCGACCTTGAACTGGACCGCCTTTCCGCCTTCTTTGATCGTCGTCGTGAAGAAGATGTACGCCATGTCCTCGTGTCCCGCGGCGAAGTTGTCCGTCACGGTGACGCCGCCGCCCTGCGACCAGAGCGCGTGCCCGAGGAACCCGAAGTCGAAGATCTCCTTCCTCGATTCCTGGCCGTCGCGGATGAACTTCGGCTTCGCGGCCGGATCGCTGGGGTCCGTCCACCAGAAGCCGTTGCCGCGGGAGCGTATCATCACGTTTCCAATGACCGTTCCGATCTCGCTGCCGTTCTCGAGGAAAATGTGGGAGCCGTCGATGTCGTACGTCACGTTGCTTTCGATCTTCACGTATCCGCCGTGGTTCACGATGCCGAACTTCGGGCTGTCGACGACCACGTTGCCGATGAATTCCGCGGGCGGTTTCGTGATGTCCGCGCTGTCGCGCATGTGGAAGTGGACCGCGTACCGGCCGCGCGTGTTGTCGCGCGTGCCCGCCACCGGCATTCCGTTCGCGTCGATCTCGGGGTCCGTCACCGCTTTGCGCGCGTCCGTCCGGCCGAGGCCGACGAAGGACGCATTATAGACGTGGACGTCAGCGTTGTGCATGAACATGACGTGTCCGCGGTCCGAAAGCGGTCCGTCGGCGTTTTCGGATTTGATGACCACGTTCCGTGTGAGGTTCCCGATCGGGATCTGGTTGTCGTGGTCGAACTTCAGCGCGTTATTGGTCGCCGATGTGTCGCCGATCCGCGCGAACGAGACGTGCATGCCGTCGCTCGAAATGCCGGTGACGGTGAGCTCTTCGTCTTCAACGGCGTTCGGGTTCGCGCCCGCGAGGATCAGATGGTCGCCCACCTTCCATCCCGTCGCCGGCTGAGACAGCACGAGCTCCGTGTCCCCCGCCTTCGGCGATTGCACCGCCAGGCTGTAATCCTGGATGTCGGCGCCGTAAATCTCGACGTGTCCGTGCGTGATGATGCCGCCCATGATGTCGATCAGGTCGGCGTCCTTCGCCTGGGCGCTGCGCGCCGCCACGACGATCTCGGCCTTGAAGCCCGACTGAATCGGGTTGCTGGCGGTCCCGATGAGCAGCTTGCTCTTCGTGTCCGTCACGAGCGTCACGACGTTGATCCGCGTGTCCTTATCGGTATCGAACGAAAGCGTGCCTTTGACGTGTATCCAGTCGACTTTGACGTCGCTCTGGCTGTCGATGTTCACCGTCACGCCTTCTTCTATAACGAGCCGCGCGCCGTCTTTGACGACGCCCTGATTGATGAGGTCCGTCCATGAGGCGTTCTGCGTGACGATGTACGTGGCCAGGCTCGGATCGACCTGCTCGAAGAGCTCGTCATGCTCAAAGTCCTTCAGCGGATTGCCGTGGTTGGAATGCTGCGTGGTCGTGTTCGACACCATGGCATTCATGGTGTTGATCTGGCTTTGGGCCTGCTGCTGGCTCGTATTGTTCTGAGCGATGGTTGAGCCTGTGCCCGGAGCGGGTACAGTCACAGCAGGATCCATTCCATCTTGCGCAAATGCGATACCGGCGCCAAGGGGACTCGTCAAAAATGCGCCCAGCACCAACAAGGATGTGATCACACGAACCGTCTTTGTTTTTTGAATCAACATGGCAGAAAACCTCCTTAGTAAGCGGACGTTAAAAGTACAAAATTTCTCAAAATGGCTTCGGATGAGTGAACCGATGTAAGAGTATTTATGAGGGGAATTGATTGGTTCTTCATCGTTTGTCTCGAGAATACAAGGTTTTAAGTGCTGCTTCAATGGGGTTAATATTTTTGAAAAGAAGTTTAGATAATATGAGGCTTTTGAGTAGGTTTGTCTATTACGGAGGGTCGAACAAAGCAGAAGGATAAGGAGGGGCGTTACCAGGTTATCGGGTCGTGCTGCGCGCAGTTCGGCGTGGTCGCCCAAACCCTGCCGTTTTGGACATTGACCAGCCACCCGAAAGCGGGAGTCTCAATCTCACTGCAAAGGACCGGATTCACGTTGTTCGACGTGGCAAAATCCGATCTCCCGACGAGGTCATTGACCACCGGCCCCTGGGTAAAAAACGCGTAGCCGCCCACGGCGCTCACGTTGGCGGTCAGCTCGTTCTCGTCGGGAAACGGCGTCCCGACGATTCCCAAGGCCGATCGGAACGCATAAGCCATGGTGATGGCTGAGCGAATGCTGCCCAGTTTGCCCCTCACCCGCGCGTCCGTGGCCTGGTTAACGAGGTTCACGTAGGCCGCGAGGGCCACAGCCGCCAGTATCCCGATCACGACGATGACCACCACCAGTTCAATCAGCGTAAAGCCGCGGGGCTTCTTCATGGATACAACTCACTTGTTGTAAAAAGCATACGCGAGCCATGCGGGGATTTCAAAATAGTGAGTTGGGTGGGATTCGAACCCACGACACCCGCCTTAAAAGGGCGGTGCTCTACCAACTGAGCTACCAACTCGGAGAATAAACGGAGGGAACTAAACGGTGAGGAGTTCTTTTTCCTTGGAAACGGCCAGTTCGTCCAGGCGCTTGGTGTGGCGGTCGGTGATTTTCTGGATCTCTTCCTGGGCCTTGAAATCGTCATCTTCGGTGATCTTCTTGTCCTTTTCGAGCTTCTTGATGCCTTCCATGGAGTCTCGGCGGATGTTCCGGATATGGACCTTGCCTTCTTCGGTCATTTTTTTGACGACGCGGACGAGCTCTTCGCGCCGGTCCTTCGATAGCGGAGGAACCGAGAGACGGATGAGTTTGCCTTCGATGAGGGGCTGAAGACCGATGTCCGATGTCAGGATCGCCTTCTCGATGTCCTTCATGGCATTGGGGTCCCAGGGCTGGATCACGATCATCCGCGGCTCAGGAACGGAGATGTTGGCGATCTGCTTCAAAGGCGTCGGCGCGCCGTAATAAATCACCTTGAGGCTGTCCACGAGCGCCGGCGAAGCGCGTCCCGTCCGGATGGTCGAAAAATCGTGCGCGGTGGAGTCGAACGTCTTCTGCATCTTGGAATCCATGTCTTTGACGAGGTCTTGCCACATGTTTTTACCCTTTCACGAGCGTCCCGATTTTTTTGCCCATCAGGACCTTTTTGATGTTGCCGGACGCGGCGAGATCAAAAACAATGATGGGGAGATGGTTGTCCATGCAGAGGCTGATGGCGGCCGAGTCCATGACCTTGAGGCCCTTCTTCAGGACGTCGATGTAGCGGATCGTCGAAAACTTCTTCGCCGACGGGTTGATCTTGGGGTCGCTCGAATAGACGCCGTCGACCTGCGTCGCTTTTAAGACCACTTCGGCGCCGATCTCGGCCGCGCGCAGGACCGCCGTCGTGTCCGTCGTGAAATAGGGGTTGCCGGTCCCGCAGACGAAGATCACGACCCGCCCCTTCTCGAGGTGCCGGATCGCCCGCCGGCGGATGTACGGCTCCGCGAGCTGCGCCATGGGAATTGCGGTCTGGAGGCGGGTGTAGACGCCGTTCCGCTCGAGGGCGTCCTGAAGCGCCAGGCCGTTGATGACCGTGGCCAGCATGCCCATGTAATCGGCCGTCGCGCGGTCCATGCCGCCGACGGAGGCCTTTTCGCCGCGGAAGATGTTGCCGCCGCCGATGACGATGGCGAGCTGGCAGCCGAGCGAGCGGATGTCCTTCAGTTCGAGGGCGAGGCGGGTGACAGACTTGTTGTCGATGCCGAAACGATTGGGGCCCTGGAGGGCTTCGCCGCTGAGCTTGAGGAGGACTCTTTTGTACGCGGCCTTCGGCATTGGACGATCCTTACGAAGCGGTTTTTTACTGCTCTCCGAGAATAAACTTCGAAAAGCGCTTGATCCGGATGTTCTCGCCGGTCTTCGCGATGATCTCGGTGAGGTACTGCTGAATCGTGGTCTTGTCGTTCTTGATGAAAGGCTGTTCGAGGAGGCAGATCTCCGCGAAATACTTGTCGAGCTTGCCCTGGATGATCTTCTCGACGACGTTCTCGGGCTTGCCCTTCACGGTCTCGCGCGCCACGCCCTTCTCGCGCTCGACGACGTCCGCGGGGACTTCCTCGCGCTGGACGTAATGGGCGCCCGTCGCCGCAACCTGCATGGCGACGTCCTTCACGAAGCGGCTGAAGTCGTCGGTGCGCGCGACGAAATCCGTCTCGCAGTTCACCTCGATGAGGACGCCGATCTTGCCGCCCGCGTGGATGTAGCTCTCGACCTTGCCGGCATTTGTGGCGCGCGCGCTGCGCTTGGAAGCGATCTGAACGCCTTTCTTCCGGAGATGGTCGATGGCCTTCTCAAAATTCCAGCCGCTCTCCTTCAGGGCGGAACGGCAGTCGAGAATGCCCGCGCCCGTCTTCTCGCGGAGCTGCTTTACGAGCTCCGTTTCGTTCGGTGCGCTCATCGTCATCAAACGGCGACCTTCTCGCCCATGGAGTGAGCAGGTGTTTCGCGCCGTGAAGAGCGGCCTTCGTTGACGGCGTCGAGGAGCACGCCGATGAGGAGGCGGATCGAGCGGATCGCGTCGTCATTGGAAGGGATGGGGTACTGCACCATGTCCGGATCGGAATTGGTGTCGACGAGCGCCACGACGGGGATCTCGAGGCGCCTGGCTTCCTTCACGGCAATGAGTTCGTTCGTCGCGTCGACGACCACGATGGCGCTCGGCAGGCGTTCCATCTTGGCGACGCCTGAAAAATTCTTCTCGAATTTTTCCATTTCCTTCTTCAGCATCGCCGCTTCCTTCTTCGTCAGCTTGTCGAAGGTGCCGTCGGTCTTCATTTCCTGAAGCTCGATGTAGCGGCGGACGCTCTTGCGGATGGTCTGGAAATTCGTGAGCAGGCCGCCCAGCCAGCGGACGGTGACGTAGAACATGCCCGAGCGCTCGGCCGCTTCGCGGATGATTTCCTGGGCCTGGGGCTTCGTGCCGACGAAGAGGACGTCTCCCCCGGCCGAAACGGTCTTACGCAAAAATTCCGACGCCTTTTCGACGCACTGCACGGTCTTCTCGAGGTCGATGATGTAAATGCCGTTCTTCTCGCCGAAGATGTAGCGCTTCATTTTGGGGTTCCACTTCTTCGTCTGGTGGCCGAAATGGACGCCCGCTTCGAGCAATTGGCGAATCAATTCCTTGGACAAAACTGCCTCCTAAAATGAGTAAAAACGACCGTTCGGGTGATTACGAATGCCTTCCGAGAGTTCCGGAATAGGGGCGTTATTATACCCGCAAGAACGTCTTTTCAGCAAGGAAAAACAAAATGTCGTAAGTCCTTGTCACGACGAGAATTGCATCTCGTAAATCTTGCGGTACAGACCGTTCTGAGTGAGGAGATTTTCGTGCGTTCCCTGGCCCGAGATCCGGCCGTTTTCGAGCACCACGATGCGGCTGGCGTTTTTGATGGTCGAAAGACGGTGGGCGATGACGAGAACGGTCCGGCCGCCCATGAGATTGGCGATGGCGTTCTGGACGAGCAGTTCGGACTCGGAATCGAGGGCCGAAGTGGCCTCGTCGAGGATGAGGATCGGCGGGTTTTTGAAAACGGCCCGGGCAATCGCGATGCGTTGTTTCTCTCCTCCCGACAACTTGATCCCGCGGTCCCCGACGACCGTCTGGTAGCCGTTCGGCAGGCAGCGGATGAATTCGTGCGCGTTCGCGGTTTTGGCCGCGGCCTCGATGTCGCCCTGCGCGACGTGCGGGCGGCCGTACGCGATGTTGGCGGCGACCGTGTCGTTGAAGAGAATGGTCTCCTGCGTCACGATGCCGATCTGGTTCCGGAGGGACTTGAGGCTCACGCGGGTGAGCGGCACGCCGTCGATCAGCACTTCCCCCTCCGCCGGGTCGTGAAAACGC